>Ga0209598_10003567_pt1 | contig 11718 bp, 9 predicted proteins | sample M_140807_EF_Meta_FD_187317 | JGI IMG/M metagenome (GOLD analysis project Ga0209598, IMG submission 187317) | Freshwater microbial communities from Lake Montjoie, Canada to study carbon cycling - M_140807_EF_MetaG (SPAdes) (version 2) | ecosystem: Environmental > Aquatic > Freshwater > Lake... | reverse complement strand
CGAACAAGAAATCGGGAGATGCTCGATCCACCGAGGTATCGGTGACAACTGGCCCTGCTGGTAAGCCGGCTATGGAAGCTTCATCAACATGGGGACCTGGCGCTGGCGGTCCCGCAGTAGCTGCTGGGGGAGGTGCCGCTGCCGGTGGTCCTGGCGCCGCGGTTAGCCGTGGTTACAAAGAAGAGATGGAAGACTTCGCTTATTGCATCCGCGAATGGGATGGCAAGCTTGGATATGAAAAAGACACGGCTGGAGCCTTCAAGCAGCGACTGCCTCGCTGCCATGGGGAAGTGGCGATGGCAGATGCCATCATCGCCCTCTCGGCAAATCTGAGCATGAAGTCACGCCAGCGTATTGATTTCAACGAAAACTGGTTCCGTGGTGACAACCCGGAGGTTCCAGACAAGGATACCAAGCCTCGTCTGGATGTTGGTTGATTGCTAAAGACTGAAAATGATAAAGGCCGCCGAGACTAGTAAGTCTCGGCGGCCTTTATGGTTATCGACCCGATTGTTTATCAAATCATGCGCGGTCTTCGGGTTTCTCTTCGGAATCATCAATTTCAATATCGAAGGCGTCGTGGTCGCAATCTTCACTGTGTTCGTGGTCATCGTCGTCGTGATCGCCTTCCTCGGCCGCCATGGCTGCCTCGGCGGGATCGAGGTTGCCAAAGAGAACGCCCATCAATGAACCGTAGTATCGGTTAACAGTGATGGCGCAGTAACTGATCATGTTGCGAATCATAATTGGAGTGAGGGTTCCCCCCTCGAAATCCACGCTGACCTTGAATCTGATTTCGCCGTCCGCATAGTCCATTTCGAAGTTGCCCACGAGGAGCGCGAAGTTGGCGCGGGTGATGAATTCCGCGGCTTCAGCCATTTTGTCCGCTGGGGCGTGGCCGTCCAAAAGGCCGTACATCAACAGGATTTCCGACTCTTCCTTGGCGTCAAAAGCCAAGCGCAGGGTTGTGTTTTTGCATTTGACGCCTGAAAGAATCACATTGGTTTCTTCATTGCGTTCGTAGTGCCATTCATCTTCGGCAAGAACACTTTCGACCAGATCAATGATGGACACGGAATCTTCTGAATGATCAGACATGTGAATCAACCTCGTGGGTACAGGGGAAATCAGGGCTGGCGTGCATCAAGTTCCTGGATATCCAGGGCGCGGAAATCGATGTTGGTGGTGGGGTCGTGGCCTTGCAGGCTGAATGCCCCCTTCAGACCACGAAAACCTTGGCGTGGATTGACATTGTTTGGTCTGTTGTCGGTCCAGTTTACCTGTGGCACGCCGTTCACCCAAGTGGCCATGTGACGGCCGTAGGCGGCAACGGTCATTGTGAACCAAGCCCTATCGGTGGCTGCTTGCGACCTGGCAGGCATGCGGCGGTAAATGGCTCCAGTACCGTAATCAAAGGCTTCCGACCGAACGATGTCCGTGCCTGCCGGGACGTGTGTGGCCGGGTCAAATTTATCGATTTTGTAATCGCGAGATTCTCCGGTAGTGAATTGATTCCGGATTTGCGCCTCGTAGGCTTGAGTGAATTCTCCGGGAATGGCTCTGAAAAACAAACCGCTGTTCAGGTGTTTGCCGTTGGTGCGTAAGGTAATGCGCGCGACAAAATTGGCAGCTTGAAATTCCGATTGCAGGTCCCCTGGACCATCTTCAACATGGATCCATTTTTCTGGTGTTACGCTGAATTTGGATGATTTGCCAGGATATATCTTCCACCCGGATAAATCGCCGCCACCAATTAGTTTGACGTTTGTGATAGGCAGTACGCGCACGTCTTCAACATCAACAAGGCTCCCTTTCAGGATGATGAAGCCGGGGGAACTTTCGGCAATATCAGGCAGCCATGGGTTAGTTTTTCCGTCCCAAGTAGCAAGGGCGATCTCGCGTCCTGCGGAATTGATTTTGCCAAGGGAAAGGGTTGCTTGGGGGGCCCGAGCTTTTAACTTGATGAAGGCTTTGCACGATCCTATTGCTGTCGCATGCTTGGCAACCGCACGTTCTCCAGCTTTCCAAATTCCAGATTCCTTGGTCCAACCTTCGGTGCTGTTCCAGCCGAATCCATCTGGATTCAAGGTGTCCAGCCAACCATCGATGGCTTCCTGAGCAGAAAGTGGTGTTCCGGAAAGTGCTAAAAAGGCGGCTATGAGCATCATCATGATGACCCTGTTGATTGTTCGCCTTGAGGACTGAAGCCCGGTGAAGGATTGGAAAATACAGTGCCCTTGCAATTGGTATTGGAAACCAATTCCTGCACACGTTCAGAGTTCGCCGCGAGTTCCATGCTCCACGTGGCATTCCAAGTGGCACCGGGTGCCAGAATGGGAATACGCTGCTGCTTGCGTTCGTAAGATTTGAAGTTGGGGAAACCGGTTGCTGGTTCCAAGCCAGTGACAAATCCATCCGCGATGGCCCCAGTATTTTTCCACAGAGTGAATGAGGGCAGGTTAGCTACAGGAAACTTTACAGCCAGTGCGGCTTGGCCATCAGGCCGTTCCAGAACGGCCAGTCCGTTCCCATTCGCATCTGGTTCTGGGCGGAAAAGATACACTTGTTCTGAAAATCTAGTAGTTGGAGCCTCGTAATTCTGCCATGTATGGATTCCTTCTGCAGCATGTGTGGTTTGTGGTGCCATTTCGCGGAATCGAACATGGGCTTTGCTGCCTGGCTTCAAGAAAGGAACACCAATATTCAGGTGGTACAAGAGCTGGAATTCGGCAGGAGACGCGCCAATGTTCTCAACTGTGTCTGTGATGTGGATAATTGATTCGCCGGGAATCATGGTGTAGGTGGTTGTGAGGCGCAAACATGTATCAAACAAAGCGCATTCATCAACGATTCCGACAATAGATACGGAGGGTGAACTTCCGGTTGTGATATGTGCTTCCAGTTTCCATGCGGGGAGGTTGGCAATGCGGCCATGAAGGGTGATTTCCCTGCCATCATCATCTTTTCCCGGCGGGCCATTGAATGCCAAGCCGCAACGGCACAGCAATTCGTCGAACCCATCGAGCCAACCAATGGATCCACGGCGTGATGCATTAACGTAGGCGGGGTGAACGGGGCCATGGCGAACCGGAGATTGCCAACCGATTTCGTGCCCCGAGCCAAGCATTTTCCACAAACCCATGCCGCGGCTCGGAAGCACGGTAGCAGACAGAGCGCCAGAATTAATAATGGCAACGGTCATGCCATTGGCTAATCCTTCGTGGCAAGGTGCGCCTGAAATGCTCCAATTCCCAGAAATTGCTGGGTGTGTGGAAGAATCGAGGCGGAAAGATGAGCCGCCTGTGGGTAGTGGAACCACCGATGTTGTCATGGTGTTGAATTTCCCGTTGGGGCTGGTTGTTCCTCATCGGCACCGTGCATCATGGCTGCAACTTTTCGGACGATCACCAATAAGACTAGAGCCGCCATAGCAAGTGTCAGTCCCGTGTACCCGAAGTACGGTATTGGGGGCACGACCGAGTAAAGTTCGCCAAGAGCACCCGCGGCATAGTTACCAAAGGCGCTGACGAGGAGCCACATTCCCATCAAGACCGTGGCATATTTGGCAGGTGCTAGTTTACTTGTCATGGACAAACCGACTGGGGATAGGCACAATTCGCCAAGCGTGGCCAGCAAGTAGCAAAAGAAAAGCCACCATGGCGATACCCGAAATCGGCTAGATTCAACCATGATCGTATCGAGCGCCGTGCGCCATGCTGGATCGCCGGCAGCCACCAAAAGGGCCTTAATGTCTTGGTCGGCGAGTTCACGGGTGATAGTCAGGGTACGGGATCCGGAATCGTAACTGGCGCGCGTGGCATTCCAGCCTGTGTAGCGAAGATCAAATCCGGTTGTCGATTCGTCGAGTGGCAGCCGGAACGAAAGTGGGGAGTTGCTTTTCTTTGCTTCACTGAGCGCAGACCGGGCTTTCACCAATGCTGCGCGAAACGCTACCGGGGCAGTGGCTGCAACCAGTCTGTCGCGTTCAATGTCTGGAAGCACGCCAGTAGACTTCAGTTTGCCATTTGCAAAAATCAATCTGCCTGCATGGGCAATCTCTTCGGACGCGTTTGGATCTTTTGCACCAGACAGCCTTTTTTCAGATTCTTCGCGAACATAGATGCGTCCATCGGCATCGAGTCGAAGGCCATCGGTGGCTGGGAATGTGGCCAGTGGTGCTTCGCACGGCTGGTTTTCAGCCATACCTGCGGCAGTCATCACAAAAAAAGCACACCCCATTAGGAAGATCCCCAAGGCCATCTTCATGGGTGTTGAAATCCTCCAGACCAGCCACAGCCATGCAAAGAAAGGTGCCAGAAGGAATATCGCCAGCGCGTTGATCGATTGGAACCAAGCAGTGGGGACTGGATTGAACGAGGATGACGCGCCGCCTTCGCCCGCGATGTTCTGCTTGAGCATGAACATTTCAAAAACTGAACTCACAGGCTCTTGCCCCGCAACAGCGGGAACAACGGTTGGTAGTGCTTCCATGGTCGGGTACGGAGTGGCATCGGGAAGTGGTTGGGTCAGAAAGCGGTTGGTGGTCTTGTCGGCCCAGAGGTTGAGCGCGGTTCCTGCCTGTTCGAATGCCGCCCAGAAAAAGACAGCGAACAAACCGATAACAACAATGACCAGTACACGGTCGCGAGAAGCCCCATGAACCATGCTGGTGATCCAACCGACGACAAGCAAGCATATGCCGCTGATGGCACCGGGTGCCATTTCCTTGTAATGTCCGCCAAGTGCCTGAACCAATCCGAAGGCCAGCATGGCCGCACCAGCAAAATAAAGGATAAACGGTGCGATTCCTACGATGCTACCGATGGCACTCGGTCGGGAATCGAGCGGTTCCACTTCCTGCGGGCCAACCTTGCCTGAAACTTCATTGATGAATGGTTGACCAACAAGGTATGTGATCAGTCCCAGGACCATTCCGATTCCTGCCAAGGCAAAGCCAGAGTGGAAACCGCCGCGCGTGTTTTCCATGAGCCATCCACATGCAAGTGGAGACAGGAATGCGCCCAGATTGATTCCCATGTAAAAGATGGTGTAGGCGCCGTCACGTCGCTCATCGCCCACCGGGTAAAGTTGTCCTACCTGGGTAGACATGTTGGGTTTGAAGAAGCCATTGCCGATAATGAGGAATACAAGAGCTGCAAAAAAGATTGAATGCGCTTCAAAAGCCATCAAAAAGTGCCCGACAGCCATGAGCAGGGCGCCGATGATGACCGCCAAACGATTTCCAAGGTAACGGTCTGCCAGCAAGCCGCCGATAATTGGAGTCACATAAACAAGCGTTGTGTACCATTTATAAATGGAGGCGGATTCAGTCTGTGTCCACTTGAAATGGTTGACCATGTAGAGCATCAGCAAGGCGCGCATGCCGTAATAGCTGAAGCGTTCCCACATTTCGGTGAAGAAAAGAAAGTAGAGCCCAACCGGGTGGCCCAGGAAGGTTGATTGCCGTTGCTGTGCCATCATCGACATCGCGCTTGCCTCCAACACCATCGGCTGGTGTTATTATTCCCCGGGGTAGGGGGAAGTATACGATAGTAAGCCAAGACCGGCTTCTACATCAGGGATGAATAGGTTCGTGGGGCAATGATAAATTCCTGACGGTTTGGTTTCCCGCCAGGAACTGTCATCAAAGCGGTCAACCTGCTTGGGGCTCAGATTTCAAGCATCGGCCGATATTTCGCACGGCCTGTCTCAGGCGCTGTTCATTTTCTACCAAAGCCAAGCGTAAATACCCTTCGCCGGCATCGCCAAATCCCCGACCTGGGCTAACCGCCACTTCTGCTTCTTCCAGCAGTTTCATGGCAAGGTCGATGGACCCAATCCGTTGCTGCCACTCTTCTGGATATTTAGCCCAGACAAACATTGTTGCCTTAGGCGATTCAACCTGCCATCCAAGCCTGCGAAGGCCGTCGACAAGCACATCGCGGCGCCGTTGGTAGATCAACGCTTGTTCGGTAACCAAGTCTTCGCAGTGCCTTAAGGCAACAATCCCGGCAATTTGGATAGGGGCAAAAAGGCCGTAGTCGTAATAACCCTTGATTGTGGCTAGGGCGCGGATCATTTCAGGATTTCCGGCGGCAAAACCCATGCGCCAGCCGGCCATATTGTACCCTTTGCTCATGGTGGTGGTTTCCACCCCAACGTCACGGGCACCCGGAACGCTCAGGAAGCTTGGGGCTTTATAGCCGTCGTAGCAGACGTCGCCGTAGGCGAAATCGTGAATGACCATGAACTGGTATTTGCGGGCTAATGCTACCACATCCACGAAAAAATCGCGCTCAATCACAGTTGTGGACGGATTGTGAGGATAGTTGAGAATCAGAACCTTGGGCCGCGGGTAGATGTGCTCGGCAACAGTTGCAACCTGCGAAAGGAATTTGTCGGGTGCTGTGCAATCGATGCTGATCACATTGCCAGAGGCAAGCATAACCGCATAGACGTGGATTGGAAATGAAGGCGCGGGAACAATGGCTGTGTCGCCGGGACCCATTAGCGCCAAGCACATATGGCTGAAAACTTCCTTCGATCCTAGCCCGGTAATGATGTCTGTATCGGGGTCGAGATCGACATCGTGGCGGCGTTTGTAACGAAGTGAAACTTCCTTGCGCAGATTACGAAGCCCATTACTGACTGAGTATCCGTGATTTCGGTGATCACGAGCGGCTTCCACAAGTTTATCGATGACCTGCTCATGAGGGGCATCCGATGGATTGCCCATGCCTAGGTCGATGACATCGATCCCGTCTCGCCGTTTCTGATACTTGAGGGCATTGATTTTTCCAAAAAGGTAAGGTGGCAATCGTTTCACACGATCGGCAACCTCAATCTTGAAGGGTGTCTGTGACGTATTCGGTTCGCTTTGCATGGATCCGGCCTCACGAAGGGCGTTGAACGAAGTCAGGGCATATGTATGCCGTGTGGCCTAAGCTTCATAGATTGACTATCGGGTCAAAGCCAAGGGCATTTTGCCACCATTTCGCCAGACGTCTGGTGATAGTACCGACAAAGGGAGAAGCTCGTGCCAACCATGGGGGGAGATTCTGGTGCCCATTCCGGTCTGGAAACGGCGCGTGGGCGTGATTGGCCTGGTGTTCGACAATATAATGTCTTCGTAAAGAACCAGATTGGCGGCTTGGCACGGGTTGTGCAGCATTTTGAAAGCACATCAGTCAGGATTGTCTCGATATCAATCGTCAACTCGGCTGATTGCGCCATTATCCGCTTGGTTTTGAGCGACCCGGAGCGCGCTAGGGAAATCCTCTCGCTGGCAGGCCTAGCTTTTTCCGAGAGCGAACTGCTCATCGTTCGCCTTCCGGACATTCAGCAGCCACTACTTGGCATGTGCAAATCGTTGCTTCAGGCAGAAATCAACATTCATTACGCTTATCCGTTGCTTGTTGGTCCGAGTGGCAACGCGGCCTTGGCGATGTATGTCGAAGATTTCGAGATGGCTGCCAGAATTTTGGTGAGCCGAGGCTACACGCTTTATTCCGAAGATGATCTTTTCGGTGATGACCCACTCAGTTAACGAATAACTGGTTATGCAGCCTGTCCCTTGGCCATGAATTGAGTCGATATTTCGCATAACTTGTCGACCACCTGCGTGGCTGTGGGGCGATCGTCTGGGGAACGAGAGATCATAGCTTCTGTTAATTGAATCAGCTTGCGAGGTATGCGGCACCATGGGCTATTAAGGGGGGCCACCGGGTCTCCGTGGTGTCTTTTAATTGTTTCGCGCAAACTGCCAGATGGCCACGGGCGGCGTTCCGCAAGCAGTTCGTACAGCACAATTCCCAAGGCAAAAACATCAGATGGTGCGTTGCCCAATCCATTGGTCAGGCATACTTCGGGTGCCCAGTAATCGGCCGAACCAATCAGTGGGAAACCGTCATCGGCTCTTGGCAGGGGTATGCAGACTTCTTTATGGGCGCCACCCAAATCAATGAGTCGCGTGTTGCCACTGGTTTCAATCATAATATTTGCTGGCTGTACATCTCCATGAACCCACCCCGCGGCATGAAGAATTTCCAGTCCCTCGGCAGCATTCCGGATGAGGTCGATCACGCTGGGGAGCGTCCAGATTGTTCCCTGCAAACGTTTGTAAGCGAGGCTTTTGCCGTTCAGGAATTTGAGCAGAAGAAACGGGGTGGTCGCTGATGATTCGTCTTGCAGCAGGCGGGGAAGTGATCGATGGTGCAGGCTGCGGCTTGCCTCGCCTTCTCGCGCCAATAAGCGCCTAGCCAAACTGAAAGAATCTTCCGAAGGTTGCGGCCATTTCAGGGCGGCATGCTTCTGTGTGTTCAGGTCGAGAACATGCCACACCTGAGTAATTGGTCCGCCACCCAAAGGTTCAATGAGGTGCAATCCAAGATCTGACCAAAATTCATCCATGTCGTGAGGATCGGGCAGCAATTGGTTTGAACTTGAGGGAAGTTGGCAGGTGTTGAATAGAAAAATCGGCGTAACCGTTAAAAACGGCAGAAGTAGGCTTGACCTGATAACCGATCGTTGGTGATGGAAGCGTCCTTAATCCATGGTTGTTCTTTCACGGAGTGCATGGTCATGAAGACATGGAGCATGGTGGCGGGATGCCTGATTGCTGGAATGATAGTTAGCCCCGTTTGTGCGCAATCGGTGAACGGTGTTCCGACGCTTGTATCGCGAACCCCAAGCAACTCTCTTTTGGGCACATTGACACAGTGGCTCGATTTTACAGGGTTGACCGGGCCCAGTGCCCCAACGCCTTCGACATCGTCGATTGCGCAGGGTACCAACGCGTTCAATTTGCCATCAACCAACCCTATTGCCTCCCCCATGCAGATTAACCGCGGTAGTTCTAAATTGACTGATTTTTTCTTTAAGCCTTCCACCAACACGATCATCACCAATAATCCAACCATGGGCCGCAGCTTTTTCCCCACGCAGTCCCAGTTGCCAGGCAGGGCGTACCTGAATCAATTTGGTTATACCACCTACAATCGATGATTAGATGAGATATTTAAAGGGCATATCGCATATCCTTACAGGCCCATTCAATTCATGAGCGCAATCCCTGTTCGGTCTGAATCAATTCATGATAAAAGTGCTGAGGCGTCGCCCTTCCGGATTTCGGTTGTGGATGTGCGCCTCATTCTTGTGCTTTTGATCTGTGCTGCCGGATTGCGCATGTGGCACCTTGCCACTACAGAAGTGACGTCGCGTGATAGTATCCACTACATGCGTATGGCATGGGAAATGGGCCATGGGCGAGCCATCAGCGCCATTCGCGATGGAGAGCAGCATCCAGGATACCCAATAGCGTTATGTGTTGTTCAGGCCGGCGTAGGGTTGATTTCTTCGGCCCCATCTCCTGAACGGTACCAGTTGGCAGCACAATGGACCAGCATTCTGGCCAGTCTGATTGCTGTGCCTGTTTTGTACGCGCTGTCTCGGCAACTTTTTTCACCAATGGGCGCTTTCTTCGGTGTGTTGTTTATTCAGGTTCTACCCGCGACTGGCAGGTTGTTCGCTGATGGTTTGTCGGAATCGCTTTTTTTGCTGTTTGTAATGACATCTGTTTTGTCAGGTTTTGTTGCGTTAAGGTCCTGTCGTTCTTACGCGTTTGCTTTATGTGGTTTATCGGGTGGTCTTGCTTATTTAGTTCGTCCTGAGGGGGCGATTTTTCCACTTGCTGTCGGGATTATCTTATTGTTCCGGCATGTTGTCGTGGGGAAAAAACCGTGGATACGGCTTGCAGTGTTTCTCGCTGCTAGTTTTCTTGCCATGGCGTTGCCGTTTATGATTGTGGTGGGGAAATTAACAAGCAAGCCAACCGCCAACCGTGTGTTGACGGCGGATGAAGTGCGAGCGCCCATTCCTGCTGGTAGTCCAATTTTGGCATCGTGGTTTTCCAGTTCATCCAACGGCATGGATCGCGAAGTATGGGCCGTATGGGTTTTGATGGGGATGGTGGCTCGCGGAACACTCTTTGTGCTGTGGATTCCAGCCATAGCGGGGCTGATTTATTATCGGAAAACCATCTGGAATGAGCCTGGAGCTGTGGCATATAGCTTGGGATGTGTTGTTTTGGCACTGCTGCTTGAGCGTGTCGCCGCGACTATGGGGTACTTATCGGATCGCCACATGGTTGTCTTAATCTGTGCTATTGCCATTCTTGCTGGTGGATTTATTGATCGTTTTGCAGCGTTATTGCCAGGTTGGTGGAAGTATGCGGCCTTGGTGGCAATGGTTCTGCCCATACTCATCACGGGAACTTACCGCACGATTGAGCCCCTTCATGCCAACCGCGCTGGTTTTCGACAAGCGGGTAATTGGCTTGCCAGTAACGTTGCGCCGGGCGATGAAATCGACGATCCGTTTTGCTGGTCGCACTTTTATGCTGGCCGCGTCTTTCAGGAAACGGTCGTAACCGGTTTGCCGGTTACTTATCCAAGGCGCAAATATGTGGTGACGGAGCGGTCGTCTAGCAAGCATGAACGGCTTGGTCTTCGCGATGAAGCCGATCTGGTTCGTTCTGGCGGAACTGTTGTGTTTTCATATGCACCCAAGCGACGCAAGGTTGGCGATGCTGTGGTTGTTTACGCTGTTCCCGTTGGACCCTGAGTTTCGGTTTTTGGTTGTGTTGGCCAGCACATCAGAGCGGCAAATCCTAAAAGTGGCGGTAGTCCAGCCAAGGCAAAACCCAATGTGTAGGCATGGGCCGCAGCAGCTCGCGCTGCTTCTGCTGGTTCCAGTCCAACTGCTAATTCTGACGCAAGAAACGAGGCTTTGGTGGAAGAAACCCATGTTCCCATGGCGATTTGCAACATGAACACCGTAACCCAAGTCAAGCTTCCCAAAATACCAGAAACTCTTCCTTGCCATCGCGCCGGGAATTCTTGGCATTGCGAGTAGTAGATGGGGAATACTCCCAGCGATCCAAACCCAAGCAACAACAAAAATATTTCAAGTGTCCTGCCTGCTGGCAAGATGGCTGCTGGAATTGAAGCCAGACACGCCAAAGCACCCATCAGGAACACAAGCCGGCGAGCCCCCTGAACTCCCAGTCGAGTTGAAAGTCCAAGTGCCAAAGCGCCACAGGCAATGGATCCAAAATCGGCTACCAAGTAATAAAGGCTCGAAAAAAGGCTGATGGCCACCGGGCTGTAGCTTCGGGCTTCTCCCAAAAAAGGAGGCATCCATGCGCGGAGAAACTGCCACGATAAATTGATGGTTACCACCATGGTCAGCAGTATCCAGAAGCGTCGGTCCGCCACAAATACTTTTACCATGGCAAATGTGCTGTCGGATTGTCCTTCTGGTATGGAAGGCTTATCCCACATGAACCACTTGCCCCTAATAAATGTCAGCCAAGCGCACGCCCAAACCACGCCGATAATTCCAACTACCTGAAAACTCAGGCGCCAAGCAAGCAATAGGTCTTTTCTGGCAAGCAATTCGCTGGCGGCGTCGAGCGAGCCGGGAAGCCCGGTTGGCCCAAGGGTGATAAACAGCATAAGTGGCGGCGTGAGTACGGCCCCAAGGGCCGCTCCGCTTTGGAGCAAACCATTTCCCAAATTGCGTTGGCTTGCTTCCAACAGCAAGCGAGTTGTTATCAGTCCGCATGGCCAATTGGCTGATTCAAAAAATCCTAGCGCGCACCTGCACACCAACAGTTCGCCGTAGTTATTGGCTAAGCCTGAACAAAAACCTGCAATAGAC
>Ga0209598_10003564_pt1 | contig 11720 bp, 9 predicted proteins | sample M_140807_EF_Meta_FD_187317 | JGI IMG/M metagenome (GOLD analysis project Ga0209598, IMG submission 187317) | Freshwater microbial communities from Lake Montjoie, Canada to study carbon cycling - M_140807_EF_MetaG (SPAdes) (version 2) | ecosystem: Environmental > Aquatic > Freshwater > Lake... | reverse complement strand
CCCTTCGCGGGACCTATCGGAAAGGTGGCCTCGAAGTTTGTCCTCCTCTGCAGGCAGGATCACATTGGCCGTCTCTTTCCGCATCTTCTCTTTGACCAACGGGACAGCCACCCCCGGAAGGTATTCACCAAAGGATTGAAAGCCCTTCAGAAGCGCTTGATCGAACATGCTGAAGAAACGCGGGACTCCTTGAACGTCCAAGATATGAACCATTTGATCGACAACCCGCCCCGGAGAATCGCTGCGGAAACTCTGGTCGGTGATCTGGGCAAGCGTTGCCTTGTCCTCAGGGTGCTGCAGCATTCGATCGAGTTCGGCTTGTTGGCGTCGTTCGGCTGACGTCTGGAGATTCGAGGCCCTTTTCTGAAGTGCTTTAGCCAACTCGATCGCGGCCTGCTCGAGTCGCAGGTCGTCGACCGACAGGACGCCATTGCGAAATTCCGGCGGAAGTACCTTTTCGACGCTCTGGAGGCTCAAAGGCTGATTGCTAGTCGTGTCGCTCATAGGGACTCTCTGGCGCGCTTGCGGGCCTTGCGATTAGGGAAGATTCAGGTCTTGCCTTCAGGAGCGATCAATCGAGCCAGTCGTTGTCTTTCAATCGCTCGGGGACATACTTTTCGGTCACGTAACTGATGTCGCGGCTGATCAATGCTTCAACCTCCAACTTGAAGTCGTTGGTCAACATTTGCTTGATCTCCGCCTGCCAATGCTTCTTCTCAGAAAACCATGGATACGATGCGATCTGCTTGGCTCGCTTCTTATCCTTGTCGTCGAGTTTGATCGTGACGTCATTCTTGAGTTGGCATCGCTCGAAGTCGGTGCTGCGAAGCCCGATGAACTTGGCCTCGGGAATCGCCATCCGCATGCTCTCAAAAGCCAGGTTGATCGACCCTTGCTTGATGACCGAATAAATGTAGTATCCCCATGGATCATTATCTAGAAGGCAAAACACAGGGAGTTTGTACTCGGAGTGAAGCCGATAGAGCATCCGCCTGACGCCCCGAGAGGGTTGTCCGGCACCATGCGATACAATGCACTTGTGCTTTTGCCAGAACTTGTCCTCGTTGAACCTCTGCCAGACGGTGCCCTTTTCGACGTGCAAAATGAACTTCGCATCGCATCGCTTGATCTTGAGTCGATCGGGCTCGACAATGCTAGGAATGGGATAACCGGCGGCTCCCATCCGCGCTGCATCCAACTCGTTTTCGCCATCGATGACCACCAGCGGGCCCGCTAGATTTCCACGAGGCTCGGCATACAGATGCAACTCCTCTCGCATCGCCCCGGTGATGACTTCCAAGTCTTCGATGATCGTATCGGACTCGCTCTGATCCTCGAACGTGTTCTCCTTGGTCCCCTCGATGTTGTGCTTGAGCATGTAATACATGCCCCGGATGCTCGTGGATTTGCCCTGACGAATAAGCTTCGAACAACCGCTTCCCACCAAAATCGTCTGCATGTAAGCACGAGCTTGGTTGAGATTGAATAGCTCCCTGCGATTGGTTTTGGCTCCCATCTCAATGAGCCGCTTGCGGCGATTGTATTGGGAGTTTGAGAGAGATCTCGATGGGACCTCCAAATAGGGGTCTCTACGCTTTTTGGCCACTTCGGCCACAGCGGCCGCAAGCCGCTGTAGCTTGGTCATCGTCTCGATGTCCCGACCCTTGATCGGTACCTCTTTGACCTCTTCTACTACCGTCTTTCGCTGCGCTCGTTTTGCCATCTTTTTCCCCATGAATGTTCGTCAAGAACCCAAGTTTTACTGATCTTTTGCGTTCCTGGCTAGCACCATGCACCCCTCCTGTGATTTAATCACACTTTAGGCCGTCCCCAACCAACTGATTCCCATCTCATGATGCTCCCAGGCTTGTTTCGATTCTTGAAGTGCCTTGCCCAAACCCAACTCGCCGGTTGGATCCGCTGCTCTTGCTTGACATCGATTCTTCCTCTGCTGTGCATTCAAGCTTGCTCGGCCCAAGATCCTAGCAAGGAGCGTTTTGCCCAATGGATCGAACAAGCCCCCCCAGGAATCAAACGCTTGATCGATATCGGCCAGGTCGCCTTCGATACCAACGATCCTTTGCTTGCTGCTAACCAAAAACAAGGCTTAACGCGTTTTCAGTTTGAGTACCAGTATCGATATCGCTTCAATGAACCTGTCTCGCTTAGCCCAAACATTGGGCAATCTCAAAACCTGCTCGTCTCGGTCAACATCCAGGTTTCCGAGGTGAAACTGCTTCACCAAGTCATTTTGAAAACTGACTATCAACCAGAAAAGCCCTGGACCTCACGCCTCCTGCAGCACGAATTCGACCACGTTTCGATCAGCACCGACCCACGACTTAGAGTCCTTTTGAAAAAATGCCTCGGTGCTCCTCTCCGATTCGAAATCCCAGCCCAGCCACCCACCGACCCTCTTGCCCAAGACCCGTCGGCTTTGCCGTTAGATAAACGCATCGCTCGAAAGGTCCAGGAGTCGATGGACCAACGGGTCAAGGAACTTGAACGTATCACCCAAGCCTTGAATGACCGATTCGATCGAGAGTCTGCCCAAGGCACCGAGAGTATCACCGCGAGAGATTCGTTTTTCTCAGATTTTTTCACTCGCGACCAGCTCCAAAAATCTGAATTCAAATTCCCGGAGATTCTCGATGATTATGCCAAGTCCATCGCCAAGGCCGATTGGCAGGAACACTACCGTTGGAATGCACCCCCCTGATTTTCTGGATAGACTTGTCGCTCTCGCCTGAAACCGTTTGCATCTTGCTTGGACCTCGGAACGAACTAGCCTCTGACCGCTCTTACCGGCGTTTCTTTTTTGAATGGACTCAAATCACTCTGCCCTACATCGCCCCGCCGGATGGCTGCAAACTAGCGGTGCGTTTTTCCTGCACTTTCTTTCCCTAGGTTTTGCTGTCTTCCCTCTGCAAACCCATTTGCGACAAGTCCATTCGCCACCGACGGCGAGCCTGATCGCAAGCGTGATCCCTGTCGCCGGACTCCTGACCTTTTTTATGTTCGGATTCGCGGAACGACGAAGCTGGACGAAATACCCTGGACGGCTTTTGCTCGGGGCCGCGATCGCCGCCGGGATCCTTCAATGCACCCTCGGTTGGCAGCTTGCAAACACCCTCTCGGGTCGCAATATTCTGCCCGGTTTCCTCGAGACCGCTTTGTGCTTATTGGCCCTGGCTTGCGCCCATGCCTGTTGCATGAACCTGCTGAATCATCTTGCACTGGCCAACCTCGGAAGCCATGCTTACTCGGCTCGAGCCGCCGGCAGCGCTGGCTACATGGTCGCGATTCTAGCGACCGCAGCGCTGCTTTCCGACGAGCAAATGGTTGTCGCATACCACCTGTTTCTCGCCGCCGCCTGCGCTACGGCTCACATCCTTTTTGTTGCGGCCATTCTTCTAACTGATCGACAACCCAACGCCTCAGAACTCTCCTCGAATCGATCTGTAGCACTCGCTTCAGCACCCGCTTCGGCCTCCGACCGATTACCAAGAGATGAGGTTACCCCAAACCCCTGGCGATGGAGAGCGCTGATCCTGCTGGTCTCCATGACGTCGTTCTGCGAAGGTGCCTTCGGGCTCTATTCCCACGAGTTCCTCACAACCAAGTACGGAGACCTTGGCTATTACCTGTTCGCCGTGTGCATCCTGCTCGAGACCGTCCTGCTGATGTGCTTGCCATTCCTACCAAAGATCCGCAAACAACTGCTTTTTGTAGGTCCGCTGGGCTGGCTGCTATTGCTCTCGGGGTGCTTGATCGCCCAGGCGGGTTGGCCGATCTTCGGCATCCTGGCGCTTGCCATGGCACTGAATTGCCCTTTCCAAGTCTCCTGCAATGAAAATGCCTATGCACTGCGACCGAGAATAACTGGGCTAGCGACAATCGCGCTTGCGCAAACCGCAGGCGTGTTTTGTTCTCAATGGGCGTCGGCAATCTTGAATCGATTCGTTCTGCTCAATTCAAATCTCCCACCTTGGACGATTCTTTGGAGCATGAGCCTGTGCATGGCTACCGCTGGCCTGATCCTTGCCGTGGCAATCCGCAAGGCGAACGACTAAATCGCTTCAACTTGGCAATCGAGCAATTGGACGCTGATGCCCTGTCCCATGCACCGCACCGAGATCAGAAGTCGAAGTTGATTCTCTCGGCGAATGACGACGCCTTCGAACCCCTTGAAAGGCCCGGACTTGACCCGCACCGGATTACCAGGCTCAAGTTTGGATTCTGGAAATACTGGCTCGCCGGTTTGAATGGCCCGATAGATGCGCGATATGTCCTCGACGAACTGTACGTTGTTGGAGACCTCCAAGGTCTTGCAAACCGATCCACTCGAAATCGCCTTGTAACGTGTATCGGCATCTCCATAGAGGAACACATAGTTGGAAAATAGTGGCACAAAAGCTGATCGAAGCCTCCCCTGCGGACTCCGGTATCGCTTCTCAACCACCGGCGCATAAAACGGAATCTCGTCGCTGATGAGTCTCCGCATCAGTTTCTTCTCGCACCGAGGCAACGTGTGCATCGCCCACCAGCCCTTGCCGTTTCCGGCCGGCAGTTCACCCAAAGTCTCAAAGAGATTCTCCGGATAAATGTCCTTCTCTTGTTTTAGAAGCGGCATCGTTTTTTCGCTGTCCCAAAAAGCCATCCACACCAAGGCGATTTCTGATCGAATTCATCGTATCCCAAGACCCCAGCTTTTGAAGTCCTTTCGATGAAGTCGCACCTGAAACACCATGGACCTCCAACTAGACGGTCTAGTCGGCGAGGGCGGTACAATCGTCAATCCCATCGTGCTTCGGCTAAAATTATCCCTTTAATCCGTCTAGCGTCCGTGTGTTGCAAGGCGATACTATCGACAATTATCCTTAGAACTTTCTTGCAAGTCTAGCTGTCTGGTCCAGAAGGCTCGACGACGGAATTGTCCCAGACCTCATCTTCGCGGGTAAGGATGCCCAACATGAAAACGGTTCGACCCTCGAATACCCTCTACCCGGCCCGATTTGCCCTCCTTGGTTGCATTCTGCTCTGCGGGTGCCAAGCCTCTCGCTATGCGGAAAGGTTCGGCCTCGGCACTGTCGATCGGCAAAAGGCAAAAGCGGCCGATTTCGATCCTTATCCCCTGAACGATATCGGCCCGAGCGTTGTCGGCGGCCGACCACCGGGTTTCTTCAATCCGCTCCCAGAACCTAGACGCAACGAACTGCTGGGCAAGAACTCGGCCTACGGTGCAACCTACCCGGCGCGTTAGTTTTTTGTGGCAATCAGGCGTCTCGAAGTTGCAACGCTAAACTGGTTGCTCGATCAGGGGTTTCTGCCAACACCGTCAAGTGCCCCATCTTACGCCCCACCCGAGCCTCCGATTTCCCGTACAAATGCAAATGGGCTCCGGGATGCGACAGGACCTTGGTCCAATCCGGCGATCCTCCTTCTGTCCATAAATCTCCCATGAGATTGACCATCGCCGCAGGACGACACTCGGAGACATCCCCAAGCGGTAAATTGCAAACCGCGCGGACCTGCTGTTCGAACTGGCTGACCGTACAAGCCTCCATGGTCAAATGACCCGAATTGTGAGGTCGAGGGGCAAGCTCATTGACAAGCAACGATCCATCCTTATCGACGAACATCTCAACACAGACTAAGCCCTCGAGCAACAGCGACTCGGCGATGCCTCGCGCAATCTCCGATGCTCGATACTCCACCTTGCACAACTCACCACTTGCCGGCACCGTCGTCAAATCCAGGATATGGTTTCGATGCGCATTGGTGAACATCGGGTAAGCCTCGACTTGGCCAACCGGATTGCGGGCCACCAAAACTGAAACCTCGGCCACATACTCGATCCACTTCTCGGCAATCAATGGTTCAGGGCCTAGCACGTCCAAGGCATCGTTCCCCTGGGCTGCATTGACCACTTTGCGTTGTCCCTTGCCGTCATATCCACCCGAAGCTGTCTTGATGACCAGCGGCCAACCCAGCACTCCTGCAGCATGCAACACATCGCTGTAACTGCGCACTTCCTGGAACGGGGTAACCGGAAACCCCAAGTCTCGTAGGGTGGTCTTTTCTTTCAATCGATTCTGCGCGACGGCCAGCACACCGCGCCCGGGCCTTACAGGGATAAACTCCTGCGCCGTATCGACTGCCATCAATGGAATGTTCTCAAACTCGAGCGTCGCAACATCGATCCTCTTGGCAAACGACTTGATCGCGTCGATATCCGTGTACTGACCGACCACACTCTGTGAAGCAACCTGGGCCGCTGGACTGTTGGCCTCGTCGGTAAATACGACGACTTGGTAGCCTAGCCGCTGGGCCGCATGGCAAAACATCCGTCCAAGCTGTCCGCCACCAAAGACTCCAATCGTCCCGCCTGGTAATATCGACTTGTTGCGATCTAGCGTCATGTGTGCCAACTCCCGCTACCCTAACTATTTCGTGGAATGACATCGTCGAGCACCCCTTGGGTTTGCTTTTGATGGAACTCTTCGAGCTTTCTACGTAGCTGATCATCATCGAGAGCCAAGATCCGAATAGCCATCAACGCGGCATTCTTTGCTCCCGAAGCTCCAATCGCAAGCGTTCCGACCGGAACCCCACCGGGCATCTGCACGATGCTTAAAAGCGAATCTAGCCCCGATAATGCTCTGCTCTCGACGGGCACCCCCAAGACCGGTAGCACGGTGCTGGCTGCTACCATCCCGGGCAAATGTGCCGCCCCCCCAGCTCCGGCGATGATGATCTTGAGCCCACGCCCAGAGGCGGCCTGGGCATACTGATACATCCACTGCGGGGTCCGGTGCGCCGAGACGATCCTATGCTCATAGTCGATATGGAATTGGTCGAGGATTGCACAAGCCTCCCGCATCGTTGCCCAATCGCTCTGCGAGCCCATGATCACTCCAACCCTGGCGTTGGTCTTGCTCAGCAAATCCTCCACAACAATTCCTCCCTAGTACAACCTTTGGACCCAGTAAAACTTTTGGACACAGGAAAACTTTTGGACAAAACGCGCAGATCTAACCCCAAGTCAATCCGGCGAAATCATCGACGGCCCATCCCCAATGGTCTTTTCGTACCGACCATCCCCCGACTTGACATACTTGGTAAACCCATGCTTGGCCAGTTTGTTGTCGCTGATCGATTTCTTCATCGACCCATCTGACCACAAACCACCGATGGCTGTCCGGGCCGGAATCCGCCGAATTCGAACACCCGTATCGGGATGCATGGACAGTGGTTCCTCGCTCATCTGCTGAAAAAACTCGTAGGTCGCACCGTCACTGCCGTCCTCACGGACTTCTTCGTAAACGTAGATTGGCATAAGTCACCTGATTGCTCAAGAACCCAAAAATCGCTGGATTTTCCCCCCAGCAACACCTGAGAAATACCCTTCTCATCCTAAGCGCATTCATCCTTTTGGGCTATAGCTCCCTCGAACTACAATGGTCCTGGCCGTTAAAGTCGGTGCGTTTAGCCCCAACGGACCGATTTCTTGACCAGATTTACACCCGCTTTTTACTAATTGACTGAACAATTCGTCACCCACTAATCAGACTATAGACGCCCACCCCCGCACCAATCTTCCCGTTTACTCCGAATCCCCATTTTCACACCATGCGTAGCACCCAGTTGTTTGCCCGATCCAAAGATTCGCTAAGTGCACTTGCCGTGGCACTCTCTGTCAGCCTGTTCTCCCCGATCGCTTGGTCGCAAAAAACCGATACTCGACCCGATGCTGGTATCTCGGAGAACAAAATCAACGACTTTCTCCTGACCAATGCTCGTGTCGTGTTGGAACCCGGAGTTGTGATCGAACAAGCCTCGGTGTGGATCGAGGACGGGAAGATCGTCCAAGTCGGATCTGCGATCCAACCTCGCCAGGGCCTCCGAGTCATCGACATGACGGGTAAGTCGATCTATCCGGGGCTTATCGACGCCGGTCTGGAAGCTGATCTACCAGAGTTTACCAGCAACCGTGGAACCCCTCACTGGAACCCAGAGATCACCCCCCAGCGGTCCGTGGCCACGTCAGCCGAAAACCTTGCCAATACCCAAAACCTTCGCCGCGCAGGGATCACTACGGCACTGTTCGCCCCCAAAGATGGGATCATCAAGGGGACCAGCGCCGTGGCAATGACGGCCGATACCCCCTTGGCGTCGAACCTCCTGCGCAGCGATGCAGCCATGCACATGCGATTGACAGTTTCACGAAATCGTGGCGCCGCTAGCTATCCATCGAGCCCCATGGGGGCCGTCGCTCTTGCCCGCCAAACACTCCTCGATACCCAATGGTACGACGCTGCATTTCGCGCCTATCGGGCCGCATCGGATTTGCCAAAACCCGAATCGAACTCGGCCCTCGAATCCATCCAAGAACACATCCAACGAGGCAGACTCTTTGTCTTCGATACCCTCAACGAACAATATGCACTGCGCGCTGACTCGTTCGCCAAAGAATTTGGACTCAAAGCTGTCCTCAAAGGATCCGGACAAGAATACCAACTCGTGGATCTTATCGCAAAAACCGGAAGAACAATCATCCTGCCGGTCAACTTTCCCAAGCCACCCAACGTGGCGACTCTCGAAGCTGCCCTCGATGCCGAACTCGAAGAACTCATGCATTGGGAAATCGCCCCAGAAAACCCCGCACGGCTGGATCGCGCCGGTGTCCCATTCGTATTGACCTCCAGCGGACTCTCAGAACCCTCCGAATTGCTCCCCCAAGTCCGAAAAGCAATCGCGCGAGGACTCGATCCAAACAAAGCACTCGCGGCCCTAACGACCAAACCCGCCGAACTTCTCGGTGTGGCCGACCAAGTCGGCAAAGTCCGGCCCGGATTCTGGGCCAATTTCATCGTCGCAAATGGCGATCTGTGGGACGAAAAAACCCGGATCGAAGAGGTTTGGGTACGCGGCCTTCGCCCCGCAGCCTCCTACAAAAATGACATTGAAATCGATGGACTATGGGATATCGCAATCCTCGATGCCCGCTCGTTAAACCAACCGACCAAACCCTCGTTCGGAACCTTCCAACTGTCGATCAAAGACTCGACTCGCAAAATTGCCGCTTCCTTGATTCTCCCTACACCTCCAGCACCACCAGCACCGGCAGAACCTGCAGCACCGGCAGACCCGACAGCACCGGCAACTCCGGCAGCTGCAACTCCAGAACCGGCCCCTCCTGAAACCAAACCCCAAGAGGATGCTCCCAAGCAGGATACTCCCCAACCAGCAGAAGCCAAACAAAAGCCCAAGAAGGATCCCACCGGCGATATCAAGCTCACCAGTCCCCGTTGGTCGGACCTGACGCTCAATGCCAAAGTCCCGGCAAAACTCCTCCTACCCGAAACATCCGAACCAGCCACCGATGGAGTGGCACTCCTTTCCATGGCCCTCATCGGCCAAGCAGAAAATCCAAACCTGCTGATCGGAACCGTGCAACTGCCCGACGGAACCGAATGGATCCTTCGAGGAACAAAAGCCCCTATCGCAAATCAACCCCCCAAGGATCAAAAAACAGACGCGAAAAAGCCAGACGACAAGAAGTCAGAGGACAAAGAAGGCAAGAGCGCAACGATCGCCTCAATGCGATACCCATTTGCTTCCTTTGGCCATGAATCAATCCCCGAACAACCCGATGTCCTGGTCATCCAAAACACCACCCTGTGGACGTGCGGATCTGCAGGAATCCTACGCGATGCAGACATGATCGTTCGCCGTGGAAAGATCGAAGCCATCGGAATCGATCTGCCTGTTCCTCAAGGGGCCCAAGTCATCGACGGTTCGAAGTTTGAAGTCAGCCCAGGTCTCATCGACTGCCACTCGCACATGGCCACCGATAGCGGTGTGAACGAAGGTACCCAAGCAGTCACCGCCGAGGTCCGCATCGGTGATTTCATCAACGCTGAAGACATCACCATCTACCGCCAACTCGCCGGTGGTCTGACGGCTGCCAATGTCCTGCACGGTTCGGCAAACCCCATCGGAGGACAAAACCAAGTGATCAAGCTCCGTTGGGGAAGACCTTACGAGGAACTTAAATTCCAAGGTGCTCCGGCAGGTGTAAAGTTCGCTCTTGGCGAAAACGTCAAGCAAAGCAACTGGACTGACACCAACCGGACCCGCTACCCGCAAAGCCGTATGGGGGTCGAGCAGCTTTTCCGCGACCGCTTCAACGCAGCGCGGGACTACGACAAGGCATGGAAGGAATGGAATCACTCCCCCAAAGGCCTGCCGCCTCGCCGTGACCTAGAACTCGATGCGATCGCGGAAATACTTCGTGGTGAGCGATGGATCCACTGCCACAGCTACCGGCAAGACGAAATCCTAGCCCTGATCCGCGTATGCGACGAATTTGGAATCACCATCGGGTCGCTTCAACACATTCTCGAAGGATACAAAGTCGCCGATGCCATCGCCAAACACGGTGCGACAGCCTCCTCGTTCTCCGACTGGTGGGCTTATAAATTCGAGGTCTACGATGCGATTCCCTTTAACGGGGCTCTGATGCATGAGCAAGGCATCGTCGTCTCATTCAACTCCGACGATGCCGAACTCGGCCGGCACATGAACCACGAAGCCGCCAAAGCGGTCAAGTACGGTGGTGTCGATCCCCATGCCGCGTTGCAATTCGTCACGCTCAACCCCGCCAAACAACTCCGTATCGATCAACATGTCGGCTCCCTCGAGGTCGGTAAAGATGCAGACTTTGCCCTCTGGAATGGATCTCCACTTTCGGTGATGTCCCGTTGCGAACAAACCTGGATCGATGGACGAAAGTACTTCGATCGAGAGCTCGATGCCCAACTGCGAACCCGCGATGCACAGATCCATCGCAAGCTCATTCAAAAAGTGCTCGATAGTGGCGAAGCCGCCTCGGAGCGTAGCTCACTGGCCGATGACCCGTCTCGGCTCTGGCCAAACCACGATGAGTACTGCCATCACCACCACGATGAAAATGACCAATCCCAAAGCGGGAACCATGAACACATTCACCACGAGGAAATGGAAAGCTTGGGGCAAGAGTCCTCGAAACAACGCTAATCGCCAAGCCCTGTAGCTATACCTGCTTTTCCCCCTCAAATAATTATTCTTTCAATCTAAAAAACATCATCATGAAACGTACGATTCACCTTCTATGGTCTCGCCGAGCAGCCTCCATCGCTCTGTGCTCAATGATCGCTGCAGGAGTCCTGCAACCCTCGAGCCTTGGCTCCGATCAAATCCCAGGCGCTCCGCAAAAACAACCGATCCTGATCCAAAACGCGGTCCTACATACGGTTTCCAACGGGACACTCGTCAACCACTCAATGCTCATCAAAGAGGGCAAAATCGTCGAGGTCGCTCCCTCGATCGCGGCTGAGCCAAACTACGAAGTCATCGAAGCCCAAGGCAAACACGTCTACCCTGGGCTCTTTGATTCCCTGTCCTACTTGGGCCTCGTCGAAATCGATTCGGTTAACGCCTCAATCGACAACGCAGAAACCGGTAGTCTCAATCCAAACGTCCGAGCCAACACGGCGTTTAACCCCGACTCCGAAGCGATCCCAGTGGCTCGAGCCAACGGTGTTTTGTTTTCTCTGGTAAGCCCCACCGGAGGTCTGGTCTCGGGTCGATCCGCCGTCATGCAACTCGATGGCTGGACCTGGGAAGACATGACCCTCCGCGGGGATACCACCATGACGATCCAATGGCCCCGTTTC
>Ga0209598_10003562_pt1 | contig 11724 bp, 13 predicted proteins | sample M_140807_EF_Meta_FD_187317 | JGI IMG/M metagenome (GOLD analysis project Ga0209598, IMG submission 187317) | Freshwater microbial communities from Lake Montjoie, Canada to study carbon cycling - M_140807_EF_MetaG (SPAdes) (version 2) | ecosystem: Environmental > Aquatic > Freshwater > Lake... | reverse complement strand
CCGACGGTGTTTTTCTGGAAACGCACGAACGTCCCTCCAAAGCCCCCTCCGACGGCCCGAATCAAATCCCCCTTGCCCAAATGCCCTCCGTTCTGCGCAAATTACTCGCCATACGAAATGCCCTTTAGTTGTCCGACCATCCGCGCGCTTGCCTCTGCTCTTTTGCTGGCCTCCCTGAGTGCCGCCCAGGCAGAGGGCGAGGCCAAAGATTTCTCGGGAGAAATCCAGATTCCCGTTTCCATCGGGCAGATCCTGAAAGGCATGCGTATGCCGTATTACGAGAAGAACAAACCCGACAAGTTGAGCATGCGTTTCAACGCCGAACAGGCGCAGCGCACCAGCGAAACGAAGTTCACTTTCAAGGGACTGCGCATCGAGGTGTTTGAGGATTCGGCCGACAAACCCGCCATGGAGGTCATCCTCAATGATGCCGTCTTCGACCGCGAGACGAGCCTGCTGACCAGCCTCGACCGCGCGAAAATCAAGGGCGGACAATTCGAGATCATCGGGCGGCAATTGGAATTTGATTCCAAAACCCGCAACAGCCGTTTACAGGGACCCGTGTTCATGACCGTCACGCAGTTGGAAGGACAAACATCGCCATGAGATTCGCCGCCACAGGACTCCTTATCCTCGCCTTTGCCTGCCCGCTTCTCAACGCGCAAGAAACTCGCACCGGCGAGGCGAGCGGAGTGCGTCAGGCGGATCCGTTGGGATTCGGCGGCCTCTCGAAAAACCGCCCGAAGGGCAGCACCACGGAAATCACCGCGCAAAAAGACGCCACCTTCAACGACAAGGAAAACAAAGCTATCTTCAGCGGCGAGGTTCGGGTCAAAGACCCCGCGTTCCTGCTCAGCTGCGACACACTGACCGTATTCCTCCTCAAGGACCGCAGCGGCATCGAGCACGCCGAGGCCCAGGGCAATGTCGTCATCGTGCAGCAGACTGAAAATCGCTCCGAGAAAGGGGCCGTGGGCCGCTCGCGTCAGGCCGTCTATGTGCCGTCCAAAGGGGAAGTCACCCTCATCGGCTGGCCGGAGGTCCAACAAGGCATCAACCGCCATGTCTCGACCGAGCAAGGCACCCGCATGATTATGAACCGCGACGGGCGCGCCACCACGGAGGGCGCGAGCAAAACGGTCATCACCGATACCGAAGGAGCGGGCGGACTCCCGTGAGCGCGCCAGCCACACTCACCGAGGAACGCGGCGCGAAGAGCGGTCACCCGGAGGAACCCCTGCTGCGGACCGACAAACTCGTCAAAATTTACGGGGGCCGTGCCGTGGTCAACGGCGTGGACATCAACGTGAAGCGCGGCGAGATCGTCGGATTGCTCGGGCCAAATGGCGCGGGCAAGACCACCAGCTTCTACATGATCGTCGGACTCGTCAGGCCGAACTCGGGACGCGTCTTTTTCGACGGGCAGGATGTGACCCACATGCCGATGTTCAAGCGCGCACGCGCCGGCATGGGATACCTGCCGCAGGAGGAATCGATTTTCCGCAAGCTGACCGTCGAGCAAAACATCATGGCGATCCTCGAGACGACCGACCTTTCGCGCGCGCAGCGCAAGGCGCGCTGCGAGGAACTGCTCAACCAGTTCGGCATCGAGCACATCGCGAAAAACGAGGCCCTCACCCTCAGTGGCGGCGAAAAGCGGCGCCTGACCATCGCTCGCTCGCTGGTGACAAGCCCCTCGCTCCTCATGCTTGACGAACCCTTTAGCGGCGTGGACCCGATCGCGGTGTTCGACGTGCAGCAAATCGTGACCAACCTCCGTGAGTCGGGTCTGGCCATCCTCATCACCGACCACAACGTCCGCGAAACCCTCTCCATCGTCGACCGCGCCTATCTTATTTTCGAAGGGCGCGTGGAGAGCGAGGGCAGCAAGGACTTCCTGCTCAACGACCCGGTGAGCCGCAAGCTTTACCTCGGCGAGAGCTTCCAGATGTAATCCACGGCCGTGCCTGCCACCCCCAGAGTTTCCTCGGTAAGCGTCGGCGATTTCTACGACCAGCACGCGAAGAACCTCGATATGGAACTCGTCTCCGGCCAAGACGGCCTCGGACGAATCATCCGCGAGCCGACCATCAACCGCCCCGGGCTCGCCCTCTCCGGCCACTACAGCTATTTCGCCAACAAGCGTGTGCAGATCATCGGCAGCGCGGAATTGAGCCACTTGCAGAGTCTGGAAACCGCCAAGCGTGAGGAATGCATCCGGCGCTTTTTCTCGGCCAATTTCCCCTGCCTCGTCATCGCACGACAAACCAAGAAAAAAAGCTCGAAACGCCGCTCCGATGTTCCTGCACTCATCGCGCGCCTCGGCGGGCAGGCCGGTGTTCCCGTCTTTCTCACGCCGATGATCACCATGAAGTTCATCAACGCGGCGACCATCGCGCTCGAGACCGACTTCGCGCCGCGCAAAAGCGAGCACGGCAGCATGGTCGAGATCCTCGGGGTCGGCACCCTGATCCGCGGTGACAGCGGCATCGGCAAAAGCGAATGCGTCCTCAGTCTGCTCGGGCTCGGCTACAGCTTGATCAGCGACGACATCACCCGTTTCCGTTCCATCGAAGGTCGCAATCTGATCGGAACTTCCGCCGATCTGACCCGCTTCCACATGGAGGTGCGCGGGATCGGTATCATCAACGTGGCCGCCCTCTTCGGCGTGCGCAGCATCCGACTGGAGAAAACGCTCGATCTCGTCGTCACCCTCCGCGACTACCGAGAGATGGAGGAGGTCGACCGCCACGGCCTGCAGCAGGACAGCTACTCCATCCTCGGCATCGAGGTTCCCCACGTCATCGTCCCGGTGCGGAGCGGGCGGGACATCGGCCGCCTGGTCGAGGTCGCCGCCATGGACCAAAAATTGAAGTCCCAGGGGACGCACAGCGCGCTGGAATTCAACGAGCGACTCATTAAGATGATGACCGTTAGAACCTGACCCATGGGAATCCTCGCCAAAAAATCACCCGACGGTGAAAAGCGCCTCACGCGCGAAGTCGTCATCCAAAACCGCTACGGCCTGCACGCCCGGCCGGCCGCCATGTTCGTCAAGACCTCCAACCGCTTCAAATCTGAGGTCTGGGTTGAGAAAGACGGTGAGGAGGTCAACGGCAAGAGCATCATGGGCCTCATGATGCTGGCCGCGGGACACGGCTCGAAACTGAAAGTCTCGGCTTCAGGCTCGGATGCGGAAAAGTTTCTCGACGAGATCGAGCAACTCGTGGTCAAACGTTTCCACGAGGAGTAATCACGGAAATCTCGAAAGGGCTCCGGTGCGCGGGCCGGCTCGCGCCGTCCCGACGAGATGAACAAACCGCCAAGGTCGCGATCATCGCGATCCAAATCAGCCTCGGGAGCTTCCGGGCAAGCGGCTCTCCCCTGAGCGAGCCTCTTTCATCCGGCGGTAGCGCGCGATGAGAGCGTTAGTCGAGCTGTCGTGGTGCAACGCAGAATCACTCTCCAATTCCGGAATGATCCGCTGCGCCAAGACTTTGCCCAACTCCACACCCCACTGGTCAAAGGGGTTGATATCCCAAATGACGCCTTGCGTGAAAACGCTGTGCTCATAGAGCGCAACGAGTTTCCCGAGCGTTTTGGGATCGATGACTTCCGCGAGGATGGTGTTCGACGGACGGTTTCCTTCGAAGACCCGGTGTGGAACAAGATCCTCGCGTGTCCCCTCGGCGCGGACTTCTTCCGCCGTCTTGCCGAATGCCAAGGCCTCGGCCTGCGCGAACATGTTGGCCATGAGGATGTCGTGGTGGCGGCCGATCGGGTTCAGCGTCTGGGCGAAGCCGATGAAATCGCAAGGTATGAGATGCGTTCCCTGATGGATCAATTGGTAAAAGGAATGTTGCCCGTTGGTACCCGGCTCGCCCCAGTAAATCGCGCCCGTGCTGTAGTCCACATGGCGCCCGTCCAAGGTGACGCTCTTTCCGTTGCTCTCCATGGTCAGTTGCTGGAGGTAGGCCGGGAAACGCTTCAAATACTGCTCGTAGGGCAGCACCGCCGCCGTCTGCGCATCGAAGAAGTCGCCATACCACACGGCGAGAAGACCCATGAGGACCGGGAGATTTTTGTCAAACGGCGCCGTGCGGAAGTGCACGTCCATCTCGTGGAAGCCCGCCAGTATGGCGCGGAAATTTTCCGGCCCGATCGCCACCATGGTGGAAAGCCCGATCGCCGAATCCATCGAATACCGGCCGCCGACCCAGTCCCAGAAACCGAACATGTTCGCCGTGTCGATGCCGAACTCGGCGACTTTCTCCGCGTTGGTCGAGACGGCGGCGAAATGCTTGGCGATGGCCGACACGTCCCCGCCCAAGCCGCGCAAAGCCCATTCGCGGGCCGTCTGCGCGTTGGTCATGGTCTCGAGCGTGGTGAAGGTCTTGGACGAAATGATGAAGAGCGTCTCGGCCGGATCGAGTCCGTGCACCGCCTCGGCAAAATCGTCGCTATCCACGTTGGAAACGAATTCGCAACGCAACGCCCTGTCGCTGTAAAATTTGAGCGCCTCGTAGGCCATGACCGGCCCGAGGTCGGACCCGCCGATGCCGATGTTGATCACGTTGCGGATCTTTTTCCCCGTGTGACCAAGCCATTGGCCCGAGCGGATGCGGTCCGCGAAGGAGGCCATCCTGTCGAGCACCTCGTGCACACCGGGCACAACATCCGCGCCGTCGACCAGGATCTTCTCCCCGCGCGGTGCGCGCAGGGCGACATGGAGCACGGCCCGTTGCTCCGTGACGTTGATCTTGTCTCCGCGGAACATCGCGTCGATGCGCTCGCGCAATCCGCGCTCCCCGGCGAGGGCGAGGAGCAGCCGCATTGTTTCGTCGGTGATTCGGTTCTTGGAGTAGTCGAAATAAAGCCCGGCGGCCTCGACCGCCAGACGAGCGCCCCGATCCGGCTCGGAGGCAAACAGGTCGCGGAGGTGCAGTGATGCGACTTCGCCGCGGTGCGCCTGCAATGCGCGCCAGGCGGGACTTTCGGTGAGAGACGGTCGGTTCATGGGCAGGCTTGGTAGCGAAGCAGAGAGAGGGCAGGCTTTGAATCCTTAAATTCCGCCCGGCGCAGGTCTCGCACCGCGCGATGTCACCCGCTAGTTTTTCCGCGGACCATGCGCCGTTACGCCAGATATTTCCTGCTCTCCACCTGCCTCGCGGCGGCCGCACCGGGCCGCGCCGAGGGCGCGGCAAAGGACGGATTTTGGCAACGCTGGACGAGCGACGACCGCGCGCTCGATGCCTTGGTGCCTCTGCGGCGCACGCTCAAAGACGAGGGTCTCGGCATCGGCGGGAGCTACACGACCGACTTGCTCGGCAACCCCGCCGGCGGGAGGCGCCAGGGCTTCACTTACTACGGTCAACTGCAGCTGATTCTCGCCGCGGAATTGGAAAAGCTGGCCGGCTGGCGCGACGGATATTTCGTCATCGGCATGAACCAAGCCGCGGGGACCAATCTCTCCCGCAATTATGTCGGGAATTATTTTAACCTCACCGAGGTCTCGGCGATTCCCACGCTGGTGCTGGCCCAGATGTATCTCGAGCAGCGGTTCTTCGACGACAAGTTGAGCTTGAAAGCGGGGCGCATGGGCATCGGGCAGGACTTTGTCGTCATGGACATCTTCGATCTTTATGTGGGCGGCATCGACGGACACACACCCGTCTTCGTTTGGAACACATTCTGGAGCGGCGCTCCGACCAGCACATGGGCGGCGGTCGCGAAGGCGGAGGTGCACAAAGATTGGACTTTGCGTCTCGGCGCCTATCAGGCGACCCGGGCCAACCGTGTCATAGCGAACCATGGACTGAACATGGAGTTTGGCGCGGGGGATGGCATCAGCGTGTTCGGCGAAGCCGGTTGGAAATTGAATCTCGGCCGCCCCTCGCCCAAGGACGGCGACTTGCCCGGCGAACACAAGTTCGGCGGTTACTGGTCGAGTTGGGATTACGCCGAGTTCGGGAGCGGAAGAGCCGCCAACACCTGGGGTCTTTATTGGATCGGTCAGCAGATGGCATGGCGCGAAAGACCCTCGGCCGACGAGGGCCTCACGCTTTGGTATTCGTTTGTCTATGCATCACCGGCCGAAGTGGCACGTTTCCCGTTCTTTACGGGGGCCGGCGCCGGTTGGCAGGGCGCGTTGCCCCGTCGCGGTGAAGACTGGCTGCTCTTCGGGTCCTATTTCGGCACCATCAGCCGCGACTTTGCTGCGACCTCCCGTTCGGCAGGCCTCGGCGACCCGACGTTCGAGTGGGTGCTCGAATGGGATTACCGGGCACAGATCACCCCCTGGCTCTACGTCATGCCCAGCGCCCAATGGGTCATCCGGCCCGGCGGCACGGGCCTCACCCCCAATGCGCTCGTCCTTGGCGCCGAGATCGGCGTAACGTTCTGACCATGCAAATCCGGCTTCTTTGCCTCGCGATTCTTCTTCTTTCCGGGTGCGCCGCGGGACCGGGAACGTCCGCCGGCGCGGCCGGCGCGCCACCGCCCCTGCCCGACGGACGCGATCTCGCCGAGCATCCCTTGGATGTCCTCGACCTCCCCCAGCCTTGAGGCCCGTCTTTTCGCTTGGCCGCGGGGGAAAGCCGCGCAATTATTACCAATGATGAAATTTATCCTTCCCCTCGCCCTCGCCGCAGCATTCCTCACTGGATGCGCCGCCATCCAGAAAGCGGAGCACGACAGCACGGAAAAAATGCTCGCCGCCGCCGGATTCAAAATCTTGCCGGCCAACACTCCGCAGCGCCAAACCGCGCTGGCGCAGCTCAAGCCCTACACCGTTTCGCGCCAGTTCCGCGGCGACAAGGTCTATTACGTTTATCCCGACAATAACGGAAATTTCGCCTACATCGGCGACCAAGCCGCTTACTCGGCCTACCAAAATCTCGTCGTCCAGCAGCAGATCTCCGATCAAAACATGATGGCCGCGCAGATGATGGACATGCCCGGTCCCGGAGTCTGGCCCGGCTGGGGTTACTGGGGATACTAGTAAAATCCCGAGCTTTTAACGACGGGCCCGTCGGAAGACGGGCCCGTTTTTTTGCCTTCCGCGGCGGGAAACGCTTGGCAACATTCATTCACGATGACCATCGCTCCCGCGCACGAATTCGACCGGCGCGCCCTGCAATACGAGGACCACGCGCCCGTGCAGCGCGAGGCCGCGGCTTGGTTGGCGGAATGGCTGCCGGATAAAATCGAAGGTCCCGCTCTCGAACTGGGTTCCGGCACCGGCCTCTTCACGCGCCATCTTATCGGGCGCACCGACAAGCTCATCGCCTCGGACGCTGCCCCGCGCATGGTCGCCGCCGGGGTCACCGCTTTGCCCGACGCCCAATGGTCGGTGGCCGACGCGGCGACTCCTCCCGGGCCGCGAGGTTACTGCGGGATCTTCAGTTGCAGCCTCGTGCAATGGCTACCGGACCCCTTGGAGGCCTTCCGTGCATGGCACCGCGCGTCCGCGCCCGGCGCACGGCTTGTGTCGGGCTGGTTCATCCGCGGAACGCTCGGAGAATTTTTCTACGCCTGCCCCGAGGCCTCGCCCTTCCCTTGGCGCGATGACGCCGAATGGAGCGACCTGCTCGGACAGGCCGGATGGCAAACCGCGCGCAGTGAAGTCCGGACCTTCCACCGCCACCATGCGGATTCCGCCTCGATGCTGCGCGAAATCCACAACGCGGGTGCCGTGGTTCCACGCCGCATCGGCGCCGGCAGACTGCGCGGGGCCCTGCGCCGATACGACCACGATCACCGCGGAGAGGCTGGCGTGCGCAGCACTTTCGAATTTCTGCGCTTGGAGGCTGTCAGGTTGTGAATCTGCCGGACAACATCGACCAACCCACGCGGCTCATCCTGGCCAATCACCGCCGTTTGCTGGGACGAGACCTTGCCGGAGTTGCCGAAGGACCGGAGGCGGCAGCGCAGCTTTTTGCCGCTTCTTGCGTCGTGCTCAGCGCGCTCGGTCCGCTCGGATCCGATCACGCGTTCAATTACGCCAACCGAACCGCCTTGGAGCTCTTCGAATATTCCTGGAACGAATTGATGGGAAAACCCTCTAGCGCCAGCGCCGAACCCGTTCATCGCGATGAACGCCGCAAACTCCTCGACGAAGTCGGACGACGCGGATTCATCGAGGACTACTCGGGCATCCGCATCAGCAAAAACGGGCGGCGCTTCCGCATCAAAAAAGCAACGGTCTTCAATCTCTCGGATGATGCGGGCCTCTATCTCGGCCAAGCCGCGACCTTCGCGGGCTGGGAGATGTTGACTTAATCGAGCTGTTTTTTCTCGAGCTGCCTATTCAGCCAGATCGTCGAGATCCCGGCGGAAATAAACGAAACGGAAAGCGCTGCTCCGAGCACCCAGGCGGCCGCGGATCCCTCCTTGTGGATCCACGCGATCCAAGCCGTGGCCAGCAGCAAAAACCCGGTCAAGAAAGTGCCGATCCACGCGCTGAACGGACGGCTCCGCACGGCCACGCCGATCCGCGCGAATCCGACAACGGCCAGCGCGATGGCCATCACGCCATTGCTGTTCGCGAGAAGAAAGTGGTCGCTCACCCACACGGCCACGCCGCCGGCCATGGAGAGAAGCCCGAAGAAGACCGTTGAAAGAAACGTGCCCCAGGCCCGCGACGAGAAGGCGTAAACGAGGTCCGAAATGCCGATGGCAAAAAGCAGGAGCGCCACGAGCTTCAAATAGTGGAAACCGGTGACAAGGGGCGCACCGAGTCCGAGCACTCCCACGATCACCGCGATCATCCCGAAATACCAAGCCGCCGGAACCGTCGGGGCAACCTCGCGGTAAAGCGCGCTGTCGGCCTCGCGCCCAGACGGCGGTGCAAGGTGCTGCTCCTTTTCGATCTGCTCGGTCTTCAGCCGCACACGGTCGGCCCAATCCTGACATTGGTTGCTGAACAGCGAATAATACGCACCATCCTGCACCTCCTGCAGCGCCTCGTAGGCCGCCTTGGCGTTGAAGCGTGGCTCGACAAACCAGTAGCCCTGCGCAGTGATGTCCTGCGGGGTGCGCATCACCTTCCCCATGTCACGCTCGTGGAAACGTTTGCCGTCGTCACCGTAGCCGATCTCGTCGACTACCTCCCCGCTTTTCATGAAAAAGAGCTGGTCGTGACGGAGTTGCAAATGGAGCAGCGCGCCGAGCTTGTTGTTCACCAGCGGATAAAGCCACGACAACTTGTCGAGATTCCGCTGGGCGAATTGGGCGTAATCCGCCTCCGCCGCCTCCGGTTTGACCGTCGCTTCGACTGCTCCCATCGCCAACCAGCATCTCTGTCCGCCCGGAGGACTTCAAGCCTTCCGGCGCTTGCCCCGCCCCCGGGTGCGCGTTATTATCCCCAGCTCGCTTTATGGGTAAAACCTTGTTCGACAAAGTCTGGGAAGCGCACACCGTGCGCGAATTGCCCAATGGCATGACGCAACTGCTCATCGGCACCCACCTCATCCATGAGGTGACCAGCCCTCAGGCCTTCGGCATGATGCGCGACCTCGGCCTGAAGGTTCTCTACCCGCAGCGCACCTTCGCCACGGTCGACCACATCGTGCCGACCGACGAACGCGAGGAACCCTTCTCCGACCAACTGGCCGATGCCATGATCAAAGAGTTGCGCAAAAATTGCGCCGATGCCGGCATCAAGTTTTTCGACATGGCCTCCGGCAAACAGGGCATCGTGCATATTGTCGGACCCGAACAGGGCATCACCCAACCGGGCACAACCATCGCCTGCGGCGATTCGCACACCTCGACACACGGGGCCTTCGGTGCCATTGCCTTCGGCATCGGCACGAGCCAAGTGCGCGATGTCCTCGCCACCCAGACCATGGCCCTGCGCAAACCCAAGGTCCGCCGCATCGAAGTGGACGGCAAGCTCGCCCCGGGCGTCTACGCCAAGGACGTCATCCTGCACATCATCCGCAAACTCGGGGTCAACGGCGGACTCGGTTACGCCTACGAATACGCCGGCTCGACCTTCGATAATTTCACACAGGAAGAACGCATGACCGTCTGCAACATGTCCATCGAGGGCGGGGCGCGCGTCGGTTACGTCAACCCCGACCAGACCACGTTCGATTATCTGCGCGGACGCCCCTACGCTCCCGCACAGGGCGATTACGATGCCGCCATCGCGCGATGGAAATCTTTCGCCAGCGATCACGACGCCAAATACGACGACCTCGTGAAATATGCGGCGTCGGATATCGCTCCGACCGTCACTTGGGGGATCAATCCGGGCCAGGCCATCTTCATCGACGAGAACATTCCCGCCCCGGGCGAGTTGCAGGAAAAGGACCGCTCGACCGCGGAGGAGGCCTACGCGCACATGAAGCTGCAGCCGGGCAGACCGATCAAAGGCACCAAGATCGATGTCGCTTTCCTCGGATCGTGCACGAACGGCCGCCTCAGCGACCTGCAGGAAGTGGCGAAATATTTGCAGGGAAAGAAAATCAAATCCGGCATCAAGGCGATCGTCGTACCCGGATCGCAGGGCGTTGCCGCCCTCGCGGAATCGATGGGACTGGCCGAAGTTTTCCGCAACGCCGGCTTCGAATGGCGTGGCGCAGGCTGCTCCATGTGCCTGGCCATGAACCCGGACAAACTGATCGGCGACCAACTTTGCGCCAGTTCGAGCAACCGCAACTTCAAGGGCCGCCAAGGCAGCCCGACCGGACGCACCGTCCTGATGAGCCCGCTCATGGTCGCCGCCGCCGCCGTCACCGGAGAAATCAGCGACGCCCGCGAAGTCTTCGGCCTGAGCTGACCAATCTGAAATCTCGCCCTCTGAAATCTCAAATTTTAAATCTCTAATCTCCTCTCCATGGCCCTCGCCAAAATCTCCCAACTCGCCGGCACCGGCGTCTACGTCCCCGGCGACGATGTCGATACCGACCGGATCATCCCCGCGCGCTTCATGAAGTGCGTGACCTTCGACGGACTAGGCGAATACGCCTTCTACGACGAACGCTTCCACGAAGACGGAAAGCCCAAGGCGCACCCGATCGACAATCCGAAATACGCCGGCGCGAGCATCCTGTTGGCCGGACGCAATTTCGGCTGCGGCAGTTCGCGCGAACACGCCCCGCAAGCCCTCTACCGCCACGGCTTCCGCGCCGTGCTGGCCGAAAGCTTCGCCGAAATTTTCTTCGGCAACGCCATCACCCTCGGCATGCCGTGCCTCATCATGGACGGACGCGACATCCGCGCTCTCGCCGCACTGATCGACGAAGCACCGCAGACCGAAATCAATATCGATATCCCCAGCGGCCAAGTGAGCATGGCCGATGTCAGTTTTCCCGCGAAGTTGCCGGACCACGCGCGTGAAGCGCTGGTCGACGGAAAATGGGACGCCATCGCCGACCTCCTCGAAGGCCTCGATGCGGTCAAAGCCACCGCCGACAAGCTCCCCTACATGCGGGTGGCCTGATTTGGCCCGGAGGGCTAACGTCTCTCCGAGCCGTAGGCCCCGCGAGCCGCTCGCATCATCGATACCCCGCTGCGGAGATCGACGCTAGAGCCGCACCAATCTTCTCAAGCGCTCCGTCGCCTGTGGTCGATCCAAGACGCTGGCAGCCACGTCCAGCGTGAATTTTTCCCATGTGTCGGTATCGAGCTCCTCATCAGGCAGAAGCCCGTTTTCGGAAAGAAAAACCAAACATGTCGCTAACGCCGCGCGTTTGTTGCCGTCGATGAATGGATGGT
>Ga0209598_10003561_pt1 | contig 11725 bp, 8 predicted proteins | sample M_140807_EF_Meta_FD_187317 | JGI IMG/M metagenome (GOLD analysis project Ga0209598, IMG submission 187317) | Freshwater microbial communities from Lake Montjoie, Canada to study carbon cycling - M_140807_EF_MetaG (SPAdes) (version 2) | ecosystem: Environmental > Aquatic > Freshwater > Lake... | reverse complement strand
CTCCACCTACAGCCGCACCACCCCGCCGCCCGCCGCTCAGGCGGTGGCCTGGCCCGCCTGGGATGCCAAGGCGGCAGAGGGGATCGGCTTCATCGGCTATCTCAATGCCCTGCTGCCCTTCATGCCCACCGTGCCCAGTGAGCAGGCGATGCGGGCGCGTTTTGCGCGGATCGGCATCGGCGCCGACCGCCCCTTCGATCCGGCCCGCCTCGATCCAGCCACCCGGGCCGCGATCGAGGCCGGTGTGGCGGACGCGGCCCAGGCGCTCAAGGCCAAGGCCCTGGCCCAGACCAGCTCCCGCGGCTTCTTCGGCACCCGAGCGGAGCTCGGGCCCGACTACCTCACCTACCGCTCGATGGGGGCGATGCTGGGGATCTACGGCAACAGCGACGCCGAGGCCATCTACGCCTCCCAGCAGACGGGGCCCGATGGCCAGCTGCTCGACGGCCGCCGCAAGTGGGTGCTGCGCTTCCCCCCCGGCCAACTGCCGCCGGTGAGCGAGTTCTGGTCGATCACGATGTACACCCTGCCCCAGCGGCTGCTCACCCCCAATCCGATCAACCGCTATTCGATCGGAGACCGCACCCCGGGCCTGCGCTACGGCGCCGATGGTTCGCTGGAGATTGTGCTGCAGGCGGAGAATCCCGGGCCGGCCAAGGCTGCCAATTGGCTGCCGGCCCCGGCCGGACCCTTCTTCTTTGTGGCCCGGCTTTATGGGCCGAAGCAGGCCGTGCTCTCGGGAGCCTGGAAACTTCCGGCGCTGGTGGAGCTGAAGTGAGCGGGGACTGACCCTTGGATGCGAACGCGGCCCGCTCAGGCCTTGGCTGACTCCGCCGCATCCGCCAAGGGAATCCCCGCCGCCCGCAGGGCCTCCACCAACCGCAGCAGCAGCTCCCGCTCCACCGCGCCCTGCCGTCCGGCCCGGGTCACCACCACCAGGGCCAGCTCAAGCCCCTGCGGGTTCACCTGCCGCAGCCCGAGCAGCCGAGGCGGCTCCAGAAGCTCGGGCGCCCAGGCCGGATCCACGGCGAAGCCAGCGGCCGCCTGCGCAACAACGCCCAGAGCCTGGCGGGGATCGGCTCCGCTGTGGGCCAGGGTGAGGCGCAACTCCTGGCCGGAGCGCAGCTTGGTGGCGTTCACCACCCGCTTGCATTGGCTGTTGGGGATGACCACCACCCGCTGGTCGGTGCTGCGCAGTTCGGTGCTGAGCAGCTCCACATCGATCACCTCGCCGCTTAGGCCATCGATCGTGATCACATCGCCGATGGCGTAACGGTCTTCAAGCAGCAGCACCAGGCCGGCCACGAAATCACGCAACAGGTCCTGGAACACCAGGGCCAGGGCGCCGAGCAGGGCGCCGCTGGCAAGCAGGGCATGGCTGGAGAGGTCTCGGACGCCGGGGATATCCACAACCACCCACAGGGCCACCAGCGCGATGCAGGCCAGGTGCACCAGGCGGTTCGTCACCCGCTGGAGGCTGCGGTGGCGTTGGTTGCGGCGGGCGCGGCGCTCGGGAGTCAGCGAGGGATTGCCGTTCCACTGGCTGAGCAGGGCGGCCAACACCGCCTGCAGCAGCAGGGTCAGCAGCCAGCCGATCACGAGCTTGCCCACCACGCCGAAGGGTTGGAGCAGCAGGTCGATGGCCAGGGGGATTTGGCCCGGCACCGCCAGCACCGCCACCCCCACCATCAAGGGCAGCAGCAGCAGCACCCCCGCCAGCAGGGTGCGGCTCAGCAGGTGCAGCGCTGGGATCAGCAGGGTGCTGGAGAGGGTTCTGCGGTCAGTGCGGTCGAGTGCCAGCCGTGATCCCGGGGCTGCCGTCGCGGCTGCTCCTTCGGGGTCGAAGCCCGCCGCCACCGGGGTGAGCGTTCCGCCTGCCCCCAGGGTTGGGCCCATGGCATCGAAAACCGCGGCGGGCCGCGGCAAGCCCTCCGCTTTCGCCCCACCTGGGGATCGGCTGGGGATGGATGAAGCTGGCGGGGAGGGAAATTCTGCGGTCGCTAGCTCCCGTGCCGCCCGCAGCTCCAGCTGACCCAGTCGGCGTTTCACCAGCTTCCAGAGAACCAAGCCCGCAAACAGCAGGCCCCCCAGCACCAGCTCCAGCAGCGCCATGGTGCGGAAGCGGCGCCCCAGCACCCCCGGCTCCAGCAGGTGGCGGGCGAAGCGCAGCCGCTGCTCCAGCCGCCGCCGCCAGCGTTCCGCAAGCCGCTCGGGTGTGGTGCCGTTGAGGCGGGCATCGTCATCGGTGACGCTCAGCAGGGGCAGGGGCAGATCGCGCCCCGGCACCCGCGCCTGCAGCACCGGTGGGCCGCCGCTTCCGGCGGCCACCTCCACCTGCAGGGCGCCGGGATCGCCCAGCAGGCCCAACTGGTTGCTGTCGCAGGCGCGCTGACCGCTGCGCAGGTACAGCTGCTCAAGGATGAATTCGCCGATTCCTTCGGCCTGGGTGCACACCTCCTGGGAGCGGTAGAGCAGTTCGAGGTTGCCCTCGATCACCCGCGCCCGCTGCCTGGCATCCGGCCCGCGGGAGCCCGCCACCACCGGCGAGGCCACGGTGAGCACCGGGATGCCCAGGATGCGCACCTTGGCGCGGTGGAAGCTGCCGCTGTCCTGCAGGGCCTCGGCCTCCTGGGGCCGCGGCGCCGAGGCCTGGGGTGGGGCCTGGAGGCTGGGGGTGGCCGCCAGGGTGGCTGGATTGACCAATCCGGCCAGCAGCACTCCCACCAGCGCCATCCACAGTGCAAGCTTCTTCAGCAGTCCGGGCTGCCGTGATCCAGCGGCGCCCGCCAGTCCGAGGGCGGATAACGCTGCATTCCACCCTGGCTGGAGCCTGCCGCGGTTGGAGGCCACGGGCTCTGGGCCCCAACGCCCTGCCCCTTTGCCTTTCTGATGGCGACAGTTGGGCGGCGGCAAGGGCATGGAAGGGTTTGGCACGGCCCAGTCTGCGGGGAATGGTGGGCTCTGCCCAGCCGGGAGGCCGCGCTGCCGCTGCGACCTTCCTACGGTTTGCCCAACCTGTGTGAAGAATTCCTGCTGTGGCCGTCACCTATCCCCGCAAGCTCGTCAACAACCTCGGGCCCCGGCAGGTGATGGCGGAGGTGGTCAAGGAGCGCAAGCTGCAGATGCTGTTCCTCAACAGCTACCGCTTCAACGAGCAGCGCTCCTGCCAGGAACTCACCACCCTGATCGAGGCCCTCGATGGCCAGCCCCGCGACCTCTGCCGAGAGCTCTCCCACCACATCAGCGATGAAGCACGCCACGCCGTGTGGCTTACCGATCTGCTCTGCGAGCTGGGTGAGGAGATCGGCAATCCACCTACCGGCTCCTACATCGATGAGCTCAACCGCCTGTTTGACAAGAGCGGCGATCAGATCCAGCAGGAGGACGGCCTGATCGCGGTGCTCGCCTCGATCAACGCCACCGAGAAACGCGGCTGCCAGGCCTTCTCGGCCCACATCAATGCTCTCCGCCATGCTCCGGCCACGGAAGAGAACATTCGCATCCGCGAAACCCTCGAGAAAATCCTGCCCGAGGAAGCGGGTCACGTGAGCTGGGGCAGCCGCTGGCTCGGCAAAATCGCCAGCCGCAGCGCCGAGCACCGCGCTCGTGTGAACGAGGCCAAGCGCAAGTATTCGATGATCGAGCACGCCGCCTTCGAGGCTGGCATGGACATCACCGCCGGGGCCGAATTGCGCCGCCTGGCGAATCTGGTGGAGATCACCAACACCCTGCCGGTGTGGGATCGGCCCGCTTATCTGATCGAGCGCCTCCCCCAGGCGCTGCTGGCTCCGGATCTCCAGAAGTCGCGCTTTCTGGCGGTGCAGCGGGTGCTACAGGACAAGCCTGAGAAACTGGTGGAGCAATTCATTCCGATGTTCCTCAGCGGGCTGCAGCACCTGCGGCCGTCGGTGGCCTCGGGGAACTGAGCGGCCGGGCACGCCCTTCCGCCAGGACGGCTCTGACACCGCAACCACGCCCTGCCATCGGCCTGTTTCGGATCAACGGCGATCCAGCCTCCCTGCAGCCGTTGGCTGACCTCGATTGTTCGCGGTGCCCCGCGGCGCGGGCAAGGCCAGCGAGCCGGGCCATCATGTCCGCAGCGGATGGCGCGGCGATGGCGGCCAGCGAGGAGATCATCGGCGAGGAGTGGAAGGAGCGCTCCCGCGAGCTGGCCGACTGGGCCATGGAGCGCCTGGTCAACCGTCGCGATGTGTGGGGTCAGTACTCGCTGCTCTCCCCTGAGCAGGCCCGCGAGAGCGGCCGCACTTACAAGGCCATGACCCTGCCGGTGCCCGAGATGCGCGGCGAGGATCGGGTGACCCTCGACAAGCTGGCCCGCCATTTCGCCAGCCGGCGCCTGCACCGGCCCCAGCTGATCGGCCTCCATGCCGAGAGTCAGGAGGGCACCAGCCGCTGGCTCGGCATCGACATCGACAACCATGATCTCGACGCGGTGGGTGCCGACCTGCGGGCCCGCCGCAACCTGGCCGGCGCCCTGGCCTGGTGGCGGGCCTTCGCTGAGCGGGGCTACGACCCCCTGCTGTTTGATTCCAGCGGTCGCGGCGGGTACCACCTCTGGGTGGTGTTCGCCGAACCGGCTCCCACGGCGGCGGTGTTCGACCTGGTGAAGGCCGTGGCCACCACCTGGGAGGCGAACCAGCTGGAGGAGGAGCCGGAGGTGTTTCCCAAGCAGCCGCGCCCCGGCAGCCTCAACGCCTGGTTTCGCCTGCCCGGCATGCACCACACCCAGCCCCACTACTCGCGGCTGTGGAGCGGGGAGGAATGGCTCAGCGATCCCTGGCTCGATGGCCACGCCGCTGTCGACGCGATGCTCAACGTGATTCCTGGTCCGCCGCCGGCGGATCTCAATCCAGCTGCTCCGGTGGGTCGCCAGGAGGTTGCTTCCGGCCCTGGCGACCCGGACGGAGTCGCTTCCGCCGATGGAGGCTTTCGGCAGGGCGAGATGGCTGCACCACCTGCACCCAGCGCGCCGGCTCCCGCGGCATCAGGCGCACCTGGTTTGCCGTCACCTGTTCAGCCGCAGCCCCAGCCAGCCGCCGGCGCGTCGCCAGATCCGCCGCCTCTCACGTTTCGTTCCACATCCCCATCGCCTCCCCCCGGCCCGCGGCGCAGCGCCGCCGTCCGCAAGCGGCGCTTCAGCGGTGGCGGCGGCCGGCCCACGGTGTGCCTCGATCTCGACGGGGTGCTGGTGGATCGCACCTACGCCCGCGGCGGGGAGGAGCTGGGCGATCCGATCGATGGGGCCGTGGAGTTCACGCGGGCCTTGGCCGAGCAGGCCGACATCGTGATCCACACCGCCCGGCTGGGCGGCCGATCGGCCGGGGCCGGCGACGGGGCGGCCCAGGCTGAGCAGCGGCGCCGTGAGCAGCGGATCCGGCTGTGGCTGGATCAGCACGGCTTTGCCTACAAGGAGATCGCCCTCGACGTGGGCAAACCGATCGCCGCTGCCTACGTTGACGATCGGGGCGTGAGCTGCCGTCCGATGGACGACGGTCCCCAGGCCTTTGAGGAGGCCCTGGCGGCGGTGCGGCGCCTCTGCGGCCCGCCCCCCTGACTCCCTTCTGTGCGGCACCGATCGGGCCGCCTGTGTCGTTCCGAACCCCTGCCCGCGCCGCCACTCCGGTGGGCGTGAATCCCTCCGATGGCCCGCACCCTCCAGTTCAGCTACGGCGGCCGCAGCGTGGCGTGCGCCATCGAGAAGGTCGACCGGGGGCGGCTCTACGGAAGCCGCTCCCTGGAAACGCTCGACAGCCAGGGCCATCCCTGCAGCCTCGCCACCCTCGCCGCCGACGGCCACACCCTGATCCCGATGGGCGGCACCGCCATCGGCCATCTCGCTCCCGACGGTCGCTGGATCGAGGGCGAGGCCCTCACCGCCGTCGACGCTGAGGGCGTTCCCCTCCCCCGCATTCCCTCCAGCTTCGACGGGCCGATCCCCCTGGAGCAGACCGTGGCTGTCGATCGGTTGCTAGATCACAGCATCCGCCTCACCTACGCCCTCACGCCGCTGGAGGGGCCGCTGGATGCCGAGTTGGCCGGCGCTCTGGAGTGTGGGGTGATCTTCAGCTTCCCGTTCAGCTGGCGCGGTGGGGTGGCCAGTGATCCGGCCTTCCTGCTGCGGGGCGAGGACGGCACGGTGTGGCTGCTGATCGGGGATGCCAACCGCATTCGGCTGGTGGGCCTGGACCAGGCGGCCCGCTGCGGCGTGGAGGTGGAAGAGGAGTCGCTGCCTGTCGAGGCCGAAGCCGACCTCGACTTCCGCATGCTTTGACGCGCTCCCCCCGCTCCCCCCGCTCCCCCGAAACCCATGCCCGAGATCAACATCGCTGACAGCCGCCAGCGCGATGCCGTGGTGAAGGCCGTGGGGCTGCGGGTGCGGGAGCCGATTCGCTGGCTCGGGCCTGACGGCGGCTACCCCACCACACACCGCATCCTGCGCTCCACCGTGGATCACGACCTCGACGCGCTGCAGGGTCGCTTCGGGGAGCCCGAGGCGATCGCTCGCGCCCTGGTGGAGGGCGACCCTGAGGTGGACACCGAGCGGTTCGGTCAGAGCCTCTGGTTTCTGTCGCGGGTGTTCATCGACCCGACCGAGAAGCCGGTGTACCAAGTGCAGCAGAACGAACTGGTGCGTGATCCCCGCGGCGTGGTGATCGAGCGGCGGCCGCTGCAGCGCGCCGAGGCCAACACCAACGGCGCCATCCCCCTGGCCTGGACCGGCCGCCGCATCGCCAAGGCCGAGGCCGTGCGCCGCTACATCTTCAGCGACCTGCTCCAGATCCTCCACATCAACGGTCTCACCTACGACTTCCTGCATGGCATGGCCAGCGACCTGGCCGCTAGCGACAGCCTGATGCTGATCGGTGGCGGCAAGGGCGGGCGCGATCCGCTGGTGTTCCGGCGGGGCAGCCTGCCCTATCGGGGCTTTCTGGAGGGACGGGTGGAGGGCGACCGCTACGCCCTGCTGCTGCACCTCTCCAATGCCGAGCTCAAGCGCCCCGATCCGCCGCCGCAGGTGCCATCCGGCTGTGTCGTTTCCGCTGATGGTGGAGATGCGGCCGGCGCTGGTCCGACCGGGGGAGTGGCGTCATGACGACCCGTCGCCGAGCCGGTGCTGCTGAGGCCACAGGACCCTCTGGGGCCGCTGCGGCTGTCGCACAACCCGCCAGCTCGCAAGGCGCCACCCCTCAGCCGGTGTTGCCCGAAGCCATCCCCACCCAGCTCCCCACGCCCCCACCAGCAACCGCCGCATCGAAATCCTCCCGATCCGCACGCACCCGAGCTGCCGCTGCCCAACCGGACTCCGCCCCATCGGCCGCGGCAGACTCCCCAGCCGATCCACTGGCAGTGCCAACCGCCACCGCTGCCGCAAAGCCAGCCAGAGCCTCATCCCGGAAGGCCGACCAGGTCTCCGAGAAGCCGACCCGGACGACGACGGGGAAACCGACCGGCAAGGCCACCAACCCCACGGACAAGGCGAGCCCAGCGTTGCCGGAGCCATCGCCAGCCGCTTCAGCCGAAACCGCACCATCCGCCGATGCAACATCACGCAAGCCGGTCGCCCGGGGCCGGCGGTCGGCAGTGAAGTCGGCGCCCCTGACCCCGGATGTCGCGTCCACCCCAGCCCTCAGCGGCGCGGAAGTCGCCGATCGGCCTGCTGGTGAATCCGTGCTGTCCTCCGCTGATGCGGCTCCATCGGTGCTCACCACCGCGTCCAGCGCGCCAAGATCCGCCGCCACTGCGCCTTCCACCCCACCGGCCAGCGGCGAGCACCCCTTGGTGGATGCGTCAGCGCTGAAAATTCTGCTGGGCCGCTACCGCAGTGGCGGCGCCGAAACCCTTCTGGATCCCGATTGGCTGCGCCAGGCCCGCCGGCGGCGGCGCGATCTCGGTGAAACGATGCGTGCCTTCGACGTCGACACCGCCCAGCAACGCCTGCCCGCCGCCGACGACTACTTCATCTCCCGCAAGATCGACGGCGAGTTCACCTGCCTGGTCTACCGCGACGGCGCCTGCCTCACGCTCAACCCCGGCGGCACCGTGCGGATCGGCGCCCCCTTCCTCGATGAGGCCGCTGCATGGCTCCAGGCGGCCGGGGTGCAATCGGCCCTGCTCGGCGGCGAGCTGCATGTTCGGCGCAGCGATGGCCAGCGGCCCCGCGTCCATGACGTGACCCGGGTGGCCCGCAACCCCGCCAGCCAGGCGGAGGTGGACAGCCTCTGCTTCGCGGTGTTCAACGTGTATGAGCTCGACGGGCAGGACCCCTCCGCCCGCTACGGCGACGCCTTGGCGGCGGCCCAGCGCCTCTTCGCCGGCGGTGATCGGGTGCAGGTGGTGGACACGGTGCGCGGCGATCGTCAGCGGGTGTTCCAGCAGTACCGCCAGTGGGTGGAGCAGGAGGGAGCCGAGGGGGTGGTGACCCGCAGTGACGCCACCGGCATCTTCAAGATCAAGCCGCGTCACAGCCTCGATCTGGCCGTGGTGGGCTTCTCCGAGGGCATCGACGACCGCACCGGCCTGCTCCACAGCCTGTTGGTGGCGATCCCCACGGATGCCGACAGCTTCCAGATCGTCGGCCGGGTGGGGGGCGGCTTCAGCGATGAGCTGCGCGCCTCCCTGCTCACCCTGCTGAACCAGCGGGTGGTGGCCAGCGACTACGTGGAGGTGAACAGCGACCAGGTGGGCTACCGCATGGTGGAGCCGGGTCTGGTGGCCGAACTCTCCTGCCTCGACGTCGTATCGCGCACGTCGCTGGGCAGCACGATCGATCGGATGGTGCTCGATTGGCATGCCAGCGAACGCCGCTGGGAGGGGGTGCGACGGCTGCCGCTCTGCAGCCTGATCTCGCCCCAGTTCGTGCGGCTGCGCGACGACAAGCAGGCACGGCCGGAGGATTTGCGCCTCAGCCAGCTCTCGGAGATCACCGAGATCCCCGAGCTCGAGCGCAATGCCGCAGAGCTCCGCCTGCCGGCCAGCACGGTGCTGGAACGGGCCGTGGCCACCAAGGTGCTCAAGGGGGCCACGCTGGTGCGCAAGTTGCTGCTCTGGAAGACCAACAAGGAGACCCTCAGCCCGGATCATCCCGCCTACGTGCTCCACATCACTGATTACAGCCCCAACCGCGAAGCGCCGCTCAACCACGAGATCCGGGTGAGCAGCTCCGAGGAGCAGATCCGTCAGTTCCTGCAGGAGTGGCGGGCCAAGCTGTTCGTGGGGGGCTGGAAGGAGGTGGGATGCGGGTCCTGAGCTGGAACATCCTTCACGGCGGCGGCGGCCGGCGCGAGGCGATCCTGCAGGCGATCGCGGCGATCGATCCCGACCTGGTGACCCTGCAGGAGGTGCGCCGCAGCGAGGGTCGTGATCCGCTGCTGGAGGGCCTGGCCGAGATTGGCCTGGTGGAGCAGGCCCTCTCGCCCTTGGGGGATGCTCGCAGCAATGGGGTGCTGATCGCCAGCCGCTGGCCCCTGAGCGCTGAGCCGCTGCGGTCCGCCGGTCCCGCTGCCGATCCGTCGGCGCCGGTGCATCTGATGCGGGCGCGGGTGTCCTGGCCTGGGCGGGCAACGGGTCTGGGCCCTGGCGGGGCGGATGGTGGGGCCCAGAGCGAGGAGGAGGGAGGGGCCGAGTTGCTCAACCTGGTGGCGGTGCGCTTCCCCCAGAAGCAGGCGCAGATCGCCCCGTTCGAAGCCCTGCTTGCCCTGCCGCCGGCCTGGAGAGAGGAGCTGAGCCTGCTGATCGGCGACTTCAACTGCGGCATTCCCCTGCTCGACTCCCAGACCCCCACCTTCCCCTGCACCGCCTGGTTCCAGCGGCTGTTGGCCCAGGGCTGGGTGGATGCCTGGAGGCGCCGCCATCCCCAGGAGCGGCAGTACAGCTGGGTGAGTACCCGCGGCAACGGCTTCCGCTACGACCATGCCCTGGTCTCGCCGGGACTCGATCAGCGGATCCGCTCGGTGCGCTACGCCCAGGAGCTGCGCCAGGGAGGCCTCTCCGACCATGCCGGCCTGGTGGTGGAGCTGGGCTGAGCGCAAACCGTTTTCGTTCAACGCGTTGTTGTTGGGCAGGTCGCTCCTCGCCTCTGCAGCGGTCCGCTTTTCGGCGCTCCTTTTTCTGGCGCTTCTCTGTTAGTGGCTCCGCTGTTCAGTGCGTGTCAGTGCATCGCTTCTCGGCGCACTTCTGTTCAGTGCGCCGCTGTTCAGTTTTCTGCTTCTCGGTGTTCCTCTGTTCAGGGCTCCTCTGCTCAGTGATCCTTTGCTCAGTGATCCGCTTCACGGCGGCATGGTGTTCTGGTGCGTTGTTTCCCTGCCCTTGCCCCTGGCCCTGGTTCTGGGCTTCCGGGATTTCAGCGTCTCAGCCGCTTCACGTTTCTTTACGCGGATTGTCAGACTGGCTGCACCAGGCCTCTTTCCATGTCGACTCCCCTGTTGCTCGAGCTGTTCGCTGGCTTCCTCGCTGCCGGCATCGCCCTCTGGTTCGTGTTGCTGAGCCGCTCCTCCCAGCCCAGGGAGGTCGTGGCCGAAGGCTCCTCTTCCAGGCTGGCCGCCGGCCTGAATCGTTCGACGGTCCGCCGGCTGATTTCGGCCTATTTCCTGCCCGAAGGCCCCCTGGCCAACACGGCGCTGTTGCTGCTGCGCTTGGCGATCGGCGTGATGATGATTCATCACGGCCAGGAGAAGCTGGCCGATCCCCAGCAGTTCGCCGACACCTACGTGGCGTCGCTGCATCTGCCCTTCCCGCTGTTCTTCGCCTACGCCGCGGGCTTCTCCGAGCTGATCGGTAGCTGGCTGCTGATCCTCGGCCTGCTCACGCCGCTGGGGGCCCTGGCGATCACCGGCACGATGAGCGTGGCGGCTTACCAGCACATCCTCACGGCCGGCTTGAACATCTACGTGCTTGAGCTGGTGGTGCTCTATCTCGGGGGCAGCCTTGCTCTACTGCTGCTGGGTGCTGGCCGCTTCTCCTTCGATGGCGCCATCGTTCACGAACTGCTTGAAGAGCCTGGCGGCATCTCCGACGTCGATCAGGCCACCTCAGCCCTCTCCCCGGCCTATGTGACGGTGCGCTCCAACAGCCAGGGCTGATTCCGACAGACAGACTCGACCCCGGCAACGATCACGACGGTTGCGGTTTCGCAGCCGTCGCCAGCTTCTCGGCCTCGCTCGATGACCAAAGTTTTGAGCTAATGACCTGGGCCTGTTGGGTAACCCGCCGCCACGATCAACCGAGATTCAGATCGAGCCCCAACTGAATCGAACCATCGCTCACCGCTGCTGATGGACGGCGCCGACGGCGCCCACCACCACTGGATTTCCCAGAGCTGGCCGCCAGCCCGGAGCGTCGGGATCCGTGCTTCTTCTGGATCGCATCGGCCAGTGCCGAAAAGCCTCCTTCCTGCCGGCGGGCCCAGAGCCGCTCCCGCGCGGCGCGGGCGGCGGCCACCGGATCCACGATCGGATGGGGGTAGTCCACCCCGGGGGCGAAACCAAGCCGCTGCGCCGTGAGGCCCGGCAGAGTCCAGGGTTCGTGCAGGTGCAACAGGGGCACGGCGTTCAGTTCCGGCAGCCAGCGGCGCAGGACCAGCCCCTGGGGGTCGTGATCCTGGCCCTGCTTGATCGGGTTGTAGATGCGGATCGTGTTGATGCCGGTGGTGCCCGCCTGCATCTGGCACTGGCTCCAGTGGATGCCGGGCTCGTAGTCGAGGAAGAGG
>Ga0209598_10003560_pt1 | contig 11725 bp, 13 predicted proteins | sample M_140807_EF_Meta_FD_187317 | JGI IMG/M metagenome (GOLD analysis project Ga0209598, IMG submission 187317) | Freshwater microbial communities from Lake Montjoie, Canada to study carbon cycling - M_140807_EF_MetaG (SPAdes) (version 2) | ecosystem: Environmental > Aquatic > Freshwater > Lake... | reverse complement strand
ACTCACCCGTCCGCCACTAACCCGAAGGTTCGTTCGACTTGCATGTGTTAAGCACGCCGCCAGCGTTCATCCTGAGCCAGGATCAAACTCTCCGTTGTAAACACTTCCTCTTAGTCCACTAACATTCAATAAAAGTTGCCTTCTACATTCCTGCCGCTTTCTGCAAAGTGCTTAGCTCGGCCCATAACCACTTTCGGTCATAGTCCTTAGCTCTCCTCCTCTCAGAGGGTTCACGAAAGTGCCGTGTACGTCGCCGCACTCCTCAGCGCAGCAACCACAGCTCTCCTTGGAACTCAGTTCCGGTGCCGCCCCCTGTTCGCTTTCCCTCCATCAGCAGTCGTGAGAACCGCAGACAGATCCAAACAAAGATTGGCTTGTTTCTTTTTGACGGGACCTCACACCTCTATCGCTCTGCTGCATCCCACACCCCTTCCAGGGCACGGAACACGCAATAGAAGCGTCGGTTCCTAAGCTTTTCGGTTGTCCAGGTGCGTCGCCCTCTCAGGCGACTTATGAACCATACATCACCGACCCCTTCCTCCTTTTCCAGTCCAGGACTGGGGCTAGTTAGGGCGGCTCCGGCTGGCGCACTAAGAAAAGGTAGCAGAGCGCACCTTCGCCCCCCTGGAAAGGCTGGAGCTACCCTCCGGCGATCCCTTGAGGCGCCAAAACCGTGAGCCTTCTCAACACTGCGGCAGCCATAGCTGGAGTTGCCCTGGGGGCCCTGGCCTTGGTGGTGCTCTGGCTGGAAGCCCGCCACCGGCTGCGGCCCAGCTCGCCACTGCGCTTCAAGGCCGGCAGCTGGACGGTGAGCCCAGGGCCGCAGGAATGGCAGATAGAAGGAAGCATCTCCATCGAAAACCCCCATGGCCAGATGGAGGTTTTCGTGCCTGAACTAACCGTGGTGCCCACCCTGCTGGGCCGCGGCGAACTCAATGAGATAACAATTACGTGCCGGGTGGAGCCCCAGCACCCCGACGAGGAAACCCGCAGCGACGGCTACTGGTTTGCCTACATCGTTAAGGGTCACAAGCGCACCCAGGCCCAGGTGCGGATCAGCCTTAAGGGGGAGGGGCTGAAAACCCTGCTCGACACCCTCTGGGTGGATGTGCACTGGTGGAATTACGGCCCCTTTGGCCGCTTGCTGCGCCGTAACGGGCTCTTGGTGCCGCTGCGGCGGCCTCAGCCCCTTGATCCCGCCCAGGCCCGCTGGCGCCAGGGGGACCGCTGCCAGGTGCTGGCGGTGCCCACCCACCTGCTCGGAGTGCTCGATGACTGTGAAGAGGTGCTACGCCAATACGCCGGGCCTGTGCTGCAGGCCGGCGACATCCTGACCATTGCCGAAAGCCCCTTGGCGGTGATCCAGGGCCGCTACCAGCACCCCTCCCAGGTGCTGCCCTCCGGCTTGGCCCGCCAGCTATGCCGCGCCTTTCATCCCACCAGCAGCCTGGCCACCGCCTGTGGTCTCCAAACCCTGATTGATGTGGTGGGGCCCGGCCGAGTGCTGCTGGCCTGGGTGATTGGCTCTGGTTTGAAACTCATAGGGGTAAAAGGCGTTTTTTATCGGCTCGCCGGGGACCAGGCCCGCTTAATCGACGATGTAACCGGATCCACCCCCCCCTACGACCAAACGATTGTGCTGGGCCCCGAAAATCCAGGGGCAGTGGTGGAAGCCATGGCCAGGGCCCTGGGCCACGGGGTAGCTGTGGTGGATGTGAATGACCTGGGCAGGGTGAAGGTGCTGGCCGCCAGCCAAGGCTGTGATCTGGCCCTACTGGAAAGGGCGCTGCGGCCAAACCCGGCCGGCAATGCCAATGAGCGCACCCCCTTGGTGGTGGTGCGCCCTGGCCGCTAATCAAGCTCGATAGAGTTTGGCCATCGAGGGCCGGCTCCATGGATTCCGGACTGCAGAGCAAGAACCTGCAGGTGGAGAGCCTGCAATGGCGGCATTTGCCGCTGCTGGGGGATCCAGAGCTTGCATCCATTCAAAACCAACTGCAGCTGCTGGCCCTCCGGGATACCCCTGAGCAAGTGCTCCATTGGCTGCTACCTAAGCAACCGCCAGCCCCTTTGGCCCTCGTGGCAAGGGAGCCCAGGGGGCCGATTTGCGGAGTTCTGGTGGCGGTTCCCACTAACCGGCGGGGCAGCTGTTGGCGGCTGGATCTGCTCCATTGCCTAGGGGGGGCGGCCCACAGCCCCCTGGCAATCGCCTCGCAATTGCTAAAGGAAGCCCTGGAACGGGCCCCCGGGGCGATCAGCTGGATGGCCCGCAGAGACACCAGCGATGAGATCGGCCTGGCGGCCCTGCGGGAACAAGGTTTCCAACCCCTGCAACACCAGCAGATCTGGTTACTTAAAGACCTAAGCCAGCTGGAGGCCTGCGAAGCAATCGCCGAGCCCCTGGAGCTGCAGCCGCTCACTGGCAGCAACGGCGCCCTGCTGTTGCAACTGGAACTAACGGCTACCCCCAGCCAATTGCGCCAACTACAAGACCTGCGCAGTGAAGATCTGCTCGACGATGCCCAAGCCGGCAGCTGCCTTCTGGTGGACCGCCAGCGCCACCAGGCGGTGGCTGGGGCCCGCCTGCTGCGGCGCCGCTGGGGTGGTGACACCGAACTGGAACTCAGCCTGCATCCCGGCTGGCGCCAATTGCTGGGCCCCCCCTTGGGTCTGCTTTTAATGCAGGCGGCCGCCCAGGTCTTACCGGTGAGGATCCGTTGTGACAGCCGCAATACCCAGGGGCTGGCCTGGCTGGAGCACCAGGGGGCCGAAACAATCGGTGAGGAGCTAGTGCTGGCCCGCAGCCTCTGGCGCCGCCAGGAATTGGTCCAGGCCCCGGGCCTGGCAAGCCGCACCCTGGAGCGCATCGTGGGCCAATGGCAACCGGGCCAGCGGCCGCTGCCGGAGGCGATGCGCTGGGATTGGTTTGGCAGTAGCTGAGCCATGGCCCTGATCACTGGTCCCTCCCCCCGTTCGGTGCTGGCCCTGGATGTGGGTCGGCGCCGCATCGGCTTGGCCGGCTGCGATCCGCTGGGGCTCACGGTGACGGCTTTGCCCCCCTTGGCCCGAGGCAAATTTGCCGTGGATCTGCCCCAGCTGGCAGCCCTGGTGCAGCAACGGCGGTGCCTAGCGCTGGTGGTGGGTTTACCGCTGGATCAGGCCCAGCAATCCACACCCCAAGCCCAGCATTGCCAACGCTATGGCCTGCAGCTGGCGCGGACCCTGGGCCTACCGCTGGCCTGGGTGAATGAACACAGCAGCAGCTGGTATGCGGCCGAAAAGCATGGGCTCCACGGGGACCGCAGCGGCCAGCTCGACAGTGCCGTGGCCGCCCTGTTGCTTGAACAATGGTTACGGGAGGGGGATGAACCGGTCATGGTGGCGGCCATCAAAGCCGACAGGCTCCCCAGTGCTGAGGGATCCTGAAGGGGTCTGTGAACCATCCATGAGCGACGTTTCCTCCCTCTCCGGCTCCGGCGATGTGCCGACCGTGATGGTTCAGGACGGCAAGGGCAAGGAACTGCTCTGCTTCCTGGAGCAACTGATCCCCCTTGACGGCAATGACTACGCCCTGCTGACGCCGGTGGACACCCCGGTTTGTTTGTTCCGTCTTAGCGACGAAGAGGAACCGGAACTGCTGGAGGGCCAAGACGCCAGTGAACCAATTCTCTCCACCGCCGAAGTGGTGCTGCAGGAGCACGACCTCACCCTGGTGCGCTCGGCCGTAACCCTCACGGTGGCCGGCGAACTGGAGGAACCAGACCCCGAAGACCTGGAAGCCGATGGCGATGACCAGGAAGATGGGGACGAAGACGCCGAAACCTATGAGCTGCTGGTGAGCTTCATGGTGGCGGACAACGAATACGGCCTTTACATCCCGCTTGATCCCTTCTTTGTGGTGGCACGCATGGAAGACGGCCACGCCTTATTGGTAGAAGGTGAAGAGTTCGAACGGGTGCAACCCCGAATCGAAGCTGAACTGGAGGAAAGGGAGCCCCTGGATTGAACCTCAGGCGTCTGCTTGAACCCACCTGGGTGACCCAGGGAAGCCTCAGTGAGCTTCCCCTGGAGGTTTTTATCGACCGCCAGATCCAGGCCCTGGTGCTGGATGTGGATTGCACCTTGCTGCCCCGCCACAGCCGCGAGCTACCCGAAGGGGTGGTGCGCTGGGTTCATGTGGCCCGCCAACAGCTGCGGCTGCACCTGTTCAGCAACAACCCCAACCGGCGCCGAATTGAATCGGTGGCCCAGGCCTTTGACTTGCCCTTCACCGCAGGGGCTGGCAAACCCCGCCGGGGCCCCCTGCGGCTGGTGCTCAGCCAACTGCAGTTGCCGGCGGCCCAAGTGGCCCTGGTGGGGGATCGGGTGTTCACCGATGTGTTGGCCGGCAATCGACTTGGGCTATTCACCGTGCTGGTGCGACCGGTGGGGGCCGATGGCTTGGCCAGCAACGATGACCTGGTGCAGCAGGGGGAACGCACGCTGGCCCGGTGGCTAGGGGCCCGGGTGGAATCAGGGCTGCCCTGCCCATGAGCCGCACCCTGGTGGTGAAGGTGGGCACCAGCCTGCTGCGGGGCCAGCACGGCCTCGATACGGCCAGCTTTATTAATTCCTTAGCGGCAACTCTCAGCGCCGAACGCCAACGGGGCCATGGGGTGGCCCTGGTCACCAGTGGTGCCGTGGGTCTGGGCTGCATTGAACTGGGCCTGGACCAACGGCCCCAGTTGGTGGAGGAACTGCAGGCGGCCGCCGCCGTGGGCCAGGGCCAGCTGATGGGGCTCTACGACCGGGCCTTCCGCCCCCATGGCCAACGGGTGGCCCAGGTGTTGCTCACCCGCGGGGACCTCGCCTCCCGTCGCCGCTTCCAGAGCGCCAGCCGCACGCTGCAACAGCTGTTGAGCTGGGGGGTGCTGCCGATCGTGAATGAAAACGACACCCTCGCCACCGAAGAACTGCGCTTCGGCGATAACGACACCCTCTCGGCCCTGGTGGCGGTGGCCCTAAGGGCTAGCGAACTGGTGTTGCTCACTGATGTGGATCGGCTCTATTCCGGCGATCCCCGCCACGACGCCCATGCCATGCCCATCGATGAGGTGCGCAACCTGGCGGAACTGGATCAGCTCAAGGCCGCCGCCAGCGGCGGCGGCCAGTGGGGTACGGGGGGAATGACCACAAAGCTAGCGGCGGCTCGAATCGCCACCGCCAGTGGTATTCAGGTGCGATTAGCCGATGGCCGGGACCCGCGGGTGCTGGAGGAACTGCTCACTGGCCAGCCCCACGGCACCTGCTTCCTACCCAGCCCAGCGCCAATCCCCGACCGCAAACGCTGGCTAGCCCATGCCTTAGTGCCAGAGGGCAGCCTGCGCATCGATGCCGGGGCTGCCCAGGCCCTGCGCCAGCAGGGGGCCTCGCTGTTGGCGGTGGGGATCAAGGCGGTGGAGGGTGATTTTGCGAGCCAGGCCCCGGTGCGAATCGTTGATGCTGAAGGCCAGGAACTGGCCAGGGGCCTGTGTGCCTACGCCAGCGCAGAGCTGCGCCAGTGGCTGGGGCTGGGGTCCAGCGAGATCGCAGCGCTTAGCAAAGGGGTAATGCCTGGGGCCGTGGTGCACCGCGACCAGCTGGTACTTACCGCAGCCCCCCAGGGCAGACCTACGATCCCGCCGACGCCCTAGCCGCCTGGCCCCTCCCATGCATTTCAGTGAGCTGCTCAGCCGCTTGTCTGGCGCTGCGGAGCAGCCGCGCTCCCTGGCCGAAGACCCCCAAATAGAAGGCGCCGCCGCCCTAGACCAGGCGCAGCAGGGCCAGCTCAGCTTCCTGGAGCCAGGCAACGCCTTGCTCCAGGCCCTGGAAAGCAGTAACGCCTCAGCACTGCTGCTCCCCAATGACCCCGCCGTGCAGGCCCAGGCCAGCGCCCGGGGGATCGCCTGGGTGGCGCTGGCCAACCCAAGGCTTGGTTTTGCCGAAGCACTGGAAGCCCTTTACCCAGCCAAACGGCCGGCCCCCGGCCGCCACAGCACGGCGGTGGTGGACCCCTCAGCCCAATTGGGGGAGGGGATATACATCGGCCCCCATGTGGTGATTGGCGCCGATTGCCAGATCGCTGACCACTGCCAACTCCATGCCGGGGCGGTGCTTTACGAAGACGTGCAATTGGCGGCCCACTGCACCGTGCACGCCAACGCTGTGCTGCATCCGGGCAGCCGGCTAGGGGAGGCCTGTGTGGTGCATTCCAATGCGGTGATCGGTTCGGAGGGATTTGGTTTCGTGCCCACGGCCCAGGGCTGGCGCAAGATGCCCCAAACCGGCCTGGTGGTGCTGGAAACCCTGGTGGAGGTGGGCTGTGGCAGCACCATCGACCGGCCCTCGGTGGGGGAAACCCGCATCGGCGCCGGCACCAAGATCGACAACCTGGTGCAGATCGGCCATGGGGTGGTTACCGGTAAAGGTTGCGCCCTGGCCGCCCAGGTGGGCATCGCCGGGGGGGCTTTGCTCGGCGATGGGGTGATCCTGGCGGGCCAGGTGGGGGTGGCAAACCGGGCGGTGATTGGCGACCGGGCGATCGCCTCCTCTAAATCAGGCATCCATGGGGAAATCGCCGCCGGCGAAGTGGTGAGCGGCTATCCAGCGATTCCCAATCGCCTGTGGCTGCGTTGCTCAGCCGCCTTCAACAAACTGCCGGAAATGGCCCGCACCCTGCGCAAACTGAACGGCGCCAACCAAAGTTGAGAAGCTGCCGCGATAGGTTCGGCGGCTGGTTTTAAGGCGGCCCCATGAGCAGTTATCGCATCACCCTGCTAGCCGGCGATGGCATCGGCCCGGAAATTAGCGCCGTGGCCGTTGAGCTGTTGGAACGGGTGGCCAGCCAGCACGGTTTCAGCCTCAGCTTTGATCCCCAACCGGTGGGCGGCGCCGCCATCGATGTCGCGGGGGAACCGCTGCCCCCCAGCACCCTCGAGGCCTGCCGGGCCAGCGACGCGGTGCTACTGGCGGCCATTGGCGGCCCCCAGTACGACGCCTTGCCTAGGCAGCTGCGGCCAGAATCCGGCCTGCTGGCCCTGCGGGCCGGCCTTGGCCTGTTTGCCAACCTGCGGCCAGTGAAGATCGTGCCGGCATTAATCGATGCCAGCAGCCTCAAGGCGGAGGTGATTAGCGGCGTGGATCTGCTGGTGGTGCGCGAACTCACCGGCGGCATTTACTTCGGCCAGCCCAAGGGGCGGGTGCTCACGGAAGCCGGCGAAGAACGGGGCTTCAACACGATGACCTACAGCAGCAGTGAGGTGGATCGCATCGCCCGGGTGGCCTTTGAGTTGGCCCAGCAGCGGCGGGGCCAACTCTGCTCCGTAGACAAGGCCAATGTGCTGGATGTGAGCCAGCTCTGGCGGGATCGGGTCAATGCCCTGGCGGGCGATTACCCCGGAGTGGAACTGAGCCACATGTATGTGGACAACGCCGCCATGCAATTGGTGCGAAACCCGCGGCAATTCGATGTGCTGCTCACCGGCAATCTGTTTGGCGACATTTTGAGTGATGAGGCGGCCATGCTCACCGGCAGCATCGGCATGTTGCCTTCCGCCTCCTTGGGCAGCAATGGTCCAGGCCTATTTGAACCAGTGCATGGGTCCGCCCCCGATATCGCAGGCCAAGACAAGGCCAATCCCCTGGCCATGGTGCTTTCAGCAGCCATGCTGCTGCGGGTGGGCTTGAAGCAGGAGGCCGCCGCCGCCGCCCTAGAAGCCGCGGTGGATCAGGTGTTAAACGAGGGGCTGCGCACGGGGGATTTGATGGCCGAGGGCTGCACCCCCGTGGGTTGCGAAGCGATGGGTAAGGCCCTGCTGGGGGCCCTGCGCTAAACCCTGGGCGCTGTGCTCTGGCAAACTCGCCCCCAGAACGCTCAGTTGCCGATGTCTAAGCTTCACCCGATCGTTGCTGTTACCGGTTCCTCAGGGGCGGGCACCAGCACCGTTAAGCGCGCCTTCGAGCACATCTTCCAGCGGGAGGGCATTGTGCCGGCGGTGGTGGAGGGTGACAGCTACCACCGCTTCGAGCGGGGACCGATGAAGGAAGCCATGGCCAAGGCCCAAGCGGCCGGCGAAAACTTTTCCCACTTCGGCCCTGAGGCCAACCTGTTCAACAAGTTAGAAGAACTGTTTCGCAATTACGCCGGCGACGGTGGCGGCGAAAAGCGCTATTACCTGCACAGCCATGACGAGGCCGCCGACCACAACGCCCGGCTTGGCACCCAGCTAGATCCCGGCCAATTCACCCCTTGGGAACCAATCCCCACAGGCACCGACCTGCTCTTCTACGAGGGCCTGCACGGCGGCGTGGTGGGAGATGGTTATGACGTGGCCTCCCTAGCCGACCTGCTGGTGGGGGTGGTGCCAATCACCAACCTGGAATGGATCCAAAAAATCCACCGCGACAACGCCGAACGGGGCTATTCGGCAGAAACGATCGTGGACACGATCCTGCGACGGATGCCCGATTACATCAACCACATCTGCCCCCAGTTCAGCCGCACGGACATCAATTTCCAACGGGTGCCCACGGTGGACACCTCCAACCCCTTCATCTGCCGCAACATCCCCACCCCAGATGAAAGCCTGGTGATCATCCACTTCCGCAAGGGGGCCCGGGAAAAGTGGGAAATCGATTTCCCCTACCTGCTAAAGATGATCAATGGCTCCTTTATGTCTAGCCCCACCAGCCTGGTGGTAGATGGCGGCAAGATGGGCTTTGCAATGGAACTGATCCTCACCCCGATCATTCACCGCATGATTGAAAACAAAGCCCAAAACGGCTGATAAAAAAGCCTATAAATTCGCTAAGGTGCGGCGGTGAAGATGCCCTCCTTTGCGATCCGCGGCGCCAACGGCAATGTAGATCCGGGTCCAGCCCGCTGGGCCCCGGATTTACTTTCGCGGATGTTGCATACCGGCCGCCGCCTCTATCTCCAGCATCTGGAGCGCAACGGTGGCCTGCCGGAACCGCTGGGGGTGGTAATTGAAGCCAGCGGTGACCAGGGCCGTTTGATATTTGAGGCGCCCGTGTTGCTGCCTGATGAACAGTTTTTGCCCCTGGATCTAGTGCGATTAAGACCCCAGGGTCGAAATCGCCAAAAAAGATGAAAGGGCTAGAACTTGCTTTTGCGGCGGTTGATTGGCCATTGCTGGCGCCATTAGCAGCCCTGCTAGGGCTTTGTGTGGGCAGTTTTCTGAATGTGGTGGTGTGGCGGCTACCCCGGGGCGAATCGCTGGTGTGGCCCGGCAGCCATTGCCCCCGCTGCGGCCGCAACCTGCCCTGGCACCACAACCTGCCCCTACTGAGCTGGTTGATGCTCAGGGGCCGTTGTGGCTTTTGCCAAGGGCGAATATCCAGCCGCTATCCACTGCTGGAACTACTAAATGCTGGCCTCTGGGTGCTTCTAAGCCTGCCTGGAGTGGGCCGCCTGGGGCACCCCAGTCCCCTGCTAAACCTCTTGGCAGGGGGCCTGCTGCTCGCTTTTCTGCTGCCCCTGGCCCTAATTGATCTCGACAGCCTGCGGTTGCCGGAACCGCTCTGCCGCTGGGGGCTGCTCAGTGGCCTTGCCCTGGCCGCAGGCCTCGGGGCGCTCCAAGGGTTAGGGGCCAGCCTGCTGATATTTCATCTAATGGCGGCAGTACTGGGTTTACTAAGTTTTGAAGCAGTTAGTGCCCTGGGGGAAAGGGCCCTGGGTACGCCGGCCCTGGGGCTGGGCGACGCAAAACTGGCTGCCCTATTAGGAGCATGGCTGGGACTGGAGGGGTTGGCGGTGGCCTGTGGCCTCGCAGTGTTTAGCGGGGCGCTGTTTGGGGTGGCGGGCCGGCTTAGTGGAAAATTGGGCCCCCGCCAGCCGTTTCCGTTTGGGCCATTTTTGGTGTTGGGGGGTCTGCTGAGCTGGTTGGCCTGCGATCAATTCTGGGCACTGCTAATTGGCGTCCCTGGCCAGATCCTTTAATGGGTAGATCAGCGGAATAACCACTTGTCACTGCTCGACTGGTTCGCGGATCGGCGTAAAACCGCTCCGGTGGTGAAACCCCTTCAGGATGCGGAGGAGGGCGATGGCCTGTGGAGCAAATGCCCTGAATGTGGCGAAGTGGTTTATCGCAAGGACCTGGTGGCCAATGCCAGCGTTTGTGGATCCTGTGGCTACCACCATCGAATCGACAGCAAAGAACGCCTGCGGCTGCTGGTGGATCCCGGCAGCTTCCAGGCCCTAGATGAGGAGCTAAGCCCCACCGATCCCCTCGCCTTCAAGGATCGCCGCGCCTATGCCGATCGCTTGCGCGATAGCCAGCAAAGCACTGGCCTAAAAGATGCGGTGGTGTGTGGGCTTGGCCAGCTGGAGGGCCATCCATTGGCCCTAGGGGTGATGGATTTTCGCTTCATGGGCGGCAGCATGGGCTCAGTGGTGGGCGAAAAACTCACCCGCCTGATTGAAACCGCCACCGACAAACGCCTGCCGGTGTTGGTGATTTGTGCCAGCGGTGGGGCGCGCATGCAGGAGGGGATGTTGAGCCTGATGCAAATGGCCAAGGTGTCTGGGGCCCTGGAAAGACACCGACAGGCAGAACTGCTCTACATCCCGTTACTCACCCACCCCACCACCGGTGGTGTTACGGCAAGTTTTGCGATGCTGGGGGACCTGATCCTGGCTGAACCCAAAGCCCTGATTGGCTTTGCCGGAAGGCGGGTGATTGAACAGACCCTGCGCGAAAAATTACCCGACGATTTCCAAACCGCTGAATATCTGCAGGACCACGGCTTTGTTGATGCGATCGTGCCGCGTCCCAAGCTGCGCAGCACCCTGGCCACCCTGCTGGAATTACACCGCAAGCCAAAGATGGTGACGGCATGATCAAGGCCCTGCTGGCAGTGCTACTGGCGTTGGTGGTGGGCTTCGGTTTACCCCTGGGGGCCTGGGCGGGGCCGGTGCAGTGGGAGGAGGTGCCCGCCAGCCCGGAGGGCCGCCAATGGTGGGATAGCGGCAGCTTGCGCCTCAACCGCCAGGGGGAACTGAGTGTCTTGAGTCGGTTTAGCCCTGCCCAAAAGGAGGGGGAAAAACAGGCTGGCGGTCAGCTTTATGTGATGGCGATCAACTGCGGCGAAAGGCTGTTCAAAGACCAACAGGTAAATGGATTGCCGCAACTGGGGGCTGAGTGGCAACTGGCCCAGGCCGATGGCCTGGTGGCGGCTGTGCTCAGCGAGGCCTGTGCCGCCGCCCACGCCCAGGGGCTGGCGTGAGCGCCGCCAAGGGAGCTGCCCCCCTAGGGGTGGCGATCGCCGGCCTCGGCTTTGGTGAAAAAGTGCACCTGCCAGCATTGCGGGCCTGTGGGGGCACCGAAGCGGTGGCCCTATGGCATCCGCGGGCGGAACGCTTAGCCAGGGCCAGCCAAGCGGCTGAACTGCCCGGCTACACCGATTTCGAAGCGCTGCTGGCAGACCCGAAAGTGGAGGCAGTAGTGATCGCCACGCCCCCAGGGCCCCGCTTTGGGCTGGCAAGCCAGGCGCTGCGGGCCGGCAAGCACCTGCTGCTGGAAAAACCGGTGGCACTCAATGCAGAAGAGGCCGAGGCGCTGGAACGCTTGGCCCTCGAACAGGGTTGCATTTGCGCGGTCAATTTTGAATACAGGGCGGTGCCGAGCTTCCAGCAGCTAGCTGAGCTCCTGGAGGGGGGCTGGCTGGGGGAACCGTGGCTGCTGCGATT
>Ga0209598_10003553_pt1 | contig 11739 bp, 9 predicted proteins | sample M_140807_EF_Meta_FD_187317 | JGI IMG/M metagenome (GOLD analysis project Ga0209598, IMG submission 187317) | Freshwater microbial communities from Lake Montjoie, Canada to study carbon cycling - M_140807_EF_MetaG (SPAdes) (version 2) | ecosystem: Environmental > Aquatic > Freshwater > Lake... | reverse complement strand
TTTGATTCCCTTACTTTAGTTAAAAAAATCGAATATGTTTCGCCTCCGGAGGCAACGCCGGAATCTGAATACAATGTTTTGTTCAAAGCCGGCGATATTCACAACAATATTTTGTATGTCTGTACTCAAACAGAGGTGCTGATGTACGAATTACCTTCCTTCAAACAAGTAGGGTACGTTTCGCATCCCTGGTTCAATGATGTCCATCATGTCCGCCTTTCGCCTGAAGGAAACCTTGTTATCGCAAATACTGGTTTGGATAATGTTCTGATTGTCAGCCCTAAGGGTGAAATGATAAAAGAAATTTCAGCACTTGGACAAAATACTTGGGACAGATTTAACCCTGAGACAGATTATAGAAAAATACTAACCACTAAGCCTCACTACGCTCACAATAATTATACTTTTTATATCAACAATGAGCTATGGACAACCAGATTAATGCAAAAAGATGCAATTAATCTGGAAAATCCAGATGAAAAAATCAAGATTGAAGTTGAAAAACCCCACGATGGACTGGTGGTTGGTAATTCTGTTTTTTTTACAACTGTTGATGGGCATATTGTTGAGGCTGATACGACAAGTAAAATGATTAAACAAGTAGTACCTTTAAAGCCTTTCTTCAAAGAAAAAAATGCAGTGGGTTGGTGTAGAGGAATTGCTGCCGTTGGAGAAAATCGCTTTATTACGGGATTTTCAAGATTACGTCGTACCCCTCTGAAAGAAAACCTTACTTGGCTGAGAGGATTAATTGACCCTGAAAGCAATCCCCTGCCTGCGAGAATAGCTTTGCTTAATTTAGAAACTCAAAAGGCAGAATGGCAAATCTTGCTTAAAGAATACGAAATGGACGCAGTTTTTTCTATAATTGTTAATTAATGGATTCTTCAAACATACAATATGTACGATTGTCACTCGACAACGTTAAAGAACTACCGGGATTGTTTAAAGAAGTTTTTGGTATTTCTTTTAGCAAAGATTACTTTGTTACTAGATATTTTTCTGAACACCTGGAAAAACCATGCTGGGGGTATTTAGCCAAAATTAATGACGAATACGTTGGTTTTTCTGGCGGTCTTTTCAGGTACTTTGAAGGCAATGGAAAGAGATATGTGGGAATTCAGTCTGTGGATGCCGTTGCTAAAGCGAAAAGTAGAGGTCATGGTATTTTCAAGAACATATTGACTTTAATTCATGAGGATTGCCTTAAAGATGGGTATGATTTTATTTATGGATTCCCAAATCCAAATTCATACAAAGTAATGGTTAATAAAATGGGATTTGAAGTTGTAGGTAGCCTTGAACTGTTTAGGTACAATCTTAAAGGATTGCCTATTTCTAAAATAATTCATAGAATTCCATTCCTTACAAAAGCTTATACTGCTTATACCAATCGCATTCTATCAAAATATGAGAAAAAAGATGGCTACTTCCCTAATTCTGCTCAAACAGGCTCCTTTTTTGGTTTGGCAAGATCAGAAAGGTATATTCAGTATAAATTAATAAATGGAAATAAATTCATTGTTGTTGAAAATATTGGGGTTTGGGTCAAATGCTCTTCCCGATTCCTTGTTGGCGATATTGAAATAAATCCTGAGGTAAATATTGAAAAACTATTATCTGCTTTAAAAAAAATAGCCCTTTCTTGTGGAGCTGATCAAATCGATTTTAAATTCAGTCCTGGTACCTTTTGGTATGAAAAACTTAGTGAGGTAGTTACCCCACAAGATTCTCATGTGGTAATATATAGACCAGTTTCAACTGAATTAGATTGGAATCAGTTTAAATATACTGCTTCAGACTTTGACATGTTTTAACCATGAATAAACCATTTACTCCTGTTTTTGTAGTTAGCACTGGAAGAGCTGGTTCTACCATGTTTATGAAAGCGCTTTTCAAACACCCACAGGTCGCAACTTTGTCTTACTTTAATACAAAATTTCCTAATAATCCAGAATACAATAGGATGTTAATGAGTGCTCTGAACTTACCAATCCTAGGAGACCAGTTAACTAAGAAATTTACTCCAACAGAATCTTATAGATACTGGGAAACATTTTACAAAGGGTTTAGTACTCCCTTCAGAGACTTGACTGGAAATGATGTTTTACCTTTTACGGAGATAAGGTCAAAAAAAAGCCTTCCTTTAAATCTTACTTCCTCCAGAAATACTCTTTTTTTAAAAATAACAGGATGGCCTAGAATTGGTTTTTTAAAGGCACTTTTTCCTGAAGCGAAATTCATTTATATGTATAGAGATGGTCGCTCTATGGCTACCTCATTACTACGATATCAAAATTGGTACGGGTGGAATGGCACTTCTAATTGGAGATTTGACCAGCTCCCGCCTGATCTCCAGAAAATCTGGGAAAAGGAAAACTATTCTTTTGTTGCGTTAGCTGGTTTACATTGGTGTTTGTTGATGGATGCCTATTCACAATCTAAGCAAGAAATATCTCCAAACAATTTACTTGAAATAAAATATGAAGACCTATGTGCGGATCCTCAGAAATGGTTTAAAAAAGTAACAGAATTTACTGAACTTAGCTTTCCTTCTACTTTTTCTTCAAGACTTAATAAATTTAGAATAGAAAGCACTAACGATAAATGGAAAAAAGACCTTACCCCGGCACAACAGGAAATTTTAGAAAGGGTAATGGTAAATCACTTGAAACTTTGGGGCTATCAAGTTTAATTGATGGCTTCTATGAACCGCAAACTTAAAATAGGTCTGCTTCTGGATTCTTACCAGGTGCCGGTTTGGTTTGGCTATATGATTGAAAAAATCATAGAAGAAGGTTTTGCAGAAATATCACTTTTAGTTCTTAATCAGTCAGAAAAAAAACAGAAAAAAATTCTCTTCCGGATATTATCTGGCCTGAACACTCTGATCTTCAGAGTTTTCTATAGTTTTGAAAATCGGATGTTCAAAGTTAAACCAGATGCTTTAAAAACAGTTAATATAAAGGAAATTCTCCCTAATGTTCCTACTATACAAGTCACTCCCTTAAAAACTCTATACAGCGATTATTTTCAGAAAACTGATTTAGATACCCTCCAAACCTACAACCTTGACCTTTTCATAAGAAAAGGATTCCGAATCCTACGGGGCAAAATACTTACTTCCTGTCCATTAAGAATTTGGTCCTTTCATCATGGAGATACACATGCTTTTCGCGGGGGGCCTCCTGCATTCTGGGAAGTGATGAAAAATGATCCGGTAACCGGCTGCGTTCTTCAGATTCTAACTGAAGATCTGGATAATGGAATTATTCTAAGCAAAGGATATGCATCTACAGACCGCATGTCTGTTAAGAAAAACCGTAACAATATCTATTGGAAATCCGCTGAAATGATTCCAAGAAAACTAAAAGAGATACATAGGGGAAGTTTTTATCCTGATTTTAATAATGTGCTTTCCAGAGACTATTTATTGTATCCGCTTAGTATTAATAAAGTACCAGGTAACAGTACAATGTTGCCTTTATTACTGGGTCATGCTATAAGAATTTTAAGAAAAAAAATTAGACACCAGTTCTTCATTGACCAATGGATTCTGATGTTTGACCTTAGAAAAAACAACACTTCTTACTTTAGGCCACTCAGTCGCTTTAAGAAAATAATTCCACCTAGCGATAGGTTCTGGGCCGACCCTCATTTAGTCCATGAAAATGGAAGATATTATGTCTTTTTTGAAGAGTTGTTCTACAAAAATAATAAAGGGCATATTTCCTATTTTGAAATTCTTGAAAACGGAAATTGCACTGCTCCAATTAAAATATTAGAAAAAGAATATCATCTTGCCTATCCATTTGTGTTCAAATACCAGAATATATGGTATATGATACCAGATTCTTTGCACAATCAGACCATTGAATGTTATAAATGTGATTCCTTTCCAGAAAAGTGGTCTTTTCATACCAACCTGATGGAAAATGTTCCTGCTTTGGACAGCACTTTGCATTTTAAGGACGATAAATGGTGGCTCTTTACCAATATCAAGGCAAACCTTGGTGCTTCAACATGGGATGAATTGCACCTGTTTTATTCAGATTCCCCTTTTGGCAAATGGAATGCGCATCCAAAGAATCCAATTGTAACGGATGTAAGAAAAGCTCGCCCTGCTGGTAAACTTATGCAAGTGGGTAATGATTTGCTTCGGCCATCCCAGGATTGTTCCGTCAAATATGGGTATGGCATGACCATGCATAAAATTCATGTTATGAATGAAAATGAATATATTGAAGAAGAAATACACAAAATCCATCCCACGTGGGATCCTGCAATAACTGCAGTTCACACTCGGAATACAGAAGGAAACCTCACGGTAATTGATGCCCAGAGGAGAAGATTTAGGTGGCTTTAAGCCAAACCATTAGCTAATTTTGAACCGAAAATGTCCAATGCCAAAGAAATAGAAACCATCCCTTCCAATTTGGTAGAAAGGATTCTGATTTTCCTTATAGTTGCAACAGGAATTCTTGAAGCAAGTTTGCCAATTGTAGCTGGATTATCGACTCCATTTATTGTTTTCGGTATTTCAACCTTTTATGTTATATTTTATCGATTCAAATATTTTATTCAAGTACTTCAAACCCGTTATTTTGTCTATGCATTATTTTTCTCTATCCTTTGTACGCTTATAGAAACACTGCACCTAAATAGCTATTACAAATTTGTAAACCGTTTCTTTTTCATGAGTATTGGAGCGCTTGCAATTACTGCGATTTGCAGGGATAAAAAAGCCTTTAACTGGGCAATTAATTCTTTGATAATCATGGCTACAATACAAGCCATCATTTTATATTTTGGTACAGCCGCTTCATTTGCTGCGGCTTCTGCTTCCACCTATCAAGATGCAAGTAAAGCAAGAATTGATGCTTATGAGGATTTTTCACTGGAAGAAAACCTTAACATTATGTCTTTCTTCTGTGGACTTGGGGCAACTATGGCTGCTGTAAAGTTCGTACATACCAAAAAGGTATTATATAAAATAATTTATGCAATTCTTGCAGTCATTACAACAGTTGGCGTTTTCCTTCCTGTTTCAAGAAGTGGAGCTGTAGTATTTTTTATAACCCTTGGAATCTATGTTTTCCGGTCGGGAATTAACCTTCAAAGAATTATACCCGTTGGAATTGTATTTGGAGCAATTATGCTATTTCTCGTCCCTAGTTTATTCTGGACAAGATTTGCTTCCCTAGGTGATTCGGAAGAATTGGCAGAAAATGACTCCAGATCAAGAGTGTATGGAAATATAATAAAAGGAATGCCCGACTTTTTTGCTGTAGGGGTGGGTTCTGGTCAATACTGGTATTATTGGGCTGTAAAACAAGGCATTACACCCAGAGGTCGTCCTTCTAGAGCAGATGGTACCCACAATGCATATGCCCAAATATGGGTGTATTGGGGTCTTCCTGCAATCCTAATGTTTTTTGGATTGATTAGAACCTTGGGAAGGTATGTTACACCCCGAATAAAAAACAAGTATTTCAGCACCGTAATTTTTACTTTTTCGATTTTCGTTGTCCTTGAAATGCTGTTTGCTGTTTCATGGTATGAAAAAACTTTCGCCCTTTTAATTGGATTAACAATGGCCAATCAACTATGGAAGATTGAGGAGAAAGAATTGGCTCTCGAAAAAAACCTATTAAATGATTTTGAAGATTCTCAAAATCAAAGAAAAGCTATTAGAAATAAAAACATTTTCAGCTGATTTAATGCTCAATATTTTATTCCTTACAGGACAATTGGCAAGTGGTGGTCAGGAAAGACAGTTTTTTTATTTGGTTAAATCTTTATTGGAAAAAGGCCACAAACCTTCAGTATATGTTTGGAATTTCAGGGAAAATGACTATTATGTTAATGCGCTTAAAGCTCTTAACATTCCAGTATATCACCCAATAGCTGGCGCCAAATTAATTGGAAAAATAAATCATTTCATCAGCACAGCTAACAAAAACAAACCCGATTTTATTCAGTCCTTTGCCTTTTATCACAATTTCACCGCATGGATGGCGGGTATTTTTTCAGGAGCAAAAACAGCAGGAAGCATTCGAAGTAGTTATTCCTTTATTATTTCTCAACAAAAAATTAAAAAGATTCAAGCGAATTTATGTTTGAGATTACCACGGGTTCATATTTCAAACAATTACTCTGCAAAAGAGGAAATGCGTTCCTTAAACCTCACCTTCAGGCCCGAAATAAGGATTGTACCAAATGGAATAGAAGCAGACATTTTTGCTCCGAAAGTTAAAGACAATACAGCCCAAACCCTTATTCTTGTAGGAACTGGTCGCCTTTTTTACATTAAAAGATGGGATATTTTTGCTGAAATTATTGCCGGACTTCGTAATAAAGGGCTGCAGGTAACAGGTGAAATTGCAGGTGATGGGGTATTAAAAGAATCCCTGTTACAGAAAGCTTCTGATTTGAATATATCAGAATATTTACACTTTAAAGGACTGATTGCAGATATTCCAACATTCCTCAATTCAGGACATATTTTTGTACACACCTCTGATTCAGAAGGGACTTCAAATTCTATAATGGAGGCCATGTCATGCGGCTTACCTGTTGTAGTCACTGATGTTGGCGATGCAAGGTATCTGGTTAGAGATGGAATAGATGGATATATTGTCCAACCCGGAAATGCCGATTTTTTTATAGATAAAATCGTTTATTTAATGCAAAATCCTCAAAAAAGAATTGAAATGGGAAAGAATGCAAGGCAAAGAATTGAGGAGCATTTTTCTGTCCAGGTTATGGCCGAAAAATACCTAAGCATTTATCACTCTTTAATTAAAAAGATATAATGAGTATACACAGCAAATTGGATACTTTTGTTTTTTATTGGAAAAGAAGCAACTGGTTGTTTTACCTGCCAAGGTTTTTCTCCTCCTTTGAAAAAGTAAAAATTAATAAACCTATCTTTTTCCTCGGGAATCAGGGCGATGGTCTAACCCTAACCTCGCGTATGATTAGAAGGCATACCGATATAGTTTCTATTACAGGTGGTTCAGATTACTGGACTGGTGCCGATGAAATGCAAATAGCACAAAAGGAAAGGCTTCCTTTAAGCTTAATTTTTCCGAAATCACAACCTGGCGAACCAGGATTTGAGCATTTTGTTCCTCTAAGAAGTTATACCTATGCTTGTAATGCCTCTCTCCCATTTTATAGAAAAACCGCAGCTGATGTTAATGCTGAAGAAAAAAACACTTTACGTAAAATAATCAGGGAAGCCATTCATAGATTCGGAAAAGGAAACAAAAACACAAGATTTGTAGATAAAAGCCAAATTTTTACGGTAAAACTAGATTTTATTTATGAAATGCTTAAAGATTCTGATCCGTATTTTATTCTGCTTACCCGTAATCCTTATGCAACCTGTTATCGCGCTGCACTGAAATTTAAAGAGCTAAAAACACCTGATCTCTCTGGTCCTCTTGAAGTGTGCTGCCAGCATTGGGTAAACAGTATGCAATCTGCACTGAATGACAGTAAAAAAGTGCCTCACTTTATTCAGGTTAGGTTCGAAGATGTCTTGGATAATCCTGAAGGTGAACTAAAAAAAATCTGTGCCTTTCTGGATCTTGATTTCAGAAAGGATATGGTTCCAGCCGCAAGCCATAAATTACCCCTCGGGTCAAAATATGAAGAACGATGGTTTCCTTTGAATCCTAAAATAAATGACAAATATCTGAAGGATTTACCTGATGAATATAAAAATAAAATTTACGAAATTTGCGGACCTCTTGCTGAAAAATTAGGATACCCCAAGCCTTAATATCCAGGCAATTGAAGTACTAAATGTTCTATTTCTGATCCTTCACGTAAGCGATCCAATTTTTCAAACTGACCATTTTCCTTGAGTCTAAAAATCGTTGCATGATTTAGCGTATCACTTTTACGAGTTCTGCAAACAATGAATAATCCTCCAGGCTTTATCCTATATCTCAGTGTAATCAAAAGCTGTGTAAGTGTTTGATCATTAAAATATCCCAGATTTAAAATATTTGCTGCCCGGAGAACTGAAAATTTTTGTGAAAACTCGGGGGTTATTTTAAAAATGTCATCCTCAATAATGCGTATATGTTTGTTTTCTTCCCACTTTAATAATGGAGAAATTAGCTCTACTTTTTTAAGTTTAATAAATAATCCAAAATACGAATCAATTCCACCATTAAATACAATTTTTTTAGCTTCTGGAGTTAAAGCAAACCCAAGGTTAATAATAGCATTGAAAAAATGAAAAACGAAAGATTTCAAAAAACCTTTAACAACCATTAACGGAAATCGAAAAGATCCGATTTCAAACTGTAAAGGGAAATATCCTTTTTCATATAAGGCCGAAATCACCCAAAATACCTTAACATAATACGCATCAACAGAAATATCTCCGCCGACAATGTTTACCTTATATCCTTTTTCCTTCAGCTGTTCATTCCATTCAAGTGTAGAAATTCCTGAAGAAACAGCTACATCATTGATTTCTAATTCCTCATTCTTGGGTAAGTAATTCAAACATAAGGCATTTAGATCAGTAAATCTTTCTGCATAAGTCGTTTTGGTAACTCCGTTTTTCAGGTACAACTTTGAAAAAAATGCTTTTTCGAGTGCCAGCCATTCCTCCCTCGAAAAAAAATCCCGGGGAGTAAAAAAAACTTCGCTTAAGGATGGCTTGTATTTCCGATCCAAAAACCGCGTGTTTTTACCTTGAATATGTTTCAACTATATCTGAATTTGATTGCCAAAATTACACATTACCTATACATGGTTATCGCTTCTAAAATTTAAAATGCTCGTCACTGAAAATTCATTAAATATCTTATAACCCTATATTTCCTGAACAAATCCAAGTGTCCTAATTTTAATTGCATTTTTGTTTCAATCATGAATTTTTCAAAAACCACCAGATTATTTGATACAATCGTACATCTGAAAAAAAGACAAATTGCTTATCGTTTAAAATATATCTTTTTTAAGAAAAAAAGGCTTTCTATATTAAAAAAACACCTGTTAACAAATACTTCCCAAAAGGTATCCCTACATAACATACAATTCCTGCCCGAAAAATCTTCTCTGGATCAGCTAGGTTCGGTCTGCTTCTTAAATCAAACACAGGAATTCACGGGTTTTCCAAATTGGGGCCAAATGAATTATGGTCTTTTATGGAATTATAAACTCAATTATTTTTCTTTTTTGCTACAAGAAAATTTTAATCCTGAATTTGGAAAGGTCCTTATCCTTAACCATAAACAGACTGTTTTATCAGGTTCTGCCCCTGAATCTCTTGACCCCTACCCTGTTTCGCTTCGCCTAATAAATTGTCTGGTTTTTTTATCCCTGCATCCAAACCTATTGAATGAAGAATTGACCATTTGGCTAAATGCTCAGGCAAGACTTCTTGCGGACTTTCCAGAATACCATGTAGATGGCAATCACTTACTTGAAAATGCTATTGCATTGGTTTTCTCTGGTTTGCTGCTGGAAGATTCCAAAGTCGCTGATCAAGGTTTCGCTTTACTTGGCAAAACTCTCAAGGAACAGTATCTCGAAGATGGTGCACATTTTGAACTGTGCCCTATGTATCATATTCTCCTGACTTACAGGCTACTACTCTTGTATCAGGTGGTAAAAAGAATTTCCATGAATGGTTTTGAACCTATTCTGAAGAAAAGCCTTGAAAAACAGCTTGGATGGATAACTGCAATGCAATTTGATGATGGCTCTTTACCCGAATTCAATGACTATATTGAAGAAGAACACCCTTTACCGGAAAAGGTATTAAAATTAGCTGCAGACCTTAATATTTATCCTTATCCGGTAAAGTTAAAAGATTCTGGGTACAGAAAATTCACCAATTCATTATTTGAAGTCTTTGTTGATGTAGGAAAAATCGGACCAGATTTTATTCCGGGACACAGTCATGCCGACCAATTGAGCTTTGTGTTAAAAGCTGGAGAAAAAAAGGTATTCCTTGATACTGGCACTACAACTTATGCAGACACTCCAGACCGTATGTTTGAAAAAAGTACTGCAGCCCACAACACAGTTTTTCTGGACCAAACAAGCTCTGCAGAAGTTTGGGGAGGATTCCGGGTTGCCAAACGTGGAAAAGTAGTTATTACAAATGAAACACCATTTTCAATATCTGCCTATCACACTGGTTATAAGCACTTAGGGTATAGACACTCCAGAACCTTTAAAATAAGTGCCGACCGCTTTGAAATAATAGATAAAATTAAGGGCCAACCTTTATCCTGCGAAGCCAAATTTGTTTTTGAAACTTCTCCTGTGCTTGCAAATAATCTTTCTGAAGAATTACATTTTGAAATTCTGGGTTTTACTTTACAATTTAAAAATGCCACCTCCTTTTCCCTTAAAGAAAGCTGGTATGGAGGTGGTTTTTCTATTAAAAAGCCCTGCTCTATACTTATTGTTAACTTTTCAGAGGAGTTATTCACATCATTTCAAAAATTAGCAGGATAAACTTAAACTTTTCCAATATCTTTGATTGCAGATGCGATCAACCACCGTCATCCATATAGTCACTCCTCATTTTTATCCGGAAATAACTGCATGTTCTCACAGGATGCAGTCTTTTGCCAAAACCCTTGCAGAAACGCATAAGGTAAGAGTGTTTACTCTAACCGAAATAGGAATTGATGCGCCCCAAAAAGAAACTGTATTTAATCAGAACATTGAAGTTTTTTATATAAATCACAAACAATACAATAAAAGAAATTTTTTTATCAGAGCATTTTTCGAATTTTTTTATGCGGTAAAACTATCCAGACTATCTGCTACAAAAAAAGCAGATGTGCTCCTGACAACCAGCCCATTTATGTTTATGATTCCTGGAGTGTTCTTTTTCGGAGGAAAAACGCCCAAAATCCTTGATTTAAGAGATCTTGTCTGGGCTTATATGAAAAAGGGTATTGTAAGGAGCCTTTTTGAAAAAATGGCCGTTACGCTGATTCCAAAATTTAATTGGGTCGTATGTACCAATGAAAATGAATCCAAATGGATTTCAAATCATACCAAACAGAAAAACATCTCAGTCATTTACAATGGAATAGACCGTGAAAAATTCAACAGAATTACCACTGAGGTAGTGCCGGTTGCAAGGAAAAGTTTTACCATTTCCTACATCGGCAATCTGGGCATAGCCCAAAATATGATGACTTTTGTACAAGCAGCGGAAAAATTACCTGAAGTACAATTTTTAGTTATCGGAGATGGTAATGATAAAAATAATCTGGAAGCATATGCCCTGAAGCATCGTATGACAAACATTTCCTTTCTAGGAAAATTGCCCTGGGAATCTGTCCTCAGGTATTATTTCGAATCGGATATTCTTTATGCCAAACTAGCTCCGGAATACGGACTTGCAGTGCCTTCAAAACTGTATGAATACCTCTCTACTGGACTTCCCCTCATTTACGGAGGAATTGGTGAAGCCGTTAACCTGCTTGGAAAATTTAAAGGTGTACATATTGTTCCACCTGAAAATGTCGAAAGCCTTGTCCAAGCAATTCAGGAAGTAAAGAGTTCAGAACAATCCTTTTTTCCGGAAAACCGTGAACTTATAGCAAATGCGTATCTTCGCGAAGCGAACAACCTAAAACTAAACGAAATAGTCGGTGTAATTCTTTCCGGGTATTGATGTCAAAAATATTTGTAACAGGCGGGTCAGGCTTTATTGGTTCTCATTTCCAGGAAAAATATCCTCAG
>Ga0209598_10003552_pt1 | contig 11740 bp, 11 predicted proteins | sample M_140807_EF_Meta_FD_187317 | JGI IMG/M metagenome (GOLD analysis project Ga0209598, IMG submission 187317) | Freshwater microbial communities from Lake Montjoie, Canada to study carbon cycling - M_140807_EF_MetaG (SPAdes) (version 2) | ecosystem: Environmental > Aquatic > Freshwater > Lake... | reverse complement strand
GGCGGTGGCGGAGGCGGTGGCGGAGGCGGTGGCGGCTACGGTGGCGGTGGTAATTCCGAGGGCGGCCAGCGCCGTCCGCGTCAATACTGACCGACCTCTGCACGGTCAGGCGCTTCACGCACCTGACCGATCATCCGCTTGAGTTGCTGTATGACACCCGCCCGGGTCAATACCAGGGCGGGCATTGCGCTTTAAGCGATGGCCTTGGTACTCGAGGTGTCGATTGGGCAGCCGGTGCGGCTGATCACCTCATCGAGGCTGACGCCCGGGGCGAGTTCACGCAGCACAAGGCCGCCTGATCCGACCTCGAGCACGCACAGGTCGGTGATGATCAGATCGATCACACCCACGCCGGTCAGCGGCAGCGTGCACTGCGACAGGATTTTCAGATCTTCGCCGCCGTCCTTGCGGCGCGCGGTGTGCTCCATCAGCACCAGAACGCGTCCGACGCCTGCGACCAGATCCATCGCACCGCCCATGCCTTTGACCATCTTGCCCGGGATCATCCAGTTGGCCAGATCGCCTTGCTGCGAGACCTGCATCGCACCGAGAATGGCCAGGTTGATCTTGCCAGCCCGGATCATGCCGAATGAATCGGCCGACGAGAAGATCGCCGAACCCGGCAGCGGCGTGACGGTCTGCTTGCCGGCATTGATCATGTCCGGGTCGACCTGATCTTCGGTGGGGTAAGGGCCGATACCCAGCAGCCCGTTTTCGGACTGCAGCCAGACTTCCATGCCGGCAGGCACATGGTTGGCCACCAGGGTCGGCAGCCCGATGCCCAGGTTCACATAAAAGCCGTCTTGCAATTCGCGCGCTGCCCGCGCTGCCATCTCGTCTCGGGTCCAGGCCATGGGTTTCTCCTCAGACAGCCGCACGCGTGGTGCGCTGCTCGATGCGTTTTTCGGGCGTGGCATTGAGCACCAGACGGTGCACATAAATGCCCGGCAGGTGAATGGCATCCGGGTCGATCGCGCCATTTTCGACAATCTCTTCGACCTCGGCCACCGTGATCTTTCCGGCCATTGCAACATTCGGATTGAAGTTGCGCGCCGTGCGGCGAAACACCAGATTGCCCGCACGGTCGGCCTTCCAGGCCTTCACCAGTGAGACGTCTGGAATCAGCGCCCGCTCCATGACATAGGTCTGGCCATCGAACTCCCGCAGGTCCTTGCCTTCGGCCACGATTGTGCCCACACCGGTCTTCGTGAAAAAAGCCGGGATGCCCGCCCCGCCTGCCCGCAGGCGCTCGGCTAGCGTGCCTTGCGGCGTGAACTCGAGCTCGAGTTCGCCTGCCAGATACTGGCGCTCGAATTCCTTGTTCTCACCGACATAACTCGCAATCATCTTGCGCACCTGGCGGGTCGCCAGCAGCAGGCCGAGCCCGAAACCATCGACGCCCGCATTGTTGGAAATGCAGGTGAGATCGCGAACGCCGCTGTCACGCACTGCGGCAATCAGGGCTTCAGGGATGCCGCACAGACCAAACCCGCCGACACCCAGTGTCTGGCCATCCTTGACGATGTCGGCGAGCGCAGCCGATGCGCTCTGAAACACTTTGCTCATGAGCCAAACTCCTTTCTGGGATTACATGCCCGGATAGTTGGGGCCGCCGCCGCCTTCTGGCACCACCCAGACGATGTTCTGCGTCGGGTCCTTGATGTCGCAGGTCTTGCAGTGCACGCAGTTCTGCGCGTTGATCTGCAGCCGGTCTGTCTGATCATCGTTCTTGACGAACTCATACACGCCGGCCGGGCAATACCGCTGCTCGGGCCCGGCATATTGCGCCAGGTTGATGCCCACCGGCACGCTCGCATCCTTGAGCGTGAGGTGAATCGGCTGATTCTCTTCGTGGTTGGTGTTCGAGATGAAGACTGACGAGAGGCGATCGAAGGTCAGCTTGCCATCCGGTTTGGGATAGTCGATCGGCTGAAATGACGAGGCCGGCTTCAGACATTCATGGTCGGCATGCTGATGGTGCAGCGTCCAGGGAATCTTGCCACCGAGCACGGTCTGCTCGATCCCGACCATGACGGTTCCAAAGACCAGCCCTTTGCTCATCCACTGCTTGAAGTTACGGGCCCGCCAGAGCTCTTCATGCAGCCAGGAAGTCTTGAAGGCCTCGGGATAGGCGCTGAGTTCATCGCCACTGCGACCGGCACCGAGTGCATCGAATGCCGCCTGCGCGGCCAGCATGCCGGTCTTGATCGCAGCATGACTGCCCTTGATGCGCGAGGCGTTCAGAAAGCCTGCATCACACCCGATCAGCGCACCGCCTGGAAACACGGTCTTGGGCAGCGACATGATGCCGCCTGCGGTGATGGCCCTTGCGCCATAACTCAGGCGCTTGCCGCCCTCGAAGGTGCCGCGGATCGCCGGATGGGTCTTGTAGCGCTGGAATTCCTCGAAGGGCGACAGCCAGGGGTTCTGGTAGGCCAGACCGACGACAAAGCCAACCGCCACCAGGTTCTCGCCGAAGTGGTAGAGAAACGATCCGCCGTAGGTGTCGTTCTGAAGAGGCCAGCCCGCGGTGTGCACGACCAGCCCCTTGCGGTGCCGCGACGGCTCGACTTCCCAGAGCTCCTTGATGCCGATGCCGTAGGTCTGAGGGTCGCTGTCTGCATCGAGCTTGAATCGCGCGATCAGCTGCTTGCCCAGGTGTCCGCGTGCGCCCTCGGCAAACAGCGTGTACTTGGCGAGCAACTCCATGCCGGGCTGGAAATTCTCGGTCGGTTCGCCGTCGCGTCCGACCCCCATGTTGCCGGTGGCCACACCACGCACAGCGCCGTTTTCGTCGTAAAGAATTTCGGCTGCCGCAAAGCCCGGGTAGACGTCGACGCCCAGTGCTTCGGCTTGCTGTCCCATCCAGCGCACCACATTGCCCAGGCTCACGATGTAATTGCCGTGATTGCGCAGGCAATCCGGCAGGGCCCAGTTCGGCGTCCGATGGGCCTTGGTGGCGGTGAGAAAGAGCACCTCGTCTTCGGTGACTTCGGTCTCAAGGGGTGCGCCCTGGTCTTTCCAGTCGGGGATCAGCTCGTTGAGTGCCCGCGGGTCCATCACCGCGCCTGACAAGGTGTGTGCGCCGATCTCGGAACCTTTGTCGATGACGCACACCGACAGGTCCTGGTTGTGCTGCGCGCACAGCTGCTTGAGCCGGATCGCAGCGGCGAGCCCGGCAGGCCCGCCACCGACGATCAGCACATCAAATTCCATTGATTCGCGTTCGATGTCCATGTTCCATCCCTGATTCAACCGTTGATTCTCGCCAATCGAGGCCGGGTGCGCAAACCGCGGCCGATTGCCCCAGGCGATCACATCCGACGGTGTGCGATCATCGGCGCCACTTTTTCAGCGCCCGATCAGGAGCAAACCCCATGTCCGAGCCGATGCGATTCGACCTTAAAGACAAGACAGCCCTGGTGACGGGCGCCTCGAGCGGCCTGGGTGCGCGCTTCGCCCGAACGCTGGCTGCCAACGGCGCAACCGTCGTTCTGGCATCCAGAAGGGTCGATCGGCTCAAGGAGTTGCGCGCCGAGATCGAAGCTGAGGGCGGTCAGGCGCAGGTGGTTGCAATGGACGTCACTGATGCGGCCTCGATTGCAGCCGGCGTCGAACAGGCCGAATCCGAGGCGGGCGCAATCGACATCCTGGTGAACAACTCCGGTGTCAGCACCACGCAGCGTCTGGTCGATGTGACCCCCGAGGATTTCGACTTCGTCTTCGACACCAATACCCGCGGCTCGTTTTTCGTGGCACAGGCGGTTGCCAGAAAGATGATCGCCCGCGCCCGAACCGAACCCGACCGCGCAGCGCGCATCATCAATGTGGCGTCGATGGCCGGTCTGAAAGTACTGGCTCAGATCGGCACCTACAGCATGAGCAAGGCGGCCGTGGTGCACATGACCCGCGCCATGGCGCTGGAATGGGCGCGATTCAACATCAATGTGAATGCGATCTGCCCGGGCTATATCAGCACGGAACTCAACGAGCACCACTGGGAATCCGAAGCCGGCCGCAAGCTGATTTCGATGATGCCCAGACGGCGGCTGGGCCTGCCGGAAGACCTCGATGGCTTGATGCTGTTGCTGGCTTCTGATCACTCCCGCTTCATCAACGGGGCCATCATCACCGCTGACGACGGATTTGGTCTGACCTGAACGGTATCGGTCACAGGGCCGTCGATCGGCGATGGATCAGGCTTCACCTGACTCGTGATGGATCTGGTTGCGAACGCGTTTCATGAAGTACCAGACCGCCAGAATGACCGGCAAGACGGCCAGGCCGGTTGCGAACTCGTGGCTGATCGGCAGTCCGACTTTTTCGGCTGCCTTGAGCATATAGCCCACCAGGCCGGTCGCGTAGTACGCAATCGCGGCAACCGACAGACCTTCGACGGTTTGTTGCAGGCGAAGTTGCAGTTCGGCTCGATTGTTCATCGTGGCCAGCAGTGCCTGGTTCTGTCGTTCCCGCTCGATCTCGACGCGCGTGCCAAGCAGGTCGCTGGCGCGACCGATACGCGTTGAGACCGCCTCCAGCCGCTGGCTGACTGCGTCGCAATAGGCCATGGCCGGCTCGAAGCGCCGGTCGAGGAACTCGGTGAAGGTCTGCAGGCGGGGCAGCCGGGTTTGCCGAAGCTCCTGCCCCCGTTGGCGCACGAGGCTGCGATAGGCCTTCGCAGCCCCAAAGCGAAACACGCTGTAGGTCGACATCTGCTCGGTGCTGGCCGACAGTCGGGTCACATCCTGAAGAATTCGAGGCTCTTCTTCCGGGCCTGCACTGTCGAGCCGTGCGACCAGTCCAGCGAGATCGATCTCGATCCGCTGCAGTGAGGAGCCCAGTTCGCGGGCTTCCGGAAACGCGAGCATCGCCATCATGCGATAGACCTCGATCTCGATGAGTCGCTGCACGGCACGGCCCATTTGTGAGGGGCGGGTTGCCTTGTCAATGAGCAGAATGCGTCCGAACCCGTCTTCGTCGAGCCTGAAGTTCGAAAACATGGCGGCATCGCCGTCAGCGATCGCTGCGCCAACGATCCCGCTGCCCAGCAGCCGCATCGGGCGGGCCGAGTCGAAGCCACCGTCATCAGCCGGCACGATCGCCAGTCGAAGTGCTGCGATGATTTGACCCGAATCGGGTTTGACCACTTCGCGCAGCAGTTCATCGGCCGGCGAGACCGCAAAGGGGTTCTGACTGTCACATTGCGGCGTGTAGGCGGTGTAGTCGTCGAATTCGCCATGCCGCTCCCATTTAAGCCGCAGCGAGCCGATTGCGGTATCAAAGTGGCTCTGGTGCGCGGACGGTGGTTCGATGTGGTTGCGAATGCACCACTCGAGCAGGGCCTCAGGGCGAACCCCTGCCTGGGCGCGGGGTCGCAGAATCGACAGATGCGCGATTGCATGAGGCGCAGGCACGTCGGGCCGAGGCCGGGTGTGAATCTCGTCGTGCAGTTCAACCCGAAGTGGGTGGATGTTCATCGGGATACCAGAAGCGTCAGTGTTGAACGTTAATGATCGCCCAGACCCGTACGGATAGCGAATCATCCCAATCACGTCGCTCTGGCTTGCAGATCGCAAGGCCCGCATTGGTATACTCGGCATTTCCCGTTGGCCGCCATGACCCAATTCGTATTCGTCACCGGCGGGGTGGTCTCTTCCCTTGGGAAAGGGATCGCTGCCGCGTCAATGGCCGCGCTGCTCGAGTCGCGCGGACTGCGGGTCACCCTCCTCAAACTCGATCCCTACATCAACGTCGATCCGGGCACCATGAGCCCGTTTCAGCACGGTGAGGTGTTCGTGACCGAGGACGGTGCCGAGACCGACCTCGATCTGGGCCATTACGAACGATTCGTGACCGCGCGCATGCGGCGTCACAACAATTTCACCACCGGGCAGATTTACGACTCGGTCATCCGCAAGGAGCGCCGCGGCGAGTACCTTGGCCGGACCGTTCAGGTTATTCCGCACATCACCAATGAGATCCGCGCGTTTGTCGAGCGCGGTGCCGGTGTCGGGACGGAAGATGCCGCACAAGTGGCGATCGTCGAAGTGGGTGGTACGGTCGGCGACATTGAATCGCTGCCGTTTCTCGAGGCTGCTCGGCAGATGAGTCTGGCCCTTGGGCGAGGCAATGCCTGCTTCGTACACCTCACGCTGGTGCCCTTCATTGCTTCGGCCGGCGAGCTCAAGACCAAGCCGACCCAGCATTCGGTGCAGAAGCTGCGCGAGATCGGCATTCAGGCAGACCTGCTGCTGTGTCGCGCCGATCGCCGCATCCCGGACGACGAGCGCGCGAAGATTTCGCTGTTCTCCAATGTTCCGATCGATTCGGTCATCTCGGTCTGGGATGCCGACTCGATCTACAAAATCCCGCGCATGCTGCACGAGCAGCGCGTCGATGACCTGCTGTGCGAGGTGCTGCGCATTCAAGCCAGGCCGGCTGATCTGCAGGTCTGGGATCGCCTGGTCGAGCGCCAGTCCAACCCGAAGCGAACCGTACGCATCGCGATGGTCGGCAAGTACGTCGAACTCACCGAGTCGTATAAATCCCTGACCGAGGCATTGACCCACGCAGGCATCCATACCGAGAGCCGGGTCGACATTGACTACATCGACTCCGAGCAGATCGAGCGTGAAGGCACAGCACCGCTCGAGGCCTTCGATGCAATTCTGGTGCCAGGCGGGTTCGGACGCCGGGGTGTCGAAGGCAAGATCGCCGCAATCCGCTTCGCTCGCGAACGAGGCGTGCCTTACCTCGGAATTTGCCTGGGTATGCAGCTGGCCGTGATCGAATATGCCCGTGATGTGTGCGGGCTCACCGGTGCGAACAGCACCGAGTTCGATCCTGATACGCCGCATCCGGTGGTCGGTCTGATCACCGAGTGGCTCGATCGAGACGGCCGCCTGGAGCGCCGCGACGAAGGCTCAGACCTTGGTGGCACGATGCGTCTTGGGGCGCAACGCTGCCCGGTGGTGCCAGACACACTGGCCAGCCGCATCTATGGCGAGTCGGTCAATGAGCGGCATCGGCATCGCTACGAGGTCAACAACCACTATGTGGCGCAACTTGAATCGAGTGGTCTGCATGTGTCTGCGCGAACGCCCTCTGAAGGTCTGACCGAAATCGCCGAACTGGCGCAGGAAGGGCCTGCGGCGCACCCCTGGTTTGTCGGTGTGCAATTCCATCCCGAGTTCACCTCGACGCCGCGCGACGGTCATCCGCTGTTTCGTTCGTATGTCGAAGCGGCACTATCGCAGGCCGAACGGCGTGGCTCGCGCAAGGCCGCCTGAGGCCTTCCCCCCGCTTTTTCTGACAGGACAACACGATGCGGCTGTGCGGATTCGAAGTCGGCCTTGACCGGCCCCTGTTCCTGATTGCGGGCCCTTGTGCCATCGAATCGCGCGAACTGGCGATCGAAACCGCCGGGCAGCTCAAGGCCATCACGGGCGCCCTGAGGGTTCCTTTCATTTACAAGTCTTCCTTCGACAAGGCCAATCGCAGCTCGGGCAAGTCGTTTCGCGGCCCGGGTCTGGACGAAGGCCTTCGCATCCTCGAGGAAGTGCGCAGGCAGGTCGGCGTACCGGTCCTCACCGATGTGCATGAGATCGAACAGATCGGTCCGGTGGCATCGGTGGTCGATGTGCTGCAAACACCTGCGTTCCTGTGCCGACAGACCGATTTCATCCATGCGGTGGCGGCAAGCGGCAAGCCTGCAAACATCAAGAAGGGGCAATTCCTCGCACCCCACGACATGAAGCATGTCGCCCTCAAAGCCCGTGAAGCGGCCGTTGCTGCCGGGCACGATGGCGACTCGATCATGGTCTGCGAGCGTGGCGCCTCGTTCGGCTACAACAACCTGGTGTCCGACATGCGTGGCCTGGCGATCATGCGCGAAACCGGGTGCCCGGTGGTCTTCGATGCGACCCATTCGGTTCAGCTGCCGGGCGGGCAGGGCAGCTCCTCGGGTGGGCAGCGGGAGTTTGTTCCGGTGCTGGCGCGCGCAGCGGTTGCTGCAGGGGTTGCCGGCCTGTTCATGGAGACGCACCCCGATCCGTCCAGAGCACTGTCTGATGGCCCGAATGCCTGGCCGCTGCCGCGAATGGCCGAGCTCCTGGCCACCCTGTGCGAACTCGATGCGCTGGTCAAGCGGCACGGATTCGCCGAGAACTCACTGATCGCCTGATTTACCCGACCGAGGAGCCCCTGATGCCAAACGCCTATGTGATTGCAGATGTCAAGGTCGCCGACCCCGAGCAGTACAAGGCCTACACCGCCCTGACGCCCGCGGCCGTGAGTGCGGCGGGTGGGGAATTCGTGGTGCGCGGCGGGCGGCATGAAACCCTGGAGGGCGACTGGCAGCCCTCGCGGATGGTGATCATCCGCTTCAATTCATTCGATGAGGCGCGCGGATTCTACGATTCGGCGATGTACAAGGAGGCGCGGGCCAAGCGGGCCGGCGCCACGGAGCATTTCAACATGATCGTTGTGGAAGGGGTCTGAACAGCATGAGCACGATTGTCGACATCATCGGGCGCGAGGTCATCGACTCGCGCGGCAACCCCACCGTCGAATGCGACGTCCTGCTCGAATCGGGCACGATGGGCCGCGCGGCCGTGCCTTCGGGCGCCTCCACCGGCTCGCGCGAGGCGATCGAGCTGCGTGACGGCGACGCCAGACGCTACGGCGGCAAGGGCGTGTTGCGTGCGGTGGAGAACATCAACACCGAGATTTCCGAGTCAATCATGGGTCTGGATGCCTCGGAACAGGCCTTTCTGGACAAGACGCTGATCGAACTCGACGGCACCGACAACAAGGCGCGTCTGGGCGCAAATGCCACGCTTGCGGTCTCGATGGCGGTGGCCAAGGCGGCGGCCGAAGAGTCGGGCTTGCCGCTGTATCGCTACTTCGGCGGATCGGGTCAGATGTCGCTGCCGGTTCCGATGATGAATGTCATCAATGGCGGGGCACATGCCAACAACAACCTCGACCTGCAGGAGTTCATGATCATCCCGATCGGCGCACCCAGTTTTCGGGAAGCGATCCGTTACGGGGCCGAAACCTTCCAGATGCTCAAGAAGATCCTGCACGATCGCGGACTGAGCACTGCGGTCGGCGACGAAGGCGGATTTGCGCCCAGCGTCGCCAACCATGAGGCGGCCATCCAGCTGATCCTCGAGGCCATCGACAAGGCGGGCTACACCGCGGGAACCCAGATCGCGATCGGGCTGGATTGCGCCGCGTCGGAGTTTTACAAAGACGGCCTGTACCACCTGGAAGGCGAGGGCCTGAAGCTGTCTGCGGTTGATTTCAGCAACCTGCTGGCAACCTGGTGCGACAAGTACCCGATCATCTCGATCGAAGACGGCATGGGTGAAAACGACTGGGATGGCTGGCGCACCCTGACCGATCGTCTGGGCGATCGGGTGCAGCTGGTCGGCGATGACCTGTTCGTCACCAACACCCGGATTCTGCGCGAAGGGATCGAGGCAGGCATTGCCAATTCGATCCTGATCAAGATCAATCAGATCGGAACCCTGACCGAAACCTTTGCAGCCATCGAGCTGGCCAAGCGCAACAACTACACCGCAGTGGTGTCGCATCGTTCAGGCGAAACCGAGGACACCACGATCGCAGATATCGCCGTTGCGACCAATGCGCTGCAGATCAAGACCGGCTCGATGTCGCGCTCTGATCGCACGGCCAAGTACAACCAGCTGCTGCGCATCGAAGAAGACCTCGGCGACGTGGCCCACTATCCGGGTCGTTCGGCTTTCTACAACCTCTTCTGATCCACCGCGCCGGTGAGACTTTTCACGCTGGTCCTGCTGGCGCTGCTGGTGCTCATCCAGTATCCACTGTGGCTGGGCAAGGGCAGCTGGCTTCGGGTCTGGGAAATCGAGCGCCAGCTCGTGCATCAGAACAAGGCCAACGAGCGACTGGTGGAACGCAATCGCGCCCTGGAAGGTGAGGTCAGAGACCTCAAGCAGGGTACCGGTGCGATCGAGGAGCGCGCGCGCTACGAACTCGGAATGATGCGTCCGGACGAAGTGTTCGTGCAGGTCTCCGATCCGGGCGCTGCCCCCCCGGTGCCCGCCCCGGCTTCGGGCACGCCGCCCGTCAGTGGCGTGCGTTCGAAGCCGGCGCCAGCGGCTCGCTGACGAAGAGCTCGGCGCTGTCGACTGCGTCGAAGTCGTAGGGTGTATTGCAGTATTCGCAGCGCACACTGACCGTGCGTTGTTCTCGAAGAATGTCGTCGACCTCATCACGGCCGAGCATTTTCAGCATCGCTGATACCTTGGTGCGCGAGCAGGTGCAGGCAAAGCGGGTGGGTCGCGCATCGAAGGCATGCAAAGGCTCCTGCCAGAACAGTCGGCGCAGCACCTGTGCCGAGGGCAGTGACAGCAACTCCTCTCCCGTGAGGGTTTCGGCCAGGATCTGCAGCCGTGTCCAGCCATCGCGGTCTGCCACCGACACACTTGAGGCTGTCGCACCGACCTCGCTTGCAACCGGATTGGACGGCGCTTCATCACCGACTGGCGCAGGCCGTCCGCCTTCTGAGGCCAGACGCTGCAGCATCAGCCCGGTGGCGCGCGCATCGTCTGCAGCCAGCCAGAGCCGGGTGGGCACCTGCTCGGAGCGGTCCATGTAGCGCTCGAGTACCTGTGCGATGGTGTCGCCTTCGAAGGGGACGATGCCCTGATAGGGCTGACGCTGCGCGGTGCGATTGCGGGGGTCGAGTGTGACCACGAAGCGCCCCTTGCCGTTGGCATTGACCAGCTCGGCGAGGCTCGCATCGTCCGGACATTCATAGCCCTCACGCAACTTCGCGGTGGCCCGGAAACGGCCGTCTGCCTCGCACTCGGCCACCAGCAGGGCGACGGGTCCGTCACCATGGATCTGCAAGATGAGCGCGCCGTCGAACTTGAGCGAGGCCGACAGCAGCAGGCCAGCGGCGCACAGCTCGCCCAGCCGATCGCGCACCGAGCGCGGGTATGCGTGACGGGAGGTCACCTCGCGCCACGCGGCATCGAGTGAGACGATCTCGCCGCGCACCGCGGCGCCCTCCAGCAGAAAACGCTGAACCGTGTCGGTGGGGGAGCCAGCTGTGGCCGCGGTCGGGTGATCGATCAAGTGTCGATCCGCTTGAGCTGCGTGCTCATGCTGGCTGCCTTGGCGACATAGTTGTCAACGCCTGCGCGGATTCGGGCGACTTCTTCAGCGGTGAGTTCGCGAATCACCTTGCCGGGCGCACCCATCACCAGGCTGCGGTCGGGAATCTCCTTGCCCTCAGGGATCAGGGCGCCCGCGCCGATCAGACATTCACGGCCGATTTTCGCGCCATTCATGACCACGGCCTGAATGCCGATGAGACTGCCGTCGCCCACGGTGCAGCCATGCAGCATCGCCTGATGGCCGATGGTGACGTGACTGCCCACGGTGAGCGGGAACTTGTGGTCGGTGTGCAGCACCGCGTTTTCCTGAACATTGCTGCCGACACCGATTCGAATCGGCTCATTGTCGCCGCGCAGGATCGCGCCGAACCAGATGCTCGCGTTGTCAGCGAGTTCGACCTTGCCCATCACATGTGCTCCGGGAGCAACCCAGGCGGTGGGGGCGATCGAAGGGTGGTTGTCGCCGATGGAATAAATGGCCATGTTCTCCCCTGTAGACTTTGAAAGGGCGCAGTTCGCGCCAGTGGTCAGTGTACCGTGCACGGCCTGCGGTGCCCCTGACTCGAAAG
>Ga0209598_10003539_pt1 | contig 11763 bp, 9 predicted proteins | sample M_140807_EF_Meta_FD_187317 | JGI IMG/M metagenome (GOLD analysis project Ga0209598, IMG submission 187317) | Freshwater microbial communities from Lake Montjoie, Canada to study carbon cycling - M_140807_EF_MetaG (SPAdes) (version 2) | ecosystem: Environmental > Aquatic > Freshwater > Lake... | reverse complement strand
CGTCGCGGATCGGATAGGCCAGCCTTGCGCCGCGCGACACCAGCTCCTGCCGCGCCGAATCATATTCGAGCGTGTTCTTGGTGAGCGGGCAGACGAGGATCTCCAGCAGGCGACGGTCGATCCTCGAGGGCTCATGGCCCCGGCGGCCTGAGGCCTGCGCAGGTGCGGCGTCTTCCTCGTTCATCGGTGATCCTATTGCAGCGAGGAGGGGGCGTTGGCGTCGCGCGCCAGCTCCATTTCGGTCGCGGCGATGAGAATCTCGGCCCGCGTCCTGATGTCCGGCGCTTCGAGCAGGGCCTGCTTCTCGCGCGGCCCAAAGGGGCTCATCATGGCCAGGGCGTTCACCAACGCTTCATTGGGCGCCTGGTTGATGCCGTCCCAGTCGATCTTGAGGCCGCCTGCGTCGGCGAAGCGCCGCAACGCATCCAGAACGGCGTCGCGGTCGACGTCCTTCTCGCCTGCGCGGGGAACGAAGTCGGTTGCGAAATCTCCGTAGTCGGCTCCCACCTGCCGATAGGGCGTCATCACCGTCAGCTCCTCGGTGACCCGGAAACGCGCCACGCCGGTCAGGCTGAGCATGTAGCGCTTGTCGCCGGTCTCGGCGATTTGGGTGATGCGGCCCACGCAGCCGACCCGCTCCAGCCCCGGATGGCGGGCGGCCGGATTTTCAGCCGACAGCGGCTGGATCATGCCGATCAGTCGATGGCTCTTCAGCGCATCGTCGATCAACGCCATGTAGCGCGGCTCGAAGATGTTGAGCGGCAGCTGGCCGCGCGGCAGCAGAAGCGCGCCCGGCAGCGGAAAAACCGGAAGGGTGTCGGGAAGTTCCTCGGCGCTGCGATAAGGCTTGTTGATGCTCATCGGCTGGTTCTCCGGCGCAGGGTCTGAGGGGTCAGGAGAAGAGGATGCCAGACAGGCGACGGCGAGCGCCCAGCGTTTCGGGATCGGCCATCCCCCACGCTTCGAAAAAGAGCAGAAGCTGCTTGCGCGCCGCCTCTTCATTCCAGGCGCGGTCGCGGCGGATGGCTTCGAGCAGCTGGTCGGCCGCCTCGCGGCGGCTCCCCTTGCCATTCAGCCCGATCGCCAGCTCGATACGCGCCGCATGGTCCAGCGGATCAGCCTCGACCCGGGTGATCAGCCCGGCCAGATCGCCCAGGGAGGCGGCCTGCTCCGCCACGTCCAGCGCTGCGCGTGCGGCGGCGATGGCCGCGCTCTTGTCGGCGCCAGCGGGCGCCTGATCGAGAATGGCGCGGGCCTGCTCCAGATCGCCCAGGGCCACCAGCGCGCGCACCAGCCCCGCGAAACATTTGAGATCGGCGGGATCAAGCGACAGGGCCTCGCTGAACAGCTCCACCGCCCCCTGCGCGTCGCCGGCGCCCAGCGCCGCCTCGGCCTGCGCAGCCAATTCCTCGCCCTCGCCCCCCAGCGGGCCCACGAGGCGCTCCAGGAAGCCCTTGATCTGGCTCTCGGGCAGGGCGCCCATGAAGCCATCCACCGGCTGCCCCTTCTGGAAGGCGATGACGGCGGGAATGGATTTGACGCCGAGTTGCCCGGCGATCTCCGGAAACTCCTCGATGTTCATCTTGACGAGCTTCACCTTGCCGCCGGCGCCCTTGACCACCTTCTCGATGATCGGACGCACTTTGTAGATTTGCCGGCGATTTCGCGGAATCACGCTCAGCAGCGATTCATCGGCGCGCTCCGGGTCGTCATTGCATTCGATGACCGGCGGCACCGTGTGCACCGACGGCGGCAAGTAGGACAGGAAGCGGCGCGCCTGCTCGAAGGCTTCGGCTTCGGTCTCGACTGCATTGTCGATGGCGCCGCTGCGGGTCTGAATATCGGCGCCGCCCAGCTCCTGCTTGGTCAGGGGCTGGCCGAGCCGCGCCACCACCGGCGGGCCGGCCACGAACATCGCCGACTGATTGCTCATGATTGAGAAATGGCTCGATGCCAGGCGAGCAGCACCCAGCCCGGCCACCGAGCCCAGCCCGATGCCGACCACCGGCACATTGGCCAGATTGGCCGTCATCATGTAGAAACCGCGGGTGCCGCCGACGCCGCCCGGCAAGTTGGCCGCGCCCTTGGTTTCGATGGTCTTGACCGAGCCGCCGCCGCCCGAGCCCTCGATGATCCTCACGATCGGCAGGCGAAAGGCCTCGGCCATTTCTTCGGCCATCAGGGGTTTGGCACTGATCGACGCATCGGCCGAGCCGCCGCGCACCGTGAAGTCGTCGCCCACCACCACCACCGGGCGGCCTTCGACCTTGCCGCGACCGAACACGCAGTTGGCCGGCGTGACGCTGGTCAGCGAGTTGGCTGCGTCGTATTCGCCGATTCCCGACAGGGTTCCGACTTCCTGAAAGCTGCCGGCATCGACCAGACCATCGATGCGCTCGCGCACCGTGAGACGACCGCCATCATGCTGACGCTTGACCTTGTCGGCGCCGCCCATTTCATGGGCAAAGGCCTTGCGGCGTGCGAGTTCGTCGAGTTCCGGCTGCCAGCTCATGCGGTGTCTCCCTGTGGTGTCTGTGTTGTATCCGTGACGTGTGCCACGCCATCGGCTGAGTCTGACATAGCAGTCCGTTCGGTGCCGCGCAGCGTTTCACCTAGAAGTTTTTGAACTTTCACAGATCAGTCATGCGTTCGTCACGCGACTGCCATCTTCAGTCGCGAGACTGCGTTGCCGTTTTGTGACTGCGTCCTCAAGACCTCCAACCCTGGATCAACACGAATGACATCCGACATCTCGCGCCGATCGCGCGCCCGACTGCTTTCAAGATTGTTGCCAGCCTCCATCGTTGCCCTGCTGACGATTGCAGCCTGTGGCCAGGACGACCCGGTCAATCCCACCCCGGTCTCGCTGTCTCTGGCATCCATTGGCAGCTACGAAGGTAACGCCCTCGGTGCGGCTGAAATCACCGCGTACGATGCCAAGACCAAGCGCTTGTTCGTGGTCAACGGCGCTAATGGCACGGTTGACGTGCTCGACTTGAGCGATCCGACCAAGCCGACCAAAGTGTCCACGATCTCGGTCACCGCCCTTGGCGCCAGCGTCAACAGCGTTGCAGTGTTTGACGGACTGGTGGCACTGGCTATTGAGGCCAACCCCAAGACCAGCCCGGGAAAGGTGGCCTTTTTGGATGCGGCAACGCTGACCATCCTGAGCTCGGTCACGGTGGGTGCGCTGCCCGACATGTTGACCTTCACCCCTGATGGCATGAAGGTGCTGGTGGCCAATGAAGGCGAACCCAACAGCTACGGGCTCCCCGACTCCGTCGACCCCGAAGGCTCGATCAGTATCATCACCGTGAACCGCGGCGGTACGCCCACGGTGGCCACCGCCGATTTCAAGGCCTTCATCGGCAAGGAAGCCGAATTGCGCGCCGCAGGTGTTCGCATCTATGGCCCGGGCGCCAATGCAGCGCAGGACCTGGAGCCCGAGTCCATCACGGTGTCTCAGGACGGCAAGACTGCCTGGGTGACGCTGCAGGAAAACAATGCGATTGCGACCGTTGATATTGCAACTGCCAAGGTGACCTCGATCAACTCGCTGGGCACCAAAGACCACAACCTGGCCGGGATGGGCCTGGACCTGAGCGATGAAGACGGTGGCACCAACACCAACACCGGCTCCCCGGCGATCAAGATCATTCAGGCCAAGGTCAAGGGCATGTATCTGCCCGATGGCATCGCCAGCTACTCGGTGGCCGGAAAGACATATCTGATTACCGCCAATGAGGGGGATGCACGCGCTGATTGGCCCGGTTTCAACGAAGAGACCAGGGTCCGTGATCATTGCGCCAACGGACTTGATCCTGCTGTCTTTTCCGACGCCGTCAACCAGCGTTTCGACTCCAATCTGGGCCGACTCAGAATCACGACGACGCCCAACAGTGGTCAGGCCGGCAAAAACGCTTTGGGTGAGTGCAACGAGCTTTACAGTTTTGGTGGACGATCGATTTCGATCTGGGACACCTCGCTCAAGCGGGTCTACGATTCGGGCGACCAGATGGAAAAGGCCACCACGGCACTCTCCAATGTCAATTTCAACGCCAGTAACGACAATAACTCCCTGGACAGCCGCAGCCCGGCGAAGGGCCCTGAACCCGAAACAGTCGTCGTCGCGAGCTTCGGCATCAAGACCTTTGCCTTTGTTGCACTGGAACGCGTTGGAGGTGTCATGGTCTATGACGTGAGCACACCCGAAGCAACCACGTTTGTGACCTACTTCAACGCAACCCGTACCGGCGCAACCGGCGACCGTGGACCGGAAGGTCTGTTCTTCATCCCGGCGGCCCAGTCGCCCAACGGCAAGCCCCTGCTGGTGGTCGGCAATGAAACCAGTGGCACCACCCGGGTGCTGCAGATCGACCTGAGCTTCTGACCGAGCTCAGGTCTGGCCGTCCTCCGCCAGAGTGCGTTGGGCGGCCTTTTGCATCGTGCAGGTCGATTGGCAGCAGCGCTCGCAGTGAGGCGTTTGGGCGCAGTTTCAGTCCAGCGCGGCCTGTGTTGCATGGCATGAGGGGCGGGCGTAAGGTCCGCTGGTGTCTGAGTCTTCATCCTCCGTTCGCAGTTCGAAGGTCTCCGAGTCTTCGAACGTGGCCTCGCAACGGGCTGCACTTGGCGTGCTCGCCACTTGCACGCTGATCAGCCTGATGTCGCGGGGGATCGGTGAAACCTTCGCGATCTTCCTGCTGCCGATCGCTCAGGAGTTTCACGTCGAGCGAGCAGCCCTCACCGGCATCTATTCGGTCTACATGCTGGGCCTTGGCCTGATGTCCCCGCTGGCCGGGTTGATCTTCGATCGACTCGGCCCGCGTCTGTGCTACGGCGTAGGGATGGCGCTGTATGCCTCGACCTGCCTGCTGGCCGCGTCGGCGTCGTCGCTGTGGCAGCTCTATCTGCTGGTGGGCGTGGGCAATGCGGTTGGTGCCTCGATGCTCGGCATGGTGCCGGCATCAGCCCTGGCAAGCCGATGGTTCGGGTCTCGCCTGCCCACCGCCCTGGGGATCGTTTCAGCGTCGCTGGGCGTGGGCATCCTGCTGTTTGCGCCGATTGCGCAATCCCTGATCGATCTGAACGGCTGGCGAGGCGCCTACCGCACCCTGGGCATGGCCTTGCTGGGCGCCACACTGCTTGTGCTGGTGTTGCCGTGGCGTCGCATTGCAGCCGGGTCTACGGAGATCATGCGTGCGCGATCGGCGGCCGCGGTCGGTGCGACCGAATGGAATATTCCCCGAGCAATACGCACGCCGGTGTTCTGGGCCTTGTTCGGCGTCATGTTCTTCACCTCGCTGAGCACCTATGCGGTCATGGTGCAACTGGTGGCCTATCTGGTCGAGTCGGGCGTCACGCCGATCCGTGCCGCCTCGATCTTCGGACTGGTGGGCATGGTGTCGATCGTCGGCATGATCGGTGCCGGGATGCTGGCTGAGCGGATCGGCGAAGTCAGGGTGGCAATGCTTTCGTACGGCGCAACCATCGCAGGTACCGCGGCACTGGCTCTGGTCAGTCATTCCACGACGATGGCCTTCATCGGCGCATTCGTGCTGCTGTTTGGCACGATGCAGGGCTCCCGCGGCCCCTTGGTTGCCACGCTCTCGGCGCGTCATTTCGCTGGCGGCCGGCAAGGCGGCATCTACGGCGCGATCCTGATCGGCATGGGCACGGGCGGGGCGCTGGGCGCCTGGGGCAGCGGTGTGCTGTTTGATCTCACCAGGCATTATCTGGCCGGCTTTGCCCTGTCTGCATTTGGTGCAGCCTGTGGCTTGGCCCTGTTCCTCACTGTCCCCGGACTGGGCGCGCGCCCGGCCTCAACCCGCGCCACGCGATGACACCTGACCGAACCGAAGCCCGCCTGACTGAACTCGAGATCAAGCTCGCCTTCACCGAAGACCTGCTGGAAAAACTGGATGATGTTGTGATCAGCCAGCAAAGGCGCATCGACGCGCTGATTCAGGAGCTTGCGAGCCTTCGCGAGCAGGTGGCCCGCACGGGTTCGACCACGGACGCTGGTCCGCGCGAAGATCGCCCGCCGCACTACTGAACCGTGTTGTTGAACCCGTTTCACATCAGCGCACCGAATGTGCGCTGACCGGCATCAGCACGGTTGAAATCGGGTACGCTGCCGGCCTCTCCAAGGGAGCCGCCATGACCACTTCAATGCCCCCCGAAACCCCCGCATCGGCCGCAACGGCCTCGACGCCTTATGGTTCGCTGCCGCCGCATGCGCAGCCGCCGACCCGTCGTCCGATGAGCCTGCCGCGCCTGCTGGAGATGCACGCACGCGGTGAAAAGATCGCGATGCTCACTGCCTATGACGCCACCTTCGCTGCGGTCGCCGATGCGGCCGGCATTGAATGCATTCTGGTTGGCGACTCCCTGGGCATGGTCTGCCAGGGATTGAGCAGTACGGTGGGCGTGAGCCTTGAGACCATGCGATATCACGTCGAGAGCGTGGCGCGGGGGCTGCAGCGCGCGCAGGCCACTGTTTGGCTGGTCGGCGACCTGCCCTTTGGCAGCTATCAGGAGTCGCGCGAGCAGGCGCTGCGCAGCGCCTCGGTGCTGATGCAGGCGGGCGCCCACATGGTCAAGCTCGAAGGCGGTGGCTGGACGGCCGAGACCGTGCGCTTTCTGGTGGAGCGCGGCATTCCGGTGTGTGCCCACCTGGGGCTGACACCCCAGACGGTGCATGCACTCGGCGGCTATCGGGTTCAGGGCCGCAGCGATGAAGCCGCAGCCATCCTGCGTCGCCATGCCGCCGAATTGCAGGACGCGGGCGCTGCCATGCTCGTGCTCGAGATGGTGCCGGCTGCGCTGTCGAGCGAGTTGACGCGCACCTTGCCGCGCTGCCCCACGATCGGGATCGGCTCAGGGCGAGGCACAGCGGGGCAGGTACTGGTGCTGCACGACATGCTGGGCATGAACCTGGGCAAGATGCCCAAGTTTGTACGCAACTTCATGGCTGATGCGGGCGGTGTGCGCGAAGCGATGCAGGCCTATGTCGCGGCGGTCAAGGACGGCAGTTTTCCGGTGGATGCCCAGCACGCCTGGTGAGTTGATGCCGCAGCCGCACAGGCTGCCGCGCTGTGCCGCAAGCCCGCCCTGATCAGCGGGCTTTCGAACGCAGTTCTGTGCGCAGGCTCTGCGCAATCTGCGCCTGCGACCACACTTCAATGCGGTGCTTCGCAGCGAAGGTTCGGGCACTGTCGGTCAGCTCGCCCAGCCCGATCAATCTCGCGTACTGCACCTCATCGGACTCGAGCGCGGCTGCGAGCGGTCGCAGTTGTTCCACGCCGATGCCGGCTGATTTCCAGCGGCGCGCACCCACGACCGTGACCCGGCCCTCGCGCTCCAGGCGCAGGTCATTGCCCTCCACCCCGTTGATGCGACTCACGGTATAGCCCTCGCGCGTGAAACCTTGTTCGAGCAGGCCGCAGAACTCGGGCCAGGCCATGGCCTGCAGGTGTTCGCGCGTGCGCTCGAGTTCGGCTGTGCCGGGGATTCGCCATTGCCGCCGTGCAGCCATCACCGCAATCACGAAGCACGGCGCCGAAGACACCGCACCGATGATCCGGTACTGAGGCGGCAGCATGGCCATCGCCAGGCCCAGCACGGCCAATCCGAGCGCCACGCTGATCGCCCAATGCGAACGCAGCAGGATCGCAAACAGCGAGTTTTCAGCCATCTGAAACTTCAAGGTGCGGCGCTCCTGCCAGCAGTTAAAAACAACCGAACCACGGTTTGATTCTGTGATGGCGCTGCATGCGGTCTCGACGATGCTGCGCAGCGCAGTTTAACCGGTCGAGGTCGATGCCAAGCAGGCCCAGCGCCGACATGGGATCTGCCTGGCCAGAACTGGGCAACGGGTAACATCGCGACCCCGACCCCGGTGCGGTCGATGCTCGACGTGGTCAGCAGGCACATGCTTCTCTTAAGGTCTATTTCAGGCTCGCTGATGCCGGCCGTGTTGGCGCTGTCTTGCGGCCTCGCCTGCGCTCAATCCGACCAGCCCGCGAGCACGCTTGAGCCGGTCGTTGTCACCGTCGGACGGTTGGAGCAGGAGCGCTTCGATGCGCCGGCCTCGGTCGATTCGGTTGACGCGCAGACCATTCTCAACAGCGGCGCACGAGTGAACCTGTCGAGCGCGCTGGATGGTGTGCCGGGCGTGGTCTCGCTCAATCGCAATAACTACGCGCAGGACCTGCAGATTTCGATTCGAGGGTTCGGTGCGCGCTCCACATTCGGATTGCGCGGTATCCGGCTGATCATCGATGACATACCGGCCACGACACCGGACGGGCAGGGCCAATCGTCGAGTGTGAGCCTGACTTCGGCGGATCGCATTGAGGTGCTGCGCGGGCCGCTGGCCCAGTTGTACGGCAACAGTTCAGGCGGGGTGATTCGCGCCTTCACCCGCGCCCCGACCGCCGAGCCCGAGGCCAGCGCAGAGCTCTACACCGGCTCCTATGGCCTGCTGCGCAGTGACTGGCAGGCCAGCGGCCGCGTGGGCGACTTTGGCGCCGTGGCCGATCTCAGCACCTTCCGCACCGATGGCTGGCGCGACAACAGCGCAGCGCGTCGCGAGCAGTTCAACACGGTGTTGAGCTGGACACCGTCTCAGGACACCCGCCTGCGGGTGATCGCCAATGTCTTCAACATGCCGCTCGCTCAGGATCCGCTCGGACTGACCGCCGCACAACTGGCCGCGCGCCCGTCACAGGCCGGCACCAATGCCTTGCTCAATCGAACCCGCAAGGAGGTCAGTCAGGAGCAAGTCGGACTGGTGTTCGAGCAGCGCTTGTCTTCAGAGATTGGCTGGCTGCTGCGGTCCTATGTCGGCAGCCGCGACAACCTGCAGTACCAGGCCTCGGCCACGCCCGGATCGGCCAATGCCAGCTGGGTGGGGCTTGATCGCCTCTACAGCGGCCTCGGGCTCCAGCTGAACGGCCGTCATCGCCTGAGCGAGTCGATCGCCGTGCAGTGGGTGGCCGGCATCGATCTCGATCGGTCTGCCGAGGGGCGGCAGGCGGGCCAGTCGGTGCTGGGCGAGAAAGTCCCAGGCTCGATCACCCGCGATGAGGACAATGTCGCCGCCAACCGGGATGCCTTCGCGCAGGCGAACTGGTTTTTCGGTGAGCGCTGGACCCTGGTCACCGGTCTGCGCAGCAGCCAGGTGGGCCTGAGCAGCACCGACCGGTATCTGAGCGATGGCAATGGTTCAGGCGAGGTGAAATACCGTGCCGTCAGCCCGGTGGGAGGCCTGACCTGGCATGCCACGCCCACGCTCAACCTGTATGCCAATGCAGGCCGGGGCTTCGAGACGCCCACCTTGTCGGAAGTGGCCTACACCCGCAACGGAAACACCATCGTGGGTGTGTTCAATCCAGCACTCGAAGCGGCCCGCAGCCGGCATGAAGAGCTCGGTCTGAAGTGGCGTCCTGCGACCAGCCTGCTGGTGGATGCGGCGCTGTTCAGGGTCCGCACTGAAGACGAAATCGTGGCCTCGTTGTCGAGTGCGGGGCGCACTGCATTTGCCAATGCCGCGGCGACGCAGCGTCAGGGCGCCGAGTTGGCACTGCGCTATCGAATCGACTCGCATTGGCGGCTCGATTCAGCCCTTACCCTGATGCAGGCCGAGTACGCCAGTGCGTTCACCTCGGGCAGCACGGTCGTGGCTGCGGGCAACGCATTGCCGGGTGTGCCTCAGCGGCAGCTCTACACCGCGCTCAACTGGTCCGAAAAGCCTGTCCGACAAACCGACCGTGCGCCGGCTCAGGGCCTGGGTGCACGGCTGGAGTGGGTGGGGCGCTCCGGTATCTGGGCCAATGATGCAAACACCGCTCGCGCCGCCGGTGGCGGTGTCGTCAACCTGCGGGCCTGGTACGGCTGGCGCTGGGGCAATCTGCCCCTGCAGGCCTTCGGTGCCATCGATAACCTCGCCAGCCGCCAGTATGTCGGCTCGGTCATCGTCAATCAGGCGCAGTTGCAGTACTACGAACCCGCCCTGCCGCGCAACTGGATGCTGGGTGTGCGGCTCAATATTCCCTTCAGCTTGCTTTGAACCGTTAGAATTATGAGGCGCGTCCACGGCGTGTCTTCGAACTCAGGAGCCCCCTCATGAACAACACTGTCTTTTTCAAGGCTGGTCGCCTTGCCTGCGCCCTGGCGTTCGGCACGGCCGCAATCGGCGTTCAGGCCCAGACCGCAGCCCCTGCGCCCGCCTGGAAGCAGGGCATGCCCGAAAGCATGTCGACATCCACTCTGGCACCGCACGCTGCAAAGCTCACCGCCACGCAGGCTTCGGATGTGCCGCTGGATCGCATCAAGTTGCCTCCCGGATTCAAGGTCGAAGTCTGGGCAGCCGCTGTGCCGGGTGCGCGAGCCATCGCCCAGGGCGACAATGGCAAGTACTACGTCGGCACCCGTCCGCTGGGTCGCATCTACGAAATCACCGATACCGGTGCGAGCCGCACATCTCGGGTGGTGGTCGACAAGCTCGATCAGCCCTCGCCGGCCTACAAGGATGGCGCGCTCTATGTGTTTGCGGTGGATCGTGTCCTGCGCTTTGATGGCATCGATAAGAATCCCTCGGTGGCACCGGTCGACCTGACGGCCAACTTCAATTTGCCGCCGCAAAAGCATCACAACTGGAAGTACGTGTCCTTTGGTCCGGACGGCAAGCTCTACGTACCATTCGGCGCACCCTGCAACATCTGCGAACTGCCTTCGCAGGAATATGCGCAGATTCGCCGCTACAACGCCGACGGCAGCAACATGGAGGTGCTCGCCCGCGGCGTTCGCAACAGCGTGGGCTTTGACTGGCACCCGGTCACCGGCGAGCTGTGGTTCAGCAACCATGGCCGCGACTGGATGGGCGATGACTCGCCCAACGACACCATGCATCGTCTGAAGGTCGGCGGTGACTATGGCTTCCCCAGCTGCCACCAGGGCACCATCGCCGACCCGGACATCAAGCGCGACAAGGCCTGTGCGGGTGTTGAACAGCCGGTGGCACTGATGGGCCCGCATGCGGCCACCATGGGTGTGAAGTTCTACACCGGCACCATGTTCCCGCCGGAGTACCGCAATGTGCTGTTCAATGCGCGCAAGGGCTCGTGGAACCGCACCGTCAAGAGCGGTTACGACGTGGTGATGGTGCGTGCCGATGCCGATGGCAAGAACGCGAAGGTCGAGCCGTTCATGACCGGCTTCCTCAACCCCGACCAGACCTTCTGGGGCCGCCCGGCTTACCTGCATCAGATGGCGGATGGATCGCTGCTGGTGTCGGATGAGCAGATGGGTGTGATCTACCGCGTCAGCTACGGCCGGTAATCGAGCATGCGACGGTCGCTGATCAGCAAGTTCTTCTGGGTGCTGGCGCTGACAGCGACTGGCAGTGCTCTGGCGCAGCCTGCGCCGTCTCGTCTGGCACTGTGTGGCGCCTGCCATGGTGCCGATGGCAACTCGCAGCTGCCCCAGATTCCGTCTCTGGCGGGGCAGCCGCGGGTGTTCATCGAAAATCAGCTGGTGCTGATTCGCGAGGGCATGCGCGACATCCCGCAGATGAAGGGCTCGCTCGATGGTGTCTCGGATGAGGAGATCGGTGCTCTCGCGCGGCACTATGCGGCGCAGGCTTCGGCCCGCCCTCCCGCTGCGCGTGACGCAGCCTTGTTTGCCCGCGGTGAGTCGCTGTCACAGGAAACACGGTGTGGCATCTGCCATCTGCCCAACTATGTGGGCCGCGAGCAAATGCCC
>Ga0209598_10003537_pt1 | contig 11767 bp, 10 predicted proteins | sample M_140807_EF_Meta_FD_187317 | JGI IMG/M metagenome (GOLD analysis project Ga0209598, IMG submission 187317) | Freshwater microbial communities from Lake Montjoie, Canada to study carbon cycling - M_140807_EF_MetaG (SPAdes) (version 2) | ecosystem: Environmental > Aquatic > Freshwater > Lake... | reverse complement strand
CCATCTGTTGCTATTGCTGGTTACACAAATGCTGGCAAATCATCGTTGCTCAACAAATTAACAAATGCTGGCGTTCTTGTAGAAAACGCTCTGTTTGCAACACTAGATCCCACCGTGCGCAAGTCTGAAACCGCAGATGGTCGTGTTTATACATTAAGTGACACTGTCGGCTTTGTTCGACACCTGCCACATCAATTGATCGATGCATTCAAATCAACCCTAGAAGAGGTTTCTGAATCAGATCTAATCGTGCACGTTGTTGATGGATCTCATCCTGATCCATTTGAACAAATCCGAGCTGTCAGATTAGTCATTGATGAAATCGGCGGAAAAGATATTCCCGAAATTATTGCCATAAATAAGGTTGATATTGCCGACCCTGAAGTGATTTTGGAAATTTTGCGAAAAGAGCCAAATAGTTACGCCTTTTCAGTTCGTACCGGTTTTGGAATCGAAGGCTTATTACATGCAATTGAAAGTTCGTTGCCAAAGCCTTCGGTAGAGATCAATGTGGTAATTCCATATGATCGAGGAGATCTAGTCCACGCGATCCATGAAAGTGGAGAAATCTTTTCTGAGCAGTATTTACCTGAAGGTACTTCGATTCACGCCCGAGTTAATGGGGGGTTGGCTCAAAGGATCGAGAATTCCCATCCGAGTGGGGAATAACACCGACACGCCGCCCCGCATATCCGACATAACCCAGCCAAATGCGCCATGATGCGCCCGAAAGCATTTGCGAAGGATTATTGAAGGGCGGTGAGAGCAATGGCAACAGATTACGACACACCCAGAAAAACTGATGAGGAACTTCATGAGGAGTCTCTAGAAGAACTCAAGGCTAAGCGTGTTGATGCTCAATCCGGTCAGATCGATGTAGATGAAGCAGAAGCTGCAGAAAATCTTGAGTTACCTGGTGCAGATCTGTCAGGTGAAGAGTTAGCGGTTCGAGTTGTGCCAAAGCAAGTTGATGAGTTCACATGCTCACGATGCTTCTTGGTTCATCACATCACCCAGCTTGCTAAAGGCGAAGGCGCTAAAGCTGTTTGTAAAGAGTGCAATTAGCTCCTTAGTTTTTTATAGCTTTTATCAATGCAGCACCGGCGTTACTACTAATTAACCAGTATGGCGTTGAGTCGCGTGTGTCATTTATCGCGATTTGAATACCTTTAGGGGCCCAAAATCTAATTGCTAGGAATGCTTGGGGATCTGCATCTCGAGTTCTAACCCGTTTGATTCCTTCATTATCTAGATTTATGCAATCACCAATAAATCCGAGAGCGATATGTGCCTTGCCAACCCGAAGTTCTTTTTCATTGACCTCAATATTTAAGGCGGTTGCAAAATACATCCAGACCAGAGCACCAGTAACCAAAACCAAGGCAATTAAGGCTGCATTGTCTCCGAGGGCAGACCAAATCGAAATTACCAATGAGAGCATGAAGAAGTAAACAACGGCCAATAGCCATAGTGGTGCACGTATCACTTCGCGGTAACGCATGGGTATTACCGTATCGGATATGAAGGCGGTAACCTTGCCATATGGCTCGGATTCCAAGCACTACAGCTCCTGAGGGTTCACCTATACCGGAGCGTCACGAGCAAGCACCAGTTCCTGGTTCAAAAATTCCTTCACACTTTGGACATTGTTTTGGTTGTGGCGAATTACATCCAACTGGATTGCATCTTGTTGCTTATGCTGGAGAAGGTTTAGAAATCTCAGCAGAATTCACCGTCACTGAAAACCATCAAGGAGCACCTGGTCTAGCTCATGGTGGACTCTTATCTTTGGCATTTGATGAAGCACTTGGCAAGTTGATGTGGTTGCTACGCGCACCTGCCGTAACTGGCCGGTTGGAAACCGACTTCATTAAGCCGGTGCCTATGGGCAGCACATTGCACATCACCGCAGAAATCACTGGTCAGGTAAATCGTAAGGTTTACACATCTGCGATCGGTCGCCTTAATTCACCAGACGGTGAAATCGCTGTTCGAGCTGCAGCACTTTATATAATTGTTCCTATGGATCATTTCTTGAATAATGCACCTAAGGAGTACTTAGAGCACATTGCAAAGACTCCAGAGTTATTGGCATTTGTTGATCCAACTTTCGAGATCAACCCGTAATTATGGCGAATTTGCAGGTGTTGATTACACGTTTAGATCCATCGATTCCGCTTCCGGTATATGCCAAAGGTGGCGATGCTGGCGCAGACATCGTTACTCGCATTGATGTGACTTTGCAGCCAGGGGAGCGGGCGTTAGTACCTACAGGTATCGCTATCGCATTGCCAGATGGTTATGTGGCGCTGGTTCATCCGAGATCAGGATTAGCAATTAAGCATGGCGTAACAATGGTCAATGCTCCAGGAACTGTTGATGCTGGCTATCGCGGAGAGTTGCAATGCATCATGATTAATCATGATGCAAAGGAAGCAATAACTTTTCACAAAGGCGATCGCATTGCACAGTTGGTAATTCAGAAAGTAGAACGCGCGGAATTCGTTGAAGTTAAAGATCTGCCGGGTTCTGGCCGCGGCACGGGTGGTTTTGGATCTACGGGAAAATCATGAGCCAGCATCACGAAGATCGCGACAAAGTTGTTAACGCTTTAGGCGGAAAAAAAGGCCTGATTGATTCCGGAGTACCAGCTGTTGTTTTCTTAATTGTGTTTAACTTTACACAAGAGGTAAACACTGCCATTTGGGCCTCACTTTCACTCTCAATCACCTTAGCCATCATTCGATTGATCATGAAAGATACGATCCAGCATTCTGTTTCTGGGGTAATCGGAGTTTTGATTTGCGCCTATTTTGCTAATCGCAGTGGAAACGCATCAGATTTTTATATTCCGAAGCTGCTCACAAACCTTGGATATGGAACGGTGTATTTAATTGCCAATGTTGCTGGGTGGCCAATCTTAGGACTTGTTCTAGGTCCACTTTTGGGCGAGAACCTGACCTGGCGCAAGAATCCTGCGCGCAAGAAGATGTATATCAAGGCAAGTTGGCTTTGGGTTGCGATGTTCTTCCTGCGAATTGCAGTTCAGTATCCGATTTACAAGAGCGGTAACGTGAATCTATTAGGCACCGTAAATCTTGCAATGGGATATCCATTATTTTTCATTACGGCGTATGCAACATGGTTGGTGATTAAGGCTGGACCGCCTGCACAAAAGGTAGCTGATTAAGAAATAAAGCAGGCTTTAATTTGAGCTTCGGCATCTGCTGATGCTACAAAGAGCAATTCATCTCCAGCAGCAAAAACATCATGTGCTTTAGCTGTAATTACTCGGCCGTCTCTAACTATGGCTGCGATTGCTGCATTTTCAGGTAGTTCAATCTCTTCAACAGTCTTTCCAATACATGCAGAACCATCCGGCAAGGTGAGTTCTACGAGGTTTGCTTGACCTTTTCTAAATGAGAATAAGCGAACAACGTCACCAACACTTACCGCTTCTTCAACCAGAGCTGAAATGATGCGCGGCGTTGACACGGCAACATCTACACCCCATGAAGAATCAAACAACCATTCATTCTTTGGGTGATTAATTCTGGCAACTACGCGTGGGACGCCGTACTCAGTCTTTCCAAGAAGGGAGGTCACAAGGTTTGCTTTGTCATCACCAGTTGCTGCAACTAGTACTTGGCAGTTATTGAGGTGGGCGTTATCAAGTGATGTGATCTCACATGCATCAGCCATGAGCCACTCAGCATCCGGCACGCTCTCGAGTTTTAGAGCCTTTGGATCCTTATCGATCAAGAGAACTTGATGACCATTATCCAAGAGTTCGCGAGCAATAGCTCGTCCAACATTTCCGGCTCCTGCTATTGCAATTCTCATTGACGTTCACCTTCTGGGCTACTTGCAAGAATTTCTTCAGTACGTGCAACATCAGCATCTGAGACCATCACATGGATTAGATCTCCTTGTTGCAAAACAGTGTGTTCATCAGGGATCAAGCCTTCGCCCAAGCGCGTAATGAATGCAACGCGTGCGGGTGTGAGGGCATCAATGAGAAGAATTGGACGACCGTACCAATCATTGTGTGGGTGCACTTCACACAACTGAACCATTCCAGTCGCATCGCGCCATTCAGATTTAGAACCCTCTGGAGAAAGACGTCTCAAAATCTGATCTGTTGCCCATAAAACTGTTGCAACGGTTGGAATACCTAAACGCTGGTAAATTTCTGCACGGCCTGGATCATAAATACGAGCAACAACATTTTGAACACCATATGTTTCGCGGGCCACGCGAGCTGCGAGAATATTTGAGTTATCACCATTACTTACAGCTGCAAATGCATCTGCATCTTGAATACCTGCTTCAAGTAGAACTTCGCGGTCAAAGCCCACTCCAGTGACTGTGCGTCCTTTGAAATTAGGACCTAGACGGCGGAATGCTTCACGAGCCTGGTCGATGACTGCGACGGTATGGCCGGCTGCTTCGAGTTCGGTCGCGAGTGATGAACCAACTCGACCGCAACCCATGATGACTACGTGCACAGGAGGTAACTTACACCCATAGGCTTACATCCATGGCATCGAACAAGAGTTCAACCCTAAAAACCGGCGATCTCGTGCAGGTCACCATCGAAAAGGTGGCACACGGGGGACATTTTATTGCGCGCCATGACGGGGCCGTGATCTTCGTTCGACATGCGATTCCAGGTGAAAACTGCACAATTCAAATTACCAGCACCGGATCATCATTTAATCGTGCCGATGTAGTCTCCGTAGAAGCGCCATCTGAGTTTCGAGTTGAGGCCCCATGTTCATTTGCCAATCGAAATGGTTGCGGCGGATGCGATTTTCAGCATATTTCAGTTGAACATCAACGAACATTAAAGTCAGATGTAATTGCCGAGCAGTTCTCGCGTATTGCAAAGATAGAGATGCGGGTAGAGGTCGAAGAAGTTGGGGAGAGCACCCATTGGCGGACACGGGCTATTGCAACTACTGACCGTAATGGAAAACTGGGATTCTATAAATCAAGGTCTCACTCGATTGCTCCTGTTACAGATTGCATTATTTGTGTTGAAGGTGTGGACTTTGGTGAAATTGCGAGCCGTGACCTTAAGGGTGATGTACGAGTTGAAATTAGTGCCTCAAATACCGGTGAACGCTCTATTGCTCTAGCGCCAACACGTGGCGAAGAAAAAGCCAGATTGACTGAAGGCCCTGCAGTACTTCACGAAAATGTATTAGGAAGATCATTAGAAGTCAGTCAAGAGTCATTTTGGCAAAGTCACAAAAAAGCACCAGAAGTACTAACACAAGTTGTACTTGAATTTGCACAGCTGAAATCCGGGGAACATGTCTTAGATCTATATGGTGGAGTTGGATTGTTTTCAGCAGCGATTCTTGATGCAGTTGGACCAACAGGACATGTTGATTTAATTGAAGGAAGTAAAGTTGCAACAGCTGATGCAGCTAGAAACTTTGCAGCTTTCTCGAACATAACAATTGCAACTGGCGATGTCGCAAAGTTACTTCCACGAATTACGGCAGCTGATGTCGTTGTTTTGGATCCACCTCGAGATGGAGCGGGCAAGGAAGCGGTTGCTCATATAGCCAGATTGGCACCTCGCGCAATTGTGTATGTGGCATGTGACCCTGCTGCTTTGGCCAGAGATACTGCCTATCTTGCAGATTATGGATATTCGCTCGTAAAAGTGCGTGCTTTTGATCTGTTTCCAATGACACATCACATCGAATGTGTTGCTCTGTATGCGCGCGCTGAGGTATCTTCAGCACTCTAAAGGCTTCTACGAAAGGCAAATAATGAGTAAAAACTCTTTTAACGCAAAAAAGAATCTAGATGTTGCGGGCAAGAGTTTTGAGATTTTTGATATCTCCTCAATTGAAGGTGCTTCAAACCTTCCATTTAGCCTCAAGGTTCTTTTGGAAAACTTACTTCGCACCGAGGATGGCGCCAACATCACCGCCGACCACATCAAGGCACTTGCCTCGTGGGATCCAGCTGTTGAGCCAGATACTGAAATTCAATTCACACCTGCACGTGTTGTTATGCAGGACTTCACAGGAGTTCCTTGCGTAGTAGACCTTGCAACTATGCGTGAGGCAATTGTTGAACTCGGAGGAGATGCATCAAAGGTAAACCCTCTAGCTCCTGCCGAGCTTGTTATCGATCACTCTGTTATCGCAGATAAGTTTGGAAGCAAGGATTCTTTCGAGCAAAACACTGATATTGAGTATGAACGAAACCAAGAGCGTTACCGTTTCTTGCGTTGGGGTCAGAGCGCGTTTGATGAGTTCAAGGTTGTGCCACCTGGAACAGGAATTGTTCACCAGGTAAACATTGAATACTTGGCACGCGTTGTTATGACTCGCACCGTTAACGGGACGCTTCGTGCATACCCAGACACCGTCGTAGGAACAGATTCACACACAACCATGGTCAACGGACTAGGTGTCCTTGGCTGGGGTGTTGGCGGTATCGAGGCAGAGGCCGCGTTGCTCGGTCAGCCAGTTTCGATGCTGATTCCTCGCGTAGTTGGTTTCAAACTGACTGGTGCTTTGCCACTAGGCACGACAGCAACGGACATGGCCTTGACCATTACAGAAATTTTGCGAAAAGTTGGCGTAGTTGGAAAGTTTGTGGAGTTCTTCGGCCCAGGAGTGACAACTGTTCCTATGGCTAACCGAACAACAATCGGAAACATGAGCCCTGAATATGGTTCAACATGTGCAATTTTCCCAATCGATGAAGAAACTCTTCGCTACCTGCGACTAACAGGTCGCAGTGATGATCAGGTTGCTTTGGTTGAACAATATGCAAAGAAGCAAGGCATGTGGCATGACCCATCAGTTGAACCACGTTTCTCACAGGTCGTAGAGCTAGATCTTTCAACTGTAGTTCCATCTATTTCAGGTCCAAAGCGTCCACAGGATCGTATTTCTCTAAGTGATTCAAAGGGCGCGTTTGAAAAGATTCTTCCTAGTTACTACACCGATAAGACAGCAAAAGGTGATGTAGCTGCTGGATCGACTCGTGTGAAAAATGGCGATGTAGTAATTGCATCAATTACTTCATGTACAAATACATCTAACCCATCTGTCATGATCGGCGCGGCACTCCTTGCTAAAAAGGCAGTAGAAAAAGGACTCAAATCAAAGCCTTGGGTTAAGACAACCCTTGCTCCAGGATCAAAGGTAGTAACCGATTACTACGATCGTGCAGATTTAACCCGCTACATGGAAGCACTTGGCTTCCACCTTGTTGGTTATGGATGCGTTACATGCATTGGTAATTCAGGCCCACTTCCAATTGATATTAGCAAGGCGATCAATGAGTCAGATTTGGCTGTTACTGCGGTCTTGTCAGGTAACAGAAACTTCGAAGGTCGCATTAGCCCTGATGTGAAGATGAACTACCTGGCTTCCCCTCCTCTAGTCGTTGCCTACGCTATTGCCGGCACGATGGATCATGATTTCGAAAAAGATGCTTTAGGGAAGGACTCAGCAGGAATTGATGTTTTCCTAAAGGACATCTGGCCCACTCCACAGGAGATCCAGAGCGTTATTGACTCTTCAATCTCATCAGAGATGTTTAAAAAGGATTATGCAACCGTCTTTGAAGGCGATCATCGCTGGAAGTCACTTGCAACCCCAACAGGCAAGACTTTTGAGTGGGATGCCAAGTCAACCTATGTTCGCAAGCCTCCTTACTTTGAAGGCATGCCAAAGCAGCCAACTCCGGTAACAGATATCACTGGAGCGCGCGTCTTGGCAGTATTAGGTGACTCAGTAACAACAGATCACATTTCTCCTGCTGGAAACATTAAGGCTGATTCACCAGCTGGAAAGTATTTGGCCGAGCATGGAATTGATCGCGCAGATTTCAATTCATACGGTTCCCGTCGTGGTAACCACGAGATCATGATTCGTGGAACATTTGCAAATATTCGTTTAAAGAACCTTCTCTTAGATGGCGTTGAAGGTGGATTTACTCGTAACTTCGCATCTAATGGAGAGCAAACAACAATTTATGATGCATCAGTTGCATACCAAGCCGCTGGCACACCTTTGGTAATTCTTGCTGGTAAGGAATATGGATCAGGGTCATCACGCGACTGGGCTGCAAAGGGAACAGCGCTATTAGGTGTTAGAGCAGTAATTGCCGAAAGCTTCGAACGTATTCACCGCTCGAACTTGATCGGTATGGGCGTCTTGCCATTGCAGTTCAAGGATGGCGAAACTGCTGCATCCCTTGGCCTAAACGGCACTGAGACATTTGCAATCACTGGCATCACTGCACTTAACACAGGGGGAGTTCCAAAGGAGCTAACAGTGACTGCAGGTTCAGTTACATTTATTGCAAAGGTTCGTATCGATACACCGGGTGAAGCTGATTACTACCGCCACGGTGGAATCATGCAGTTCGTATTGCGCTCACTTCTTTAGTAACTACCGCAGTTGTTAAGCAGGAAGAGAAGCAACACCCTTTTCATGGAAGCGCTTGCCCGTTACTGACTCGCTAATTCCTTCGCGATCCAAGTACGGCAAAATTCCTCCAAGATGCATTGGCCAGCCAGCACCCATCAACATGCACAGATCAATCTCTGCAGGTGACGAAACAACGCCCTCATCAAGCATTGCACGGGCTTCCTCAGCTAGTGCCTTAAGTGCACGAGAGCGAACCTGTTCTGCTGTCGAAGGAGTTGTTCCTTGTTCAACTAGTGCCATTGCGGCAGGGTTAGCACTGACCGATCCATCTTCGTTTTTAATGTAGAAGTGTCGAACGCCTTCCTTAACCATACGTTGCATGGTTGGAGAGATTCGGTAGCGAGGGCCAAGGTTGTTATGCAGAGTCTCTGAAACGTGCAAAGCCACACCTGGACCTACTAGATCAAGCAGCTGGAATGGAGACATTGGGAAACCGATCTCCATCATCGCAGAATCAGCAACAGCAGGTGATGTTCCCTCATCAACCGCGTCGGTTACCTCACCCATAAATCGTGTGAGCAAACGGTTAACAACAAAACCAGGGGCATCCTTGCAGATAATCATGGTCTTCTTGAGCTCTTTGCCAACTGCGATAGCAGTAGCAGTTGTTGCATCATCTGTTGTAGATGTGCGTGCAACTTCAAGCAGTGGCATTACTGCAACTGGATTAAAGAAGTGGAAACCAACTACGCGCTCAGGATTCTTCAATCCCTCAGTCATACGTTCAACCGATAGGGAAGAGGTATTAGTTGCTAAAACACATTCAGGAGAAACAATTGTTTCTAACTTCTTAAACAGCTCTTGCTTTAAGGACAATTCTTCGAAGATTGCTTCAATAATGAAGTCACACCCTGCAAAAACCGACTGATCAGCAGAACCAGAGATCAACAGGGAAAGACGGCCAGCAGCTTCAGCGCTCATGCGCTTCTTCTCCACTAACTTCGCTAATTCATTTTTGACCCAAGCAACACCTTTATCTGCACGTTCTTGATCAATATCTGTCATGACTACTGGGCACTTCAAGTTGCGGACCATAAGGAGTGCTAGCTGTGAAGCCATCAAGCCTGCACCAACAACACCAACCTTTGTTACCTTGCGAGCCAACGCTGGCTTTGGAGCTCCTTCAACCTTCTTGCGCTTCTTTTGAATCAAGTTAAATGCATACAAAGAAGAACGAAGCGGATCTGACATAGTTAGATCTGAGAGGACCTGATCCTCAGCATCAAAACCCTCTCCTAATGTGTTGGTTCTTGCAGCTGCGATAAGTTCAAGAGCTTTCATGGGTGAAGCAATAGTTGCTCCGCCATACTTCTTGAGCGCGGCAGCTTTACCTGTTGCTAGGGCTGTTTCCCATGTTGGATCATTGCTGTAATCAGCGCGTTCAATCTTGGTTGTTCCGTTTAGAACACCAACGGCAAAGCCTATTGATCGTTCTAGAAAATCTGCTGGATCAAACATGGAATCAACAACGCCAAGCTTCAAAGCATCTTTTGCCTTCATCATGGTGTTGTTGTTTAGGGCGTTGAGCATGATAACTTGAATCGCACGTTCTGGTCCGATCAACTTAGGAAGAATTGTTGCACCACCCCAACCCGGTACTAAGCCCAAAAATACTTCAGGCAAGCCAGTTAATGCAGTTGAGGACAGGGTGCGGTAGTGACAGTGCAATCCAACTTCTAGGCCGCCGCCTAGTGCAAGTCCATTTATAAATGCGAAGGTTGGAATCTTTGATTCACCTAGGCGACGAAAAACATCATGGCCTAGTTTTCCGATAGCAAGTGCTTGGCTGCGATCATTTAAAAATGAAAGTGCAGAGAGGTCCGCACCAGCTGCAAAAATAAAGGGCTTTCCTGTAATAGCAATAGCGGAAGGATTGCGACCAATTGCATCTGTAATTGCAGCATTTAAAGCGTTGACAGATTGTGGTCCAAAAGTATTTGGACGGTTGTGGTCATGGCCGTTGTCTAACGTAATAAGTGCCATTGACCCTTTGCCACCGAAAGCGGATAGATCAATGTCTCTAACTAGGGCGTTAGTTACAACCTCTTCAGGAGCACCGGCTGGAAGTGAGATATCTGCACTCATAATTACTTTGCTCCCTTAAAGTTTGGGTTTTCCCAGATGACAGTGCCACCCATTCCCAGTCCGATACACATGGTTGTAATGCCGTAACGAACCTCTGGTTGCGCTTCAAAGGTGCGAGCCAAGTTAAGAATTAAACGAACACCTGATGATGCCAAGGGGTGACCAACAGCGATAGCGCCACCGTATGGGTTTACGCGGGAATCATCATCTGCAATCCCGAAGTGATCTAGGAATGCAATTACCTGCACAGCAAAAGCTTCATTAACTTCAAATGCGCCAATATCTTCGATTTTTAGCCCTGCTTGCTTGAGAGCTTTAAGAGTTGATGGAACAGGTCCATAGCCCATGATCTCTGGTTCAACGCCAGCAAAGGCATAAGTAACCATCTTTGCTTTAATTGTTAAGCCAAGTTCCAATGCTTTTTCTTCACTAGCAAGTAATGCTGCGGTTGCTCCATCATTTAAACCAGATGAGTTTCCTGGAGTTACTCGTCCTGCCGGACGGAAAGGGGTCTTTAATCCAGCAAGACCTTCCATTGTTGTTTGCGGACGAGGTGGCTCATCAACTGTTGCCACTGTCCAACCAAGTTCAGCGCTGCGAGCAGCCGTTGGAATTAAATCTCTTTGAATCTTGCCATCTGCATACGCCTTGGCGGTCTTTAGCTGTGAGTTAAGTGCGTACTTATCAGCGCGCTCTTTTGTTAGTTGAGGAAAACGATCATGTAATCGTTCTGCAGTTGCGCCCATGGCTAGTGCATCTTGCTCAACAATTCTTTCAGCCAGGTAACGTGGGTTTGGATCTAGTCCTTCTCCGATTGGGTGATTACCCATATGTTCCACGCCGCCAGCAATTGCAATTTCATTTGTTCCCATGGCAATTGCACCGGCAATTGTTGTAACAGCTGTTAACGCACCTGCGCACCATCGATCAATTGAATATCCAGGAACTGTGTTTGGTAATCCTGAAAGTAATGCCGCACTTCGACCGATGTTCATTCCTTGGTCACCTGTTTGTGTTGCAGCAGCAATCGCAACATCTTCAATAGAGGCGGGATCAACCTTTGGATTTCGCTCTAGCAATCCACGTATTGCGCGAACCATCAGGTCATCTGCACGTGTACCGGCATACATGCCTCCGGCCTTACCAAAAGGAGTGCGGACGGCATCAACAAGGACAACTGTGCGGGACATGGAACTTCCTTTACCTAGGGC
>Ga0209598_10003534_pt1 | contig 11773 bp, 2 predicted proteins | sample M_140807_EF_Meta_FD_187317 | JGI IMG/M metagenome (GOLD analysis project Ga0209598, IMG submission 187317) | Freshwater microbial communities from Lake Montjoie, Canada to study carbon cycling - M_140807_EF_MetaG (SPAdes) (version 2) | ecosystem: Environmental > Aquatic > Freshwater > Lake... | reverse complement strand
TTTTTCTTTGATTCAGGAGTTTGAGGCTTTTACATAGGAGCCTCTTCTATTGAGCAAGTAAGCTGCTATTGTATCAAAAAAAAGTGTCCATCAGTCAGCTAAAAGCCTGCTATAGCCAAGGCGAAACCATAGAAGAATTATTAAATAATATGCGCGAAGTTATGGAAATTTGCCTTGAAGAAATTCAAAAAGAAACACAAACATTTGTTGGCATTCAGAAAATGAGTGTTTAATATCAAAGCGACCAAGTGTTACAAGAAAACAAGTTATTACCGCATTAGAAAAACTGGGTTTCGTAATTCAGCGAGAAAAAGGTAGTCATGTTCGTCTAAAAGAGCAAAATGGAAGAGTTGTTCCCGTTTCTAACTATGCCAACAAAACGATAGGAATCCCCAATTCTTCGGTCTCATTTGCCGATTTTGTGAACGCGATCGCGTTTAATGGAATGAACCATGTTAATAACGTCTAAACACTCTTTCGGATAAAATATTTGCGATCGCTACCGATTTTTCTTGTCGCGAGTATTAGTCAAGAATAACTTACCAACAGAATTAGATTGTTTCGCGGCTTAGAACTTAAGCTTGGAGTGGGGACTCTACTAGACTGCTATGCTGGTAGTTGGACTAAATTCCCACGGCCAAAGAACGTACCCAAAAGCAGGAGAAATGAGCATCTCTACCGACATTGTCACGGAACTGTTGCAGGCGTTTCCCCAGACTTGCCCGCAAATGTACTTTAAAACGTCCCTAACGGCTCTATCCCATGCGATGGAGGATTTAGTTCTGTCGGATACGGAAAAACCCCTCATTATTGCCAGTTTTCAGCAGGAACGCTACTATCGGCAAGAGGCACGACGCTATCAACGCATTTCGCAAAAAACCTCCCAGGTTTATGTTCTAGCCGCACCCGAAACGGATTTTAAAAATTGTTCCGACAATTATGAAACGATCGCCTTCTTTCCCGAAGATAGTTTGAGTCAACAGTGGCATTTAGTCGTTGTGGGTAAGACCTATGCCAGTTGTTTAGTCTGTCGGGAGCGAGTTTCGATGACTGTAGCGGATAATAATCGTCGTTTTGAAGGTATTTGGACATTTGATCGCCAGATGAGTCAGGTGGCGGCTGGACTTTTATTAACAAAAATTTTGGGGTATCGTCCTGAATTAGCAGATAAAATCGAGGAAACAAGAAAAAATTATCTCAATCTAAATGATTTTGTCGAAAAAGAAACTGGTTTAGCTGAATCTCCCCTGACTAATCCCGATCCCTTTGTGCAGCGTTTAGTTACTTATTTACAGGCGGGACAATATAAGTTAATTAAGGCCAACCGCTCGCTTTCGGTCAAAGAACATCGAGAGCGTTTAATTAATTCAGTCACGACGGCCATTCGGCGATCGCTGAATCCCGATGAAATTTTGCAAGTTGCGGTAGAAAAATTGGGGAAAGGACTGGGGGTTTGTCGGTGTTTGGTCTATCGGTGTGAAGAAAGTGATTTGGCGGTCGCGATTAAACATGAATTTATCAATACGGGGATTAGCTCTCTTAAGGAAAAAGCTTGGCTCCTCAAGGGAAACCCGCTTTTTCAGGAAGTGATTGAGTTACGGGATGTGTTGAAAATTGATGACACTTCGAGCGATCCTCGTTTAGCCGAAAACTCCGTCCTGGGGCCTGATGGTACGCCGCTCAAAAATTTGATCAAAACCTGTTCGATTTTTTCCTGGCTATTAGTGCCTATTTTTTACCGCGATCGCCTCTTGGGAATGATGGAATTACACCACTGTGGCCCTGCTCCAACGGTTTGGAAAAATGAAGATGTGGCTCTAGTCGATGCGATCGCCACCCAGATCGGTGTAGCCCTGATTCAAGCCGAAGCCTACGCCAATTTACAGGAACTCAACGAACAACTCGCCGCCCTGGATCGCACCCGCTCTAATCTCGTCGCCATTACGGGCCATGAATTGCGGACACCGCTTTCCACTATTCAAGTCTGTCTCGAAAGCTTGGCGACGGAACCCGATATGCCCCAGGAATTGCGTCAAGTCATGCTCAATACGGCTCTCACCGATGCCGAACGAATGCGGAAACTGGTTCAAGATTTTCTGACCCTTTCTCGATTAGAAGGGGGACGCATTGATTGGAATTCTGAACCCCTTTCCTTGGCGGAATGCGTGGAACTCTCCCTCAGTCATACCCGCGCCCATAATCGCCATAATAGTCTGCCAAACATCATCAATGGGGTATCAGAAGAATTACCGTTAGTTCAGGCCGATGGGGAATGGTTAGTGGAATTATTGACCAAATTATTGGATAACGCAGTTAAATTTACCTCCTCCGAAGGAGAAATTGCGATCGCCGTTGGAACATCGGATCTAAACGCCCAGAATCAATCCCATCATCTCGAAGTGACCGTTTCTGATACAGGTCGGGGAATAGAACCCAATCGTCTAGAAACCGTTTTTGATCGTTTTTATCAAGAAGAAGGCTCTCTGCGTCGTAGTAAAGGCGGAACGGGTTTAGGATTGGCTATTTGTCGGCAAATCGTCAACGGCTGGGGTGGTAAAATTTGGGCTGAATCCGACGGCAAAAATCTGGGTAGCAAGTTTCATTTTACCATTCCCATTTTTAATGAATCCTTTCTGAATGCAACACCCATGAAAAAAGAAATCGTCGCAATACCCACGAAAAATCGCCGCAATACCCGTAAAAAAAAGACAACCTGATAAATTATTTTATCAATTGATAATAGTCTCTTAATTTATCTATAATACTAATTGTGAAAAAAATTAAAAACGATTCTCAAAAATCAAAAATAACTTCAAAATAACCTCTGTAAAACTATGATCAAAGGATTTTGACGTTCTTTAAAATACGAATTTATTTATTTGACAATAAAAGATACTTGACAAAAGGGAATGAAGAATGGTCTGATGATTAGAATAGAAAGCCTTTTTACCCTACGTTCAGCAGGCTATTTTGCATATTTTTTATAATCCAGTCATAGAGCGACTTACATCAATTTAAGTATTTTTGTCTAAATCTGCGAATGGATTTATTCTTGACTGTGTTTGTTCAGTCTATTGTGACAACTTCATCTTTAAATTAAAAATCATGTCTAACTTCTTGAATCAAAGTGCCATTGCTCAGATCTACTTAAGTAATTCTACTGAAAGATTTGTGGTTTCTAATAGTGGAGACTACTATTGGTGGAATGACTTTAACCGAAGTTATCAACCGATAGATATCGCTTCACTTCCAGGTCAGATTATCGGTGTAGATAGTGATAATACTGGTAATCTTGCTTTTTTGACGTTGGTTGAAGGGCCTTTTGATGGATCTGGTATTGAGTGGTGGCTAACAACCTGGAATGCTTCATCTCAATCTTTAGGAGAATCAGAGCCAGTTAAGGAAGCATTTGATGTTGGCACAGTTAACCCTCCCTTTGCCTACATAAGTATTACGGAATTTCTGTTAATTACGAATGGCATTCTACTACAATACACTTCGTCTGGTTCCGCTTGGGACGCGATTGAACTCGGTGATAATTTTGCATCAACGGTAGGAGGATTGGATGGTTCGGCCTGGGCTTTGGATGTTCAAGGGCAAGCTTGGATCATCAATGGGACTCAACTTAGTTTATTTAATGGAAGCAATAATCCTCCTCTTAAACAGTTAAGTGTTGTAGATGATAATCATATCTATGGCTTAGGGACAGACGGAAAAGTTTATCAATGGTCAATAGCAGCCAATTCATTTATTGATATATCTAATTTTTTAAGTAATCCTCCCCCTACTTTCGAGCAAATTCAAGTTGATGAGCAGGGTATTCTCTACGGAATTAGCACCCAAAACCAAAGCTATCAATTATTTGATACGGCTTCTGTCGTCAATATAAGTAATCCCAATGCCCAACCCTCTGGTTTAACCACTATAACGACTGGCGCTGGAGTTACCCATGCTATTTGGAATCAAAACGGACAAATATACTACGGTTATAGTAATGCTAATAGCGGTGGTCAATATATCGGCGTAGCTCCTTTAAGTGGCGGTATTGGCACACCTACCCAAGGAAGTTCTACCAATTTAAACTTGATTAACAACAATGGAACTATTCAAGCCTATTGGATTAATAATGATGGTAACGATACCGAGGTATATTCTTCTAGTCTAAGTTCTTCTCCCTACGGAGGTTATCAGTGGTCTAATCCTCAAAACTTAACTAATGACGACCTAGCAGATAGCAATCTAAAGGTAACAATCCTAGATAATAATCGGGTTTTAATTACCACCCAAAAGCAGGGAGTTACTCGCCATCAGATTATCGATACTAATCAGTTGACTTCCACCCCTGTCAATAATACAGACCTCCACTTTAAACCCAAGGGTCAAGAATTTGTCTATGACTTAGACACTGCACCCGATAATTCAGGACTATTAGGAGGAGCGCAAGGTCTTCCCCTACCTAAAGATTTCTCCATATCTGTCACCAAGAAAAGCAAAAGCAGTGACGTTAATACCACAACTACAAGTATTTCTGCCACTATTTCTGGTTCAGTTGATCAGAAATACATCTCCCAAACTGGACAGAATCTTTTTGTCCCCTCTAATTCTATACAAATAGCGGCAGGGATAGATTGGGTTAATACTCTGCAACCCTATATTCAAAATAAATTAAATTTTTCCTTGCAATCAGGAGGAGCTTGGCCAGCTATCCAGGCTTATCCTGGTACTACTAGCTTCACTGCTGGAGTGGGCTATGAGTTAGATGTAGAAACCCTCGGCTTTATTTTAGATAAAATTGCCCCTGGAACAGGTGAAATCTTCGAGGAGTTAAATGAGTCTGGGGTACTACAGCTAAAATTAGAAGCCCTAGTTGCCCTCGGTATATCTGTCTCCCTACTGCACTCAGATACCAGCAGTAATGGGGATGACAATTACTTCTTTGAGTTGGTAGATAGCTCCCTAACAGGGGCTAATGCCGATACTCCGGAATCAGAGCTTTTTTGGGAATTTCAGCCCCAAAAAATACTCGGTTATCTAGAAGATGTTTTTCAAGATCCTGCTGTCAATGTCAGTTTTAGTTTAAGCACAGGTCTAGCTATTACCACTAAAGTAGTGGACTTTATTAAAATTAAGATCAAATCTACCCAAAATGAGATAATCACCCGCACTCCCTCAGACTTTAACCTTAAAACTACTTTTACCTATAAATGGAGCATGGGAGTGGATCTGTGGCTTTTTAGTCTTGATTGGGGAGGGGGTAACTCGGTCGTTGAATACAATAAAAATATACCAGTAGATGGGAGTGAGGGGGATTCTTTGGGCTTTTTGCCCCCTAGTTTCGGACAAACAGCCGCCCCAGTCGCCCCAGGTGCTACCAGCATCCGCCGTGTCAACTACGAACCGAAGTCCACGACCTATTTATTAACGTCAGAAAGTCCTACGGAAAGTCCTACGGATTTAGTCGATAGTGCAGATATTGCCTACGTCATCCAAGGAAATACCGCTTACGGGACTTTTGCGGCCGCTGTTAACGATGGTTCTGGCAACTTTACCTATCTCTATTTTGTCCAAGGAACAGTAACTACGGTCAACAACCAAACGACGATCGCGTGGAATCCAGCCACACTTCAAGCGATACCCAATACTTCTGGGGCGAACCAAAGACCAGAGATTGCCATTGATAGTTTGGGTAACGTCCTAATTACTTGGCAGTACGAATCTATTACGAACCCCACTGTAGCGGCGATCGCCACCACCCCACCGGGTCAAGTCTATCTAGTTTATGGACAAGCAGGTAATAATCCTATCAATCTATCTAGTTTAGGAGAGAATCCGAGTAGCACTGGGGCGGGTTTTTATTGGACATTAGATAATGAATACTTTGCCAGTTTGGGACAAGCTGTTACTGCATTAGGCGATGTCAACGGTGGAGGTAAGGCTGATTTTGCTTTTACCGCTCCCGATCTTAATGATGAACAAGGGGGCGTTTATGTGGTGTTTGGAGAACAGTATGGCCAAGTTAATGACCTCAATAATTTGGGTAGTAATGGCTTACTTTTAACGGGAAAAGCCTTAAGTGAGTTGGGTTATAGTATTGCCAATGCAGGAGATGTCAATGGGGATGGTAAGAGTGATTTAATCATTGGTGCGCCTGGTCTTAATAATAATCAAGGGGCTGCTTATTTACTCTATGGCGGAGCTTTATTTCAAACCCCTCAAACGATCACTGATATCGATACCCTCTTACAAAATAACCCCACCTATGGCCAACAGATTACGAACTCTAACGGACAAATAGGCGATCGCTTTGGCACGGTTGTCACGGGGGGCTACGACTTTAATGGAGACGCTCAGACAGACTATGCTATCAGTGCGCCTTCTGCCAATCAGGAATCTGGAGAAATTACGCTAATTCTCTCCCAATTGATCGCCAACGAATTATTTACTCTGAGCATCGACAACAACGGCAATTTAGTTTTAGTCAATCAAACCACCAATACTGAAGTTTGGAATAGCAATACGGCTTATTTAGTCCCAGAGCCTCAGTACGCAAGTTACTACGAAGCCGTCATGGAGTCAAACGGCAACCTCGTCTTATATGAGTGGGCGGGTGAGGCTCAACTTTCCTACTGGTCAACCAATACCAGTGGTAATCCTGGAGCTTATCTCGCTTTAGGGCAGGATGGAGGTCTGTATATTCGCAATCAGCAAGGGAATAATATCCATACTCTCTATCAAGGTACAAATTCCAATACTTCGAGCGTTAGCCGTCTAACCGAAGGCAATAGTATTCTTTCTAATAACGCTAACTCTAATTTAACCTCCCAAAATTTCCCTGGTGGCACAATTACCCTAACTAACAATACCTCAGCTGTTAACGGGGAACCCCTGCTAGATATCAGTAGCATTGCCTTGATTCCCGATGTCAATCAAGATGGAAAAGCGGATTTGCTCATTGGCGGAAGTGGCGCGGCCATTATTTTATTTGGTTCAAATCTCTCTACACAGAACCTTGATTTAGCCACCATTAACCCTGGGCAAGGCTTTGTTCTCCTAGACGATACAGGCCTGTATCTACCGCTCCAAGTAAGTAGTGCTGGGGATGTCAACGGAGACGGTATCAACGATGTAATTGTTGGTCAACCCGCAGGTCAAGACGCTCAAGGCCAAGCTTTCACAGGGAATGCTTATGTTCTATTCGGTGGTTCTAGCCTCTCCACTAGCACCAATAATACCCTTGGGTTTTCCGCTCTCAACGGCAGCAATGGCTTCAAAATTGTCGGGGCTGGCACTGAAGTAACTGCGGGGGGAGATATTAATGGGGATGGGGTGGCAGATTTAATTGTCGCTGAACCCGATGCCCAGAATCAAAGCGGTGTTAGCTATGTCATCTATGGGGGTTCGTCTAATCAGATTGGTAGCGTTGCGAGTATCAATGTCTCGCAAGTTGGCTCAACTGTCCAAGGTTACGTTATCGGTCAGGCTGGTGCTAATCAATTGAGTGGCTCTTCCGTTAGCCCCATCGGAGACATCAACGGGGATGGCAAAATCGATTTATTGGTAGGCGCGCCCTATACCATTCCCAGTGCAGACCTAACTAATTTACAAAATACGATCGCACCCAACTACATCACAGGAAAACTCAACAATGGGCAAGTTAGCTTCAATAATCCTACCCCAGCCCCGATTCCCAATCTTGCGCCAGGAGAAAGCTTGCAAAGTTTAACACCTACTCCCTTTGGCATACTGGGGATTGTGGTGAATGGGAATAATCTCTTAGCGGGCTTTTGGCAAGCAGGAACAGGTTGGCAAGGTTTTCAGACGATCGCTACTTTAACCGATAACAATGGCATTTTTACCGATATTGCCGTTAATGCGAGCAATCCCGTCACAGTGAGTTGGGGAACCAGCAATACTCAAAGCAGTACTACGGTACTTAATCAAAGTATTTACAACGGCCGAGGCTGGAATAACACAGGATTTGCCACTTATAGCAATCCCGCCCCAACGGAAGACATCGATAATATTATTACCCAATCTGGCAACACTTCTCAATTTAGCGTTCTCAATCAAAGTGTCAAGGAATCGGATGGCAAAGTTGTTTTCACTGTCATCCGCAAAGGCGATACGAGCCAACCCGTCACCTTGAAGTATCGCACCGAAGATATTACAGCCACAGCCACCTCTGACTATCAACATCGCGAAGGAACGATCACCTTTGCCCCTGGAGAAACGACTAAATCGATTGAGATTGTGGTTTACGAAGATACTTTAGAGGAGTCTCTGCGCGAAAAATTCCAATTGATCTTAACCCCGACTAGCAGTTCTCTTGCTCCCCTCTCGGCTACGGCTACCCTTTCAGATACCAACCCCACGATTAATCTTCTCGCTATTGATAGCGGCTTTGAGATGGTAGGGCCAGCCAATGCCCTCCTTACCTATGCTATTTCTAGCGCGGGAGATGTGGATGGAGATGGTTACGGAGAGTTCCTAACCTCAGCCCCTGGAGACAACAACAGTCAGGGTAAAATTTATCTCATTGCAGGTGCCAAAGGGATGGAAGTTTCAAACCAGGGTTTGAATGTAGATAGTTTATCTAGTGCCCAGGGTTTAAGTATTACAGGGGTTGCTAATGCCACTACCCAGGCAGGTTACACCCTCAGCAATTGGAATAATTACTACGCCCTTAGTACCCCTAACCTGAGTCTCGGAGCTTCAGGAACCAGTAGTATTTATGTTTTCTCTAAAGCTACTCTTAATCAATATTTCAAAAAGCAAGCCTCTGTCAGCATTAGTTCCCTAGATAGCAGTCCCCTCACGGGTAATAGTGCTGATGCCTTTGGCAAAAATGTCCTCTTGTTCGACCTCAACAAGGATGGTACACCAGAGTTAATTGTCGGTGCGCCTTTGAGCAACCAAGTGTTCATTTATACCCTCTCAGGTAATAGCAAAACCCTACAAGCTACCCTGACTGTTTCTGGAAATCAATCCCTCGGTTCGGCTCTGCAAGTTCTCGATTTAGATGGGGATGGGAATTTAGACATCGTGATGGGCGCGTCCACCGCTAACCCGATTAACGATAGCGCAGGTAATCTCGCTGGCTATGGGGGAGCTATTTATATTCTCAAGGGAACGGGTTCTTTACCCCAAAATACTACCCTCACGAACTCTACTTCCTCCGTTAACTGGGTCTTCAACGGGGCTTCTAACTTAACTGGCCAGGGGAATAACGGTTCCCTCAATCCCTCAACAGGCGAGGCTAGTAGCAACCAACAGACTAGTACGCCCTTCTATGATCGGGTGGGGAATGCCTTAGCCGTTCTCGATCTCAACGGCGATGGTCATCAGGACTTAGCCATCGGAGCGCCTAATGCGGCAGTAGGTAGTGGTTATACGGCGACACCTAATCTCGGTAAAGCCTACGTTCTTTTTGGTAATCAAAATCCTTCCCTGAGTAATCTTAGTCAGATTGCTGTGGGACAGGGAGTGACTTTCCAAGGAGTTCTTGCCTCTGGGCAAGCGGGTTGGGAGGTGGCCAATGGACAAGATATGAACAAGGATGGTATCGCCGATTTACTGATTGGCGCGCCCTTTGCCTACGGAAATGCGGGTAGTGCCTATGTCGCCTTTGGGAGTACCAATGCCTATGGGAATACTTCTACTGTGCAACTTGATCCCAATATTTCTAATTCCCGTGTCTTTCAATATCAGGGGGTGGCTAATCCTCTCGGTGGTAGTAATGTCTTTAATCCTGGTAGTGTGGGTCAGTCTTTAGGGGGTGTGGGCGATATTAACGGTGACTACAATTTGGCTACAGGAGGAGATGATATTATTATCGGTGCTCCTAGTAGTAATAATGGCAATAATCAAGGGCAAATTTATGCCGCGATCGGTCATCCTTGGTTGCAAGGTGGTCTTTCTCTGAATGTCAATGATCTCCGTAGTGATAATGGTTTTATTGAGCTTAATGCCAATCCTGCGGTGGGTGTTGGCGATGTCAATGGCGATGGTTATGCTGATTTTATTAATACCAATGGTCAACTCACATTAGGAGCCAGTACCCTCAGCAATGTTAGTCAACAGCGCACCTTCACCCTCGCAGGAACCCTGCAAAATAATCCCGCTTTCTTTACCAGTGGAGATTTTAACGCGGATGGCTATCAAGATATCGTTGCGGTGGGAACATTAAACGGTCAGACGGGGTTAATCACCTATACGGGTGGTGGAGTGACCCAAAATATCCTGGGGGGTCAGTTCCTGGCGAGTCCTGTGTCAACCGTAATCCAAACCACGACTGGAGATATCAATGGGGATGGTTACGATGATTTATTGGTTTTAAGTTCTCTTAGTAATCCTACTCAAGGTCAAGGACAAGTAACTATCTATTTCGGCTCTGCTTCTGGGTTAAATAACCTATCGCCCATCACCCAATCGATCAATGATCCTAATGTTTCAGGAGCAAGTCCGGGAGCTACCGATACAGCCTTCCATACTGCTGATCTCAATGGTGATACTATTGATGAGATTTTTGTATTGGCTTCTTTAGGAGTATCTTTTGCCGAAGGCTTTACCGATATCCAGTATTACGATGCAATTCCATCGATTTGGAATTATACCAATGGACAGCTAAATTTAACTTCAAGCTCTTTACAATCACAAACAGTATGGTATGCCGCTGGTCAATATTCTAATTTGGACTTTACCAGTATAGATCGTATCAGTTCAGGGGATTTTAACGGAGATGGTAGCGAGGATATTTTATACTCCTTGAGATTTAACGCCATTGATTATTTTGACTCTAGTGTATATATTACTTACGATCAGGTTTTTTATGGTGATATTTTATCTAACTTTGGTCAAAAATCTAAGGTACTAAATACAGGTTCAGGTTTCAATACATATTACTACCTATCTTTGCTTAATCCTGCACAAACCAGTACGGCAGTTGGTGATGTTAATGCCGATGGATTTGATGATATTTTAGTTAATCAAGAGTTCAGCGATACTCCCAGTGCGCTTTACTTAGGAGGTAATGGGAGCACCTCACTCACCAATTCTATTCCTATTCAAGGTTTACCTAACCGCCAAACGCTCTATCAAACTGGACAAGCTGGAGATATTAATGGGGATGGTTATGATGATTTCCTGATGGCTGATCAAGATAATCAGTTAACCTATGCGATCTATGGTCAAGACTGGGAACCCCAAACCGCAACCTGGAACAGTGGTGTAACGGTTCAACCCCTAGAAGGAACCAATGGCAATGATGTTTTCCAAAGTAGTCCAACGGGCAATTTCTTATTAAGTATTAATGGTCAAAATGGAGATGATTTCGTTAATACCCCCATTATTCCTGCTTCTAAAACCCAATTGTTTTTGTTTAAGGGCGGTCAAGGGGATGATAAATTTGGCTTACCTGCTACCGATAGTAGTTATATTACCCAAGTTGATGGTGGGAGTGGCTATGACACCCTCTTTATCGAGCAAACCGCAGGTTCCTTCAATGATATTGACCTGACTAAACTTTATCAAAAGATTTCCAATATCGAAGAAATTGATCTGGGTTATAATAATTCAGTCATCTTTGATTCAACCAGTCTTTTACAGATTCTAGATAGTAATAAGACCCTCATTATTAATGGGGTTAATTCCCTCGCTAAACCGAGTGATGAGAATAATGTTAGTGTCTTTATTTATTCGCGTAGTTTCTACGGTCATGTTTAGCATGATCACGCTCGACAACAAGCCAAAAGAGAGTTAGACAACTAGTTTCGTT
>Ga0209598_10003532_pt1 | contig 11774 bp, 10 predicted proteins | sample M_140807_EF_Meta_FD_187317 | JGI IMG/M metagenome (GOLD analysis project Ga0209598, IMG submission 187317) | Freshwater microbial communities from Lake Montjoie, Canada to study carbon cycling - M_140807_EF_MetaG (SPAdes) (version 2) | ecosystem: Environmental > Aquatic > Freshwater > Lake... | reverse complement strand
CTCGGCGCCGTGGCGCGGAATCAGATGCACGTGCAGGTGGGGCGCGCCTTCGCCAAAAGCGATCGCATAGACCCGATCACAACCGCTCAGCTGGCGCACGAGGGCGCAACTGCGGCGCAGGGCGTCGCCGAATGCCTGCGCTTCAACCGCGTCGAAGTCGGCGGGGCCCCCAAGATGGCGGCCGCTGTCGAGCAGCAACCAGCCCGTTAGGGGCGCCGGTGCCGGATGGTGGCGCAGAACCCAACCGATGCCGAAGCGGGCGATGCCATCGACCTGCCACGCCAGGGGATCGGCCTGGAGCCGACAGATCGGGCAGCCCGGCCCAGGGGCGTTGAAGGGCGAATCGGCTAGGGGTGGGGTCATGGCACAGGGGGGGGCCGGGCTGCGAAGCTGACGGACCTGGAGGCCCCGGGCCCGCTCCACTTTCCCCCATCCCGCCGCCGCCGTGCCCCCGCTCCAGCCCCTGTCGGCTGCTACGGATCCGCCACCGTCACCGCCGCCTTTCGTGGTGGTGACGGTGGCGTATCACAGCGAAGCGGTCCTACCAGAGCTGGCTGGGGATCTGGCCCGCCAACGCCAGCCACCCCAGTTCTGGCTGCTCGTGGACAACAGTCCCCTGTCAGCCCCCCTGGACCTGGAACCGCTGCGGGTCGCCGGCCGTCTCGCCACCGACAAGGCAGCCCCCCTGGTCCTGCGGCGCCTGGCGGGCCATGAAGGGGATGGATTCGGGGTGGGCTGCAACCGGGCCCTGGACCTGCTGGCGGCCCAGGGCTGGGACGGCTGGGTGTGGCTGCTCAATCCCGACACCCGCCTACCGGGAGGAGAGGAACTGGCGCAATTGGGGCAACAGCTGGCCCGATTGCCGCCGCGGGCCGTGGTGGGCACGGCGGTGCTCGATGACCATGGCGGTCTGGAGGCCAGTGGCGGCTGGATCGACCCGGGCCTGGCCTTCCGATCCCGGCGTCTGGAGGCAACGGACCTCGCTGCAGGGGCCCCCCTGGCGGTCGACTGGCTTAGCGGCTGCAGCCTGGCCCTACGGCCCAGCGCCCACGGGCCGCCGGCCCGCTTCGACCCCGCCTTTCCCCTCTACTACGAAGACATGGACCTCTGCCTGCGGCTCTCGGCCCGGGGCGCCCCGGTGGTGTGGCTGCCCCAACCCACGGTGCGCCACCACCGCGGCCAAGGGTCCAACGCGGCGGTACCCCTGCGGCAACGCCTCTCCACGATTAGCTATTTGCGTTTTCTGCGGCGCCATTGCCCCCCCTGGGTGCTGGTGCTGCGCACCCTGCGGCTCCTGGCACTCACCCTGCTGCGCCTGCCCCTGCAGCCCCGGCGCAGCCTGGCGGTGCTGCAGGGGATCGGCCCAGCGCTGGGCCCTGATCCCCTGCAGCCATGAGGACCGCCTCCCCCCTAGCCCTGTTCAACGGCAGCTACCTGGGCCAGCGCCCCACAGGAATCGGCGTCGTGGCCCGCGACCTGGTCAACGCCCTGGATCCCGCCCTGGTGCCCCTGCTGGACCCCCTGGGCGGCGATCGACCCCACAGCCTGCCGATTCCCGCCGACCTCTCCCCCGAATACGGGCGCCAGGGCCACTGGCGGCGGTTGGTGTGGACCCAGAACAAACTGCCGGGCCTGCTGCGGGCCAGTGGGACGCCCCTGTTGCTCTCGCCGCTGCCGGAGGCTCCCCTGCTGCGGGGCGTGCGCTCGGTGGTGCTGGCCCACGACCTGCTACCCCTGCGCTACCCCCAACTCTCGCCGCTGCTGGGGTACCACCTGGCCTATGTGCCCCTGGTGCTGCACCGGGCGGTGCGGGTGCTGTGCAACTCCGAGGCCACCGCCAGGGAAGTGCATGGGCGACTGGGGGTGCCGGCCCGGCGCCTGGTGCCGATCCGGCTGGGCTTTGATCCGGGGCTCCTGCGGCCGCTGGGGTTGCGGCGGGAGGCCTTTTTTCTGGTGCTGGGCCGCCACGACCCCCACAAGAACCTGGACCGGGTGCTGCGGGCTTTCGCCAAGGTCAAGGATCCCGGCGGCCCCCTGCGACTGAAGCTGGTGGGCCCCCACGACCGGCGCTACACGCCCCGCCTGCAGGCCTTGGCCCAGGAACTGGACATCGCCGGGCGCTGCGACTGGTTGCCCTGGGTGAGCGATGGGGAGCGCCTGCAGCTATTGAATCGCGCCCAGGCCCTGGTGCTGGCCAGCCTTTGGGAAGGCTTTGGCCTGCCGGCCCTGGAGGCCATGGCCTGCGGAACCCCCGTGGTGGCCGCCCGGGCCGGCGCCCTGCCGGAGGTGGTGGGGGACGCGGGCCTGATGGTGGATCCGCGCTCCATCGACGCCCTCACCTCGGCCCTGGACCAGGTGCTGCGGGAGCCGGCCCTGGCGGCCGGCTTGGCGGCGGCGGGACCTCTGCGGGCGTCGGGCTTTGACTGGCGGGCCACCGCCGGCCAGGTGCTGGAGGTGCTGCGGGACTGTGGGTAATCGCAAGCCGCCAACCAGAACCCTTAAGGCCAAGCATGATGGCCCCGTCCATCGGAACGGTCCATGCAGGATCAGGAATATCACGTGCTCGCCGCCCTGGAGCAGCGGCATTGGTGGTATCGCAGCCTGCGCCGTCGGGTGGTGGAGCGACTCCAGCGGGAAGCTGGCCGCCAGGGCCATGCCCTGAAGGTGTTTGACGCCGGCTGCGGCACCGGCGGCCTGTTGGCTGAACTCCAGGTCGAGGCGAGTATTGCCGCCAGCGCCGGCTGCGACCTCCACCCCCTGGCCCTGGTCTATGCCCGGGGGCGGGGTCTGAAGGTGGTGGAGCGGTCCGTCAATGAACTGCCGGTGGGGGACGATCTGTATGACGTTGTGATCTCCCTGGATGTGCTGTACCACCGCCAGGTCGATCCGCCCCGGGCCCTGGCGGGCATGGCCGCCATGGTTCGCCCGGGGGGCTTGCTGCTGATCAATGTGGCGGCCATGCCCTGCCTGGAGCGGCGCCACGATCAACGGGTGATGGGCGGCCGCCGTTACCTGGCCGACGGGCTGAGCCGTCAGGTGCGGGCGGTCGGCTTGCAGCCCGAATCGGTGTCCTACTGGAATTCCTGGCTGACGCCCCTGCTGTGGCTCCAGACCCGGCTGGAAACGCTGCTCCCCGCAGGGGGCGACAACGGGGATTCCGACGTGACCTTGCCTCCCCTAGGGCTCAACACCCTGCTGATCGGGTTGCTGCAATGGGAAGAACGGGTCTCCCGCGTCCTGCCCCTGCCCTGGGGCAGCTCCCTGATGCTGCTGGCCCGGCGGCCATGACCAGCCGTCCTTGGACCCTGCTGCGGCGAGGATTGAATTCAAGCCTGCTGCGCTTCCTGCTGGTGGGGGGAAGTGGGGAGTTGCTCTACCTGGCCCTTTTCGCCCTGGCCGTGCGTTCGGGACTGTCCAACCTGGTGGCCATCAGCCTGGCCGGCGGCATCTGCCTGGTGATCAATGCGGTGCTGCATGCCCGCATCAGCTTCCGGGTGCGCTTCAGCCCTTCGCTCCTGGCCGGCTACGGGGCGATCCAACTGCTTTGCCTGGCGGTGAGCCTGGGAGCCGGTGCCCTCCTAGAGCGTCTGGGAGCCAACGCCACGGTGGTGGGCTTGGTGACGATGGGGCTGTGGGCCGGCCTGTCGTTCTTGCTCACCAAGGCCAGCTACCGCCGCAACGGCGCAGCCGCCGGATTGGCCTCGAGACACACCAACCAGCGCCCCTGATAGGGCACGATCGCCCCAGGTTCCGGATAGGCGCGGCAGGGGGGCAGGCCAGCCCGCACCTCGGCCTCATTGCCCTCATGCCGATAGGCAATGTGATTCACCCTCACCTTGTGGAGATTGAGGAAAAGGGTCGGGATGCTCCATTCGCGGCGAAAGGCGGATTCGCCAACGCTGCTCCAGTGGGCAAAGGGTTCGGTGCGCTCGGTGGTGCCAAAAATGTAAAAGGGCTCGGCCGGCGTGCCCCCCTGCAGCGAGGCCGCCCGCACATCGGCCAGAATTGACTGGGAGAGGGCCATGTCGCGCATTTGCAACAATGCGGTCAATTCCCACACCCGGGAGGCAAACGCCGCTTGGGGCACCAGATAACCGACCACCAGCAGGCCCACCAGCCCCCGGGCCAGTTTCGGGTTCCAGCCCAGCCAGGGGACCCCCAGCCGTTGGGCCGTCAGGGGCGCCGCCATGGTCGCCAGCACCGCCACAATCAGGGAGGCGATGCCGAGATTGCCAAGGCAGAAGGCACGGGATGGGAACCCGGCATCAAGGATGTAGTACAGCAGAAACGGCACCAGCGTCAGGAAACCGGCGGCGGCCCAGAGGCTGCCGAGCCGTCGCGTTCTCTGAGGGCCTTTGGGTGTGACCCGCAGCAACTGAACCGTGGTCAAGGCCAGTAACAACAGGAAAAGCATGGCCAGACCCTGCTGGGGAATCCGGGGCAGCAGGCTCACATGGGTGGCATAAACCTCCCGGAGGACCCCCCCATCGGTGAGCTTGTGCCAGAAACGCTCCAACGAGGCAAATCCGGTGCGGCTGTTGGGGGTCTGACCCGCCAAGGCGAGCCGGGAGACCAGGTAGTAGCCAAAGCCCCCTGTCAGTACGCCCGCCACCAACTGCTTGGACGCCCTCAGGCCAAACGGCCGGCTGCCGAGGGCCCGGGCCAGGCCATTCCAGCCAAGCAAGGCAATGCCGACGTAACCAGTGGGCTGGTAAATCGAGAGGGCAAACGCTACCGCCAGCAAGCCAAGGATCCCATCGAGCCAACGGCGCCCCAACAAAGGTTGGCCAGTGCGGTAGGCGATCAACACCGCACCCCATACGGATAGGGCCGCCGGCAGCAGATACAGGCCGATGGCAAAACTGAAGTTGAATAGATCGAGCAGATAGGCATGGCCACTGATCAGCAGCGCCAATAAACAGATCCAGGGGGGGGTGACCGCAGGCACAAACAGGGCCAGGGCAGCGGCCAAAGCATAAATTGAACCTGCGGCAATCAACCAACCAAAGAAAGGGGAATAGGCATGTTGGAAGAGGGATCCGTAGACAAAATCCCAGCCCGGTCGACTCTGGCTGGCCTGGTTAATCGACTGGCCAAGCAAGGCCCAATCATCAACATTCCAGGTGGGGGAAGTCACCTCCTGCCAGTGAATCGCCAGAAACAGGGCGCTAAAAATCAGACCCCAACGCAACCACGAGGACGAAAAACCAGCCATAGATCCCACCGCCAGCCGTCATCGAACTAGGGCGACACCCAAAGCCGTGTATCCCGCGCTGCCTCCTCCCGTATCAGGCGCCACAAGTTCCCGTCCGCCTGCCGGGGAAGCGCAACGACCAGCTTGGCGTCGGGACCACAGAGGGACAGGGCGGCGAGCAACACCAGGCTTTCGCCCACCACCACCACCCCCCCGAACCCCCGCAACGCCGCCTCGGGTGGGCCGCCCATGGTCTGGTCTTCGGGCGCCAGGGGCCCGATCCAATGGCGTTTCGTCGCCACGGGATGGGGGACCAGTCGCCAGGGATGGGGCCAGGGATCCGCCTCGGAACCCAACCGCTCCACCCCGGGCGAATCCACAATCAGGGTGCGAAAGGAGGGGCCGACCCCAGCAGCCTGGGCCGGACCAGCCACGAGCCCCTCCTCAGCAGCCTGGGGCCCAAAGAGGGGTCCCAGCTCGCGGCAATCGAAACGGGCGCACCAGGGGGCGCGATGGGCCGGCCGATCGGAAAACAACCAGCAGGGAAGGCCGGCGGCAAACATCTGGGGATCCAGGGCCCGGGGCTGGAGCCGGTATTGGTCGAGGCCGTCATCGAGCAACTCCAGCTGGCGGCCATGGCGGGCCAGCAGCCGCAGGGCCCGGCCGGCGCCGCGCAGGTGCGCCAGTCGCAGGCGCCCCACCAACCCCAGCCGGGCCGCCAGGGCCACGGCGGCCATGGTGAGGGGGTGGATCGGCCAGCACCAGGGCCAGAGCCGCCGATCCCCAGCCTCCAGGGCGAGGCGGCTGGGTTCGTAGAGCAGCACCTCCCACTCCGGCGGCGCGGTGGCTTGGCTGTGCCGAATCCGCCGCGCCGCCTCCAGATGGATGGCATTGAAAGCCAGCACCACCTGGACCATGGTCAGCGCCCCTGGTCCAGGCATCCGGGGCCGCCCGAATGACAGCCCCGCGCCAGGCGGCCGCGGCCCAGGGACAACAGCAGCGACGGTGCATGCAAGAGGCGGCGTCCGGAGTGCCACCACAGCCGATGCCACCAACCCACCGGCCACTGGCCGGAGCGGGGCGGAGGGACCAGCTTGACGGGCAGTTCCTCCAGAAAGATGTCGGGAATAGCGAGGAAACAACTCCAGAACGTCATGCGACGGGCATGGTCGATCTCATCGGCGATTTCAGCCCCCAACTGGGGCCTGGAGCCGCCCACCAGCCGCCATGCCCCCCCAGCCTCCCTGACGTAACAGGAATGGCGAGCCCCGGGGCCCCAGGGAGCGTGGGCGACCACCAGGCGGTTGGCCAGCCGGGATGCCCGCATGGTGGCCAGGCCCTGGGAGGCCACCAGGGCCCCTCCATCCGTTTGCCCCCCCGCCCGCTCGGCGTCGGTGTGGCTGATCAGCTCCAACCAATCGGCGGGGATCCAGGCGGGCTCCTGGGCCAGCACCTGGGTCAGGCGGATCCGCAGGTCCTTGTCGTCGAACCCGTAGCCCACCAGAAGCTCATGGAATCCCCCCACCGTCTCAAAAAGGGCGCGGGCCACCAGGATCTGGCCCTTGCGTCCCTCCCCGCCGCTGCCAAAGGCGCAGGGGCGACCCGCCACCTCCAGCTGGGGCGCCCCCGGGTCAAAGCGGGCCGAAGGCCAGGCGTCCGCATCCAGCTTCAGGATCACCTCACCCCTGGACTGGGCCACGGCAAAGTTGTAGGCCCGACAGAGGTTCCACTCCTGCTCTCCCTCCACCCGCAGCAGCCGCAGCCGCGGATCCGGGGGCAGCTGCTCGCGACGCAGGGGCTGGCTGCTGCTCCAATCCACCACCAGGTGCTCCCTATGCCAGGGCAGCGCGGCGACCCGGGGCGCCGACTGCAGCAGGTGGTGGCTCCGGTTCATGCAGACCGTGACGATGCTGAGGCTCATGAACCCGCCCCTGGGGCCCCACCGCCCCCGGCCCTGCTGCTGCCCTGGCGTCCCCGCGCCAGCTCCATGGCCCCCACCACAAGCCGCACCGGCAACTGCAGCAGCTGCCGGCCGGTATGCCACCAGAGCCGATGCCAGGGCCGCACGTCCCACCCGCCCCGTTGGGATGGGGGGAAGAGGCGATAGGGCAACACCTCCAGGAACACCTCGGGAATCGCCAGGAAATGGCCCCAGAAGGTCATGCGGCAAGCGTGCTCGACCTCGGCGGCCACGGCCCCAGGGGGATGGGGCACCGAATCGGGCTCCACCCGCCAGCGGCCTGGGTGCTCTTGGTGGTAGCGACTGGCCCGACTGCGGGGTCCCCAGGGGCAATGGGCCGCCAGCAGGCGATTGGCCAGCCGGGTGGCCCGCATGGCGGCCTCGCCGTGGCTGCGGGCGCTGGTGGCGGACGCTTCGCCCGGTCCCCGTTCGGCGCGCTCCCCGTCGGAGTGGGCAATCACCGCCAACCAGGCCTCAGGAATCGGCGCCGGTTGGATACCGATCTGCGTCCCCAGCCGGGCCAGCAGATCCTTGTCATCAAAGCCGTAGCCCACCAACAATTCATTGAAGCCGCCCACCGCCTCTAGCAGGCGCCGCTCAATTAGAAACTGGCCCTTGCGCCCCTCAGGCCCGCTGCCAAAGGCACAGAGCACCGGCTGGCGGCTGGGGTCGTCGTCGACCGCCTGCAACTGGGCCGCCGCCGGATCAAAATGCTCGGTGGGCCAGGCATCCGCATCCAGCTTCAGGATCAACTCGCCCCTGGCCCTGGCGAAGGCGAAGTTGTAGGCCCGGCAAAGGTTCCAACGGCCTTCACCCTCCACCCGCACCAGCCGCAGCCGGGGATCGGGGGGGAGGTCCTCACGGCGCAGGGGGTCCCGGCTGCTCCAATCAACGATCAGATGCTCGTCATGCCAAGGGAGCTGGGCCACCAAGGGGGCGGAACGCCAGAGGTGGTCCCGGCGATTCATGCAGACGGTCACGACGCTGAGGCGGCTCTGGCCGGCGCCCCCCTGCTTCAGTCCCACAGGCTCAGGGCATCATCCCTGGCCCCAAACCACTCGGCCGCCAGCGCCCCCCCCATCGTCCGCTGGTCCCGGAACCAGGGCCCACCCAGGGTCCAGTGCAGCAGGATCGGCCCCCCATCCTTGGCGCTGGCCTGGGGTGGGGGCTGGACGTCCACCAAGTGGTTCCAGCGGTTCGGGAGGGACCCCACCTCGTGGTCCCCGGCGAGCCAGTGGAAACGATGCAGCTCCAAACCACTGGCGCTGTTGACGTATTCGGGCGTCAGAGCTGTACAACGGGAACAGTTGAACACCATCAGGGAGCTCCAGTTCTTTTTGGGATAGGGGCTTTGCACTTCGCCAAGAAATTTGACGGTCTCGTTGGGAACGTGTTCGTGCTGAACGCAAAGAAGGGCATATTGATCGTCACGCAAATCCCAGAGCTCACTGATATCACCGCGACAAAGCATGTCGCAATCCATGAATATCGCCCAGCCTTGATAGCCCATTAATGAGGGCACCAGAAAGCGGGTGAAGGAAAAGCTGGTGCTCTGTTTGGGATCGCGCTCGCGCCAATAAAGGGACTCGAGCTGGGTGTTCACGATCGGGGTGATCGCCAGGGGCCTGGTGCTGTGCTGATACAGACTGTCGATCAGCACGTTGGTGGCGGCGCGCTCGCGGGAGTCGTAACCGATAAAAATCGGAATGGGGGGCAACGCTGTTCCCTGGGCCAACACTTGCCGAGTCAGATGGCCGGTTCAATGTAGATCCCTGGCGTCCAGCGATGAATTCGCAGAGCCCGACCGCCCCAGCAGTCGGCGCAGGGGACCCTCAAGACGCAGGACTCCGGCAACGTCGAGATGGTCCCGGTCCCGATAGAGCAACGTGCCTTGGCGATCGTGGCTGCCGCAGCGGCCATCGGGGCAAAGGGCGTCGGTGGGATCAAGGATCTGGACGTTGCGATGCCGGGCGGCCACAGCGGCGATCCTTTGGTTGATCAAGGCATTTTCCGCCCTATGGGAGGCCAGGGACTGGCTCAGGGTCTGGCGGCAAGCCTTCGGCAGGGAAGGTCGAAACCACTGCTTGACGCAGAGGTTGGGATCAAGGCGCAGGGCGAGAAATCGCGGCGCGTCCGTCACGATCACGAGCTCCACTCCCCGCTGGGCCAAACGGCTGGCCAGCTCATCCAGCGCCTGCTCGAAGAAAGCCATCTTGGCGGCAGCCGCCACCACGTGGTGGCCCCGGGCATCGATCTGCATCGAGCGGGTGTCCTCCCCTGCGCCGAAGTGGGAGCGGTAATAATTTTGAATCAGAACCAAGTCCCCGGGCCGGACGGCCGCCAACGTGGCCGCCATCAGCTGCTGGGCGAAATCCCAGCAGCCCGTGGATTCATGGTTCGACGCCGACGGGGGGAAAGGACAGCCTCCGCGGGAGAGATGGGTGATCTGCAGAGGCAACACCCGATGCAGTCGCTCCTCAAGCGGCACCAGGGCCAGGGCATGGCTATCGCCGAGGACGAACAGCCGGCGCTGGTCAGCCGGCCGCCGTGGGGTCGTACAACGCTTCATCACCTGGGAGAGATCGTTGAGGACCATTCCTGGCCCGCTGTGACAGTGATCGCCGGTCACGGACGTCCCGGCGATGCGCACCTCGTGTTCCCAATGCCGGGCCACGCCGGCGTCCACGCCCTGGAACAGATGGCCCCGCAGGGGGCGCCCCAGTAGCACCAGCACCAGGGCCGAGGCGCCCAGGGCCATCAGACCCCAGACCAGGGTCAGCAGGGGGGAGCCCCAGCGGGCCGCCCGCAGCGGTGTCTCGATGGTGTGGTGAGAGACGACGGCCAGTAGCAGGATCAGGGCCAACTGAAAGGGCACCGTGCGGGCCTCGATGCCCACGGTCCAGGCGCCCAGGGACAGCACACTCCAGTGCCAGAGATAGATGGCATAGGAAATCAGACCGAGATAGCGCAGGGGCGTCGCCACCAGCAACTTCTGGGTGCCCTGGCCGGGGGCCAACCGGACCAGCAGCAGGGCCGTGATCAGGACCACGGCCAGGGTGGAAACCGTGGCCAGGGACCGGGGCAGCATCAGCAGACCGACCAGGGCGGCTGCCGCGAGGGCCACGCCAAGGCCCCCTTGGGACGATGCCCGGCGGGTGCGCCAAACCAGGAAAGCCAGGGCCCCGGCGGCCAGCTCCCAGAAGCGGACGGGGAAAAAGTAGTAAGCCCATCCCGCATCCCGGCCGTTCAGCGCGAACCAGCCCATCAGCGAGGCCAAACTCAACAAAGCCAGGACCAGGCCCAAACGCCGGCCCGATCCAGGGCGATGGCGGGACAAACCACTGGCAAAGACCAGAATCGGAAAGAGCAAATAAAACTGCTCTTCAACGCCCAGGGACCAGGTGTGGGTGAAGGGATTGAGGGAGGCTGCCGGGGCGAAATAATCCGATTGTTGCGCCTGCAAGGTGATGTTGCCCATGCCGAAAAGGGCGGCGATCCCGGTCCTCCAGGTGGCTTCAAACTCGTCCGAGCGAGGGGAGATCACCAAGGCGCCCACCACCATCGTCACCAGCACGCACAGGATCAACAGGGGCATCAGCCGCTTGACCCTTCGGGCGTAGAACCCCAGAAGGAATGGACCCCAGTCGGACTCCTGATGGCGGGCCAAGGAGGCGGTGATCACAAAACCCGAGATCACGAAAAACACGTCCACCCCCAGAAAGCCACTGGGCAACAGGTGTTCGTTGAAGTGGAAGGCGATCACCGCCAGCACGGCGATCGCCCGCAGACCATCGATCTCGGGGCGGTAGGTCTGGGGGCGATCCCTGGACGGTTGCTGCGTCTGATCGCGGCGGACCGATGACCGTGCCATGGGAGCACCAACCAAAACCAACGCTAGGGGTGCATTTCGCCAGCCCCCTAGGCCACCAGGGCCACCAGGGCCACCAGCAGGATTGGCCGCCGGGATTCAAGAGAACCAGGCGCGGCAGGAACGACCACCGCCGGAGGCCTCGATACGATCCCCCCATGAGCTTCCTCGCCGGCCTCAACGACGCCCAGCGCAAGGCCGTCGATCACCACACCGGGCCCCTGCTGGTGGTGGCCGGTGCCGGCAGCGGCAAGACCCGCGCCCTGACCCACCGCATCGCCCACCTGATCGGCCACCACGGCGTCGATCCGGCCGAGGTGCTGGCCGTCACCTTCACCAACAAGGCGGCCCGGGAAATGAAGGAGCGGCTGGAACTGCTGCTGGCCCAGAAACTGGCCCAGAGCCAGTTCGGCCAACCCTGGAGCACCCTGCCAGCGGCGGAACAGCGGCAGCTGCGGGGTCGCATCTATCGGGAGGTGATCAAAGACCTCTGGATCGGCACCTTTCACGCCCTGTTCGCCAGGCTGCTGCGCTTCGACATCGACAAGTACAAGGACAGTGAAGGCCTCAGCTGGACCCGCCAATTCTCGATCTACGACGAGAACGACGCCCAGAGCCTGGTCAAGGAAATCGTCACCCAGGAGCTAGGGCTGGATCCCAAGCGCTTCGAACCCAAGAAGGTGCGCTGGGCCATCAGCAGCGCCAAGAACCAGGGCCAGCTCCCCGAGCAATTGGAGGCCGAAGCCCGGGGC
>Ga0209598_10003523_pt1 | contig 11793 bp, 3 predicted proteins | sample M_140807_EF_Meta_FD_187317 | JGI IMG/M metagenome (GOLD analysis project Ga0209598, IMG submission 187317) | Freshwater microbial communities from Lake Montjoie, Canada to study carbon cycling - M_140807_EF_MetaG (SPAdes) (version 2) | ecosystem: Environmental > Aquatic > Freshwater > Lake... | reverse complement strand
ACACCCTCCCCAGAAGGAACGCAACCGCGACGTGTGCCCGCGCAATGGGCCAGGGTTTCCGCCTACTGGCCCCAGTCCGGGGGCTAATCCGCCCATCTATCCCTCTTCCCTTCCACTGGCGTCCGGGAACCCGCTCTCAGAATTTTCCCCCCAGAGCCATGGATTTTTTTTTCTTTTGATTCGCGGATGGGGATGTTAAGATATATTGGGGCTGAAGAAGCCCTCTATCCTTTAGGCAATATAAATCCTAAGTATAAGGGAGAAAGAAAGAATTTAGGAAAACAAAATATCATGTTTAGTCTGGTACTTAGGTTTCCACAAACAGCCAAATGAGCCATCGAGAAGGCTGGGTTGAGTGATCGTGAATGATCGTGGCTGGTTGAGTGATCATAGAGACTGATCAGTAGGGAAAATGGCCATTTTGTGGAGAAAAGTACGTGCACATCGTATGTTCTTATACGCCCGAGAGGGCGCTTTAAGCAATCTTTTGGCTCTTCATTGAACACAACAAAACACGAGACAGAGTGTACACGCGCCGTACAACAACTGGTGGCTGGTGGAGCCGGGTTGTCAAGCGAGCGCGCAATCGATCGCAAGGATATTCAACGTGTCCTTCCATCCCCATAGGCTGCGCATCGTCAGTTGAATTGGTCAGGAGCCCTGATCAGAAGGGCAGTTGAGAAACGAGCAAGGGAGACGTTCGGGCGCGAGAAATACTTTGGCAAGTAATCTTGGAGCTGACGGAAGGTCAACCCACACCAAGGTGAACGCAGCCGGGGAACAGCCAAACCCGAAGCTGTAGCAAGGTGTGCATTAATTTTTCCCCAAGCAGGAAAAATGGAAGCGGGCAGCGTCCTGCCGGCGGACGAAATCGAACCGATGAGCGGCGTTAAAGCGCCGAAATCGGACGAGGAGGGCAAAGGTTTGCTCAGCACTCTCTTCAAGCAAGGGAGAAATTTGTTCACTTCGCCACCAAAAGGCGAGGGAGCAGCGACTTTAGCCCAAGGAGTTGGAGAGACGGACTTGTCGGAAGCGACGAGAGAATTTCTGGCGCAAGCTGGAGCAAGAGCCATAGAGTGGACTATCCAGACGGGGTTCAAGGGAGTCGACGATTTTGATGAGTCGAAAGGGCCAACCTTTGGAGATCAGCTGGTACAGGTGTACAAGGAGAGTTTCCTGGCGCGCCTCGCGCTGGAGAAGGAATTCGACGCTGCCGAAGAGCATATTCAGCAGCTGGACTTCGCCTTGCAGACCAGAGATATGGAGCTCGCCGAGGCGCGCAGCCAGATTGAGGAGTTGCGCCGGGAGTTGCAGCAGGCGGTTGCGGACAAAACGGCCGCAGAAAATGCTGCCACTTTGGCGATCCGCGGCAAACTGGCGGCTGAAAACGCTATGAGAATGGCGGGAGCTGACGACGAGGCAAGGCATGACCGCGGAGACGAAGGGTTAGGTCGTTCCTCTACTTTGCTCAGGCATACCTTGTTGGTAGACGGGCGAACGTGTCAGCAGGCTGATATTCTAGATGCGCTTAAGGAAGCGCCTATTAGGGCTGGGGCTAACACCAGTCTGGACCGAGAGCTGATGGAGACTTTCGCGAGTATAGCCTCGATGACTAGGGGAGAGCTCAGCTGGGGTTCGGAGGCGAGACTGTCTGCGAAAGGCATGACAACTGACCAGATGACTGCTTATGTGGTACACGTGAATCAGGCTGCCGAAGAGTTGAAGAAACAGGGTGAGATCTCGACAACCAAGATGCAGGATTTCGCGCACTTCTTTAAACTGACGAACAGCATCTTGACATCTCCAAAGGCTCCATGCGCTCGACCTGCGTTGCTCCAGGCTAGTCGGGATGCAGAGGACCGAGGGGGGGATGTCCCGGTGTTTTGCAGTACGTACGCAAAGGCAGCAAATCGCTCCAAGGAGGGCTTACCGGATAAGGAGATTAAGGAAGCGGTTCAAGCGATGGAAGACGATGGAAAAATCCTCGGGAAAATAATCGAGGTATTGGCCGTCTCAATTTCGCCGTCGCTCAAGGAGCAGATCGAATCGGGCGATAAGCTCAGTTTCGGGACTAAGGACATCACCAGTCAGTGGGCGAAAAGCTGTGCCAACCTAGGGTATGCGAAAAGGCACTTGGTTGGCAAGGACATGATGAAGGCGGTTCAAGAGTTGTTCGGAATTTTCGACACGCGAAAGGAGGTGCTGACGGATAAGAGCAACAAACGGCTTAAGATGTTCCGCGACTCCATCAAGCTAGCGTTGGAGCGTTGGGAGCAGAAACACCAGACTGCTATTAATACAGCGGTCTTGATCGAGGTTTTTATGGCAGAGGCATATTGCAAGAACGCTAAGCCATGCCCGGTCATTGCTGCCTTCTTCAGCACTATGAAGACGTTAGGCAAATATCAGGAGGCGCTTCAGGATTGGGGGGAGTACAAAAAGGTCTACAAGCAGTTTGCCGACGACATCGAACGGTATGATAGCGAAAATTGGGACTCCAAAAAGGCCAAGCCGAAGGATCAGGAGAAGGTGAAGGAAAAAGACCTCAAGATCGTAGCAGGCCCCTTTCCTGGTGCTGGACGGGGCGGAGGCGGTAATGGGACGTTTTCGGGAGGTAAACCCGGGTTTGGGCGAGGTGATTCCCGGATGAAAGATCGGGTCCCGCAAGCGTTCGTGAATCGGGTGCCGCCAGATCTTTTGGGCCGGTTGCAGGAGCTGGAGGACATGGTGATGTTCGCGGCGAAGAAGGAGCATAATCCATGCCCGAAATGCCACCTCGAGCACCCCTTGGGGCAGTGTACGAAGTCGGACAACCAGAAGGTCCGCAACGACCACATCGCCCCGCTGCTGCACCGTCTGGTGGAGACAGATGACAAGAAACAACGCTTACGTCTTGGGCGCGACATGGTGGCGGCAGCCACTAAAGGAGCTCAAAACGCATACAAACCAAAGTCCCCGCGCCCAAAGCCTGGACCGGCAGCTGGTGCAGCTGGAGGAGGAACGGTGGTCGCGCGCGAGAAAGCATCGCCGGAACTGCTGCAGAAGTGCTGGGACGACAAGCTATGCATCGAGTTCGCAATGACCGGCAAGTGCACAAAGAAAACGTGCCCTTTTACGCACAAGCGGCTGGAGGGCAAGACGGAAGGCAAGAAGGTCGCTTTCAAAGGTACGGGAGTCAGCATGATGAATTTTTTGACTAACGTTACTAATGAGGCCAGGCATGAAAGTGGAGCAGGGCCGGTTGTGGATGTGCCGGTGGGCACGCTCATGCAGTTCCCCTTTGCCAACTTCTGCACCGGCGACGGCCTTAGCCTCGATGAGGCCGACGCGATACGTCAGCAAGAGGCTAATGAGCGACGCTGGGAAGAAGAACGCCTCGAAAGAGAAGCGCTCATGGCGTCTCTCGAAGTTCCGAGCTACAGCAGCGAAGAAGAGTTCGAAGAACATATCGTCGCGCTGTACGGTCCCCCGGATCCCGCGTTCGTGCGTCAGGAGGAAGAAGAGCGACGCTACGAAGAGTATTGTACCAGGCCGTTGGGCCCAGACCTCATGCCTTATGACGATCTGGAGGCAAGCGAGGCAAGCGAGGCGGTAGATGAGCTTGATGACGACGATCTCGAAGATGACAAGGTCGGGGAAGAGCCCGACGACGACGAAGGCGGCGCCGAGGAAGGCGCGGTCGACATAGTCGAGGGCAACGTCAACCAAGTTGAGGAGATGATCGCCGCAGCTGGTGATGTGCCTTTGCCTTTTGGAGTAGATTTCGGGGCAAGGGATCAGCAGATCTTGCGACAGATGGATTGGAGGGCAACTGCGGTGGCGAGGAAGCTTCGAAATATACTTAAAGCGTGGCCCAAGGCTTGGAAAACGGTGCCGGGTGTCTTCAAAGAGATTCGTTGCACCCCGCGCCCTCCAAAAATCGTGATGCCCATGCGAATGAGCAAGCCGCTGGAAGTAGCAAGGGCTGCGCAGTGGGAGCGTACAGGACTCTTCGGGGAGGATGATGTCGACAAGGCCACACGCAAACGGGTCATGCGTCACAATCGTCTCGCCAACTTGTGGAGAGGGCTGGCCAAGGGTGCTACCAGGCGTGAGAGGAAGCGAACCAAGACCGCCTTCTCCAGTCCTACGAAGGAATCGGCTGGACCGGCTTGCGAACCTGGCGAAAAGCGCAATCCAAGGAAGTACAGATTGCCGATGCGGGCATCTCCGTTTGTTCCGGGAGAGGAGACCGGCGCGCGTCAGTTCGGGCCAAGCGGAAAGGGCCGGTTCTTCACCGCCGGGACCTTCTTCGAGCGGCTCGAGCCCCTAGGCAGCAAGAGGGCGAGGCAGGTTCGAGAGCAGGTCAACGCCGATTGGGCAAGTCGTGCAAAGCTCACACGACGCTGGACGCAGATTCTGCGGAAGCGCCGCAGGGAGCGCAGGCGAACGATGAGCCGCGCGAGTAGGTGGGGCGCCGCAGTCTCATGGATGAGCTCGCGTAACCGGATTGTGATGGTGAAGGGTGAGGTACTACCCGTTTGGGTCTCTTTCATAATAGATGACTGCATAGGGTATATCCGCAGCAATTCTGGCGTCTCACCACACATAATGTGGGGGGATCCCCTGCCGGGACGGTCACGTCACTCCATGGGCTTGGTCGCTTACTCCTGCCCAGACATGAAGATGGTAATGCGTGATGGCTTGCCATTGTATGCTCACGCGCCGTGCGAGTATATAGGCTTACGCAACTATCGCCTAGCAAAGCAAGAGGGTGTTATCCTGCCACAGTTCAACCTAGGACGCGCCTACCTGCCGAGGGACTACTGGCTACGCGCGTCGGTGCTTCAGCTCTTCAAACAAGACAGCGAAGCGCCTCAATGCGCAATGGCAGTATGGGCGGCGATTTCGCGGACATGTGAGCGCAAGAAGACGCATCGAGTGGCTATCCAGGCACGCCACAGTCGCTTGGACCAGATTTGGCAAGATCTCCCAGAGGAACTGAAGGACCACATGCGCGAGCTGAACAGGGTGCCGAAGGCGGTATGGGCGCTAGTTGCTAAATCGCAGTTCAAGCTGCAAGCCAATGCATTCCGTGCCTGGCGGGACTACAACAGGCTAGTAAAGCGTCTTGCAGAGATACCCAGGGTGGCTACTACTACGGCCCGCGAGGCCATGCAAAGGCTGCAGGCGGTGCATGTGGCGCACAATGACCAGCGATGGCGTCGCAGGCGTCAGCAGGTGGCATTCGATGAATGGCAATGGGTCACCGAGCTATTGGATATGGCACGAACAACAGCTTGCGTTCGCTTCGACGAAATCCAATTGAAGTTTTTCGAGATGGTTTTTGGGCGCTGGAAGACTAGGGCGACCTGGTTCGACAAATACTGCTTAGCACTCATCTTGTGTGACCTACGACGCAACGAAGCATCGTTGCAAGCGTCGTTCAACGCATGGGCAATGTTGGTTGGTCGTAAAACGCTGACAAAAGCAGCATTCAGAGCATGGGCAAGAGAAATCAACCCGCCATATGAGTTGGACTGGGACAAAATGGAAGCCAGGGCTGCCGGGTTGGTGTATACCACCGATGGGGGTTGGCAGGCTGAGTTGGACTGGGACGAAGTCGAAGCCGCCGGGGCCGGCTTGGTGTATACAAGCAACGGGGGTTGGGAGGCTCGGCCCGGGGTTACAGTTCAGGAATACATGGTGCACGTGCAAGCACGGAACCAAGCTCAACAGCTGTATACTCGATGCACGGGCAGACGTCTGATCACGGCGGTCTTCAGAGAATGGAAGACGCATAGGTTATTTTGGGCGGATGACTATCATTGTCAGCGCCTCGTAATGGCGGTTTTTGTAGCATGGGTAAGTGCCGAAAAGTCACCGCTGCTATTGACTCAACAGCAGGTGTTGCAGCTTGGTTTTCGGGAGCTGAATTTGGAAGCCACAGAGCGCATCAGACTGCATCGGCAAGAGTTGGTGCCGGTGGATTTCACAGAGGACTGGCAGATAAAGTCCAGTTCAGATTCAGAAAGCTCAGGTTCAGAAGCAGAAGGAAACGGGGCGTTGCCTCGGCTGCCGGATCGGAGCGGAACCTTCGTGGGGTGGGGCGGATGGCACGGCGAGTCAGACTATACGACCAACCATTGGTCGCCAAGAGGGCCTACCAGCCCCTACGGGCACTTTGCCCCCGCGGGTTTAAAACCGTATGCTCTAACAGTGCCTACACCGGCAGGTACCTTTGATGGTAACGAAGCTCTAGAAGGATTGACGCCGTTACCGCAGAGATCACACGGCGCCCAAGAGCGGCGCTGCAGGCGAGTGTTGCGGGCGTGGCGCCAGGTGCTGCTCACGCGTAAGCAGTCGGCAGCCGGGGACAGCAACAGCGCCGATGATTCAGATGGAAATAGCAGTGATGATGACGATGCGGGAGATGAGCAACGTCGGTTCAGGCAGGACACATTACCCGCCGACTCTAGGTTGTCGCAATCAGCGAGTAATGCAGATCATCTCACCCGTCCAATGCCGCCGACTACGTTCGGCAGTGTCTTACGGAGGCTCTTTGGGGGACTAAGGCCATTACCATGGGCGCCACATCCCCTATCCACCTTCATGAACACCGAGGCGTATCGCAGGTTCAGCTACTGTGCAAGCTCGGGGGAGTACACAGCTTTTGAGGTGCCGGGAGAGGCCGCGGTTTATCTCGCATCATTTGCGGCAAACGCCCAGCCAGGTGTGCGACTCTGGTTGGTGGATTCTGGATCGTCATGTTTTGTCACTCCATTTCGTGACACCATGATCCTGCCCATCCGAACGGAGTTGCAGATGAATGGAATAGGAGGAGCCCACTCCAAGATGGTGTCGCCGTTGATATTGTCCTTCTTGGATGTAGAAGGGAAGTATGCGGTGTTGCATTTTCAATGCGTCTTTCTGTTGGAGACGTTGCCAATCCCGCTCTTCGCCACAGGGCCTTGTGAGCAGCAAGGCTGGGGGTTTAGCTTGAACGCTGCATCTCCATGCGCCACATTGCCGGACGGCAGGTGCGTACCGCTTTTTAGAGACAGGGTCACTGGATTTCATTGGATGCCAGAACGCCTCCATGCGTTGCCTACGATTAAGGGCCGTCGCGCTGTAGTTGCGAAATGTCTAGAACAGTCTAGTCAGGCGGGAATCGAACTCGAGTATGTGCCTGCTTTGGACTGCGCCGAGCAGCGAACTAGGCTAGAAGACGCTGAGCGTTTGCCCACAGCGCCACTCTCGCAGTATAGGTATGATCAGATGGTCGCGCAGCACTCAGTGGGGGGAGGAAAGCAGCGTGCTCACGCCGTGACAGCGGTGAACACGCGCGCGCAGCTGAGTGATGCTCGGAGACAGAAAAACGAGGAGGATCATAATGATCTGATGCAAACGGCGTGGAAAAATCTCTACAAGAAGTGGGATGAGGAAGACGCAGTGAAGGGGAGGTCGAGATGGCTGAAGCCAGAGCCCAAGACAGAGGACCAAGCAGGAGAGAAATACGAGGATTTTCAAGAGGATAGCTGGCAAGAGACCAGCGAAACGGAGGAGAGCCCGGTCAAGCAGGAGGTCAAGCAGGAGAGCGACGACAGCTTTTTCAAGAACGAGAAGTTAAAGAAGCAGAGCAGCCCTCAAACGCGACCGCTGAGGCTAAGGATCCCAAGAACGCGGTGGCTGGACACGAATCAACCTCAAGATACGCAGAAAGCCGCCAAGTTCATCCACGAAGCTCTAGGCCACCTCTCCATGAAGACCATCAGAGAGGGGCTGAAGGTAGTAAAGGGCTATGAATCCATCGCAAATATCCTCGAGGTAATGCCTGATGACAGACACTGCAACGCTTGTGCTATTGGCAAGAGTAGGATGCCGGCGATACCCAAAGGTAAAACCGTGAGGCTCACGCCGACGAAGAAGGATCTAAAGCTGTTCGTTGATTTGAGTGGACATATTGAGGAGCCTAGTATATGGCATAATTTCCACTATTACATCTCCGCCTGTACACAGCAGGGGTTTTCTTACATCCGCGGCCTGAGGTCTCGATCGCAGGCTCTTCTGGCGTTAGCTCAAATTTTTGCTGAGTGCGGTAGCCCGAAGGAGGTGCAAATCGATGGCGAGGGAGGTTTAGCCAACGACATTGCGGCGGATTTCTTCGCATCCCGAGGGATCCATGTGGTCAAGACCGAAGCCTACGCACATTTCCGAAACGGGAAAATCGAGCGGAGGCATCAGACCTGGAAAGGCATGTGTCGAGCGATGTTAAGCAGAGCCGGTATGTCGATCTCCTTCTGGTGGTTTGCCATGAGACAGGCGGTGTTGATTGGTAACCTGATTCTGCTGGAGACGGAGATCGAAGGGAGTGAGGCCGCATCGAGGAGATCAATTTGGGAAGCCCACTTCGGAGAGACTCCACACCTGGACTCGTATGTCTTGGGACCATTTGGATGCTTGGCGTTCCTGATCCTGACGAAGGAGCAGAGACAGGCGAGGGGGTTGTGCGGGCATTTTGGCAACAGATCGCTTCAGGGTTTATATTTAGGTGCCCATGTGGATGCGGCATCTGGCGTTTTTCGGCACTTGTTTACTGATGGTAGGACGGTATACTCAACGCCGCATGCTTTGAAAGTGGTGGGCGACGGTTACCCGCTACACGAAAATGAAAGTAGCAGTTCGCTGATTCCGACTATCGAGGAACCCAGTAGGGAGCAAGATGGCGCTTATGCGTTCGACGGGAACATGCTGGCAGTGGTGATCAAGCAGGCGAAGGCGCAGAAGGAGCGTGAAGTGCAGCTGTACTTGAACTATAATAGGGAAGCTGTAGATGATGTACTCGAGCATGGAGCGGTGGATGAGGCATTGGTGTATGCTGTGACTGGATATCAGAAGGGCAAACATCGCCGGGAAACCAGATTGAAGGGTGACGAAAGGCGAACTGGTAAGAAAATGCAGGAGCCGACGCGGATCGTATCTGCGGCGAAAGATGGAGTGGCCTGCCACAAGCGGTTAGATGAAAAGGCAATAGATGAGAAGGACGCGATGATCCACCCGCTCCAAGTAGACCAACTCGAGCCTTGGCCAGAGGAGTTTGAGCTGGAGGAGCCTTACCCAGGGGCAAGATATGCGGTAGCCTCATGCCACGATTATTCGCAGGAGGCGATCACCCCGTCGGGCTTGAAGGATCCGTACAGCCGATTCATCGGCAGAAAGGTGCGCAAGTATTTTGAGACACACAATCTAAAGCAGAGGCATCGACTGCAGGCGGTAGAAGGTGTCGTCGAAAAGTACTTGAAGAGCAAAAGTTTGTTCCGCGTTAGATACAACACTAACAGCAGCGATGCGGACCGGGAAGATCTGGACTTAGCTGCGCTGGAAGATGTATTGATAATGGGACGCGTATACGGAGATGGCGCTAATGATGAGGGCAAGACGCGGGATGAGATTAGGCGGGCCGAAATCTACACCGCTATCTACGCGGAAGCACAGGAGGAGGTGTTCCACAACAACGTCCCGGACCCAGAGTTAGAGAAAATGATAGCTAGTGGGAGCGCGATGTGCTTCGCAGCCGCGACGGGTGAGAAGCCAATCTACGACGATGAGCCGCGCTCGGCAAAAGAAGTAGATGCGCATCCAGAGCGAGAAGCGATTTTGACAAGCACAGTCGCAGAAATCAACCAGTTCATCGAACAGGCGATAGGTGTCGAGGTGACACAGGATGAAGTGGCGGACTTCGTGAGCAAAGGTGGCAAGGTGCTTAATGCAAAGTTCATATATAAACGGAAGTATCACATATTGCCGACCGGTGAAGAGCAGTTTCTGAAATGGAAAAGTCGGATGGCTGTAGTAGGATGCGCTGAGAGGCAAGGGTGGGAAACAGTATACTCCACCTTCTCGCCTACAGTGGCATTTGCGGCTATACGCCTGCTGATTGCAGTGGCCGTGGATGCAAAATATACGGTGGACTCGTATGACTTGTCAGGAGCATTTCTGGGTACTGAACTCAGAGACAGGGCCGTGTACATAAAGCTGCCGGCGGATGCGGGGGTACATGCGGGAAAGATATTGCTACTAAAGAAATCCGTCTATGGCTTGAAGACGAGTGGAAAGGATTTCATTGAGCAGCTAGGGGAGGAGATACTTGGGTTCGTGGTAGAACTAACTTGCCCTATGACAGGAAAAGTAAGCAAGCATTCTTTCAAGCGGATACCGGTGGACCACTGTGTTTATAGATATGAAGATGCACAGGGCAGGGTAATGTTACTGTTGCACTATGTGGATGATCTAGTGCTGGCGAGCACCGATACTAAGCTGAGGGAGGAGTTCTTGAAGCATATTAACAGAAGGTGGAACACCACACATGAGGGAAGATTGACGCGATTTTTGGGGATTAACTACAACTGGAGTGCTGGGTCTTGCACATGCAACGCGGCAGCATACATAGAGAGGATTGCTAGGCGTTTCGAGGTCACGGAGATGCGCTTACCGGACAGCCCAATCGACGCAGGATTCGAAATTACAGAAGCGGATTTTGAGATACCCTCGACCCCAGAGCAGATAAGCTTGTACCGATCTTTGATCGGATCGATTGGCTACGCAGCCACCACTTGTAGGTTCGATGTATCTTTCGCGATGTCTATGTTGAGTAGGTATTTGGCGAAACCGAATGCCAGGCTGATTGAGGCAGCAAAAAGGGTAATACGCTACTTGTTGAAGACGAAGGATCTAGGAATCACTTGGAAAATTCAGCCAGAAGACAAGGAGACAGGATTTGCCAACACGCTTTTTGGGGCCACCGATGCTTCGTTTGCGATGTGCCCATTGACGCGCAAATCACACGCGGGATATGTAGTGTTCATGAATCACGGCGTGGTCAGTTACAAATCCAAGTTGCAGAATATCGTCACATTGTCGAGTGCGGAATCGGAGTTTGTGGCGCTTTCCGATGTTACATGTGAAGTCAGGTATTTGAGAGAATTATGCCGAGGGCTTGGTTATCCTCAGCGAGATGCTACACTTGTGTTCGAAGACAATAGGGCAGCTATATTGGTGGCGCAAAATGAGTGCAGTGCCAGCGGCAGGATGAGGCATGTGGATGTAAAGTTCCGTTTCGTCATGGAAGCCGTTAAGAACAAGGAGATCAGAGTGAGGTACATTCAGACGGATCTTAATTTTGCGGATTTATTCACCAAATCGCTTACTCCCAAGAAGCATACCGAAGGGGTTAAAGCGGTGTTAGGTGACAAAGACGCTTATCGACTTGCGGTCGGAAACGCTGATGTTGAGTCCGAGGAGCAAGAAGCCAGTCGCGTGATGATGCTCGAGTGCTACTAAAACTCACTTAGAAGCGAGCAGGCGACGGAAGTGGTAATAATCGCCGTCGACAGGGACAAGATCGCGGAGGTCGCAGTAGAGGGGGGCGCCGGTGTCAACCAGCTCAACCTCATACTTGGGTGGGTTGTACTGCGTATAGATCCTGATGATCTTCACACGCGGCTTGCAGTCTGTCTTCAGAAAGCGGCAGCGGCCGACGTAGAAGAAGATGTCGTTCATCTTGGGAAAGGTGACGGTGTGGATCGGACGGAAGCGATCGGGGGTCGTCTTGAACTCGCGAACCGGGTAGCGTGGCATCGCAGCGTGGCAAGTGTTGAAAATCAAAAGGTTTTGTGACTCAGATTTTATAGGTATGCAATCTATTTTCGGTGAAAAGTAAGAGCTATTTCGAGCGAAATAAGTAGACTAAAATTATGGCGCCGTTACAGTTCTATGCGGGTAGTGTAACGCCCGACTAGCGGTGGCTATAGAAAA
>Ga0209598_10003522_pt1 | contig 11798 bp, 10 predicted proteins | sample M_140807_EF_Meta_FD_187317 | JGI IMG/M metagenome (GOLD analysis project Ga0209598, IMG submission 187317) | Freshwater microbial communities from Lake Montjoie, Canada to study carbon cycling - M_140807_EF_MetaG (SPAdes) (version 2) | ecosystem: Environmental > Aquatic > Freshwater > Lake... | reverse complement strand
GTGCAGCCGCCTTCTTGTTTTAGAGGGAGGAAAGCTTTTTCACGATGGCGCCGTTCAAGTGGGTATTGAGCGCTACATGTTAGGCCTAAAGGCGGCTGTTAATCGCTCTCTGTCGGACGAACAGCGTTCGGGAACGGGCGAGTTGAGGGTAGTCCGTGCCAATTTCTCAAAAGAGTTTTTTCAATGCGCAGAAGAAAAGGTGCTGCATTTCACTCTTGAGAAATTGAAACCGATTTTCGGGCGGTTTTTTGTCTCCCTACAGCTTGTCGATTCAATGGGCACGGTGGTGCTGCAATGTGATTCCAGATTTTTGGATGGGTGGTTTGATCCGGAGCACGATTTAGAAATGGAGTTCCGCTTCAGCTCTCCGTGGCTGAAGCCGGGTTCCTACCATGTGGACATCTTCCTTTGCTCTTCAGGAATTTTAGACCAGTGCGAACACGCTGCTGGTTTTGAGGTTTTGCCCATTTTTCCGTATCCCGCAGCGACCAACGCTGAGGCGGTGGCCCATGGGGTTGTATTCGCAGATTTCCAAATCCGCTCCACCTCGAGCTCTGTGGACTCACTTCAAATGGGATGCGCCGCGCAGCAGTGATTTAATTGTCGTGATCGTAAAAGCAGTCGCATTCTAAAGGTTGAATAGGCAGTTAGATTTTAATGATCGAATAACTGATAGTTTAAAATATTTTTAGGTATCAAAATTATGCTTAATTGCATTTGGTTAAATATCACTTTAGTTCCAATTAATTGCGTTAAATTGGCTGTTTTATTCTGTACTATTCCAAAAATTAAAAGGAGGATCTCTTGAAACGGATTAAAGCGTATGTTCTAGCTGCGGATCCGACTTGGATTGAGTTTTCTGTTTCCGCTTATTACCCGTATGTTCAGGAGATTATTGTATCCTATGACCGGCGGGGACTAGGTTGGACGGGTGCGCCCGTGGCTTTGGATGAAAGTTTGGAGCGATTGCGAGCGGTTGATTCTGACAGGAAAATGAGATTCGTGGCTGGTGATTTTTCGGGAACTGTCCGAGATCCCATGGAGAATGATACCCTACAGAGAAATGTTGCATTGCAGTTGGCCAGTGAGGATGCCGACTGGGTGTTGCAGCTAGACACAGATGAATATTTGCCATCACCTCCGGCTCTGCTGAGCGCGATTCAGAGGGCTGATTTACAGGGTTTCGGAGCGCTAGAGTGGCCCATGCGGGTTCTCTACCGGAACTTGCCAGGCGGAAAAGCTTTGGAGATTTGCTCCCGAGGCGGAGGGGATCACTTCGAGTATATTGCTCCCGTTGCTGTACGCTCTGGGAAGCGATTGGTGCATTCTCGTCAAACGAATGGGGCGGTGTTGCGGGCTCTGGTGCGAGGCGATCGTTCCAGTGTTCAGTTAAGCCGTCCTGTGGCTGTGGGGGAGGTCCGTGAGGAGTTGTTAAATTCGAACGAGGCCATCATTCACAATTCTTGGGCGCGTTCTCCTGCAGATTTGAGGCGGAAACTTGCCTCTTGGAGCCATGCCAGCGCTCGGGCTTGGATTTATTATTGGGGCCGTTGGCTTCCGTCAGTTTGGACATGGCGATGGATGCGAAACCTGCATCCTTTTTACGGGGGTGTTTGGCCTGCATTAAGGGTGTGTCCAATTCTTTTGCCTGACGGTTTTCAGACGGGTTCGGAGGCAAGTGGTTCTTCCGTCAAAGCTCGGCAACAGAACCTCCCTGCTCATTAATTTAAGACGATTAAGCGTCCTATCATGAAACCGAAAATTGCAATTTTGATCGTGGTCTGGAATGGTGTGAAAGATACACTGGAGTGCTTGGAGTCACTTCAGGATGATTTGTATGAAAATAAAGAAATTATTATCGTTGATAATGGCTCGACGGATGATTCTTGTGAGATAATAAAATCGAGTGGTTTTAATGTTAAGATTATTCGCAGTGAATCAAACTTGGGATTTACGGGTGGCAATAATTTGGGATTGAAAGAGGCGAAAAGGTGCGGTGCCCAGTATGTTTTCCTGTTGAATAACGATACCACCGTTGAGCCAGAGGCGCTTAGCGCTTTAGTTGAGGCGGCTCAATTGCAGCCGAGAGCGGGTATTTTGTCTCCTGTAATTCATTACTATGATAGCCCAGCGGAAATATGGTTCGCTGGGGCAACCTTACGCTTCTACGTCGGTGAGGCTTTGCACGATCTTTCGCTACAACCCGGAAGGCTTTCCAAACCGTACTTTTCACCGTGGGTGAGCGGCTGTGCCATGCTTGTCAGCATGGTTGCGGTGGATCGGGTGGGAAGCTTTGATGACCGCTTCTATCTTAATTGGGAGGACGTTGATTGGTGTGTGCGGATGAGGAGTGAGGGTTGGGACGTTGGAGTGGTTCCCAGTGCGCGTATTTACCATAAAGTGGGGCGTTCCCAGTGGAAGCTGCACGGTAGAAGCTGTTATTACAGTGTTCGCAACAACCTCTTGTTCTCAGCAAAGCATGCTGGCTTGGGATATTTGAGCACCTTCGTGCTGGTGATGTGGCGGCATTTCCGCGAGGTTTTGCGCCGCTCAGGGGCTGGGCGCAGGGAAATTTTGGATGGCGCCATCAATGGTTTTTCTGATCACCTAGCTGGCCATTATGGTTGTCGAAGCCTGGAGGGGGACTGCGCCAAGGCCCGTGCGCAGGCAAGTGAACCTTACGTTCGCGTGTGAGCTTATTTCAGAAATGGAATCGGCCCCGGTTGGCTCTGGATGCTCTCGTATCTTTTGGATTTAATACGTTATCGGGTAGGTGATTAAAATTGAATTTAGAATTTCGTCTTGAAATAATATCTCAGCACCTTTGGCGGCTATGCGCTCTATGTTGACCGTGCTGAGTAGCGGCATGAACGGTCTGCGGATATTGTTGCGACGAATTAAATTAGTGGAGAGTTGGGAAAAGGAGTTTTTCGGGTAGCGGTCGCTCAATTTTGAATGCCGCCACCTGTCGAACTCATAAGTGGAGGGGGACGGGAGATGGGAAATGTTGTGAAAAATAAAATGGCTCTGGGGGAGTCGCTTCATTGCGAACGGGCGATGGGTGCGGAAGTTCCTGACGAGGTCTTTGAGGAGGAGGTTGTATGAAGATTGCGATGACTTCGCTGTATCTTCCTGGTGGAAGCAAGATTGGGGTGGGATATCAGGTTCACAACATGGCCAATCAAATGGTACTCCGTGGCCACGAGGTGACAGTTTTTTCGCAGTGCGCTGCAGGCGAATCTCCATTGTACGAGTTGCAGAGAGTGCCTTCCCGCAAACGTTTGAAGACTTTGGGTTTTGCCTGGGATCTTAGGGCAGTGGATTTTTCGAAATTTGATGTGCTCCATGCACATGGAGATGACTGGTTTTTATGGGGAAAGCATCTTCCAAGGCATATACACACCTACCACGGTTCCTGTTTGGCCGAGTTTGAGCATCAGACAATTTTGCGTGAACAGATTAGAATGCTTGGGCTTGCGGTGTGTGAAACGGCTTCAACGGCACTTTGTAATGTCGCCGTAGCAGTTTCGGAAAACACACGTGCGTACGTTCCTCTTGTGCGCGCGGTCATTCCTAATGGTGTTGATCTCACGAGATTTCATCCAGGCGAGCAGAAATCCGATTACCCCTCTATTTTGTTTGTGGGAACCATACACGGGAGAAAGCGCGGAGAATTTCTGGTTCAAACCTTTAGGGAACGTGTACTCGCCGTGCTCCCTAAAGCCGTTCTTTGGGCTGTTTGCGAAGAGCCTGTAAAAGGGGACGGGGTGCATTGGTTTGGGAAGGTTCCGACTGAAGTGCTCAGTGAATTATACCGAAGTGCGTGGGTGTTTTGTTTGCCCAGTTCGTATGAAGGGTTTGGCGTGCCGTACATTGAGGCAATGGCCTCGGGAACGGCTGTGGTAGCGACGCCGAACCGAGGCGCTGTGGAGGTGTTGCGTCGAGGAACGTGTGGTTTGGTGGTTGCGGATCACCGCTTGGGTTCAGCTCTGGTACAGGTGCTGCGCAATCCGGCTTTGCGACGTTATTTGGAAGCGGCTGGGATTCGGCACTCCAGAAAGTACGGTTGGGATCAGATTTGCGCTGGGTACGAAATGCTTTACGCAGGAGGCGAGATGCCATCCTTAAATTCGGTTTTAGAAAGTGAGGCGGTATGAAGCGGGTTGCCCTATTTCCAAGTGCTTTTCATCCCAGTTTGGGAGGGGTGGAAGAGTTGACTGGGCAACTCGCGTTGCAGATGGTCAAAAAAGGTGGTGGCGTTCTGATTTGTACCAATCGCTGGCCGCGCGCGTTGCCTGCGAAGGAATGGTGGAAGGGCGTTCTGGTGCATCGGTTTCCATTTCGTTTGCCCGAAGACAACCTGAAAGCGCGGGTCAGTTTTCGGCTTACTGGAATGCGAATCTTGAGAGAAGTGGTTCGCGCCTTGGTAAGGTTCCGCGCTGAGGTGGTTCATGTTCACTGTGTTAGTGCGAACGCCTGGTACGCTGCGCGCGCTGCGGAGGCGTTGGGTCTGCCGTTAGTCGTGAGCTCGCACGGGGAGCGCACCATGGACGCCAACGGACTCTATGAAAAATCGCCTTTGTACAATCGTATTTTGCGGGACGTTTTGGGTAGAGCGCGCTGGGTTACTGCTTGTTCAAAGGCAACTCTTGGGGATTTGCAAACCTATTGGGGACGCGATTTTCCAAACGGACAAAGCGTCGTGTACGGTGGGGTGGGGGAGGATGCCTTTTGCGCAGCATCTGCGTGGCAGCATCCGGTTCCTTACATTTTTGCCTTGGGACGTTTGGTAAAACAAAAGGGGTTTTCAGAACTGTTGAAGGCTTTTGCATTGGCGGATGTACCTGGAGTGAACCTGTTGCTGGCGGGTGAGGGGCCAGAAAGAGAGACGCTCACCGAATTGCGCGACAGTCTGGGGCTTTGTGGGAAAGTTCATTTTGTGGGGCGGGCGGATCGGGCGCAGGTTCGATCGTTGTTTTCTGGGTGTATCGGGCTGGTCGTCCCGTCGCTCCGCGAGCCGATGGGGATCGTCGCTTTGGAAGGGATGGCTGCGGGTAAACCGCTTGTGGTTAGCGCAGTGGGCGGGTTGAGAGAGATTGTGCCTGAGGGGGCAGGAGCGCGGCATGTAGCGCCGGGTGATGTGGGGCAACTTGCCGAGGGCATCGTATGGCTTGCGAATCGGCGCGAGACAGTGGGTGCTACGGGGTTGGGAGAGCGGGTGGCTGATTTCCTTTGGGCTAATATTGCTCAAAAATACGCTGAGATTTACGAAAAAATTGCGCGCCGACAATTTGAAGGTGATTCCGGCAGGATTGCTTGGGTCGGGCTTTGACTTTTGGTTAATGGATGCCCTATGTTGGTTCCTTGGCGGCCTGTTGAGGGTTGGCCAATCAGCTGCGATTCTGCGCTGCCTCTGGGACTCCAGTTTTTGGCGAGAGCCTAGATCAGTTTGCGCGTGGATCTGCGATGCGAGTTGTTGAATCCCACCAGTATCCATTCCTCCCCAGTGAGTATTAACCAAGAGTTTATTCTCGAAATCTTGTTGGAAAGCGGACTTGTGTCCAAGGCGCAGTTGGATGAAGCGCGTGGTGGCGGTCACGGTTCCGGGTTGGTTGAACATCTTGTTCAAGCGGGGATTTTGACGGAAGAAGATTACATGCGGGCGCTAGCGGCGCACGCCTCCATGGAATTTGTCGATGTCCTTGCTTTGGACGTCAAAGCGGACGTTTTGGATGAGTTGCCTAAAGAGCTTGCTGAGCGCTTTAAGGTGGTGCCTGTCGCAAGAACTGAGGGCGGGTTAGCGGTTGCGGTCTCCAACCCTCTGGATTTTGACACCTTCGACAGTCTGTCTCATTTGTTGGGGATGACGCCTGAATTTGTTTGTGGCGCACCTGGCGCCGTACGTGAGGCGCTCTTTAAGTGGTACGGGATCGGGACGGATCCCTCCAAGCCTGCGAGTTCGAATGTGTATGAGGAACAGGCCAGTGAAACGGATGCGGGCGACGCTCCGATCATTCGGATGGTCACGTCTCTGCTGATGGAAGCTTACACCATGCGGGCCAGTGACATTCATCTGGAGCCGATGGAGAAGGTGTTTCGCGTTCGGTTTCGTGTGGATGGAGTTTTGCAGGAAATGCAAAGTCCGCCGAAGCGGTTGCAGGCCGCGATCATCTCGCGTCTGAAAATCATGTCTGGGACTATGTCTATCGCCGAAAAGCGACTCCCCCAAGACGGTCGCATTCAGGTCACCGTCGGGAATCGTCAGGTCGACTTGCGCGTTTCGACGGTACCCACCACCCATGGCGAGAGTATCGTGATGCGTATTTTGGATAAGTCGGCGCTACAGCTTGGCTTGCCCCAGTTGGGCTTTTTATCTGATGACCAAGCGATTTTTGAAAAGCTCATCGGGTTTCCTGATGGCATCTTGCTTGTCACCGGCCCGACTGGCTCCGGCAAAACGACTACGCTTTACGCCTGTCTGAACTACATCAACAGGCCCGACAAAAAGCTCATCACTGTGGAGGATCCCGTTGAGTACCAGATGGCTGGGATTAATCAGGTCCAAGTGAATACGGAAATCGGCATGACCTTTCCTGCCGCTCTGCGCTCTATGCTGCGTCAGGCGCCGAACATTATCATGGTGGGAGAAATTCGCGACGCGGACACTGCCAACATTGCCATCAACGCCTCGCTCACCGGACATCTCGTATTTTCAACCTTGCACACGAACGACGCGCCGGGGGCGGTTGCCCGTTTGGTGGACATCGGGGTTCAACCGTTTTTGGTTTCCTCGGCGGTGCGCGCCGTGGTGGCACAGCGTTTGGTCCGGCGCATTTGTGGAAAGTGCAAGGCTCCCGCAGAACTGCTGCCTTCGGATATGCGCGCTTTGGGAATCGACGCGCTCCAGATTTCCAGCGCCTCTGTCTCCCGAGGGGCGGGTTGCGAGAATTGCCGTAACGGCGGCTACAAAGGGCGAGCCGGAATCTTTGAATTTTTTGTCGTCGATGATGAGGTTCGCCGCATGATCAACGAACGTTATACCACGATTCAGCTGCGCAAACGAGCGAGGGAAATGGGGATGCGCACCTTGCGTGAAGACGGAATACGCAAGGTGCTTTCAGGGATGACGACAGCCGATGAGGTCATCAGCGCCACCATGGGAGACAAAGAGTAGTCAAAACTACGGATGTTCGCAAACCCTCAGACCCCTCTTCGAGCGAACCCTTTTTAGCCCCCATGAACCACTCTTTCATACTCGAATCGCTGGCCGAACAGGGGCTGATTTCCGAGGACGCCGTTGGAGAAGTCGCCTTTGAAATCGCCCAAACGGGCCTGTCTCTGGCCAAAGTGCTCGAGAAACAGAACCTCATGACTGAGGACCAGTTTCACCTCACCATCGCTCAGATGATTGGGACCGAAGCGGTGAGTCTCAACGGATTCGTGCCACCCCAAGAGCTTCTGGATATGCTGCCTGTGGGTTTGGCTCAGTTACATCGGGCGGTTCCAGTGGGATGGGACGGTAATTCGTTACAAGTGGCGCTGGACGACCCATTTCATCATCAATCGGTGGAAGATCTGCGCTTTGCTTTGGGGTTTGATGTGCATCTCGTGATTGCGCCGGTGGATGAAGTCGCTGAATTGCTGCGAAATCATTACAGCCGTGGTGCTGACGAGCTTAAGGCGGTCCTGTCCCAAATGGACGGCGACGACATGGGCAGTGAAACTGAGGTCCTCAATGATGCTCCTATCATTAAGTACGTCGATTTGGTGATGCAACAGGCCATAGTCGACCGTGCTTCGGACATCCATTTCGAACCCTTCGAACACGACTTTAAGATTCGCTACCGTGTGGATGGCGCTTTGTATGAAATGGCACCGCCGCCTCGTCACCTGGCTTCCTCCATCATTTCTCGTGTGAAAGTGATGGCGAATTTGAATATCGCTGAACGTCGTCTTCCTCAGGACGGCCGCATTCAGCGCGAGGTAAACGGGCGCTCGGTGGATATGCGTGTTTCGACGCTTCCGACGCAGTTCGGTGAGAGCGTGGTGCTGCGTGTGTTGGACCGCTCCAGCGTGAATTTAAGTCTTGAGGCGTTGGGATTACCGCAGCCAATTTACAATTACCTCATGCGGACGGTCGAGTTGCCCAACGGCATCTTTATCGTTACCGGTCCGACTGGATCCGGTAAAACAACTACGCTGTATGCTTGTTTGGAGAAAATTAACACCATCGACGCCAAGGTGTTAACCGCCGAGGATCCCGTGGAATTTGATATCGATGGCATTATTCAGGTCCCGATAAACGAGGGCATGGGCTTGACGTTTGCCAGAGTGCTCCGCGCATTCTTGCGACAGGATCCCGACCGTATCATGGTGGGGGAAACCCGCGATGTAGAGACGGCTCAGATTGCGATTCAGGCCTCACTCACCGGTCACTTGGTGCTCACCACGCTGCACACCAATGATGCACCCGGAGCGGTGACTCGCTTAATCGATATGGGCGTGGAACCTTTTATGATTTCAGCCGCCCTGGAAGGGGTGCTGGGACAACGTCTGATTCGAAAAGTTTGCACTCACTGCCGGACGGCTTATGAGCCAACCGAAGCGGTACTATCTCAACTGGGACTTTCTCCCCATGAAATTGGCGACAAACAATTTTACTATGGGGCGGGTTGCGTGCATTGTAACAGCACGGGTTATCGCGGGCGGAAAGGTATTTACGAATTGCTCGATGTGACCGAGCCGATCAGGGAGTTGATCAATCAGAGAGCCCCCAGTCTGGTGTTGAAGCAAAAGGCAATCGAGCTTGGAATGACCACACTTCGCGATGACGGTCTGCGCCTCATTTACGATGGAGAGACTTCCATTGAAGAGATTTTGAAGTACACTTAGTGGCGCTTAGCCAAAACTACCTCCCCGGAATATATGCCAAAGTTTGATTATGTAGCGTTGGACGCGCGCGGTCAGGAGTCTCGCGGCACGGTGGAGGCCTCTTCCACCAATGATGCGGTCGCTGGGTTGCGTAAGTCGGGTCTTTTTCCCACGAGCGTCACAGATGCAGGGAAGGGCGGAGGAGTTGCGGTGGCCGTTGCTGTGGCGAAGAAAGCGGGTCCTAGCTCGGGGGGCGTTGCGGTTGCAGTTGCCCAGAAAGGAAAGTCAAAATCTAAAGGGGGCAGCAAGTTCTTTGAAAAGACGACGGTGGAGTCTGCCATCCTGATGATTTTCACGCGTCAATTGGCGACACTCATCGATGCAGGCCTCCCACTTTTGAGGGGGCTGGATGTGCTCGGAAAGCAGGAGAAAGATCCCGTTCTCAAAAAAATTATCACCTCTATTTCTGAAGCGGTTCAGAGCGGAAGTACTTTTTCTGAGTCGCTGACTTCGCATCCAAAAGTCTTTAACCGTTTGTATGTCAATATGGTGAAAGCGGGGGAATTGGGTGGGGTTCTGGATGTCGTTCTCAATCGACTCGCTGAGTTTCAGGAAAAAGCTCAGAAGCTGCGCAATAAAGTGAAGTCCGCGATGACGTATCCGGTGATCGTGTTGGCGATTGCCATGATCATTCTGGTTTTCTTGCTGGCGTTTATCGTACCGAAGTTCGAACAGATTTTTAAAGATTTGTTAGGGAACAAACCCCTGCCGGACCTCACCCGCATCATCATGGGGCTCAGCGGAAACATTGTGGCAAACTGGTACATCGTTCTCGCTGCTGTGATCGCTTTGGTCGTGGGATGGAAGATGTTCAGTAGTTCATCCAAGGGACAAATCACTCTGGACAAACTGGCGTTGTCATTACCGCTCTTTGGTGATTTGACTCGCAAAAGTTCCATTTCCCGCTTCAGCCGGACTTTGGGAACTTTGGTGACTAGCGGGGTGCCCATCCTACAAGCGCTTATCATCACTCGCGAGACGGCCGGCAACTCTGTAATCGCGGACGCCGTGACGAAAGTCCATGACGCGGTGAAGGAAGGGGAATCCATTGTGACGCCCTTGGAGGCCAGTGGCGTGTTTCCTCCGATCGTTATTTCCATGGTGGATGTCGGTGAAGAGACCGGTCAATTGCCGGACATGTTGCTCAAAGTCGCTGATGTTTATGATGATGAAGTAGACACGACCGTTGATGCGCTTACCTCCCTTCTGGAGCCCTTGATGATTGTTTTTCTCGCCGTGATTGTCGGCACCATCGTTATCGCGCTGTTCCTACCTATGGTAGATCTGCTCAAAAACATGAGTGCTCCCGGCGGCGCCGGCGGGTAGTCCCCCGTTGTCCCTCGATTCACGGCGGTCTATTTTCCACAAACCGAACACCCCCATGCGCACTCACTCACTCGAGCGACGAACCGCTTTCACTCTCATTGAGTTGATGGTGGTTATCAGTATTTTGGGCATCTTAATGTCGATGATTTTGGGCATTCAGCGTTATGCTCAAACCAAGTCCAACCGCAGTCGTGCAGAGGCTGAAATCGCTGCTATCTGTGCTGCGGCTGAGGCGTACAAAGCGGATAATGGCAGCTTTCCGCGCTCGACGGAAACCGACGCTCTGAGTGGTATCAACGACTCCGCCCCGTCGGATCCCAGTCAAGACTACAAAGATTCGAATCTCGCTTTATATAAAATGCTTACGGGGGATGCCGATGTGAATGGCCGCCCCGATTCGACGGAAGGGATGAAGGGTGCTACGCCGCTTTATCTGACTTTTAAGGCGGCCCAATTATCTTGGTCGGGTGGTGCCAGTGGGAGTGGAACCGTACTTTTTGCGCGGGATCCTTGGGGCAAAGCTTATCCGTATGGTTATTCGACAAAACGGAATGCTGCTTTGGAAAAAAACGGTGCCGACGACCCTACGGCAGGACACAATATCACCTTCGACGTCTGGTGCATTGCGGATACTCCGAGCAAGCCTGCTGCGTGGATAACCAACTGGTAACCTTGTTTTAATCATTAGTGCTTAGGAGTTTTTCATTAATAAAACGACTCGCTAAAATGAATCCAACGGCGCCCGATCCAGTGGATGGTCTAAACGCCACGAGGCCAAAGGTACGCATCGCTCAACTCGACGAACTAGCGCCCGTGGCCTGCCCTTGTGGTCAAGCTAGAAGGGCATTTGCTGATCCGGACAATACGCTGGCTACAGTTCATCTCACCGACATCTCCAAAGACAGCCGTGCGCATTATCACAAGCGCATGACCGAGATATACATCGTGCTCGAGGGCGAGGGCGTTCTCGAGGCGGACGGGCAGGTCTTTGCGCTCAAACCGTTGACCACGGTGATGATTCCGCCGGGTTGCATCCATCGCGCGGTGGGCAATCTTCGGATTATCAATGTGCCGATGCCTCCGTTTGATCCGGCAGACGAGTTTGAGATCAGCGTCAATTGACGGGTCCACTTTGGCGGTTCCAGCGTGCGTCGGGGTTGCGTTTCCCATCGGCAAAGGGGATGCTTGGGGTCACGCCATAGTATGTTGAAAAAATCGAAGGACGACGTCGTTGAACTGTTGGAATCCATAGCTCGCCTACTGGAACTCAAAGGAGAAAATGTTTTTAAGATAAGGGCTTACACTAACGCCGTTCGCACCTTGGAAACTTTCAGCGGAGACTTCGCCGCTTTGGTTCTCGAAAAGCGTCTTGGAGAAATCGGTGGGATTGGTACGGCGCTGGAAGACAAAATTACAGAGTTCGCGACCACTGGCGACCTGCCGTATTTCACCGCACTTAAGGCAGAGTTTCCGGAGACGCTGTTTGATCTTTTCGAACTCCAAGGGCTCGGCCCAAAGAAAATTAAGGTGCTGTGGGAAAC
>Ga0209598_10003521_pt1 | contig 11800 bp, 10 predicted proteins | sample M_140807_EF_Meta_FD_187317 | JGI IMG/M metagenome (GOLD analysis project Ga0209598, IMG submission 187317) | Freshwater microbial communities from Lake Montjoie, Canada to study carbon cycling - M_140807_EF_MetaG (SPAdes) (version 2) | ecosystem: Environmental > Aquatic > Freshwater > Lake... | reverse complement strand
CACAGAAAAACTTAAAGGCAACCATCCACCCAAGATACCTAAGCTTACAACAAATCCACCAAAAACTTTTAACATAGTGTGTCCAGCAAGCATATTCGCAAATAAACGAACAGATAAACTTATAGGTCTACTTAAGAAAGATATTATTTCTATAACTACTAATAAGGGTAGTAAAAAAACGGGAATGCCAGATGGAACAAATATTTTTAAAAAACCCAATCCATTTTTTGCAAAACCTACAATAGTAACTCCAATAAATATTACAATAGCAAAAAAAAAAGTGATAATTACCTGGCTAGTAACCGTAAAAGAGTAGGGTAGTAGACCAATCATGTTCATTGTTAATATAAATATAAAAAGAGTTAGTATGAATGGGAAATAGGGTTTTGCATCACTACCAACAGTTTCGTTAATCATTTTTGAAATAAAATTGAATACAAGTTCATTAAGAATTTGAATTTTTCCTGGGACAATACTCACTTTTTTTGTTCCCAGAATAAAGAACGTAATGATTAAAATTGTACTAATCATCATAAATAAACTTGAATTAGTAAAAGAAATATCTATTCCATTTATAGATAAAGAAGGTCCAATTTTATGAACCTCGAACTGTTGCATTGGATTTGTTGCCATAAATTTAGTCTTTATTAATCATTTTTGCCGATCGTACAACATTAAATATGCCAGCCACAATACCAACCAATAATAGAATTATTAAAAAAATTGGCTTAGTTCCTAACCATTTATCAATATACCAGCCAATAAAAATTGCGACAAAAACTGCAGCCACTAATTCTGTACTGATTTTAAATGCAGATCCGATGGAATTATTTTTTGTTTGTGTTTTATCTTTTTTATATTTTTTTTTTATTAATTCTATTTTAGACTTTAGATCATCAAACTCCGACATTCTTTATTTACGCTACCATCTCTTCAGCTTTTTCTAAATCTACAGCGACCAGTTGACTTACACCTCTCTCTGCCATTGTTACTCCATACAATCTATTCATTCTAGACATTGTCAAAGCATGGTGAGTGATAACTATAAATTTAGTTTCGGTAATTTTTGTTAGCTCTTCTATTAACGAGCAAAATCTTGTAACGTTTGCATCATCCAAAGGCGCATCCACTTCATCCAAAATGCAGATTGGCGCTGGATTAATTAAGAATACTGCAAATATTAGGGCCATTGCGGTTAGAGCCTGTTCACCACCTGATAATAAGGTAATTGATTGTAATTTTTTTCCAGGAGGGCTTACTAACAATTCTAAACCAGCTTCTAAAGGATCATCAGACTCTATTAGTTCAAGTCTAGCATTCCCCCCGCCAAATAATTTTGTATATACATCATTAAATTTTCTTCCCACTTTGTCAAAGGCGTCAATTAGTTTCTCTCTTCCTTTTTGATTTAATTCATTAATACTAGATTTAAGTTTTAATATTCCCGCTAGAAGATCTTTTCTGTCTTCCATCATTTTATTTATTTGGTTTTCAAGATTTTTAGTTTCGTCATCTGCTCTTAAATTTACAGCACCCATATTATCCCTTTCGTCTTTGAGAGTTTTTAGTGAAGCTTCTATTTTTTCAATACTTGCTTTTTCAATAGATAATTTATCTTCTTCATTTAAAAGATCATCTATTGAACATTTAAAATCTTCTTTAACTTTATTTTCTATTTCTGAAATTTTTACTTTATGGTTATCTATAAGCGTTTCAAAACGAACTTTTTTCTCACGTCCAGCCAGAACCTTTTCATTAATATCTGTTAATACCTTATTAATTTCTGTGATTTTGTTTTCTGCAATTTCAATTTCTGAACTAATCTTTGTTCTAGCTTCTTCAGTATTTTTTATATTTTCTTGATAAAAACCTTTTTGCTCACCAATTTCACTAGGCTTTATTTGAATTTTCGTGATTTCTTTTTCTAAATTTTTTAGCCGAGATAATAGACTTTCTGATTTTGTTTTTGAATTTTGCTCTAAATTACGCCAGTTATCTATTTCAATATCAACGCTCTTAATTCTCTCTTTTCTTTTAATAGAGTCGTTCTTTATAGTTTCATATTTGTTTAAAAATATTGCATATTTTTCTTGCAATTCTTTAAGTAAAAAAGTTTTTTGAGTGAATTCGTTCTTTGCGTCTTCTTTATTAAAAGATGATATTTGTTCATTATCTTTTTCGATTAGATCATTTAAATTTTCGATATTTTTAGATGTTTCTTCGAAACTAATTAGAAGATTTTTTAAATTTTCTTTAATTTTTTGGGATCCAATATCTTCAAAGTTATTTATGGTATCTTTTAATATTTCAGATTGTTTATTGCTAAAATTTCTAAAATAATTTAAATAATTATTGATAGCTTTTTTAGTCTCAGCATTTCCTATATTTGCAAATATTTTTTCTGATAGAATTTCTAGTGCTCTTTGTTCAAGATTTAGTTGTTCTGCAATTTTTTTAAAATCATTATTAGTTTTATTTTCAATTTCATAATATGTTTTTTCAAACCCTAGTATTTCAGTTTTTTCATCAGTTAATCGTTTAATATTTGAGTTGGCATTATTAATATTAATATTTTCGCCTTGCAGATCATCGTTAGTATTTTTTAGATCAATTCTAAGTTTTTCCAACTCTTCTTTAGTTCTTTGTTCCTCCTTGAATAAATCTTCATATTCTAAATTTAACCTTTGTAGTTTGCTGGTAATTTCTGCAAAATCATTTCTTAGAGGCTTAATTCTTTTATTTTCGCTTTCTAATAGTTCGCTGCTATAATTTTTTTCAATTGTTACTGCACTAATATCATCATCAATTTCGTTTAATCCTTCCAGACTTTCTTTAAGTTCTTTATTAATTTCTTGGATTTTTAAATAACAAAGTAATGCCTCATTTTTTTTAATATCATTTGATATTGTTTTATATCTCGAGGCTTCTTCAGCTTGTTTTAATAAATTTTTTAACTGAAGTTCGATTTGCTTCATTATATCGTCTGCTTTTTTAAGGTTATTTTCAGCAGCACTTAATCTTAACTCGGCTTCATGTCTTCTCGCATGCAGTCCTCCAATACCAGCGGCCTCTTCTAATATTGCTCTTCTATCCGTAGGTTTTGCGGTAATTAAAGAACCAACTTTTCCCTGACTTACCATTGAAGGAGAATGAGCTCCGGTGGAAAGGTCTGCAAATAATATTTGCACATCTCTTGCTCGAACTTCTTTTCCATTAATGTAGTAACTTGAGCCTTTGTCTTTTTCTATTCTTCTTTTAACTTCTATTTCTGGTGTATCTCTATATTGAGAAATGTTTTCGTTATTTTCTAGAAGAATATTTGCTTCAGCAATATTTTTAGAAGGACGGTTTGATGTTCCTGAGAATATTACATCCTCCATCCCACTGCCCCTAAGGCTTTTTGCAGAAGTTTCTCCCATGCACCATCTTAAAGCCTCGACAATATTTGACTTTCCACAACCATTTGGGCCAACAATACCTGTAAGCCCATCTTCAATTAACAAATGTGTTTTATCGGCAAAAGATTTGAAACCAACTATTTCTAGTTTTTTAAATATCATTTTAATATTTTTGATATTTCTTTTGATAAATTTTCAAAAGTAAGATTTCCATCAAATTTTTTGTCATTAATAATAATAGTAGGGGTTGAGTTAATAGAATATTTCTTTTGACCATCAATTCTGTCGTTTAATATTTTGTCTTCCAATTTTTGATCCTTTAAACAGTTTGTGAGCTTCTCATTAGATAAATTAAATTTGTTAGCTATTAAAAATAATTTTTTATTAATTTCCTGTATCTTGTCTCCTGTAGACCAAGTATTTTGATTTTTATAAATCTCATCAATTAGCAAGATACTTGATTCTTTTGTAGAGCATCTAACAATTTTTGATGCATTTAATGCAGCAATATCAAGTGGAAAATCAATAAAACTAATTTTTATTAAATCTTTACTTGCATATTCTTTTACTAATTTTGGATAAGTATTCTTATGAAAATTAGCACAATGGGGACATGTAAATGAACTATAAATTTTAATTTCTACTTTCGCGTTTTTATTACCAATAAATATTTCTTCATTGTTTTGTGCATAAGATAAAGAGCTAAATAATACAAAAGAAAAAATAATTAAAGTCTTTTTAAAAAAATTTTTTATCATGATAATCATAATTTTATTTATTAAGTTTTAAAAAAATTTCTTTTAAATTTTTACTTTTAATTTCATTTATTTTTTTTAAAGTATTTTCACTTAATATAATTATTTTTTTTTTTATTTCAAAAGAAGAGTCTTTAGATATAATTTGTATTTTATTAATAGCTTTAAATCCAAGATAGCTATTAACTTTTTCAATAATTTGATCTCTCGAATATTCAATCTCGATCATTATATTTTTGTTAACATTTATTGTGAGAATGTTTTCATTATTAATTTTTTTGATTTTTAGAGGACTGACATCTTTAAACATTTTTTCACCAACTATGTTTTTCCAATTCTTGATTATTTCAAAATATACAAAGCCGTCTTTTTTTAGTATTTTTTTGGCATTTTCTGGTAATAAACTTTGCAAAGGTCTTAAACCTTGAGTAAATAATTTATTTGAAAATTTATCCGCTACCATGAAAAATGTTTTATCAAATAAAATTCTTGCTTGGTACGATAATCATCAAAGAGATTTGCCATGGCGGAGATATCGTGGTTTTCGCGATAGAATTTATAAAGTTTTAGTCAGTGAGTTTATGCTACAACAAACCCAAGTTAAAACAGTGATTCCTTTTTTTAATAAGTTTTTAAAAGTGTTTCCTGATTTAAAAAAATTATCAAAAGCAAAGTTAGAAAAAGTTTATAAACTTTGGCAAGGACTTGGATATTATTCTAGAGCAAAAAATTTACTCAATACCGCAAAAATAGTTGAATCTAAATATAAAGGAATACTTCCTGCGGATTTTGAAACTTTAAAGAGTTTTCCTGGAATTGGCGATTATACGGCATCAGCTATTATGGCCATAGCGTTTGACAAAGATTTTATAGGAATAGATGGAAACGTCGAAAGATTTGTAGCTAGGTTGTTTGGCTTTAAAAATAATAAAAATAATTTTAAAAATAGTATTTTTATAAAATTAAAAGAAATTAAATCAGAAAATAATTTTTCTCAATTTGCACAAGCATTAATGGAGATGGGAGCATTAATATGCACTCCACAAAATCCAAGATGCGTTATTTGTCCTGTAAAAAAAAATTGTATTTCTTTTAAAAAAAAAGATTTCAATTATAAAATCTATAATAAAAAAAGAGTTAATATCAAAAAATATTATTTATTATATGCTTCAGAAAAAAATAAAATTCTATTTTTTAATAAGAAAAATAAATTATTACAAGATTTTGCGAACTTACCATTACTAGATTATAAAAAAAATTTATTTGACATGAATTTTAAAAAAAATAGTTTTCAATTCGAGGGCGAGCCAAAAATTATTGAGAAAAATTTTACTCATAATATTTCTAATATTAAAATGATAATTAAAATTGTTCTTTTTAAAAGAATTAAAAAAATAAATGATAATAAATTTTATTGGATAAATTATAATAAAATAGATAATTCATTATTATCAAGTTTTTCAAAAAAATTTATAGAGTTAATAAAAACAAAAAAGATTAAATATGTTTAAAAAAATTATTATTGTTGGAGGGGGTATTGCTGGATTAACGTTAGCTAACTTTCTTAAAAAAAATAATTTTAATAATTTTAAGATATATGAAAGATTTGAAAGAAAGTTATCAAGAGCTACGGGAATACAATTAACTCCAAACGCAGTAAGAATTTTGGATTTTTTAGATTCAAGGTTTTTTTTAAATAATAATTTTCATAGAATTAATTATTTAAGTATTAATCCTGTACATTCTAAAAGTTTTACAAGCAAGTCAGAAGTTAGGATGAATCTTCAAAATATTGTTAATGATAAAATGCCTTATTTGACTTGCGATAGAAACATTTTAATGAAATTTTTAGAAAGAAATTTTTCTCCAAAGGAAATTTTTTATAATAAACAAGTTGTGCAAACTATTAAGGATCACAATATTATTAGAGTCAAGTTTAGCGATGGATCGGAAGATTATTGTGATCTGTTGGTTTCTGCAGATGGAATGTTTTCAAAATCTAGGTTAGATAATAATATTATTAAAAGCACAAATTTTTATGCCTATAGAGGAGTGTTAAAGAACTTTTATTCAAAATATTCATTAGAGAATGATGTTGTTCGTTTGTGGTTAAGCGGCAATAAACATTTAGTAACTTATTTTATTAATAATCAGAACGATCTAAGTTTTACAGGAATTAGCAGATCTTCAGAAAAAACAACATATGCAAGCGATCAAATAAGTTATTCAAATCCATTTCCAGCAGATCAATTTAGGAGTTTATTTTTTACCGAAAATAAAATTTTAAGAGAGACGCTAGATACGCTTGATGAAGTCTACCGATGGCCAATATTTTCTCTAAAAAAGAGAGTTTTTTATAGAGATAATCAAATTTTTATAGGAGATTCTTCTCATGGGACCGTCCCATTTCAGGCACAGGGGGCCGCATTAGCAATAGAAGATTCCTATGTTTTGTATGAACAAATTATTAAGAATGTTACTAATAATTTAGGTGTATTTTATTTTAATAAACGCAATAGCAGAGTTAGAAGTATAATTCTTAGATCACATCTAAATGTTTTTCTATTTCATTTAAAAAATCCATTTTTTATTTTTTTGAGAGGAATAATTTTCAAGATAATAGAGAAATCTTTTATAGCAAAAAAACTTATGTTTGGGTGGATTTTTAATTATAATCCAAGAAGTTCTAATTATTTTTTCTAATTTTTTCTCTTAGGTGATCAAGTGGATATAGTTTATTTTCCATTTTTATATGCCAAAAAGACCAACCATTGCAGCTTTCAGTTCCTTGAGCTTTAGCACCAACACTGTGAATAGACCCTGTGATATCTTTATATAGAATACTCCCATCAGCCATCACATGTGCTTGAATTTTATTTTTAGCATCAAATAATTTTAACCCAGGTTCTATTATTCCACTTTCAATTAAATAACCAAACGGTATTCTTTTCTCATTTCTTTTATTTTCTATAGTTTTTAAAAAATTGTCATCAATCTTTTTTATTTTTTTTATTCTTGCCTCAGCAGTTTGAAAATATTCTTTATTACTTTCTATTCCGTAATAGTTTCGCCCTAGTTTTTTAGCAACAGCTCCAGTTGTTCCGGTACCAAAAAAAGGATCTAATATAAAATCATCTTTTTTAGTAGAAGATAGAATAATTCTATACAATAAACTTTCTGGTTTTTGAGTTGAATGAACTTTATTTCCTTTTTCATTTTTTATTCTTTCGTTTCCAGTACAAAGAGCTAATTCCCAATCAGATCTCATTTGCTTATCATCATTAAAGCATTTTAATGATTTATAGTTAAAGGTGTATTTAGAATTTTTGGTTTTAGCAGCCCAGATTAATGTTTCATGAGCATTAGTGAATCTTGTTCCTTTAAAGTTAGGCATAGGATTCTTTTTATTCCATATTATGTCATTAAGAATCCAAAAATCTTTATCTTGTATTACTTTGCCTAATCTAAAAATATTATGATAAGTTCCGATTATCCATATTGTTCCATTTGGTTTTAAAACCCTTTTACATTCATTGATCCATGAAATAGAAAATTCATCATATTTTTTTAAATTATCAAATTTGTCCCAATCATCGTTAACGGCCTTAACTTTCGAATGATCCGGTCTCTCTAAATTTCCCTGTAATTGAAGATTGTACGGAGGGTCAGCAAAAATGCAGTCAAAAGTTTGGTCTGGTATTTTTTTTAATTCTTTTAAAGAATCTCCAAGAATAATCGTGTCTCTATTTATTGTCATACAACTATGGAGAGAAAATAATATTAGAAGACTCTCCCAGTCAACCTATGTCTGCGTATTGATTGTGTCTTATTTTTTAATTTATCAATAGATTGTGTATGGGAGAAAAAGTCCTTCTATGATGCTTAGTAATTCCATATTTTTTAATAGCCTCAAGATGTTTTTTGGTTCCATAACCGCAATTCTTTTCCCAACTATAATTTGGAAACTTTAAGGATAATTCTTCCATAAATAAGTCTCTAGATACTTTTGCTATTATAGACGCTGCTGCTATAGAAATGCATTTTTGATCACCTTTAATAACTGTTCTAATATTTTTATTTGAGTCAGGAGAAAAATTCCCATCAACAAGAATAACATGATCCTTAATATTAATTTTTTCCAAGGCCCTATTCATTGCAAGTAAAGAAGAATGTAAAATATTTAACTTTTCAATTTCTATGACAGAAGAAATACCAACACTATACTCACAATTTTTAATAAGTACTTTAAATATTTCTAATCTTTTTGATTTATTAAGTTTTTTAGAGTCATTAATTCCTTCAGGAAAATTGTTTCGGTCTAACTTAATAGCAGCTGCAAAGACAGGTCCAGCTAAGCACCCCCGTCCAACTTCATCTACACCAATTATATTTTTACCAAATTTAAAATCATTTAAAATATTCATTAGTTTTTAAATATTTCATTTCTGAATTTTTTGAGATCTTCCCATGATAATTTTTTATTTTCAGGTTTACTTAATAAAATTTCTGGATCAAAAGTAGTCAACGTTATAAATTTATCTTTATTAATAACAATCGAGTCCCATTTGCCATGAACTTCCAATATTTTTTTGTTAGAATTATTTAATAAGTTATAAGTATTTTCTCCAAGTAATAAAATATATTTTGGTTTAATAATTTCTAGATGCTTAAATAAAATATCTTTATAAAAATTGTGTCTATTTTTTTTATCAATATCTTTGTCAAAATAAATATTAGATAAATAATATTTTTCTTTCTCAAGGGATATTGATGATAACATTTTTTTCAAAAGATCACCCCTAGATCCTGACAAGATCTCTTGATTCTTAATATCATCATCATTCGGACAATCCCCGAGTATCATAATTTTAGAATCTGGATTTCCTCTAAAAAAAAAATTATTATTATTTTTTATATTTAGTTTATTGTTAATTGCTTTAAATAGTTCGGAAATTAAATGTTTTTTATTAGCAAAAGTCTGTTTTTTAGATTTTGTTACGTCATTAGAAAAAAAATTATTAATATTTAAAGTTGAATAGTATTCCAGTAGGTTTATAGTTTTATTGCTTAGATATTTTTTGTACATTTTTATGAATAAAAAGATTTTTTACATAGTATTTTTATTATTATTTATAACAAATTATTCGCATTTAAGTGCTAATATTTTAGATAATAAAAAAAGATTAGTTAAAAATTCTAATTACTTTTCCAATTATCTATCTGGCAGTCTTTCGTTACAAAAAAATGACTCACAGAAGGCTTATAGTTTTTTCGAAAATATTGAAAATTTAGGAATTTATCATTCAGAATTTAATCTGAAATATATTGAAACCTTAGTTAATAATGGAAAAATTGAAGAAGCTTATATATTTATAAAAAAGTTAGATAAGTCGTATCAATCTTTATATCCATTTAATCTTATACTTTTTGTTTATGATTTTAAAAAAGAAAGATATTCAAAATTAAAGAATTATATTTCGTTACCAAAACAAAGTCCCAGTGACCCTTTACTGTTTGAATTTTATCAAAATCTTGGGTTATGGATAGATTTATCAAATAAGAATACAGAAGAATTAAACAAAAAAATCAATAGGTCAAATTCTACTTTTAAAAATGTTTCCTTAACACAAAAAATTTTAATTAATTTGTATTTAGATAATCAGAAAAATATTGATCTATATTTTAATGAAATTTCTAATAAAAAAGAGTTAGGTAGGTATAATTATTTTTATTTATCTTATTATCTAGAAAAAAATAATAAAGATAAGATTAATAGTATTATCAATCAGAATTTAGAAATATCTTCAGAAAATTTATTATTTAAACAGCTCTTTTTAGACTCCCGTGAAAATAAATTTTATAAAATTGACAAATTTTATAAAAGAAAAAATATTGATCATGGTTTGGCTGAATTATTTTATTTATTTGCTAACTTTTATCAGAATTATGAACAAGTTCAGATCTCAAATTTTTACTTAAACTTAGGTGAATATTTAAACCCTAATTTTCTATCTAATAAAATATTAAAAGTAGAAAATCTTATTATATTAAATAATTTAGAGCAGTCAGAAAAAGAAATACAGATAATTGAAAAATTAGGTCGGGAATTTTATTGGTATGCAAACTTAACAAGATTAAGATTTTTACCAAACATTAACACAGAGAAGCAAATTAATTTGCTTGAAAACTTTTTAAAGAATAATAATTTTTTTGTATCTGAAAAATATTTTGAATTAGCAAACTTTGTAAGAGCCAATAAAAATTACTCTAAATCAATTGAATTGTATCAAAAATCAATAGCATTAAAAAAAGATATAAGAGATGGCGATTGGATTTATTATTATAATTTAGCTATTAGCCAAGAACGGGCAGGGGCTTGGGAAAATGCAGAAAAAAGTTTTCTACAAGCTCTTAAAATTTCACCTAAGCAACCGGAGGTTTTAAATTATTTGGCATATAGTTGGTTAGAAAAAAAAATTAATCTAGATAAAGCAAAAGAAATGTTAGTTGAAGCTGTAAACATAAGTAAAGGCCGAGGATATATTTTAGATTCACTTGGCTGGGCATATTTTTTATTAAAAGATTTTGATAAAGCTGAAGAAATTTTGCAGACAGCTTATGAAAAGGAACCCTCAGAAGCAGTTATTTATGATCACTACGGAGACGTACTTTGGACTAATGGTAAAGAAATTCAAGCGAGATATGTTTGGCAAAATGCTATTAAGCTTAAAAATATTGAGCAAGATTTAAAAGAATCTATAAATAAAAAAATAATTTTTGGATTGGAAGATGCTAATAAAAACAAGTCTTAAAGCTTATGGCAAAATAAATTTATATTTAAAAGTAATTAAAAAATTAAAAAATAAATATCATGAAATAGAAACATTATTTTGTTTTCTTGATATTTATGATCAAATCTTTGTATCTTCTAATAGAAAAAAAAATCAGATTATTTTTACCGGAAAATTTTCTAAAGGAATAAACAATAAGAACAACACAGTATTAAAATTATTAAATATTTTAAAAAAATACCCAAAATTTAATAAACATAAATTCAAAATAACAATTGTAAAAAATATACCACAAGGCTCTGGATTTGGAGGTGGATCAGCAGATGTTGCCGCATTGCTCACTTTTTTTAATAAATATCTTAAATTAAATTTAAAAAACAAAACAGCTTCTTTAATATGTAACAAAATAGGCGCCGATGTTGAACCTTCCCTGAATACTAATTTTAAGATTCTGCATGGCCCTAATAATAAAATTATAGAATTTATTAAAAAGCCAAAATTTAATGTATTATTAATTTATCCCAATTGTTTAAATTCTACAAAAAATATTTATGACTCAAATAAAATATTTTCGAAAAGAAATATTTCTGAGATTTCTCTTATAAAAAAGAATGTTTTAAATGTGAATTATTTTTTTAAATTTCTAAATTATAAAGGTAATGATCTAGAACAAAGTGCTTTTAAGAATAACAAGACAATATTAAAAGTATTAACATTTCTTAAGAAATTAAAAGGCTGCAAATTAGCAAGGATGACCGGTAGCGGCTCAGCTTGTTTTGCTATTTTTGAAAATAACTCACAGTTAGCCGAAGCTATTATTACTCTAAAAAAACATTATAAAAGTTATTGGATAAGG
>Ga0209598_10003520_pt1 | contig 11800 bp, 10 predicted proteins | sample M_140807_EF_Meta_FD_187317 | JGI IMG/M metagenome (GOLD analysis project Ga0209598, IMG submission 187317) | Freshwater microbial communities from Lake Montjoie, Canada to study carbon cycling - M_140807_EF_MetaG (SPAdes) (version 2) | ecosystem: Environmental > Aquatic > Freshwater > Lake... | reverse complement strand
AAGTAAAGATGGAATAACTGAATATGCCAATTATGAGCCTCGCGAAGATCATTGCAAAGCAGCTTGTTCGCTTGGAAAAAAATTAAAAGTACCTGTTTACGAATTTTTAAAAGAACCTCTAGTTCGTAAGTTTGGAGCAGATTTTTATGAAGCATTAGAGGCAACAGCGCAGCATTTAAAAAAAGAAGAAGGGTTGTAGGTGCATTCAACCAAACACCAAACACCAAACCACAAAAAGTAAAAATAAAAAATGAAAAAAACTTTCCCCCATTTACCCTTTGCTTTATTTGCTTTGGTGATTTTATCTATTAATGGATGCTCTGTAAACAAAGCAAAAATCGACAATGATTTAAAGTCATTTTTTGATGAGAAAAAAGTTGAAGGATGTTTTACCATGCTTGACAATGCTACCGGAGAAATAACGGTGTATAACATGGGCTTAGATACCATGCGGTTTTTGCCGGCTGAAACATTTGATGTTTTAAACGGAATGATTGCACTTCATACAGGCGTGCTGACAGATGAAAAAATGAGTATTTCATTAATAAATTTGGATTCAAATATTGCTTCAACAAACTCAAGTTTAAATATCACAGAAGCATTTAAATCCAACTCCGTTCCTTTCTTTCAACAAATAGCCAAAAACATCGGATACGATACGTTACAAAGCTGGGTGGATAGCGTTTCTTACGGTAATAAAAAGTTGGGCGAACAAGTTTATCAATCTTGGATAAACAATTCAACAAAAATTTCTCCAGATGAACAACTTGGCTTCATGAAACGTTTATACTTTGAACAATTGCCTTTTAGGAAATCAGTTCAAACAAGTATGAAAGAATTGATGGTGGCGAACGATAACACCGACTATAAATTATCATACAAAACAGGTTCAGGCAAAAATGAAAAAAATGAAAATATTGGTTGGATGATAGGCTGGATTGAAGAGAACAGACATGTGTATTTTTTTGTAACTCTATTAAAATCAAACAAAGAAGAAGTTAAAAAAAATAGTGTTGAAATTACAAATTCAATTTTAAGTCATTACGGTTTCTTTAAAGGTAAAAAATAATATTATGCAATTGTATTGCGAATCGCTTACTGCTTATAAAAGATTGCCAACACGCGAAGTGAAAATTGGCAATTTAATCATTGGTGGAAATCATCCAATAAGGGTGCAAACCATGACTACCACAGATACGATGGATACGGAAGCTACCGTGGAACAAACCATTCGTTGCATTCAGGCAGGAGCTGAGTTGGTTAGAATTACTGCACCTTCAAAAAAAGAAGCAGAGAATTTACAACTCATAAAAGATGCGTTAAGAAGCAGAGGCTACGATACACCGTTAGTTGCGGATATTCATTTCACACCAAACGCTGCCGAAATCGCTGCAAAGATTGTAGAGAAAGTTCGTGTGAATCCAGGCAATTATGTTGACAAGAAAAAGTTTGAACAAATTGATTATACGGATGAAGAATATCTTGAAGAAATTGAAAGAATCAGAGAGCGTTTCACCCCGCTTGTGTTGATTTGTAAAGAACACGGAACCGCAATGCGTATCGGTACGAATCACGGTAGTTTGAGCGATCGCATCATGAGTCGTTATGGAGATACAGCAATTGGAATGGTGGAAAGCGCAATGGAGTTTTTAAGAATTGCACGAAGCGAAGAGTATCACAATATTGTGTTGAGTATGAAAAGCAGCAATCCTCAGGTAATGGTACAAGCTTATCGATTACTGATTAGTCATATGATGCAAGAGTTTGGAGAATGCTATCCGCTACATTTGGGTGTTACAGAAGCTGGTGATGGTGAAGATGGAAGAATTAAATCAGCTATTGGAATTGGAACTTTATTAGAAGATGGCATTGGCGACACCATACGGGTATCCTTAACCGAAGACCCCGAATTTGAAATACCCGTTTGTAATGATTTGATTGAACGCTATCAAAATAGAAGTACGTTATCATCTAATGTTCCTGAAATTGATAAATTGAATTTTGATCCTTTCAATTACACAAGAAGAAAAACATTTCAAGTAGGTAATATTGGTTCAAAAAATGTTCCTGTTGTAATTGCTGATTATAACAAACACCTTGATATAGATCCCAATGATTTAAAAGAAATTGGATATCATTATGATGAAGCTACAGATAAATGGACAATAGCCGATACTGCTGCAGACTATATATTTTGTAAAAAAGAACCTGATTTTAAATTGCCTGGAACGCTTAATGTGTTATTGAATTATGTTGATTGGCAATTGGCTTCCGACAAAGAAAAATGTAATCCACTTTTTACAGATGCTGAATATTTAAATGATGCATTTTCGAAATCAGATAAGGTAAATTTTGTGATGATTGATTGCTACTCAGAAGGGTATAGCACTCATAATACTCAATCCGTTTTTGAGAAATTAAAAACAGATCATACGGCTGTCATTTGTTTGAGTTCAATGAATGAAAATGCCGTTCAATCCATTCGAAGCATGTTTGTGGAGTTGATGAAGCACGATATACAAAACCCAGTAATTATCATCTGCGACAGCAATCATTCTACAACGGATAAGAGTTTAATACATTATGCAGTAGAAACCGGAGCGTTACTGATTGACGGACTAGGTGATGGCGTTTGCTTTGGTTATCACTATTCAAATCCAGAAATTCAAACACCTATGGCATTGTTGAATTCTGTTGCCTTTGGTATTTTACAAGCCGCACGAACTAGGATTTCAAAAACAGAATATATCAGTTGCCCTAGCTGTGGCAGAACACTTTTTGATTTACAAGAAACTACCGCAAAAATTAGGGCTGTTACCAATCATTTAAAAGGGGTGAAAATCGCCATTATGGGTTGTATTGTAAATGGGCCCGGAGAAATGGCAGATGCTGATTTTGGTTATGTTGGAAGTGGCGTTGGAAAAATTACCTTGTATAAAGGGAAGGAAATTGTAAAACGAAATGTAAATAGCGATGTAGCCGTTGAAGAATTGATTTTATTATTGAAAGAAAATAATGCTTGGGTAGAAACGACCAAACTATAATAATCAAACAGACAAATGAGACAAACTGATTTTTTAGTGATTGGATCTGGCATTGCAGGGTTGACGTATGCACTAAAAATTGCACAAGATTTTCCAAATAAAAAAATAACCATTCTCACCAAAGCCAACTCCGACGAAACCAATACCAAGTATGCACAAGGCGGAATAGCCGCGGTGATGAATTTGGATGCAGACAGTTTTAATAAACATATTGAAGACACTTTGATTGCAGGTGATGGAATATGCAATGAAAAAGTAGTTGAATTGGTGGTTAAAGAAGGTGTAGATCGAATTGAAGAAATGATTTCTTGGGGTGCAGAATTTGATAAACATGAAGACGGTGATTTTAAATTAGGTAAAGAAGGCGGGCACAGCGAAAATAGAATCCTTCATCACAAAGATGTTACAGGATTGGAAATGGAAAGGGCACTGCTGGAATCTATAAAAAAGTATAAGAATATTGAGTTAATTAGCCATTGTTTTGTATTGGATTTAATTACACAGCATCACCTAGGATATTTGGTTACTAAGTCAACACCGGATATTGAATGCTATGGCGTGTATGTTTTAAATCTTGAAAATAAAAAAATAGAAAAAATAATTTCTAAGATTACCATGCTTGCTACTGGTGGTAATGGGCAAGTGTATAGAACAACTACAAATCCTACAATAGCTACTGGTGATGGTGTTGCCATGGTGTATCGTGCAAAAGGAAGGATTGAAAATATGGAATTTATTCAGTTTCATCCAACTGCATTATATGAGGCAGGAGTTAAAGGCCATTCGTTTCTCATAACGGAAGCGGTTAGGGGCGATGGTGGAATATTGAGGAACGCAAATGGCGAAGCCTTCATGCAAAAATATGATGCACGTAAAGATTTGGCACCAAGGGATATTGTGGCAAGGGCAATTGATCAGGAAATGAAAATCAACGGAACCGAGTTTGTGTATCTTGATTGCAGAGAAATGAATCAAGAAAATTTTAAAGCGCATTTTCCTAATATCACCAATAAATGTTTAAGCATTGGGATTGATGTGGCGAAAGATTTAATTCCGGTTGCCCCAGCAGCGCATTACAGTTGTGGCGGTGTAAAAACAGATGAGTGGGGAAGAACATCAATAAAGCATTTATTTGCTACTGGTGAATGTGGCAGCACGGGTTTGCATGGAGCAAATCGATTGGCCAGTAATTCATTGCTTGAAGCCATGGTTTTTGCCCATCGAAGTTATTTAGCAGCATCAAAAGTAATTGAACAAATCTCTTTTAGAAACGATATTCCCGATTGGAATATGGAAGGCACTACCGCACCTAAAGAAATGATTTTGATAACCCAAAGTTTGAAGGAACTAAAATTATTGATGAGTGATTATGTTGGTATTGTGCGAAACAACGAACGTTTACAAAGAGCCAATCGCAGACTGGATTTGCTTCATGATGAAACAGAAAGATTGTATGAAAAAACAGAAGTATCTCCACAGCTTTGTGAACTCAGAAATATGATTACAGTAGCTTACCTTATTGTAAAAAGTGCGGAACTCCGAAAGGAAAGCAGGGGCTTGCATTACAATACAGACTATCCATATAAAAACACCTTGTTACAAAATACCGTACTTTAATACAATTCATTTTTTATGTACTACATCGTTTATGGTTTATTTTATTTGATTTCTTTACTGCCACTTTTTATACTTTATCAAATCAGTGATTTCGCTTATTTTATTATTTATTATGTGGTAAAATATAGGCGAGATGTAGTGATGAGTAATTTACAAATTGCATTTCCTGAAAAATCTGACACAGATAAAATACAAATTGCAAAAAAATTCTACAAAAATTTTACAGACACGTTTATTGAGACCATTAAAATGATCAGTATCTCTGATAAAGCGTTTAATAAAATGGTTGAATCAGATTTGTCTCAAGCCATTAAAATGGCTGAAACGGGTAAATCTATTCAGTTTCATGCTGGGCATCAATTTAATTGGGAACTCGCCAATTGGGTTATTGCTAAAAATATGCCGATGCCTTTTATTGGTATTTATATGAAAATTGGAAGTCCCGCGATTAATAAAATATTCTATAACCTGCGTTCAAAAAAAGGAACAATTTTGGTATCTACCCACGAGTTTAAAAATAGGATGCATTCTCTTTTCAACAACCAATATTGTATTGGATTGGCTGCAGATCAAAATCCCGCTCACGGATATAATGCATACTGGCTCAATTTTTTTGGAAAACCTGCGCCATTTGTAACCGGCCCAGAAAAAGGTGCAATCAAAAACAATACAGCAGTAGTGTTTATGAAGTTGATAAAAGTAAAAAGAGGGAAATATAGATTTATAACAGAAGTGCTCATCGAAGATGTTTCAAATTTAAAAGAAGGCGAATTAACCCGATTGTATCGCGATAAATTGGAAGAAACCATCTGTCAAAATCCTGATAATTATTTGTGGAGTCATCGAAGATGGAAATGGCCATACAAAAGTGAATATGCAGAAAAATGGATAGACGATGCGCCAATACCAACAGATTTGAATGAAAAATAACAAACGTTATTTTTCACGGTTAAATTACTAGCTTTACACACATCAATTTTTAAATGGCCAAAGAAACTAAAAATACCAGTAAGGAAATATTGCAATCTCCCGACAAGGAGTTTGAGAATAATATACGTCCTGGGTATATTAAAGAATTTAGTGGACAAGGTCAGATTATTGAAAATGTCAGCATTTTTATTAAAGCATCCAAAATGCGTGGGGAAGCATTGGATCATATTTTATTTCATGGTCCGCCTGGATTAGGTAAAACAACGCTTTCAAGAATTGTAGCCAATGAAATGGGTGTAAGTATTAAAGAAACTTCCGGCCCGGTAATTGAAAAGCCAGGCGATTTGGCGGGCTTACTTACCAATTTAGAACCTAACGATGTTTTGTTTATTGATGAGATTCATCGATTAAGTACCGTTGTAGAAGAGTATCTGTATGCAGCCATGGAAGATTTCAGGATTGACATTATGATTGACAGCGGCCCTAATGCAAGGAGCGTACAGCTTACATTAAATCCATTTACTTTAATTGGTGCTACTACAAGAAGCGGATTATTGACAGCACCTTTGCTATCTAGATTTGGCATAAAATCCCGTCTTGAATATTACGATTCCGAAACGTTGAAAAACATATTATTAAGAAGCTCGTCTATTTTAAATACAAAAATCACAAGCGATGCTGCTGGAGAGATTGCCAGAAGGAGTAGAGGAACCCCGCGTATTGCAAATGGGTTACTTCGTAGAGTGCGTGATTTTGCACAAGTTTTAGGTAATGGCGTTATTGATATGAATATTACAGAGCATGCTTTACGCGCCTTAAACGTTGATCAGTATGGATTAGATGAAATGGACAATAGAATTTTAAGCACCATTATCGAAAAGTTTAAAGGTGGTCCTGTGGGTATTACTACAATTGCAACAGCAGTTGGTGAAGAGCCCGGAACATTGGAAGAAGTGTACGAGCCATTTTTAATTCAGGAAGGATTTATCATGCGAACGGCAAGAGGCAGAGAGGTAACTGAAAAAGCGTACAAGCATCTTGGAAAAATTCCACGTAAAAATGGAAATCAAATCGATTTATTCTAAGCCGATCCAACCCCACAAATATCTGCAAGCATAGGTTCTGTAAGGACTCCATGGTGCGGCAATTTCAGCCATACTTATTTTCATATTTTTCTTATTGGAGTTGTCTATATCAAACAAAGCGCACATTTTTTGCTGAATACCCAAATCGTCTACAGCAAATACATCTTCTCTTCCTAGTGCAAACATCAATATCATTTCCACCGTCCATCGGCCTACACCTTTAATTTGGATAAGGAGTTCGATTAACGTTTCATCATCCATTTTATTAAGCTTGCTATCTGTGAGTTTATGTTCTAAGAAAAAATGACAAACATTTAAAAGATAATTGGTTTTAGATTGTGACAAACCTATTCCTTTTAAGGTGTCAAATGGGGTAGAAATGATTTCTTCTAAACTTGGTTTTTTGCTATCGTATAAATCTAAAAACCGCTGTTGAATAACCTTAGCCACTTTTGTACTCAATTGCTGACTGATGATTGAAAAACAAATCCATAAATAAATGTTTTTCTCTTTTTTTAAAACAATAGTTTCTTGAGTAGAAATAATTGCTTTCAGTTTTTTGTCTTTGTTCAAATGTTTTATATGGTCCAAAATGTAATAAAGTTTAATCCAGAATCCAGCAAATTAAGCCACTCCCCATGTCGTGTTGCCTTCTTTATCATCTTTAATCAGAATGCCAAGTTGTGTAAGTTGATTTCTGATTTTATCAGAAGTTGCAAAATCTTTATTTACTTTGGCTTCTTTTCTCATATCTAGTAGCAATTGCATAATGGGGTTTAGCAACTCATTGTTTTGATCATTGACGTTGGTTAAACCAAACACATCTTCTAAAAAAACATGAAACGAATCTTTCATTTTTTGTAGAGTAGAAGCGCTAATTGCATCAAAAGGAATCAATCCGTCTTTTAGCGAATTGATAATGGGCGCTATTTCAAACATATTGGCAATTACCCTTGGGCTACCAAAATCGTCATCCATAAATGCTTCGAATTCATTTAACCAGTTGGTTATTTTCGAATCCAATTCAGTATCAGTAGGAGTTATGTTATTTGAAACAGGTAGATTTTTTAATACCTCAAAAGCATCCCACAAACGCTTCAATGCTTTTTCACTTGCAGACAAGGCCTCGCTGCTAAAATCTAGCGTGCTTCGATAGTGGCTTTGTAAAATAAAAAACCGCACCGTCATAGGATGAAATGCTTGCGTTAAAAGTGGATGGTTGCCACTAAACATCTCTGTTAGTTTAATTACATTGTTGTAACTCTTGCCCATCTTTCGTCCGTTGATGGTAATCATATTGTTGTGCATCCAATATTTTACTGGTGCAGAATGATTGCAAATAGTACTTTGTGCAATTTCACTTTCGTGATGAGGAAACAATAAATCCATTCCTCCGCCATGAATGTCAAAATTTGTGCCTAGGTATTTCGTCGCCATAGCAGAACATTCAATATGCCAGCCAGGGAAACCTTCGCCCCATGGGCTTTTCCAACGCATGATGTGCTCTGGTGGCGCTGCTTTCCATAATGCGAAATCAGCAGCATCTCTTTTCTCTTGTTGCCCATCTAACTCGCGACTTACATCTTCTCTATTTCCAGCATCTAACAATTCATCTATAACACGACCACTCAATTTTCCATAATCATGAGAAGCGGCATATTTTTTTACATCAAAATAAACCGAACCATTCACTTCATAACCATAACCTTTTGAAATGATGTCTTCTATCATTACAATCTGCTCTACAATATGTCCTGTTGCAGTAGGTTCTATACTTGGTTCTACACAATTAAACTGCTTCATCGCCCAATGAAATAGATTCGTATATTTTTGAACCAATTCCATAGGTTCTAGTTTTTCTATCTGCGCCTTTTTACTCACCTTGTCTTCAGCCTCTCTTCCTTCTTCTTCAAAATGGCCAGCATCAGTAATGTTGCGTACATAACGTACTTTGTATTTTTTGTAGGTTAGATATCGATACACCACATCAAAACTAATGTAAGGACGCGCATGCCCTAAATGACTTTCGCCACTTACTGTTGGTCCGCAAACATACATGCCCACATAACCTGGAGTAATGGATTCAAAAATCTCTTTTTTTCTAGTATAAGAATTGTAAATATGTAATGCCATTTTTAATAAATATAGGTACAAAGATAAGGTTGGGAAACGAACAGAATAAGAGAAAATCCTATTCGTATTTTTGAATGTATTATTAGTGATTTAATTTAACATCAGAAACAATTGGATAATGATCACTTAATTTCTTCTTTACCCTTGTGAATTGATTGATTTCAAATTTTTTATCTACAAAAATATTGTCGATTCTTAAAGTTGGCAAAATGCCTGAGAACGTATTCCCAATGCCAGATCCTGTTGATCTAAATGTATTATTAAGGGTTTCTCCAATTAGATTGTATGCGTAACTATTCGGCAAATCATTAAAGTCCCCACATAAAATTACGGGGTAAGGACTTTTATCTATTTCTGACTTTATGTTTTCTATTTGTTCTTTTCTTTTTATGAATCCAGTCTTTAATTTTTTAATGACCGATTTGGTTTGATAAAAACTATAGTCGTCTGTTAAACTGGGGTTTTCGATATACATTTTATTGGTTGGCGAAAAACGTAGGGATTGCAAATGAATGTTAAAAACCCTTATCGTATCAGCAGCTTCTCGTACGATATCTATGTATTGATAAATAGCGTTGTAATTTTTTTTCTCAACTACAATTGTTTTTTTGTTTACAATCGGAAACTTGCTAAATGTAACGATTCCAAAATGATGATTTCTATCAAAATCTAATTTCTTATCGTAAGCATAATGATAATTTTTAAAACCAAGTTTTTTTTGAAAATCGGGAATATAATTAATGGCATTTTTGCTAGAATCGCTGGCAACCATTTCTTGAAAGCATGCAATATCTGGTTGAAATGAGTTTATAATCTCAATCATTTTTGTTTTTTTTTCGGGATGTGTTTTGTGTTCTAGAATAACAAAATGTTCAACATTCCAACTCATCACTCGAATATTATCTCTGTCTTTTTTGTAATTGAAACTCTCCAATCGCCATTGAAATACTTGTTGTAAGGGCATCCAACAAACTGCTATGCTTATTAAACTGATCAAGGTTAAAGCAGGCCTTATGAAAAGCCAAAAGAAAAAGAAAAAGATATTTAGTATGAAAAAATAAAATGAAGCAAGATTAATTATATTAAAAATCCAATGATTTCCTATCGGCGATTTGACGCCATAAATACCCAATAACAGCAATATGGCTAAGAATACATTAGCTGTAATTAAAATGGTTTTGCCAGCTGTTCGAAAGAAATTATTTGCCATGCTTAAAGTTAAGCATCTAAAAACAATTGATTTATGTTTTTAAAATAAATAGTTTCCAAAAACATAAAAACTAGTTTGATGACATTGGTTATTCTTCAGAAGCTTTTTTCAAAACTGTTTTTTCTTGTTCAGATAATGCATCAAAACCATGTAGATTTATTTTATCTAAAATCTCATCAATTTTTTGTTGGTTTACATTCATTGTTTTGGAAAATGGTTTTCTATTTCCGGTGTTGTAAAAAACTTTATTTTTTATGGAATCTTTTGAATCTTTTTTTTGTGGAGTGAGTATGTTGAATATCCAATTATAGAAATTGTTCATCCAAACACTTAAATCAATTCCTTTTTTCAATAATATCACAAATAAAGCACCTGTAAAAGCGCCTCCAATATGCGATAAACTTTGTGCTGCTTCCATGCTTGCCACACCTGCAAAATCTATTATGATGTAAACCGCCAAAAGCACCCAAATGGGAATCCCTTTTCTAATTTGAGTAAAGAATCGATGATCTGGAGCCATCATGGTTGTAGCTGCTGCAACTGCCATCGTAGCTGCATTTGCACCAATCAAACCCGCATGTGTGATGTTTCCTTTGATGGGAGATATTAAGTAATGGGCTGCCATAAATACAAGCGCACCCATTATTCCACCATAAATATAAGTAGGTATCAATCTTTCATTTCCCAAGTACTGTTGAAAAACATAGCCAAATGCCCAAAGCCAAAGCATATTGCTGATTATACGCATCAGACCTGCATTAGTATCACTAAACATATAAGATATTATTGTCCATGGGCGATGTAGAAACAAATTTATATCTGCCGGAACCTCAATCCATTTTATGATGCCATCGTAAAATACAGACAAACTTTTATCGTCGAAAAAAAAAGCTACTTGCAAAAAAAGCAAGGTCATAAAAAAAACGGCATTTGTTACAATTAATGCCACCAATGCATTGTTGTCGCTACCAAAGCGTAAAATGCTTTTCTTTTGATTTTTGTAATCTATATATCTATCTGATTCTCCCATTTAAAAAAAAGTTTTCTTATTTGTTTTGTTCCAGAAAATTACAATAATTAATCCGGCTATAGCACCGCCCACATGCGCAAAATGCGCCACATTATCACTTGGAGAATTGGTTACTCCACCAAAAATATCAAATGCAATTAAAGCAGTTAATGCCCATTTGGTTTTGATGGGAAAAGGTATGGGAAAAATGTATAATTGTGTATTGGGAAACGTAAACGCATAAGCGGCTAATATGCCCATAATTGCTCCAGAAGCACCAACTGTGGCATTCATCGACAACATATTTTGATATAAATCCACATTTTCTGGCGACATAAAATTATGGTCGAAATCCCAGTTGCTATAAGCATAACTAGCCATTTGTGCAAATCCCGCTACTAGACCACAAATCAAATAAAAGATTAAGAATCTTTTGTGCCCCCATAGTTTTTCCATCAATGCACCAAACATCCACAAACCAAACATGTTGAAGAGCAAATGAAAAAAACTACCATGCATAAACATATGCGTTACCAATTGGTATGGTTGATACACATCGGATTTATAATGGTGTAATGCAAATAAATCATTTACCGAATTGTCATTTCCCATTCCGCCAAAAGCCAATTGCGCCACATAAGCTATGGTATTGATGATGATTAGATTTAAAACAATTGGTGTATCTCTCTGTAAACTTCTAAATTCCATTTTTTAAAGTTAAGCGTTAATCATTTGATTTCAACGTAAGCAAAACCACACATTCAATATGATG
>Ga0209598_10003519_pt1 | contig 11800 bp, 3 predicted proteins | sample M_140807_EF_Meta_FD_187317 | JGI IMG/M metagenome (GOLD analysis project Ga0209598, IMG submission 187317) | Freshwater microbial communities from Lake Montjoie, Canada to study carbon cycling - M_140807_EF_MetaG (SPAdes) (version 2) | ecosystem: Environmental > Aquatic > Freshwater > Lake... | reverse complement strand
CATCGGCACCGGCTGCTCTCTCCGGCATAAGATTTAATGTCGATTCTGGAATTAGTAACACAGATGGAATTACCAATCAGCAACCTCAAATGCTTTCGGGACGAGGTGAACCAGGTTCCTTGGTTGAGATTTCAGCTCCATCTCTTGGAGCAGCGATTTCAACCATGGTTCTACAGGATGGTTCTTGGAGTGCCAAATTAGCGTTGCTCGCTGTTACCTCTGCTGATCAGAAGTTCCCGCAGGGTAGTACGTCACTTGTACTGAAACAAACAGATCAGGCTGGCAATACGTCAACGGCAACTGAATTTGTCATCGTTGTGGATGATACAGCACCTGATACCCCTTATGTCCAACTTGCGATTGCGAACTCAGGTTTATCTGTTGGCTCTTCTGGAAGCCTCTCTTCTTCTCGTCCTACCATTCAAGGCCTAGCAGAGCCAGAATCTAGAACACGATTGGAGATTCATTCCGCGACGACAGTTGTTTCGACAGGTACTGTCATTACAGATAGTGATGGCAAATGGGTTTATGTTCCTACCAAGGATTTGCCTGATGGATCCTATTCTGTTTTTGCATATTCAACGGATGCCGCCGGTAATGAGTCGGTTCGCAGTGTTCAGTTCGAGTTGCAACTAGACACTCGTGCCCCGCAGGCGCCGTCAATTACCGCCGTAGGTCCAGATTCGGGTTCGAGTAGTACTGACAATTTGACGCGCGAAGCCTCACGGATTTTTGGTTTAGCGGAAGCAGGCTCAACGGTTCGCATTTTTGAAGTGATGCAGGATGGTGCCAGATCATTTTTGGGTGAAGCTATTGCTGGTAGCGATCGAAATGTGTCACTCGAATTATCAGGATCAGGTGTGATTCTTGGCCACGGGCGTCATCAAATTGTTGCAGTTGCTATTGATGCGGCCGGCAATACTGGTTTTGATTCGGCTCTTCGAACCATTGAAATTGATTCGGTTGCTCCTGAAACCCCAGAAATTGTTTCAATTAGTGATGACACAGGTTTAGCCGGCGATGGTGTGACTTCTGACACCACACAAATTATCTCAGGTATTGCTGAAGCCGGGTCCATAGTATCTATACGTTTGGGTGGTCCAGGTTCGCCAGTCAAAACCGCGCTGGCTGGTTTGGATGGTTTCTGGACTGTAGCACTTACGCTTCCAGAAGGAATCCAAACACTTGAGATTATAACTACTGACCGCGCTGGCAATTCCAGTTCAATTCCTGCTATTCGCGTCTTGGTAATTGACAAAACTGCTCCTTTACCACCTTCAAGTGTGGTATTGGTGTCTGATACAGGTCGACTCTCCTCAGATGGTGTTACTTCCAATAATCTTCCTGAATTAGCCGGTAAGGCGGAACCAGGATCAGTTATTCGTGTTCGATATGGTTCTGCAGTGAATGGGGCCAATCAAACATTTGGCTCAGTGGTTGCTGGAACCAATGGATCATGGTCCATTGCCGCGCCTGATATTTTTGATGATGGGAAGTATCTGTTTGAAATCGAGGCGTCAGACTTGGCGGGTAATCTTTCCGCCAAGACCAAATTGTCGGTCACTATTGATACAGTTGCTCCTGCAGCAACAATCGCCTTCCCGATGGATGGTGGTTATTACAATCTCAAATCCTGGTCTGGTTCGATCAAAGGATCTGCCCAATCGCTGGGTGGTTCTGCTCTCGCTCGAGTTATAGGCACAGTAACGGATAATCTTGGACAATATTATAACGGGACTTCATTCGCTAATGCCTTCGTTGAGCTTACTGCAACGGGAACTTCGGCATGGTCGTTGCCCATTCCTGCTGGCGCGCTTGTCACTGGTCATACTTATACGGCTAGTTTTGTTGTGGAGGATTTCGCAGGTAATCGGGATTCTGTAAGCGAGGTGACCTTTAACTTTGATACTGTATCCCCAGTCATCTCCTTGAATGCGTCTTTGCCGGAATCTAATTTGGTTCCACAAACCTTGGTTATTGATTTTGGCGAGCCTTTTCGATCGTTTCCATTGGAGCGGCTTTCTGTTTCGGATGGTTTGACTGTACGGCAAATTGATCAATCCGCCGGCAAATTTACTTTGTCGCTGACTCCGAGCCGCGAAGGCGTGTTCTCTGTGAAGTTACCTGCGGGGGCGGTTTTGGATATTTCCGGCAATCCCGCACCTGGCCTATCTTTCGTCACGTCTTTTGATATTTCAACTTCCACCACTGATTCTCAGAAATTGGAATTTTCAGGATCAGGCGCGGGATATTCCGGTCAGTTTGGCAAGGTGTCTGATCAAGATTGGTTCCGTGTGGTCGCCCCGTTTTCCGGCGGTCTTTCGCTTAATATTTCAGGTGCCAAGTCTCTGGGAACATCCTTGAAGCTTCTTGATTCGAACAAAAATGATATTGCTCTTGCCGATAATTCCGCATCTGCCTCAAGTTCTCTAAAGATCAATGTGATTGCCGGAGAGGCGTTTTACATTGGAGCTGGAGCCAGAGGCCTTTCCACTGGGGCCTACTCATTGTCCTTGGCTTTAGGTGACCCGTTCCTAGATGATTTTGGGAATTCAGTCAGTGACACTGGAGGATTGCCTGCTTCAGGTACTGGCATTTACGCGGTACGCGGTGAAATCAATAAATCAGGTGACGTTGATTACTTTAAATTTGTCGCCTCCGCCACTGGAATCATTACTTTCCGCGCCAGTCCGACCGGATCATCAGCATTGATCCCTTCATTGGCTGGTGGATCATCAGAGAATGTTTTCACATCGCAGACTGAAACTGAATCTCGCATTTTGAATCAAGCGGTTGTTCGGTTTCCAGTAATTTCTGGTTCTACTTATTTTGTGAAGGTAGGTTCTCATTTGGCTTCTGGTGTTGAATCAGTTGGCACCTACATTTTGGAATCAACTTTTGCCCAAGGCGGCATAGAAGCGACAGATGATCAATCCGGGCTGGCCCGCAAGGTTGATCTTTCCGGCTCAGTTCGAAGTGCCAATTATGCGATGCGACTTGAGGCCACTGGTGATGCCGATGGGTTTGAGATTGTTTTGCCCGAAGCGGGCCGCAGGTTGCTTATTTCGTTGGATTCTGGGTTTGAATGTCGGGTGGTAGTGGGTAGTGGTTCTTTTGAAAAATCCTTCGTTACTCAAAATGGGCGGTTGCTGCTCGATGGTATCTACACGGATACCAGATCAGTTCCTGTAAGGGTTTTTGCTTCAGGGTCTTCTGGTGAATATCGCCTTTCTGTTGCGGTGGATGAGTTTTCAGGTGACTTTGCCAGTGCTAAATCAATCAACCCTGGTCCAATTGGTGATGTGTATTCTGGTGGTATCCAGTTGCCTGGTGATATTGATAACCTTGCGGTTCAAATACTTCAAACTGGCAAGGTGATTGCCAGACTTGACCCTGTTGGTGAAGTTTTCGATGTTTCGGTGGATATTGTCGACGGTTCTGGTGCGGTCATTGGAACCTCACTTGTTAATCCGGATTACAGTGTTACCGTTTCCGCATCAGTGAGCTTTGGCGATTCGATTTTTGTCCGGGTTCGTGGTAATAATGGTTCCGCAGGTCGATATAAGTTGTTTGTTCAGCAAGTTCCTGACGATTTCGAAGACACAATTGCCAATGCCTCTGTTTTTGCCGGGTCTGTCTCTGGCAATCTTGACTTTCAATCAGACAAGGATGTTTTTGAATTTGTAGTTAATTCTAGTGGTTCATATGTTTTCCATACCCGTCCTGATATTGGCAGCAAAGCTGAGCCATCGTTAAATGTGATTCGCCGTGGCCAGATTGTATCCAGTGTTGACGCAAATGTTCCTAACAGTAGTGGATTGGTCACCGTGGATCTGGTGGCTGGAGAGCATGTTTTTGTGGAGGTGGCAGGTTTTGGGCGTTTAGGTCGTTACTTGTTGGATGGATATGCGGATGGTATTCAGGTTGGAGATGATTTCCCCAACACTATCAATATGGCGCAGAATTATCAAACCAATGTACTTGTTCCTGGACAAGATGTTTCCGGATCAATCAGTACTGATTATGATTCTGACTTCCTTCGATTCAACATTGCCGAGTCAGGCAAGTTTACCATTGGCGCGGCAGCCTCATCAGGCAGCAAGCTTGATGCGCGTCTATCGCTTTTCCAAAAGGATACATCATCACAGACGTGGCAATTGTTGGCAACGGATGATGACGGTGGTGATGGCGTAAATGCCCAAATATTCCAGGCACTTGATGCTGGCGATTATTTGGTTCGGGTTGGTTCTTCGCGTGGAACTATGGGCTCTTACAGTCTTTCGCTCAATCAATTCGTAACACAGTCGCAGACTGGTCCTGATGATGCGCCTGATAATCCAGTTAAAGCCACCATTAAGTCGTTTGTCACAACGCCACAAGGCGCTATTTCCATTGTGAACGGCACCATCGAGCGAGGGACTGATCTGGATTATTACCAGTTCAAATCTCCTGGCGATGGAACTCTGATTATCAACCTCGCGCGTACTGGTGGCTCACTCGATCCCGTTGTTGGACTTTATGATTCGTATTCTGCTTTCGAGACCACTAACGATAATTCCGGTCCCGGTACAACAGACAGCCGTCTAGTGATTGATGTTGTCAAGGATCAGATTGTCGTCATTAGCGCGGGAAGTTTCGGCCTCACCACCGGAACATACAGATTGACTGTTGCGCTTGAAGTTCCTGTTGCTGATGATTTTGGTCAGAGTCCTGTTTCGTCTGGTTCAATTCCGCTAGATGGAGTCGCGCTGCTTGATTACGTTGGAGATCGTGACGTATTCAAATTTGATCCTGCCATTGATGGTATTTTGACTGTTCATTTAGATAATGTTGTGGGAGTTTCCAATCCACGTATTCGGATACTGGATAATCATTCAGCTGTTTTAGCGGAGGATGTTGCTGGTGGATTCGGGCTCAATAGCTTGCTTTCCATTCGTGTTAATGTTGGAATCCCTGTTTATATTGAGGCAGCCTCGGTTCTTGGTGAAATTGGTTCTTACAAAGTATCAGCCCGTCTGGTTGAAGATGATTATGCGAATGATGCTTCTGGCGCTTTTCGGGCCATTGTTTCTGCCAATGGATTTGTTCTTACTGGAAAAATCAATAGTGTTGATCTGGCTTTCCAAGAGTCAGGAGCTGATGCGGATTGGTTTGCTTTCAAGGCAGATCGCAGCGGTTTAGCAAATGTCCGTGTTGATTCGGTCGACGGCTTGAATCCGTACTTGTTTGTTTACAATTCCAGCCTTGATCTTATTGGCAGTCAGGACGACCGTTCAAATTCTGACACTGGAGCCACTGTTCCTCTGGATCTGATCGAAGGCCACACTTACTATGTGCGCGTTGTCGGTACGGCAGGCAGCACCGGGCGTTACACTCTTGAATCTCGACCCGTTGTTGATGACCATGGAAATTCGCTCGATTCATCGACGGCACTTGTCGTGGATGATCATACCTATGGATTAATTGCTGGTGCGATTGATACAGCGTTTGATCAAGATTATTTCCGCTTTACACCCTCAATTGACTCTCGGATTGCCGTCACGTTGGTTGCGGCTGACGATAGCAATCTTGACTCCAATCTCTCTGCTTTCGACAGCAATGGTCGCCTTATTGTCGCGAACGATGACGCAACTCGCTTAACCAAGGACAGTCTGGTTGAATTCTCCGTACAGGCTGGTCAGACCTATTACCTGCGAGCACAAGGATTTGGTTCGAGTGAGGGATTGTATCAGGTTGTGGTCAGGCCAATTGCTGAAATTGACGATGAATTTGGCGATACCGCAGATATGGCTGAATCGTGGGCGTTGGCTTCGGATGGCAGTGGCCACCGAGAAGGAGCACTTCAGTCTTCGCGTGATATTGATCTACTCAAGGTTGTTTCGCCTTTGTCCGGTGTTTTGAAATTAAATGCCACCATTCAGGTTGGAAATGCCATGGTGAGGCTGTTTGCAAGGAACGGCAATGATGTTGTTCAAGTGGCGTCTGCTACCGGTACCGGTTTATTGAAATTAAACACGTCCGTTGTTGAGGCGCGTGAATACTTTATCCGCGTTGACTCTGTCGATGGGGATCTTGCCCTGTATTCTCTCGACGCGTCTGTTCAATTGAATTCTGGCAGTGACCTTCGTCCTGTTTCGAGCGATGTTATCGCGAAGCTCAGTGATGAATTCAATGCGGCTTTTGTGCGTCGCATTGCCACGATGACTGCTGGCGGAGATATCAATAAGATTCAAAATGAAATTTTGAGCGATCTTGTTCGTAGTTATCTGTTGATCAACGGCACTCCTGACACTCACGTCTTGGTGATTTACCTTGATCCGGTTGATTTCGCTGTTTCCGATGGTGCTGGCCGAGAAGTGGGCAGAACCACCAATGGTGGTGCTGTTTCCGAAAATCCTTCTGCTGCGGTTTCGTCACGTGGCGCGCTGGACCTTGTTGTTGTTCCTGTTTCCAGTGCTGGTTCCTTCAATATGAATCTGATGGGTGTGGGTGGTGGTCGTGTTCTCGCTGGTGCCACCATGATCACTCCTACCGGAACTGTTATAACGCCTCGTGTTGGTTTCAACGGCGGTACCTATTCAACCCTTCCTGCCGGCGATGTTCCTAAGGAAGGATTGCAACTTGTTTTAGATTTCAGTCAGGGCGGCGATTCTGGTGGTAATGGCGGCGGATCTTCCGGTGATGGTGGCACTGGTACCGGTACGGGTGGAACATCCATTACTTCGGTCATTGCATCGGCAGTCAATTCAACGCTCATTCAGACGTTGTCTTCCCAAGTGGCAAGTGTGATTGATATCAAGGGTTTAGGTGAATTGGCGTCTGCGCAGGCCACCGCTTTTGTTGGTCTCTTGTTGACGGCCTCGACGGTGGATGGTTCGAAAGATACCAAAGATTTGTTAGGAACAGATAATGGTTTGATGGTATTTCTGTCCAATCCCATTGTTCAGGCAAACTTGCGGGCTGTGTTCGTTATTTCTCAAGATGTATCAACTTCTCTGAATCGTGGCGTTCGTTTTATCACTTCTAAGATTGCAGTGGTTGATAAGTTGGTTGCAAGTGCTTCCGCTCCACTGCAACAAATCACGGGAACAGTTCTTCCTGGTAAGGTTCGCGTTTTGCTAAGCAATGTTCTTGTTACAACTGGAAATCAGTTTGTTCAGCAAATTGATATCTCTGCCGCAGCTATGGCAAAAGTTGTCATTGATCAGGCTGCCAAACTACTTGTGAAGCCAGTTTCTGGCGCTGATAAGTTGCCTTCCACACCACCTGCTCCTGTGCCGGCTGCTCCCCGATCAGCATTGCCACCAATGGGTGCCATGGATCGTGCTGTCGCTGAGTTTGCTGGTGATCATCCTGATCTATTGGCAACGACAGATGCTGTTGTAGATGATTCTGTTTGGGGTGATACGGAGTGGATTTGTGGTCCGGAATCAAATGACAAGAATGGCGCTGGTGCGTTAACAGCCGCATTACTTGTTGCCGGGTTCCTTACCCCGGCATGGTTGCGTGATCATCTTGCTCGCAAAGCTAATGATAGGCGACCAATCACTCGATTGGATTCTGAAAAGAAAGGCTAGTGGTTTGGCGTATTCTGATCTGGTGGGATCGACCATGGTTGCATAATTACAACCACTGCTGAGAGAATCAGAACAAATGCGATTGCATGGCGCCAATGAAGCGGTTCGTCCAACCACCAGATGCTGAACCCGGCAAACACCACGAGGGTGATTATTTCCTGAATAATCTTGAGCGTGGGTGTGCTGATTCCCTGACTATATCCAATTCTGTTGGCTGGCACCATGAGGCAATATTCAAAAAACGCGATGCCCCACGATACCAAGATCGCTGTCAGCAATGGCATTTCCCGCTGACGCAGGTGTCCATACCAGGCCCATGTCATGAAGATATTCGATATGATCAGAAGGCAAACGGGCGTCATCATTCAAGTTATGCCTGGGTTTGGTGATTGATTTTGTGTATGGCTTTTAAATACCAAGGAATCAGTAATGCTACGGATAATGGCAGTAATGCTGGTGTCCACGCTAGCAGTGCTGTTGTTGGTGTTCCGGAAAACCCGAATGACATCAAAATCATAATTGTTGCCAATAATGGCAATTGTGGATAGCCCATTTTTCGGTTGATTAAGGCCCATCCGATCCATGGTCCAATGAGCAGATATGTGGGTGGCTCGATGGCTGGACCTACCAGTAGAAACCAAGCAGTTCCAAGAAATGCCGCGAGTGTTATCACAGATTGTCTTTTCAGCTTTTGCCCAAACAGCAAAGTTGTGGCCAGGGCTGTTAGGGCAAGGACGCCACTCAAGCCTAGCCATCCTGCTGGGTAAGGTGTTTCTAGGTTTGGGATTTTTCCAGATAACGATGCAACGATTGCTAGTGCTGCGCTCCAAGCATCACGGAATGCTGCTCTGCGTTCTCCAGCACTGGCCAGTCCATGTTCAACCCATTCTTTCCATAAAGCATTATTGGCTGCTGACCATGGGCCTGAAAGTATTAATCCGATTCCCATGGCAGCAACAACCAATGCCGCAATTTGCCTAGGCCGCTGAAATAACGCTAGCATGGGTATTGATATGATGGTGGGTTTCAGGAACATCGACATAGCTGTTAGTATTGCACCCAGCCAAACGCGTGTTGGCCCGATGGCTAAGCCACTTATCAAAAGTGCTCCAACATGCGTATTGGCTTGCGCATTCCACAAGCTGCGACCTGCCAGCAATAATACCATGAACCGATATAAACCCAATTGTTTGTTGTTCCAGTGCAATCCGCCTGGCAGGATTTTGATTCGTAATTGTTCAGCAGCAAGATACAGCCCAAGGCTACCAACAATCGTCCATAGGATAACCCCTATAGATATGTGCCATGGATAAAAAAGCGAAAATATTGGCAGGCTAGGAGGCGGATACCTGTAAAGATCGATCCCTTCACGTTCGACATATACGTGATTTCCTGCCAACCAATCTGAGACACCAGCCACATACACCGGGAAAACGGAATGCTTGTAGGGTGCTGCCGCAAGTTTGGTTGCCGCTATGATGGTAATCAACAACCAAAGTATTATTGATAGACCAGCCCAGTTTGGATTGGCAGGTTTCAAATGGTCAGGCATTTTCACGGAGCCTTGGCTGGCAATTGGTTGAATGGCTCCGGATCGTACGGGTCCGCTGGTTTTGGCATTGGCATTGGAACAGGCTTGGTTGATGAGTCGGGCATTGGCAAAGGAGTTGCTGGTGCAGCAGCAGGCACGATTGGATTTTGTTTCGCTTCCGCGAATTTGCTTTCTCCCGGACGCGACTCCACTGTTTTGACATCTGCTTGCTGAATTTCAGGGGCCAATGGACGAATGATTGGTTTTTTGGTTTCCGCTGCAAATCCAACTGGCAGCAAACCGGGTTCAGTTGGCCTTGTTACAGCGTATTCTTCAGCCACCAGCCGTACCCAATCTTCCAATTGCTTGTAAGGTTCCGACTGACGGCCTTTCAGGGCGGGCTGAGATTGTCCACCATGAATGGAAACGCTTTTGACCAGAAGCGGGCTGGACAGTGGCGAAGTAGGGCTGACATATGCCACAACAGCAGCAATGTTCGCTTGCAGAGCCTTTCGGTTTCCCATTCCAGCGCCATAGGAGCGCGTCAGACGGAAATTTCCACCGCGATCGGCGGCATGACATGAAGCACATGCGTTCATTAGAATGGGCTGAATGCGGTGATTGTAGAAGCTTAGTGTGTCTGTTGTAAGCTGGACTGGACTGGTTCCTGGTTCGTCACCCGATGGTGCTGTTTTGGCAACCGGCGTTGTATTGTCGCGTGTTTCTAAGTGTTTAACGAGACGTTGCGTAGTTCCGTGGTCTGGCCGTAATTGCAGTGCCGCTTTAGCTTCATGAATGCCTTCGTCGCGAAGATTTCGTGCTAAGCACCAATGTGCCAACCGTAATCTTTCATCGGGGTCCTGCATATTGGCGCGCTTGCGAAGTGTAGCGAGAGCTTCCGGCAAGTCTGCACATAGCACTGCCGAAGATTGTACCGGAACCCACGTTATAGCTTGCCCACGGCGAAGCCTGTATCGGTCGCCAACCTTGTCGATTTCACCCTCCAGGGTGCGATCGTTATCAAGAATTAGCACTTGCCCCTTGAGAGGGGGCGGGAGGTTTGGTTCATTCGCCGGCAGGGCGAATAGCGACATCAAGATAATGGCGTTCATGCGCGCCGAATAATCTTTGGGTCTTCCTTGAATCAAGCGCAAGATGCGGGAAGACGATGAGGGGTCGATCTGGTAGAATCGCATTTTCCGGAACCCAGCACCCAGATCCAGGAACGCTGACGGACATGAAACCTCGCCTGTTGACCCCCGGTCCTACTCCCACGCCCGAAGAAACCCTGCTGGAGCTAGCCCGACCGGTTACATTCCACCGCAGTTCTCAGTTTCGGGCCATCATCAAGGAAGTAACTGCAGACTTGCAGTACATCTTCTGCACATCCCAGCCTGTTCTCACGATCACAGCTTCTGGCACGGGTGCCATGGAAGCTGCCATTGCAAATACTGTTCCGGTGGGTGGAAAGGCCATTTGCCTTATCAGCGGTAGGTGGGGTGAGCGCTGGCGCAACATTTGCAAGGCATTTGGCGTAACGGTCGTTGAGGTTAAGGTTCCTTACGGAGAATCTGTTCCTCCCGAAGCATTGGCGGCGGCACTTAAAGAACATCCTGATGCTGCCATAGTCACGGCAACACACAGCGAGACGGCGACGGGTGCTAGGAACGATATTAAAGGTTTCGCTGCCATCACGCAGGCATCCAGTGCATTGCTGATTGTCGATGGAATCAGCGGCCTCGGCGTTATGGAATGCCGTATGGACGACTGGGGCGTCGATGTTGTTGTGACTGGGTCACAAAAAGCGTTGATGCTGCCTCCCGGTCTTGCGTTTATCGCACTGTCTACACGCGCATGGACGCGGGTTGATTCCTTGTACCAAGGCCCGTCCACTCCACGGACTTTTTACTTCGATCTCCGCAAGTACCGGGATAACCTTGCAGGAAACGATACTCCGTTTACCCCGGCCAATACTCTCGTGCGCGCCCTTCGGCTGAGCCTGAAGAGGCTGCGTGATGAGGGAATTGAGAATTGCTGGAAACGCCATGCGCGCATGGCGCGTGCGGCCCGCGCTGCAGCGGGTCCATTGGGCCTTGAGCTTCTGGCCAAGGACCCTGCCGATGGTTTGACGGTGTACAAGTTGCCTGAGACGGTTGATGGCGTAGCCATTCTCGGCGTTCTGGAAAAAGAATACGGTATTCGAGTCGCTGGCGGGCAGGACGCGCTGAAGGGCAAAATTATTCGCCTCGCCCATATGGGATATATTGACTATTTTGAAGTGCTTGCTGCGGTTTCGGCACTGGAAATGGTGCTTCCCAAATTTGGACATGCTGTTCAGCCGGGCACGGCTGTTTCGGCAAGTCAACGCGCTTTTTCCGAGGGGGCTTGATTCGCCATGCCACGTGTTTACATATCAGACAAGCTTGAAAAGTCGGGCATGGATATCTTGCTCGAGGCAGGTATCGAGGTGGATAACCGCCCCGGTCTGAAGGGTGATGAGCTGAAAGAAGCGATTCGCCTAGCAGATGGCATGGTTCTTCGCAGCGGTACCCGTCTGACGGCGGAATTGCTTGAAGATCCAGGCATTTTGCGTGTGGTAGTTCGTGGTGGAGTGGGCGTCGATAATATCGACGTAGCTGCTGCGACCCGCAAGGGCATCGTGGTGATGAACACACCGGATGCCAATACCCTG
>Ga0209598_10003518_pt1 | contig 11807 bp, 14 predicted proteins | sample M_140807_EF_Meta_FD_187317 | JGI IMG/M metagenome (GOLD analysis project Ga0209598, IMG submission 187317) | Freshwater microbial communities from Lake Montjoie, Canada to study carbon cycling - M_140807_EF_MetaG (SPAdes) (version 2) | ecosystem: Environmental > Aquatic > Freshwater > Lake... | reverse complement strand
ACCGTGCAGCCCGCCGGCACCAAGAGCCTGCTCACCGGCGCCTCACCGGGCTGGCATCCGCCCAAGGCCCAGCGCTTCATCCGCCGCATCACCTTCCGCAAAAACGATCCCGTAGCCCTGGCCTGCATGGACTTCGGCTACACGATCGTGCCCAGCCAATCCGATAAAGACGAGCAGGGCCGGCTGCTCGATGATCCCTTCGATCCCCGCTGCACCGAGTGGCTGGTGGAGATCCCCACCGAGGTGAGCTGGGCCAACCTGCCCGGCGCTGATGTGGTGGAGATCAACAACTTCTCCGCCCTGGCCCAGTTCGACTTCTACATGCAGGTGCAGAAGCACTACACGGCCCACAACACCTCGGCCACGGTGGAGTTCCGCGAGCATGAGATCGAGTCCCTGGCCGATGCCATCCATCGGGCGATTGATAACGGCGAGGGCTATATCTCGGCCGCCCTGCTGGCTCGGTTCGATGCCAATGCCACCTTCCCGCGGTTGCCCTTTGAGCCGATCGATGCGGCCACCTACCAACGCCTTTCGGCCGAGGTGGTCGCGCGGCGGAGCACCACCGATTTCTTCGAGGCCCTGCGGCGCTACGACAGCGGCGAACTGCAGGAGGCGGGTCCGGCCGGCTGCGACTCCGACAAGTGCCTGCTGCCGCTGGCCAAGCCGAAGGGGTGAGCCGCGGGGTTAGTCGGCCGCGGGGCCTTCGAGGAAGTAACGGTCGCGGCCCAGGCGTTTGGCTTCGTACAGGGCCGTGTCAGCCCGCCGCAGGGTGTCGGCATAGGTTTCGTTGGCCTGATGGGCTGCGATTCCGATGCTGGCCGTGATTCGCACGTCGTCCCCGTCCACCGCCACCCGGATGGCTCGGCTGCTTTCAATGCTGCGGGTCGCCACGCCCACGGCCTCATCCAGGTTGGCTTCGATCAGCAGGGCCAGGAACTCCTCCCCACCCCAGCGGGAGCAAAGGTCCTCCTGGCGAAGGGAGGAGCGGAAGGCCCTGGCCAGTTCCACCAGCGTCTGGTCACCCACCTCGTGGCCGTAGCTGTCGTTGATGCGCTTGAAGTGGTCAGCGTCGAGCAGCAGCAGGGCGTAGCTGCCGCCATGCCGTTCGACCCTTCGATCCTCTTGACGGCAGCGATCGGTCATGAATCGCCGGTTGGTGAGTCCCGTGAGCTGGTCGTGGGTGGAGGCCTCCTCGAGGGCCTGGTTGAGCCGCTTGAGGTCGCTCTGGTTGCGATCGGAGATGCGGATCATCCGCTCCAGGATCTTGATCTGGCGTTCGTAGCGGGCCAGCAGGTTGCGGGTGGGTCGATGGCACCCCGGCGCCATCTCCGAGAGGTCGGTGACACTCTCGAGCCGAGCCACCAGTTCGCCCGTTCTTTGCCAGAGGCGTTGCAGCAGTTCCCGATCACCCGCATCGTCAACTTCCCTATTCTCTAGGGCGGCCACGATGTCCTGTTCAAGGTCATCGTGGTGGCCGCGTGGAAAGGGTGTGGTCATGGATCGATGGCAAGGATTGTAAAGGGGAAGGTGTAATCCTCACCAAGTTCTTTTCCCAGTTCGACGGCGCGGGGATTGCGGGCATCGTATCGCCAGATCACCGATACCTCGCGGCCGTTCTCGGCGGCTGTCTGAAGGTTGTCGAAAAGTTCGATCATGGCCCGCACGCTGCTGGTGTTGAGGTAATTCAGTTCGAGATCGAGTTGCAGGGAGCGCGGGCTGGCTTCGAGATAGCTGGCCAGCCAGTCAAGAATCTTCTCGTAGAGAGAGAAGCTGTTCTCCGGATAGGATTCGCCACGCATCATGATCACTCCCCGCTCCCAGTCGGCGATCACCGAAGGGCTCGATTGGCTGGATTCGATCGTTAGGTTCTGCACGTGCTGGTTCGCCATGGTGGGAAGCGGTAATCAGACGATCACGCGGAGAGCAAAGAAGGCTTTGCCCCCAGGCCGATCTTCGAGGCTGGCCTCCAGGGGGGCGCTGGAACGGCGGGCCATTTCGATCAGTCCCAGCCCGGCTCCGCCAGCGTTGAGTTCTCCTTCACGGAGTTGAGTTTTGTACAACTGCTTCAGTTCAGCCTTATCATATTGGGAGAGGGATTGGATCCGCTCAAGCAGCCGCTGTCCGTCGGTGGTTTCCACGAGGTTGGCGGCGGAAACGCTATAGCGGCCCTGAGGGTGTGAGGCGATTATCACTGTGGCACTCGAGGTGGCTGCGTCGTAGTTTTTTTGGATGGCATAGTTGCGTATGTTTTGGCTAATCTCAATATAGGTGCTGAACACATCCATCGCCTTTGAATCCTCGGTTTGGGTGGCGATGTGTTGGCGCATCGCCTTACCAATTTCCTCGATCAGCGACTGGCTGTTGGGTCCATTCAGGCAGATCAGGATTTGCTGGTCGCTGCAGAATTTCTGCAGTTCCCCCAGTTGTTTCAGGCTCAGGCCTGCCGAGATGCCCATGCCGCCATCCGCAACTAGATCTCAAACTTAGGCCCAGTCCCCACCCCCTGGCCCTGCTGAGCGGGGGGACTGAAAGGAGAGCACGGTGATGTCATCCCGTTGGGGCTGCCGCCCCCGGAAGCGTGTGAGCTTCTGCTGTAGGTGCTGGAGTTGTTCGGCGGGTGCCAGGGGGGCCACTTCCCCCAGCCAACGTTCGAACCGCTCGGACCCCAGGCTGAACCCATCGGCTTCACCGCTCTGATCGATCAGTCCATCGGTGCTCATGGTGTAGGTGACCCCCGCTTCCAGGGGGATCTGATGGTCCTCGTATGGGCAGGAGCGGCTCTCTCCGAGGCTGCGGTTGCCGCCCCGTAGCTTGCCGAGGCGCACCCCATCGCTCCAGTGGAGCCCCAGCCGGGCTCCGGCGAAACGCAGCCAGTGCTCCCGGGGATCGATCAGCACCAGGGCCATGTCCATGCTGGTGGCCACCGCCCGGCTGCTTCCCGCTCCGCCCAGCAGTCCCCGCATCTCTTGATCGGTGCGGGCCAGCAGAGCCGCGGGGGAGTGGATGCCCAGCTCCTGGATCGCCCGGTCCACCCCGGCCCGGGCCAGCATGGTCATCATCGCGCCGGCCACCCCATGGCCGGCGCAGTCGGCCACGCCCACCAGCACCTGCTGGCCCTGGCGGTGCACCAGATAGAAATCCCCCCCCACCCGGTCACGGGGAAGCCACAGGAGGCCATGGGCCGCACCGAAGTTCTCCTCCAGCTCGGTGTCGGCCAGAATCGCCCGCTGCAGGATGCTGGCGTAATGGAGGGAATCGTTGATCTTTCCCTGGGTCTCCAGCAGGGCCCCATGGGAAATGGCCAGGTCGTCCATGGCCTGCCGCATGGTGCCCAGCACACCGTTGAAACCCTGGGCCAGTCCTGAGATTTCGTCATTGCCGTTGGTCGAGAAGAACCCCTGGCTCCGGTCGGCCTGGATCCGCTCGGATTCCTGTAGCAACTGGCGGATGGGCTGCACGATCCGCCCGCGGATGACCAGGAAGGAGAGCAGGGCCAGCACGCTCAGCAGGCCCGTGAGCAGCAGGTTCACCACCTCGGCAGGGTCGTTGCCGCCCGAGTGGTGGAGCAGCTTCACCGATTGGATGAGCAGATAGGCCAGCACCACCCCGTTGATGGAGGCGATCAGGCTGAAACTGGCTTGGATGGACAGCCTCTTGCTCCGGCGTCCCGGCCAGCGGCCCAGCCCGCGGCGCCACTTGGGGGGTTCCCGGGTCCGGCGGGAGGGGTGGTGGTCCGTTCCGGCAGCGGCGCGAACCATGGGCACGTCTTCGGTGAAACCTATTTTGGCTTCGCTGGCGGGAAGGGCCAGTGGCGCCGGCCGCGGCCACAATGGGGCGGTTGATGGGCTCCTCGGGGCTGGGTCGGTGGGATGAAGCTGCGCCAAATCGTCGCCCTGGTTCTGCTGCTGTTCGTTCCCCTCTCCGTGTTGGCCGACCGCCTCCACTGGGGCGATGGGGCCGTGTTCGTGACGACGGTGCTCGCGATCCTGCCCCTGGCGGTATGGCTGAGCACCGCCACCGAGGAGCTCTCCTTGGCGCTGGGCCCCAACATCGGTGCCCTGCTCAACGCCCTCTTCGGCAATGCCACCGAGCTGATCATTGCCCTCACGGCCCTGCGGGCCGGCCTGGTGGGGATCGTGAAGGCCAGCATCACGGGCACGGTGATGGCCAACCTGCTGCTGGCCCTCGGCCTTTCGATGCTGGTGGGGGGCATCGGCCGCAAGGAGCAGACCTTCCAGCCTGTGGTGGCGCGGGTGAACGGTTCGGCGATGACCCTGGCGGTGCTGGCGATTCTGATCCCCAGTCTCACCAGCCTTGATCCGCTTCAGAGCGCTGCCGGCAACGAAGCATTTTCGCGCTTCGTGGCTTGCTTGTTGCTGCTGGTCTACGGGCTCACTCTGGTGTTCTCGCTGCGCACCCATCGCTCTCTCTACGACGTAGCCCAGGTTGAGCTGGGCGCCGAGGGGGCCGAGGCCGGTGGAGCGGCGATGGACGCCGCCGGGCAGGAAGAGCCGGAGCACCGTCCGCCCCTGCTGCCCTGGCTGCTCGTGCTGCTGGCCGCCACCGTGGGCATCGCCTACGAATCCGAGCTGTTCGTGGGGGTGGTGGAAACGGTGAGTGAGGGCCTGGGCCTCTCGGCCATCTTCACCGGGGTGGTGCTGCTGCCGCTGCTGGGCGGGGTGGCGGAATACCTCACGGCCGTCTCGATGGCGCGCCGGAACAAGATGGATCTGGCGGTGTCGGTGGCCCTGGGCTCCACCCTGTTGGTGGCGCTGCTGGTGGTGCCGGTGCTGGTGCTGGTTGGGCCGGCCCTGGGCCATTCCCTCGATCTGAGCTTCAATCCCTATGAATTGGTGGCGATCGCCACGGCCGTGGTGGTGAGCAATCTGGCCAGCCTCGATGGCCGCTCCGACTGGTTGGAGGGTGCCTTGCTCCTGGCCGCCTACCTGATCCTGGCCGCCGGTTTCTTCTTCCAGAGCACACCGATCGCATGAGCAGAACTCCGGAGCCGAGGGGATCCAGCCCAGCCCGTGGAGCGGCCCCCCGCTGGTGGTCGCGGGAGGGACGGGCCGCTGCCCGTTCCCCTGGTCTCCAGGATTCCGCCCGGCAGCCTGGAGCGGCAGCTCAAAACGATTGGGTTCCGAGCGAGGCAGCGGCCCCCAATCCACTCGGCCAGGATCAGGGGGGCCAGCTTTCCCTGCCTGCGGCGGAACGGGCCGGTGCCACGCCCATTCCTCCCTTTCGGGCGAGCAATCTGCTGAGCCGTCTGAATCGATCGGCCTCCCTGCAGCTGCTGCTGGCCGCGGCCCTCACCGTGGTGGGCCTGCTGGGCCGCTGGCCTCTGCTGGCGGTTCCTGCCGCCGCGGTGCTGCTGGGGCTGGCCCTCTTGCAGCTGCTCCCCGACCTCTGGCAGCTGGTCAGCGCCCAGCTGGATGAGGGACCCACGGCGCGGGTGCTCGCAGCGCTCGCCCTGCTGCTGGCGGCCCTGGCCCTGCCCCTGGGCCTGGGCTGGTTGGATCCCATCCTCGATCTCTACCGCAGCCGTAACTGGGAGGCGATCGGGGCCCTCGGTGAGGGGGTGATCGGGGCCTTCGGCCAGATCCTGGTGGCCCTGGTGGCCCTGGCGATCGCCTGGCGCCAGGTGCTGATCGACCAGCGGCTTACCACCCAGCAGAACCGCATCACCCAGGCCCAGACGATCGATAGCTTCATCCAGGGCATCTCCGATCTGATCAGCGATCCCGAGGGGATGCTCGAGGACTGGCCCCTGGAGCGGATGCTGGCGGAGGGTCGGCTGGCGGCGGTGTTCGGCAGCATCGATAAGGACGGCCGCTCCCGCATCCTGCGCTTCCTCTCCCATGCCCGCCTGCTCACGCCGCTGCGGCGCGACAACCGGCTGGGCCGGGCCATCTTTGACGGCAACGGCAACTATGAAGAGGACCGGCTCGATGGCGTGCCGGTGATCCGGCTGCACGAGATCCTCAAGGGGGTGGATCTCTCCGCCACCGACCTGCGCGGCGTGGACTTCAACGGTGCCGATCTGAGCGGCACCGACCTGAGCCACGCCGACCTGAGTGGCGCCAACCTGGCGGGTTGCAACCTGGCGGGGGCAAATCTGGAGCGGGCGGTGCTCGATGGTGTCCGGCTCTTTTATGGCCGCAGCCAGACCGCGACTCCCCGCCTGCTGCAGGCTCGCCTCGATCTCATCTCCGGCGGCGGCAGCGGCGCCGTGGTGGAAAACGCCAACTTCAGTGGCGTGCAGCGTCTGGATCCCGCCACCCACCAGTACCTGGCGGCCTGGAGCGGTCCCCGCTCCCGCGCCACCATCCCGGGCGGCAGCAAGGGAATCCCCAGCCAGCTGGAGTCAAGGTCCCGGCACCCTGAGCACCGCTCCTGATTCCGGATCCATGAGAGCATGGCTTGGTCGCCGGCTGGGCCGGCGCCAACCCCTGGAGGGGTGGTCGAGTGGTTGATGGCTCCGGTCTTGAAAACCGGCGAGGTGAAAGCCTCCGCGGGTTCGAATCCCGCCCCCTCCGTTTACCTAACGCGATTTCCCTGCGAGGTGGGTGGTCAGGCCCATCCTCAAGCTTCTAGTTCCGTCGATGGGGATCAGCAGGCGCTGACGGATGTGGGCGAATTGGCCATCACCGGATGCTGGTTGGCGCTCTTCTTCGACTGATACATCGCCCGGTCCGCAGCCTGCATCAGCGCATCGGTGTCGAACCCATGTTCGGGCCAGCGGGCGATGCCAATGCTCACCGAAATGTGCAGCTCTTCGTTGCAATGCACGCTTCGGAACGGCTGCCTCAACTCGGCCTGGATGCGCTCCGCCAGGTCCATCAGCGTCTGCAGATCCGGTGCCTGGGGCAGCATCAGGATGAATTCGTCACCCCCTTGGCGGCAGATGGTGTCGCTCTTGCGCAGGAAGCCCTCAAGACGGCGGCTGACGGCGATCAATAGTTCATCGCCGACGACGTGGCCGAAGGTGTCGTTCACGGCCTTGAAGCCGTCGAGATCCATGAACATCAGACCCACCATGGAGCCGTAGCGCTCGGCCCTGGCGATCGCCTGCTCCAGGCGGTCGACCAGCACGGTTCGATTGGCTAGGCCGGTGAGGGCATCGTGGGTGGCCTGGTGCAGGATCGCTTGCTGCTCTGCGTGGCGCTCGGTGATGTCCTGATACATCGCCACGTAGTGCAGCGGCTGCAGCTGTTTATCGGTCACCGTGGTGATACTGACGTCGTGGAGGCGGAGCGAGCCATCTTTGCAACGGTTCCAGACTTCTCGGTGCCAGCTTCCATCCTGGCGAAGCTCCTGCCAGAGTCGCTCATAGAAGCTGGGCTGATGTTGGCCTGAGTTGAGAATGCGCAGGGATTTGCCGCGCAGATTGATGTTGGTGTAGCCGGTGAGTTGGGTGAAGCTCTGATTCAGCGACAGCACCAGCCCTTCGGTATTGGTGATCACTACCCCCTCCACGGTGCCCTCGAACACGGCCGAGGCGATGGCCAGGTCTTCGGCGGTTGCCGACAACTGATTCAGGGCGTCCACCGTGCGGCGATGGCTCAGCAGAAGTTCGCGGCTCACCATGGCGGCCAGGGCCGAGAGGAGGCTGCCAACCCCAAGGATCACGGCCTGGGACCAGTGCAGGCCGTCGGGTCCCGGCAGCGCCCGGCTGAGCTGCACGCCCACCAGCCAGTCGCGCCCGCCCACCCTGATCTTCTGGTAGTTGGGATCGCTGAGCCTCGGTGTTCCGAAGCTGTCCATCGGGTCGTAGAGGAGTCCGAAGCGGTTGGGGCGCTCCCCATCGAACAGCAGCACCGTGGAGCCCGGCAGGTTGGGGTTGTTGATGCTTTGCAGGGTGGCCTCCATCAGTTCCTTGATGAGGATCGGGGAGGCGGCCCAGCCCCAGACGTTGGTCAACTGGTTCGGCTGGGAGGTGGGCAGTGCCTGGGGATCAAGGCGAATCACCGTGTAAAGAATGACCCCGGGCGCATCATCTCTGTTGGCGTTTTGGCTCAGCCCCAGCTTGGAGCTGAGCACGGGATTGTCGCTTGTGGCTGCCTGAAGCAGAGCTTGTCTGCGGATCGGCTCGCTCAGCAGGTCGTAGCCAATGGCCCGGTCGTTGCCGTGATCCATCGGTTCGAGCACCGTGAGCGGCGCATAGGCCTGGCGGAGTCCCGAAGGGTGGATCTGCACCTCCTGGCCGTAGGTTGCCATGAGACTGGCTTCGAAACTGGCCTTATCGGCCTGGGGCACGTAGCGGACGTAGCCCAGCCCCAGGGTTCCCCGGGGTAACTGATGGGACTTGCGCAGTTGCTCGAAATAGTTGCGGAAGCTCTCCGGGGTGAGGGAGCCGTTGGCCTCAGCCATGGCGCTGACGCTGGCCACGTTGGCGCCATAGGCATTGATCTGGGCAATCAGGGCGTCGGCTACGTCGTCGAGGAGGGCAAGTTCGGCCTGCTCGTGGTGGCGACGATTGAACAGCATGTTCTGGATGCTGATCCCTGTGGTGATGAGCAGACCCAGCACCAGAACCGCCCACGGCAGCTGGCTGATCTGGCTGCGTAAGGGCGTTGGCAGTAGCGAAGCTGGTGTCGTGGGCTGGGCTGGTTCTGGCATGCGCATCCCTCAGCTCAGGGCCACCGTGTGCAGGTTCCGCTGCCGATCTGGGTTGACCAAAGAGATGGCAGAGCCGATGATCTCAATGGCCCGGGCCATGATCCGATTGAGCTGGGTATGGCAAGGCCCATTGGGAATCCCGTTGGGGCCGGCCCCGCTGAGTCGCGCTTGCTCAGGGCGTGATGGTGATTTGCTCAACTTTGCTCCGGCCTGCGGCTGTCGATCAGCACCCATGCCTCCCGAAGCGTTTGGCAAAGGGTAGGCCAGGAGTGTGCGAAAAAACCGTATCCACAACTAAGAGACGGCTGAGCACCTAGGCGCTGCCCTGCTGCCCGATCGCGTCAGGAGAACGGCGAATCCCGTGGGAGCTGGTTTTGGTCAATAGGTGTAGGTGAGATTCAGGTGTAGCGCTCCGGAGAGGCTCATCCCAGCTTCCGCCAACATCCGACGGTGGATCACCCGGAGTAAGGGGGTGATCTCCACGCCCTGCTCGAGGCCCTCCATGGTGCGTGCCTCCACCATCAGCCAGGGCTGCCAACGGTCGTAGGAGGCGGGGGTGAGGGCCAACCCCGCCCTTGCCGAGGTCATCAGTCTGCTGATGTCGGCGGCCTGGAACCAGCGGGCCGAAGCGCCAACGTAGAGACGGCGGGTCTCAAAGTCCAACTGTCCCCAGGGAGACCAGGCCGCTCGATTGGCACGGCTACTGCCATCATCGGGAAAGATGGTGAGCAGGCCAGCGCCAACACCGGCCCAGGCATTGGCTTGGTACTGGGCACCGTTCCAGCGGTGCAGCCGCTGGGTGACCATCACCAGACTCCAAAGTTCCTGGCCGGATGCGTCGCCGTTGCCCGTGCCGCCGCTGCCTGCCTCGGGTTGCATCCAATGGAGGGCTGGGCCCACTCCGGTGCTGCGGGTGATGGCCGGGGTCACGGTGAACGACGACCAGGCCGGTTCGTACTCGCCACTCACGATGATGCTGCCCTTATGGGCCAGCGGCGCGGCGGCCGCAGGAGAGAAGCCGGATGCTCCCACCCCTGCAAGCAAAACCAAGGCGGTGATCAGGGGTGGATACACAACCAGCAAGCAAAAAGGTGACTGCCTGCAGCACCTACCACCGATCAGCCTATGCCCAATCGCCGGGCCTCCAGCCCCAGGGAAGCCGTCGCCCGTCCTCGCCGCGACCATGGTGTGCGGTCGCGGGGCCAGGGCGGGACTGGACAGAGATCACATTGCAATGTAGGCTTCATGTAGTTGCCCTAAACACATGAAGCGACTCCTTTCCTCTGCCTTGATCGCCGCTGCCCTGCTTGGCGGCAGCGGTGCCATGGCCTGCAGTCTTTGCCCCCGCGTAGCGGTTGCTGCCTCCTCCTCCTCCCTCTACCGGATCTCGGTGAGCGGCATGGTGTGTTCCTTCTGCGCCCAGGGCGTCGAGAAGCGGCTTAAGGCTGTGGCCGGCATTGAAGCGGTGCGCATCGATCTCTCCAAGGGGATGGTGGAGGTCACCGCCCGCAGTGGCGCCGCCCTCGATACGGCCAGCCTGAAGCAGGCCATCCGGGATGCCGGCTACGACGTTCGTCGCATTGATCGTGTGGCCTCGGCCAGCGCTGCTACGGCCGGAAAGCCCAACTGATTCCGACGACTTGGTCTTCGGCGTGCCCACCTGCGGTTGCAAACGAGGTGGACAGGGGCGAGATAGGCATGTACACTAGATGTAGTTGCCACAGACATTTGAAGCGCCTCTTCGCCTTTGCCCTGATCTCCGCAGCCGCATTTGTTGGCAGCGGGGCCCTAGCTTGTGAAAAGCACCTCAACTCCCAGCAGAACACCACCTCGGTGCAGGACAACACGACCCAACCGACCAACGGCGACCCCAAGTCCCAGGTCAAGCAGAAGTAAAATGACGTTCTCTCGACGCTTACTCCCACTGGTCGCCCTGGGGCTAATTAGTCTCTGCCAAGGTGTAGCCCTGGCTGGCTCCTCCCTCTACAGGATCACTGTGAACGGGATGGTGTGTTCTTTCTGCGCCCAGGGCATCGAGAAGCGCCTCAAAGCTGTACCTGGGATTGAAGCGGTGCAGATCGATCTCTCCAAGGGAATCGTGCAGGTCACCGCCCGTAGTGGCGCCTCCCTCGATACGGCCACCCTGAAGCAGGCCATCCGCGACGCTGGCTACGATGTTCGCCGTATTGATCGTCCGGCGGCGGTCAGTGCTGCGACGGCCGGAAAGCCCAACTGATGGTGAATCGATCCGATGGCCGCCAAGCGATGGCGGAAGGCAAGCAGCTCCGCCTCGTGCAGATGATGAGTCTGCTGTTCACCTCCGGCACCCTGGTGTGCTGTGTGTTGCCTGCCACCCTGGTGTTGTTGGGGGCGGGATCGGTGATGGCCAGCCTGATCAGTGCCGTCCCTGGTCTGGTGCTCATCTCCGCCAACAAGCCCCTGGTCTTTGGCCTGGCCGGCGTGGGTTTGCTGCTTGGTGGGTTCGCGTTGTGGCGCCAGGCCACCTACGGCAGCTGCCCGATCGACCCTGACCGCCGCCGCGCCTGCCTGCGGTTGCAACGACAAGCGCGTGCCTTGTTCAGTGTTTCGCTGCTGGCCTATTTGGTGGCGGTTGTCGTCACTTTTATCTTGCCCCATTTCATTTGATCGGGCTGAGTTGAATAGGCTCCAGCCCCTGAAAGCTCTCGGTCGTTGGGGAGAACCAGGGATTGAGAAGGCTTGCCCGGACGACCCATGCTGATGGTGAGCATATTCAGCCACGCCGTTGACGCTCAGCCCAGCAAGTCTTGCTCCGTTGGCTGATGTCCAAGCGGACTCTTTGGCAACTGTCTCCCGTAAGCTGGCCTTGGGGGAGAGATGGAGCACGCTGGTGCGCAATGCCGCGGTTGCGGTTCACATTCGATCGTTGGACTGATGTCTTCCTCCCGTCTTCCCCTTGTCTCGCGGTTGATCTGCGTCCCCTTGGTTGCAGCCGCTTCCACCGCTGGGGCCCAGGCCGCCGATCTCAACCTCTCCGGCGTGAACAACTACGCCAGCCAGGAGCAGGTCACCAGCATTTCCCAGTTCTCTGACGTCAAGCCCACCGACTGGGCCTACCAGGCCCTCTCCAACCTGGTGGATCGCTACGGCTGCGTGGCTGGCTATCCCAACGGCACCTTCAAGGGCGGCCAGTCGATGACCCGCTA
>Ga0209598_10003516_pt1 | contig 11809 bp, 10 predicted proteins | sample M_140807_EF_Meta_FD_187317 | JGI IMG/M metagenome (GOLD analysis project Ga0209598, IMG submission 187317) | Freshwater microbial communities from Lake Montjoie, Canada to study carbon cycling - M_140807_EF_MetaG (SPAdes) (version 2) | ecosystem: Environmental > Aquatic > Freshwater > Lake... | reverse complement strand
TTAGCTTCGACCACCGCGTCCTCGACGGCGGCGCCGCCGGCCGCCTCCTCAAGCGCATCGCCGAGTTGCTCAACGCCCCGGAAACCCTCTAATCCCAACTCAAGCGCCTAGCGCTACCGCGAAAATTGGACGGCGACGGCGCGGCGTCCCTACCCAGAATGAACGATCGCGCTGCCGCGCTGACTGTTCATTTTTATGGTGGTTTTTTAGGGAGAAATTTTTATTGCGGCGGGCCGATAAGTAGCGCAAGTTGGGCTTCATTCTCCCTCAATATGCTTATCCTCAATATGCTTAAAAACCTTGGTCATTTCGATCGTCTATTTCGCGTCGTCCTAATAACGGCGATTCTCTCTTTCACCGCCGCCGTTCATGCGCAGGAGATCAACCCCGCCGATATGAAACGCGGGGCGATCATCATTACCGCTGTTCAAGGCAAGGTGATGCTCATCAAGCCCGGGGCAACAGAAGGAAAAAAGGCTGCCAAGGGTCAGACTCTGCAACAGGGAGAAAAAGTCATCACAGATAAAAATTCTACTGTTTCTCTGGCATTTGAAAACGGTTCGGTGATTCAGGTCGAACCCGAGTCGAGTTTTATCGTCGAGGAGTTTCTTCAGGCGCCATGGGAGGTTTCGGAACAAGCGCTAAGCGAGATGAAAACGGAACCGAGCAATTCCAAGCTTTCCACATTCCTTGAGTATGGGGATGTCACATCGGGTGTCAAAAAACTGAAACCCGGCTCCAGCCTCACTGTGGCAACCGCTCTCGGCACAGCAGAAATTCGCGGCACGGAGTTCAAGGTCGGCTTGCAGAGGGATGCGAAAGGCGGTTCCAAAGGCCTCAGCGTAGCTGTTGCATCTGGCGAGGTTGCCGTTGCCACCAAGGGTGGAGCCACCACCTCGGTAAAGGGAGGATTTTCCACCAGCGTCACAACGACGCCAGCCGCCGACGGCCAAGCATCGACGGTCAGCCAGCCGGTCACCACTCAGATCCCACCAGAATCGAGCCTATCGATTCTGCAATCGGTGAAAACTCAGCAGGAATCCGCAGCGAGAATCGTGACAAATGCCTTGTTACAAAGCGCAGGTGCTTCTGGCTCGAAACTGAATGCGACGCAGAAAAGCGCCATCCAAGATGCAGCCGAAATCAGCGAGGAAACCCTTGTAAAAACCGTGGAACAACTCTCGGCCGAAAAAGGCTCATCGGCGCCAGATATCGCCGCCTTTGCCACAGATCTGGCACCTGATGCCGCTGCGGATATCGCAGCTGCGGCCGCCACAAGCGCACCAGACTTTGCAGCGCAAATCGCGGGAGCCGTCACATCCGTGGCCCCTGCCTTTGCCCCACAAATTGCCGCAAGCGTGGCCTCAGTCGTTCCAGCCGCCGCGCCAAACATCGCAGCCGTTGTGGCTTCCGCCGCTCCCTCCCAAGCTCCCCAAATCGCAGCAACGGTGGCGGGAGCGCTACCAGACGCGGCCCCGGCCATCGCTCGCAGTGTGGCTCAATCCCAGCCGCAACAGTCCGAACAAATCATCCTGCAAACCTCGGAAGCGGCTCCTGAAGCCGCCGCCGCCATCGCATCGGAAGTCCAAGCGGCAGCCGAAGCCCAAGGCGAGGGAACAGGTGCCGCAGGTCAATCAACTAAAGTGGAACCCCCCCCAGTGATTCCAACAAACCCGGTCCAGCCACCGCCGCCAAGCCCAACTCCCACTCCGTTGCCGCCATCCCCGACACCGCCAAGCCCAACGGCCACCCCACAGCCGACGCCAACGCCAAATCCCAGCAACGGCTGAGGTATAAGCTGCCGCACCATGGCGCGGTTGATCGCCCATCTTTCGGATAGCGAATTGACGGACTTGAGCGAGCGGGTTTAGAAATAATGTTACTAGAATGCCTCTCAGCGAAAAAAGCAGACTCAGTTTACTGGCAGCTCGCCGCAGCAAATCGGCTGCGGATTCACGCTTGGGCGAGTTGGGTCGCTTGCAGGAAATGACTGTGGAGGAAAGAGTCCACGCTGCGCTCACAATGAGCCGCCGCTTTTCCTGGCTGAAACCGGTCTCCATCAAGTAAGTGGAGGATTCGGAATCCATTCTTGAGGCTGCAGAAGAAATCATCGCGCGACTCCAAGAACATGGGATTGATGCGGTGATCATCGGTGCTGTGGCATTGGCCGCTTATCACTATGTCCGCCAAACCGAGGATATTGATTTCGGCGTGAACGCCGACATTTCTACTTTGCGAACGCTTACCGCCTCGCTCAGATCGGCAGGCTACTCGGTGGAACTCCGCGAACCCGATGCCCAGGATTCCCTCGGCGGAGTGGTTGATGTGCGCGGTGCATTCGGTCTGTTGCGAATCATCAGCTTTGCAGGGCGGTTTCCGGCAGTGATCGAGGATGCGGTGCAGGCATCCACTTTGCGCGTGCGCCAAGGCAGTTCCCTCAAACTTGTTCCTCTGCCCCACCTCATCGCGCTCAAACTTTATGCCGGCGGGCACAAATCCCAGGCGGACATTGTGGAATTGCTGGTGCGCAATCCCGATCTCGATCTCAATGCCGTGCGCTCGCTTTGCTTGAAGTATCGCCTGAAGGGTCTTGAGGAACTCATTGAAGAAGCCGACTTGAAATAGAGGGACACCGCGCCGCGCGAGGACCCAGTCGCCGTTTCTGGATATCGCCTTAGACTTCGCCTACCTGTTCGCTGCTGATTCTGATGAGACTGACTGTGGCTCCGCTGTGGGTGCCATCTTTGTGGACGAAGGGGGTGGCGCGGAGGAGGATTTTATCGTCATCGGGTGCGGGCAGGAGGGCTTCGATGAGCTTTTCGCCGGCGACGATGCGACGGGCAGCTTCGGCGACGTGGGCGAGGAGGGGGTGTGCGAGGGCAGTGATTTCGCGACCGATGTCGTGGGGGAGGATGCCGGTCTTCGTCGCGGCTTTGGGTGTAAATCTCCGGATGCGGAGTCCGTTATCGAGGAAGATGGTGGCGATGTCGGTGCTCGCGATAAAGTTGTCGAGATCTTCGTTGGCTTGGGTGATGTCGGCGATTTTGGTTTGGTGCTCGTTATTGAGAGTTTGGAGTTCCTCGTTCACGGTTTCGAGTTCTTCGTTGGCGCTTTGAAGTTCTTCGTTCGAGGCCTGGAGCTCCTCGTTCGAGGTTTGAAGTTCCTCGTTGGAGGCCTCGAGTTCCTCGATGGCGGCCTTGAGACGGATTTTGCTGGCGCGGAGTTCCTCTTCGAGGTCGGCGATGCGGAGCATGCTTTCCTTGAGATCGAAGGGGGGATGTTCGATGGGAAGGTTTTTTTCCATGTCTTCAAAGTAGACCAAAAGAAAATGCCGATCCTCGCCTGGGGAACGGAAGGACTCGACAAGAACGTTGGCGGCGCCTTGGCCGATTTCGACGGGGCCGAATTTGAAGGGTCTCCCGTCGTTCAAAACTTTGCTGGCGGCGGTGGCGAGGCTGGCGGCAAAGTCGCGCGGGAGCAGGCTGGTGAGCTTCAGGCTCGTGCGCCCTTCGGAGAGCGAAGCATACTTGGAGGGAGTTCCGAAGCTGTAGATGATATCCAGCTGATCGTTGAGCACGAAGCAGGTGCGACCAAGACGGGCGAGGATGCGGTTTGTAAAAGATTCCGTGAGGCGGGGCTCGTTGGAAAGCGAGTGGCTCGAGAGGACGGGCAGGCTCACAGGGAGGTCGACTATCGAACGAAGCACGCCGAACTGCAGAGCCTCGGGCAATGCATTGGGGATGGTATTTTTTTTCCGGAAGAGGTGGTTGGAGGCATCCAGCACCTCAAAGTCGTTCTGGAGATCGCCGAGGCTCTCGCTGAGACCGAGTGCGAGGACGCCCTGGGGGCGCAGAGCATAGTGGATGATCGAGAGCACACGCTGCTGGGCTGCAGGTTGGAGATAGATGAGAACATTCCGGCAACTGACCAAATCGATGCGCGTGAAGGGGGGATCCTTGAGGAGGTTGTGCTTGGCGAAGACGATACGCTCGCGGACGGTTCGGCAAATCTGGTAATGATCGCCGTGTCGGGTGAAGTATTTTTCAAGCAAGTCGGGTGGTATGTCGGCCGCGATGGACTCGGGATAAATCCCCTGCCCGGCGATCTCGGTGGCGCGACGGTCAAGGTCGGTCGCGAAGAAGCGGCAAGGCAGATTGATCTCACCGCACTCGCGAAGCACTTCCTCAAGCAGGATGCCGATGGAGTAAACCTCCTCGCCGGTGGCGCAGCCAGGCACCCAGAAGCGGAGAGAGCGCCCGCCAGCAGAACGCACAAGCTGAGGCAGCACATTTTTGCGGAGGTTCTCGAAGACTTCAGGATCGCGAAAAAAACGGGTCACGCTGATGAGCATGTCCTTGGCGAGATTCTCGCACTCGGCGGGGTCTTTTTTCAGGAGGGCGACATATTCTTCGAATTCGGAAATGTGGCAAATGCCCATGCGGCGCTCGATGCGGCGGTTCACGGTCTCGCTTTTGTAGGCACCGAGATCGAAGCCGGTGTGTCGCTTGAGCAGGCTGGTGAGGCTGCGCATGGCGCTCTGACCCTCCTGCCCAGTCTCTGCGACAAGAGCGGGGGCAGAGGAAATCTGATGCCGCACGATGCGCACGACTTCGCGGGCGAGGTTGGCAGGAGGCAGGGCATAATCCGCCGCGCCGGTCAGGAGCACGCTGGAGGACATGCCACCAAATGCCGCCGAGGCAGGTTCCTGCACACACACAATGCCGCCGGCCAGCTTCACGAGGCGGGCTCCATGGGATCCGTCAGAGCCTGTCCCGGAGAGGATGATGGCGAAGGATTCCGGCCCGCAAGCGGCAGCGAGGGATTCCAAAAGAGTATCGATGAGCGCAGGCACGGCATGCGCGGGGAGAAGTCCTTTATCGACAAAGTGGCCTCCTTCGATTCCAAAGAAATGGCCGGGCGGGAGGACATGGATTTGACCTGGCTCTATGGAAGCGCCGGGCGTAGCCCACGCAACGGGCAGACCGCCCTCGCGCGTGAGAATTTCGACCAGGTGGCTTTCGCTATTCGCAGGAAAATGGCTGGCGATAATAAAGGCAGCATGGAGGTCGCCGGGAATCTCTGCAAAAAATGCGCCAAGGGCTTCCACTCCCCCTGCAGAACATCCCACGACGGCAACCGGAAATTTTTTCGCATCGGGAGAGTTTTGAATCGCGCTTGGGGTGCTGCCTGACATTTACGCCAAGCTAACGGAAAAATTGTTTTCCGCCATACTTTGTCTTGCAATCCAATCAGCTGCCATGGCGATGAGGTGCGAGGCGGTGGCGGCGTGGAGCTTTTCCTTGATGTGTGCGCGGTGAGTCTCGATCGTCTTCGGGCTGAGATTCAGGCGTTTCGCGATATCCTGGGTGGCCACGCCCTCGCCAATCAACTTGAACACCTCAAACTCTCTGGGGCTAAGTGAGTCGGGGCCGGATTGCTTATTTTTCGAGCGGTGAGAAAGAAACTCCAGCAAATGCCCGGCTATGGCCTCGCTCACGTAGATGCGGCCGCGCAGCACGGCGTGAATCGCTTCGAGCACCTTATCGCTGTGCTCGCTCTTCATGATGTATCCCCGCGCGCCGATCTCCAGAGCCCGCCGGGCATAGCTGGTCTCAGCATGCATCGAGAGGATGAGCACAGGAATACCGGGGCAACGGGCGTGAAGATCCTGCACCAACTCGAAGCCGCTCCGGCCAGGCAGGGAAACATCGGTGAGCACCAGATCCGGTTGCAGGCTTATGGCGGCATCCAGCGCCTCACCTGCATGGCCCACCTCACCACACACCTCGAGTCCCGGTTCACCGGCGATCATCATTTTCAGACCCATGCGGGTCATGGGATGGTCCTCGACGAGCAGGATACGCTTTTTCAGAGGCTTCTTGCTCTTTGGAGAGGGCTTCATTTTTTTCATTTGGGAAAGTGACAGATCACGCGCACACCGCCAGCTGGGATGCGCTCGACGGCGACAGTGCCTTGGATCGCATCGGCACGGTGACGCATGATTTTAAGGCCCATACCGTTGCCGCGCGCGGGAGCGGGGTCGTCGTCCTTGATGCCGTTGCCGTTGTCGGTGATGGAGAGTATGCCTTGGAGCAAATCCAAATCCACGCGAATCTGGGTGGCGTCACCGTGCTTGATGGCATTTTGGATTGCCTCTTGGGCGATGCGGAAGAGGTTTATGGCTTTTTCGATTTCGAGCCTCTGGGCACGGCCCCGGCATTTGACGGTGCACTTGACTTGAAAAAGGGCGCTGGTGTTTGCCGCCAACTCATCGAGCGCTGCGGCGAGGTTGCCACCCTCGAGTTCCAGCGGGGCAAGGCCGCGCGATAGCAGGCGTATGTGGTGCACGGCACGCACGAGGGCTCCGCTGAGATGGTCGATCTGCTGGCGCAGAACAGTGCCCTTTCTGCGCTGCTTGGAAATGGCCTCTAGGGAGTAGCGGACACCCGAAAGCTCCTGGCACACGCCATCGTGGAGGTCATGGCCGACGCGCCGGTGCTCCCGCTCGCTGATGGAGATCAACTCGGCCTCCAATGTCTTGCGGGCTAGTATCTCTCGCTGGAGCTCATGATTTGAGGATTCCAGCTCTGCTGTGCGCTCACTGACTCTATCCGCAAGCCCAGAGTTGAGGCGATGCATCTCCTGCTCGGCCAAATGACGGTCGGTGACATTATTTGCCACCCAGAGTATGGACTTGGCATGGCCGTCGGCATCGAGGAGGGCGGAGAGATGGCACTCGCAAAACAAGAGCGAGCCATTCTGATGCAGTGCACGGCATTTCACAAAGTCGCTCGCCGCCTGCCCTTTCTTCAAGCGTTCCAAAATAACCCGAAATCCCGCTCTGTCGTCCGGGTGGATCAAGGCCAGATAATCCATGCGCTCGCTTTTCAACTCACGCCGCGTCCAGCCGAACATGTCCTCGGCCTCGCCATTCCAGATGAGACATTTGCCCTCGGGATCCCACTCCATCACAGCAAGGGGCGTATTGTTCATGTGGTATGTGAGACGCTGGACGAGTTCTTGGATGTGACGCTCGTCACGCCGCATGGCCGTAATATCCCTCACCGTGGCAATGAATGTCGATTTGACGGCCGCTACGGCATCACAAACGGTGCGGATGTGGAGAATCCGTGTCTTACCCTTGATTTCAAGGTGCACCTCACGGTCAATCCCTTTTCCATTTTCCAAGCTATCCCTCGCAATCCCCTCCCAAAGCAATCCGCACTCTTCAGACATTCCCGCCTCGCGGCAGGTTCTCCCTAAGAACGCCTGAGGCTCGCTGCCTGTAAGATCTTGAATGCGGGAATTCACGTATATGAAGCGCGCATCGGAGTCCATGCGGAGGACAATGTCCGGCATTTGTTCAGCCAAAATACGGAATTGCACCTCCTCGCAGGTGCTGCATTCCGGGAAGGGCAGGGGGCTGTGAATAAGCTTGTTCATGGGTTGTATTCAGGTTGTGCCAAAAGCATGTGTTGCTTCACAAAGGCCTCGCCCTTCTCAACGCTGCAAGCCGGGGGGGGCATTTATTGCCATCGGCGGCATTAAGTTACAAACTTAGTTTCATGTCAAGCGGTGAGAGGGTCGGGAATTTAGCAGAACATGGCATCAGGTTTTTCCTGATGCGGGATATTCTCGTTATGGAGCCGCACCTCGTGCAAACGGGCGCGGAGATGGGCGCCGAAATTTTCAATAATATCGAATGCGCTTTCGAAGTGTTCGGAGGACGATGCCGCTCCGGGGCGCCATTCATCGATCGGGATGCGAATGGCATCCGGAAGCTTCCTGGGCGGCATGAGGAGAGGGATATCGCGAAGCGGCGCGCATTCCCGGGAGTCCAGCGGTGGATGACTGAAAAAATCGATGCCGTTGGGCGAGGTTTTTTCGCGGAGCCAGGTGGCAAAAGAAATAGCGCCCGGCGTGACATGGTCGCCAAGGAGAGTGAAGAGGGCTGAGCCTGCGGCGGCGCTCTGGCTGAGCCACTCATCGACCCAGATCGGGAGATGCGCAGGCTGCTCTTCGCTGCCAGATGCCGAAACGATGACGACATCGGCACGGGCAGCTGCCGAGGCAGATGGGATGCAGGATTCAGAACCACCAAGGCTGCTCATTTTCCAAACATTGATCTCCAGCCCGGCATCGTGGGGAATCTCGCTGCGCAGAACCTCGCAGGCACGGAGAGCGCGGGCGGCAGAAACGACATTTTCGTATATAATGACGATGCGGAAGGGCCGGCTGGGGGATTCGGCGGTGAAGGCGAGTTCTGAGACTTGGTCGAGGAGTTGGTCCATTGCGGTGGTTTGTTTTTTGAGGTTTGTTTTTCTGGTAGTTGAAAGCCGGAGGCACTTGTCCGGCACGCAGGCAGATATTTCATTCCTCGCCTCCTACCGCGATAGGGTGATCACCTCATGGCGCGGGGAGGCGCTCTGGAACTACGTCTGGAGTCTATGCAAAACCAAATTCACCCGCATCCCGCAGCTTCCGAACTGGAGATGTTCGACATCGTTCCCGACCGACCGCTCCCGCCCGTGGAGTCCGACGACGAATCGCTTGCACATTGGCTTCGCCAACAGTCGGAGGAGAAACTCCGCGAGTTGCTCGAGGCCCTCTCGGAATTCTACGGAGAGAGCCGCTCATGAGTGCGCCGTCCACATCCGCGGAGAGGCGCGCCATGTCGACGGCTCCGGAAATCACCATCGTCCACCCGCGCAAAAAACAAACCACCCGCGCGGAACGTGTGGTGACCGAGCTATTCGCCAGGGCGGATATCGAAATCAACGGCGATCGGCCGTGCGACATCCAGGTCAATGACGAACGCTTCTACCGCCGCATTCTCAAGGATGGCACGCTGGGTTTCGGCGAGTCCTACATGAAGGGCTGGTGGGACTGTGATGACATTGAGGAGCTGTGTGCCCGAGCGATCCACGGCCGCATCGAAACCTCGATCCGTCCGACTCTCGGAGCGCTGGTGGAAGTGGCATTCTCGCTTTTGCTGAACCTCCAGAGCAAGTCGCGCACGCGTGTCGTCGCACATCAACACTACGACCTCGGGAATGATTTTTTCGGAGCGATGCTGGATCCGGCGATGCAGTATTCGTGCGCTTATTTCCACGGCACGACCGACCTGGCGGCTGCGCAGGAACTCAAGATGGAACTCATCTGCAAAAAACTCGCCCTCCAGCCTGGCATGCGCCTGCTCGACATCGGCTGCGGCTGGGGTGGTCTGGCAAAATTCGCCGCTGAGAACCACGGTTGCGAGGTCGTGGGCGTCACGATTTCGGAGGAGCAGAAAACCTACGCCGACTCTCACTGCCAAGGCCTGCCGGTGGAAATCCGCCTACAGGATTACCGCGATGTGAAGGGCGAATTCGACGCCATAGCCAGCGTGGGCATGCTCGAACACGTGGGACCAAAAAACTACCGGCGCTACATGGACCTCGCCAGCCATTGCCTCAAGCCTGGCGGCCTTTTCCTCTGCCACACCATCACCGCAAACGAACCGGGCATCGCGTGCGACCGCTTCATTTCCCGCTACATCTTCGCCAACTCGGCAATCCCCACCGCAGCGCAGGTCCTGCAGGCGGCGGAGCCGTATTTTGTGAATGAGGACATGCACAACCTCGGCCCCTACTACGTGCCGACGCTGCGCGCATGGGAAGCCGGCTTCATGCGCTCGCGCGAGGAATTCCGCCAGCGCTACGGCGAGGAGTTTGTAAGAATGTGGAGGCTGTATCTGCTGAGTTGCTCGGGTGCTTTCCGCGCCAGAAGCCTGCAGGTGTTCCAATTCCTTTTCTCCGCCGGCGGCATCGAAACCGCACGCCCGCTGAGGATCTCCTGAGCGGGGGCGTTTTTCTTGCCCGATTGAATACAACCCACATAGTGCCACAGCTTATGAAGACCGAGTCATCGCAGACCATGGACCACACCGCACCTCCAGCAGTGGCCCGCTGGGTGGATGAAATCGCCACCCTCACCCGCCCCGATGCCATCCACTGGTGCGATGGCTCGGAAACCGAAGACCTCGCCATGCGCGAGGCGATCGTGTCCTCGGGTGCCGGCGTTTGGCTGAACGCAGAGAAACGACCAAATTCGCTGCTCGTCCGCAGCGACCAGCGCGATGTCGCCCGCGTGGAAGAGCGCACATTCATCTGCTCGCGCTCGAAGAAAGACGCCGGTCCCACCAACAACTGGGAGGCTCCAGAGCAAATGAAAGCCCGCCTGAACAACCTCTTCGCAGGCTGCATGCGCGGTCGGACGATGTATGTCATCCCTTTCAGCATGGGCCCGGTCGGTTCCCCAATCGCCCAATATGGTATCGAGATTTCCGACAGCCCCTACGTCGTGGCCAACATGCGGATCATGACCCGCCTGAACCCGGCCGTGTATGGGGAAATCGAAAAATCCGGCGTCTTTGTGAAATGCCTTCACTCGGTCGGCTACCCGCTAGCACCTGGTGCAAAAGATGCCACCTGGCCGTGCAATCCCGAGCACACCTACATCACCCACTTCCCCGAGGAACGGCTTGTGATGAGCTTCGGCTCGGGATACGGCGGCAATGCCCTTCTCGGCAAAAAATGCTTCGCCCTACGCATCGCCTCCGCTATGGCCCACGACGAGGGTTGGATGGCTGAACACATGCTCGTCCTGGGCGTGAAATCCCCCGATGGAGAGAAAACCTATGTCACTGCGGCATTCCCGAGCGCCTGCGGAAAGACGAATTTCGCCATGATGGTTCCCCCACCCCACATGCGTGAGGAAGGTTGGGAAATCAGCTGCGTGGGTGACGATATCGCTTGGATCAAGCCAGGCCCCGACGGATACCTCCGCGCCATCAACCCGGAGGCGGGATTTTTCGGCGTCGCCCCCGGAACCTCCTATGCAAGCAATCCGGTGGCGATGGATTCCATAACCCGCGACACCATTTTCACCAATGTCGCCCTCACCGATGACGGCGATGTGTGGTGGGAGGGCATGACCAAAGAACCGCCTGCACACCTCATTGACTGGCTCGGCCGCGACTGGATGCCCGGACAAACAGATGCCAGCGGGAAACCCGTGCTAAGCAGCCACCCGAACAGCCGCTTCACGGCTCCGGCCAAAAACTGCCCGCTCATCGACAGCGATTGGGAAAACCCCGCCGGCGTGCCCGTGAGCGCGATGATCTTCGGTGGACGCCGCTCCACGACGATGCCGCTCATTTTCCAAGCCTTCAACTGGGTCCACGGTGTCTATCTCGGAGCCACGATGGGCTCGGAAACCACAGCCGCCGCCGCCGGAGCCGTGGGACAAGTCCGCCGCGACCCGATGGCCATGCTGCCCTTCTGCGGCTACAACATGGGTGACTACTTCACCCACTGGCTCGAAATGCGAAAACACATCAAATATGTGCCCCGCATTTTCCATGTGAACTGGTTCCGCAAAGACTCCGCCGGAAAATTCCTCTGGCCTGGCTTCGGCGAAAACACCCGCATCCTGCGCTGGATGGTCGAACGCTGCCGCATCGGCGCCCACGCGCTCGAAACAGCCATCGGCTGGCTACCCGACTACTCCGACATCCACATGGACGGTCTCGATGGAACCGTCACACCCGAAATCTTCGCCGAGGCACAAAAAATCGACACCTCCGAGTGGCACCGCGAACTCCTCCTCCAAGACGAGCTCTTCATCAAACTCTACAGCGAACTTCCCAAGGAAATCATCTTCCAACGCGAACTCCTCATCGCCCGCCTCTAATACCAAAAGCAGCTTGATTTTAGATTTTTGGAGAGGAGCACAGGCGTCTCGCCTGTGTGTGTCGGTGTGCTCTTGG
>Ga0209598_10003515_pt1 | contig 11812 bp, 9 predicted proteins | sample M_140807_EF_Meta_FD_187317 | JGI IMG/M metagenome (GOLD analysis project Ga0209598, IMG submission 187317) | Freshwater microbial communities from Lake Montjoie, Canada to study carbon cycling - M_140807_EF_MetaG (SPAdes) (version 2) | ecosystem: Environmental > Aquatic > Freshwater > Lake... | reverse complement strand
CACCGTTATTGCCACCTCGGAAGAAAAGTGAATACCCCGGCGCTGCTTTTCAAGTGGCCCCATCGCCACCGCATCCACCTGCTTCTCCCGAGCATGCTGGTGCTGGCGGCACTAGCCCATGGAGGAATTTTTTTTCTCTTCTCGGTAGCCAATCCCCCTGTGAAAGCCGATGGACTTCAACCCGCACGCGTTTATTTCCTCGACGAAAACAATCCCGCACTTGCCCAACTTGAGACCACTCTCGCCTCCAACGACCCCGCGCTCTTTGCTCCCCGCCATGGTGTTTCCGCCTCCCGCGAATCCACCGCCGTTTACAATCCCCAATACGCGTCGGCAAGAGCAGTCCTCCTCAACATACCCCCGAGAAAAAAAACGGATGACGCCCCCGCTTCCGTTGCAGCGCCTGTTGCAATCGCAAAGACTCCGAACCAACGCGCCATTACCTCAACCCGTCAGGACTCGAGCAGCCTTACAGCCTCTCCGGAACTCGCCTCACGCCTCCCAGAGCTACCGAACGAAATCCTCCGTCCTCAGAATACTGACGCGCTCGATTCCGCCTCGTTTTTTATAGGCATCCGCTCTGATGGCACTGTCGCGCACATCCTGCCCGCCCGATCCTCCGGCAATGCAGGTCTTGATCTCCAAGCGCTCCAAATCCTCAAGTCCCTCCGCTTCGCCCCGGCTCAAAACATCCCGCTTGCCTGGGGATTCGTGAACCTCCGTTTCGGCGCGGGTCTCCTTCCCTCCACCGAACCATGATCCGCATGCCCCTGCCATGGCTCGTTTTTACGGCGCTCTTCATCTTTCTCGCGGGAATCCTCTTCACTTGGATCTGCTACGAGATCGGTCGCCGTCGTCGCGAAACGCGCCAATTCCGCTCTTGGACCAGGTGTCCCATGTGCGCCTTCCAATACAAAGCCAATCTCGAAGCCCGCATTCAAAAGTGCCCACAATGCGGAAGTAAAAACGAAAACATTCCGATAAGGCCGATCTGAACTCTTCCTTAGGGACTCAATCCCGCTTAAGAGACTTTTTTGTGCCAACCATTGTGTCACACTTGGCGCTTTTACAGGCAATAATGAGACATAGCGTCTCTTTTTAAACCCCGCTTCACAAGTGAGGGAATTTTATAAATAACATATTTTCTGTATTTTAGACAAAATTATTTTTTAGGCCCGCTAATTGCTTGAGGTGAATCCGCAACATTCAACTCTATGGGAAAAATTTTAGGAATTGATTTAGGAACCACAAACTCTTGCATGTCGGTGATGGAAGCCGGTGAGCCCGTCGTGCTGGAAAACTCCGAGGGCGCACGCACAACACCATCCGTCGTCGCCTTCACAAAATCCGGCGAGCGCCTCGTCGGCCAGGCGGCCAAACGCCAGGCCATTACGAATCCCGCGAATACGATCTTCTCCGTGAAGCGTTTCATGGGCCGTAAATTCGACGAAGTTCGCAGCGAAGAGCACCGCGTGCCTTACAAGCTTGTAAAAGCCGCAAATGGCGACGCGCACATCCAAGTCGAAATCGACGGAAAGCCGAAGAGCTTTTCGCCACAGGAAATCTCCGCCATGATCCTCGCGAAGCTGAAGGCCGATGCCGAGGCCAAGCTGGGTGAGAAAATCACCGAGGCCGTCATCACGGTCCCAGCATACTTCAACGACTCACAGCGCAACGCCACGAAGGATGCCGGAAAGATCGCCGGACTCGATGTGAAGCGCATCATCAACGAGCCTACCGCAGCCTCTCTGGCCTACGGACTCGATAAAATGAAGGACGAGAAAATCGCTGTCTATGACCTCGGCGGCGGCACATTCGACATCTCAGCTCTTGAAATCGGCGACGGAGTCTTCGAAGTCCGCGCCACCAATGGCGACACCCACCTCGGTGGTGATGACTGGGACAACCGCATCATGGACTGGATCATCGCAGAGTTCAAAAACGACTCTGGTATCGACCTCTCCAAGCAACCCGATGCCGTTCAGCGCATCAAAGAAGAAGGCGAAAAAGCCAAGATCGCCCTCTCTTCCACGCAGGAATACGAGATCAACCTGCCATTCATCACGGCAGATGCCAGCGGTCCGAAGCACATTCAGAAAAAGCTCACCCGCGCCAAGCTCGAGCAACTCACCGACGACCTCTTTGAGCGCACTCTGAAGCCGGTTAAAGACTGCCTTGCTGACACCAAGTGGTCTAAAAACGATGTGAATGAACTCGTTCTGGTAGGCGGCATGACACGCATGCCGAAGGTCATCGAGACAGCTCGCGAACTCATCGGCAAAGAGCCCCACAAGGGCGTAAACCCTGACGAAGTCGTGGCCATCGGTGCAGCCATCCAAGGCGGCGTGCTCAAGGGCGATGTGAAGGATGTCCTCCTTTTGGATGTGACTCCCCTCACCCTGGCCATCGAAACCGCCGGCGGCATCGCCACTCCGATGATCCCTCGCAACACAACGATTCCGACCAAGAAATCGAATGTGTTTTCCACCTATGCTGACAGCCAGCCCGGCGTGGAAATCAAGGTCCTCCAAGGCGAGCGCCCGCTCAGCCGCGACAACAAAAATCTCGGCACATTCCATCTAGACGGTATTCCTCCAGCCCCGCGCGGCGTTCCTCAGATCGAAGTGACTTTCGATATCGACGCGAATGGCATTCTCAATGTCTCCGCCAAGGACCTCGGCAGCGGCAAGGAGCAGAAAATCTCCATCACCGGTTCTAGTGGACTCTCGAAGGAAGAGGTCGAAAAAATGCAGAAGGAAGCCGAAGCGCACGCCGAAGACGACCGCAAGGCCAAGGAAACAATCGAAATCCGCAATAACGCTGACAACCTCGCCTACCAGTGCGAGAAGCAACTCAAGGAACTCGGCGACAAAGTGGACGGCGCCTCGAAGAAAAATATCGAAGACGCTATCGAAAAAGTCCGCGAAGCCCTCAAAGGCAGCGACTCCGACGCCATCAAGGCCGCCTACGACGAACTGCAAACCAAGTTCCAGGAAGTCACGACCGCCGCATACAAGGCTGCAGCAGCCTCCGCAGGCCCAACTCCTGAACAGGAAGGCGAAGCCGCATCCGAACCGCAGGCGAAGAAAGACGATGTCGTAGACGCCGAATTCGAGGTCCTCGACGAAGACAAGAAGAAATAACTCCAACCACTTTAACAACCCGCTCCGGCTCGCACAGAACCGAAGCCTGTTAAAAACAAAACCAACAAAACGACACATAAACACATGGCAAACCCAAACATTAAACCTCTCGGAGACCGCGTGCTCGTGAAGCCGCTCGAAGAGAAGGAAATCAGCAAAGGCGGGATCATCATTCCCGACTCCGCAAAAGAGAAACCACAGGAAGCCGAAGTCGTGGCCCTCGGCACCGGCAAGCGTGATGACGACGGCAAGCTCGTCGAATTCACCGTGAAAGTCGGCGACAAAATCCTCGTTTCCAAATACGGCGGCACCGAAGTCAAAGTCGAAGGAGAGTCCTACACCATCATGCGTGAAGACGACATCCTCGGCATCATCGGCTAATCACAACTTAAAACTTAATACTTAAACTTAAAAACTAATCACATGGCAGCAAAACAACTACTATTCGACGAAGCAGCACGTCACGCGCTCCTTCGTGGTGTCGAGAAACTCGCACGCGCCGTCAAAGCAACCCTCGGGCCATCAGGACGCAACGTCATCCTCGACAAAAAATTCGGCAGTCCGACAATCACCAAGGACGGCGTTACCGTCGCCAAGGAAGTCGAGCTCGAAGACGCCTACGAAAACATGGGCGCACAGCTCATTCGTGAGGTCTCCAGCAAAACCAGCGACACCGCTGGTGATGGCACAACCACAGCAACCGTTCTCGCCGAAGCGATCTATCGCGAAGGCCTCAAGAATGTCACCGCAGGTGCCAACCCGACCAACCTCAAGCGTGGTATCGACAAAGCCGTCGAAGCGCTGGTGGAAGAAATCAAAAACATCGCTAAGAAGGTAAAGGACAGCTCGGAGATCGCTCAGGTCGCCACTGTTTCAGCCAACTGGGACACCACTATCGGCCAGATCATCGCTGATGCGATGGATAAGGTCGGCAAAGACGGCACGATCACGGTTGAAGAAGCCAAATCGATCGAAACCACCCTCGACGTCGTCGAAGGCATGCAGTTCGACAAAGGCTACCTCTCGCCCTACTTCGTGACGAGCGCCGAGAGCCTCGAGGTTTCCTTCGAAGGTGCCTACATCCTCATCCACGAGAAGAAAATCAGCAGCCTCAAAGACCTGCTCCCGATCCTCGAGAAGATCGCCAAAACCGGCAAACCCTTCCTCATCATCGCGGAAGACGTCGAAGGCGAAGCCCTCGCGACCCTCGTGGTCAACAAACTCCGTGGCACGCTCCAAGTCTGCGCCGTCAAGGCTCCAGGTTTCGGCGACCGCCGCAAGGCCATGCTCGAAGACATCGCCGTCCTCACAGGCGGACGCCTCATCACCGACGACCTCGGCATCAAGCTCGAGAGCCTCACACTTGAAGACCTCGGCCGCGCCAAGCGCCTCGTGGTGGACAAAGAAAACACCACCATCATCGAAGGTGAAGGCACAGGCGCCGACATCCAAGGACGCGTGGGTCAAATCCGCCGCCAGATCGAGGAAACCACCAGCGACTACGACCGCGAGAAGCTCCAAGAGCGCCTCGCCAAGCTCGCAGGCGGCGTTGCAGTGATCAATGTCGGTGCAGCCACCGAGACCGAGATGAAAGAGAAAAAAGCCCGCGTCGAAGACGCCCTCCACGCCACCCGCGCAGCGGTGGAAGAAGGCATCGTCCCCGGCGGCGGTGTGGCTCTCATCCGCGCTCAGGCAGCCCTGGACAAGCTCCAGCTCACGGGCGACGAGGCAATCGGTGCAGGCATCATCCGCCGCGCCATCGAGCAACCGCTCCGCACCCTCGCCGACAATGCCGGCCAAGAAGGCGCACTCATCGTGCAGGAAGTCAAGAAACGCTCCGGCGCAGAAGGCTACAATGTCGCCACTGGCGAATATGTGGACCTCATCAAAGCCGGCGTCGTCGACCCAGCCAAAGTGACCCGCAGCGCGCTTCAAAACGCCGCATCCATCAGCGGACTCCTCCTCACCACGGAAGCTCTCATCACCGAGCTCCCCGAGAAGGACAAAGCTCCCGCCATGCCTCCGGGCGGCGGAATGGGTGGAATGGGCGGCATGGACTACTAAGTCCAGCCACTCTGGCCCAAAGCCAAAACTCAACAACTCAGCCGGGTTCGCAAGAACCCGGCTGTTTTGTTTTTCCCGCTAAACACGGCAGCCATACCGACATGACGGCTTGAATATGAACCCGCCGCAAGGCAATCTCGCCACGACCCGTGAATTATTCATCGACTCTCACATCCGCAGCCTCATCAACCCTCCGCGACCTGCTGGCTGCGGCGGTTGCCGAGGGATACTACAAAATCGGGCAGGCTGTTTTTCTAGCCGAGGGCGAGGGATTTCTCATCTGCCACGCCGAGGACGCTGGGCGCGGAGATTTGAAGATTTTCCAGAACCCGCACGATGCCGCGAACATTGCTCTTCATGATGATGCCGACGCCTACCGTCCGCTCAAAACCGCCCCAAACCTGAAGCACGGCTGGGGTCTGCGCGTTGCTTCGGCAGCAGAATTGCATCTCGCGCTGGATCTTCTCTACCCCGCCGCGCTGGCGAACTGGCGGGCGCTGCTGCGCAAAGAAAAGATCGCCTCGCCGCTGCGGGACACGGTGAACCGCCAGACCGGCATGTATCGAGTTACGGGATTGATTACGGATGAGGAGGCGCAGGGCATCGTGGATTCGCTGTGCACTCCCGGCTGCCTGCGCTGCATCCAGTGGCCGATTCCCTCCGATGCCACGCCGCCAGTTATTCCGATCAGAGATAAAGAAATCCCACTCCTTTGCATTGACGCGTGCAGCCTGCTCATAGCAGAGGCCCGGCGCGTTGTGAAATCCCGACTCGGCAAGTGAACTGGGTAACGATCATTTGGTCGATGACGGCAGCGGCCTCGCTCACGCTGGCGGGCGTTCACGGATTTGCATGGCTTCGCAAGCGGCGCCAGATGGCAAGCCTCATGTTCTGCATCATGGCGGTTGCCACGGCAGCCATGGCCGGGTGCGAGCTTTGGACCATGCAGCAGACCGATATGGAGGCCTATGCACAGGCCTTGCAGTGGTATAATCTCATGCGCTGGATTGTTACCCTAGCGCTGGTCGGCTTTATCCATTTCTACCTTGGCTCCGGCCGACCCTGGCTGGAGTGGACTGTCTGCGGTCTGCGAACACTGAGCCTGCTGGTAAATTTTGTTTTCTCTCCGATGGTCTACTACACGAGCATCGAAGAGCTCGTCCGGATTCGCTTTCTTGGCACGGAGGTGACGATCGTCGAAGGGATTCCCAGTCCACTCTCGATTATCGGGCAGTTGAGCTTGCTTGTGCTCGCCGCCTATCTGGTGGATGCGACATGGCGCAGCGCCCAGCGCGGAGACAGGCCCGGCGCGATTCGCGTCGGCTTGAGCGCGGTTTTTTTCGTCCTCGCGCTATCAATTCAAATGATGTTCGCCCTCTGGGGATTCATCGACATGCCGATTGTAGCGAGCTTGTTTTTTGCTGGAATCCTCGTCGTGATGGGAATCGAACTGAGCGAAGACATGCTCCGCTCTGCCAAGCTGGCAGAGGATCTCAAAATTCGTGAGCGCGAACTGCTCGGCGAGAGGAAGCTCACGGATGCCATCTTTGAAAGCGCTCCTGGCATGCTGTATCTGCAATCGGCAGAAGGGAGCATGGTGCGGTGGAATTCCCAGCATGAACGCGTCACGGGATACTCGAATACCGAGACTTCGCAAATGAGGGCTGAAGATTTTTGCGTCGAAGCAGAAAAGGAAATTTTGAAAGAAGCGCGCACCATTGCCTTGGCGCAAGGTGGGCACGATGTGGAGTTTGATCTGGCTCGGAGAGACGGCCGCACATCGCGGCACTTTTTTCGCATGGTTCCGGTGGAAGTCGCCGGAGAACCACATCTGGTGGGAATCGGCATCGATGTCAGTTCCCAGCGGGAACTTGCGGCCGAGACGGAAAGGCAACGCGAACGGATGGCCCAAATCGCAAGGGTGGCGTCGGTGAGTGAACTTTCCAGCTCACTGGCTCATGAGATCAATCAACCTCTTGCCATCATTCTCAGCAACGCACAGGCCGCACAACGCCTGATGGCTCACGAAAATCCCGACCTGAATGAACTGCGTGAAATTCTGGAGGATATCGTAAGCGCTGATATCCGCGCCGCGGATGTCATCAAGCGCTTGCGATCCATTCTTCGCCAAGGTAAGCCAGCCTTGGAAACAGTTTCCCCACACGCTCTCTTTGACCAAGCGCTTTCCATGGTGCAACCGGAGCTTAAATCCGCAAGCGTTCAGGTTTCCAGACGACATTCGAAAAAACTTCCTTTGATCCAAGCGGATCGGATTCCCATCGAGCAGGTTCTTTTAAACCTAATCAAAAATGCCTGCGAGGCGATGGAGCAAAATGGATCACGGGAAAAAACACTGTCTCTCACCTGCGTAAACGAGGGAGCGTGGCTGAGATTTTCCGTGAGGGACAATGGCCATGGTATGGGCGAGGACGGGGACAAAATCTTCGAGGCATTCCACACCACCAAGCCAAAGGGTCTGGGCCTTGGTTTGACAATCTGTCAGACCATCATCCGCGCACATGGTGGAAATCTGTGGTCTGAAAAGAACAAAAGCCATGGCGCGACATTCCATTTCCAACTCCCCATAGTTCCTGAAAATCTATGAAGCATTCTGAAACTGTTTTTCTCGTTGACGACGAACCCGCACTCCTAAAAGCGCTTGGCCGACTCCTCAAGGCCGAGGGATTTGCCGTGCAAGCTTTCGACAGCGCCATGAAATTTTTGTCCGCACCGCACAATGACGGCGCAGGTTGCGTCTTGCTTGATCAATCGATGCCGACAATGTCCGGCATGGAATTACAACAGCGCCTACTCGAAGAAGACTCGGCACTCGCTGTTGTTTTTATCACAGGAAATGGAGATATCCCCATGAGCGTGCGAGCCATCAAAGCCGGCGCGGTGGATTTTTTAACCAAACCAGTGAAAGACAATGAACTCCTAGCTGTCATCCGAACAGCACTCGAAAAATCCCGCATCATGCTTTCAGCACGGGCGGAAATCACAGAGTGGAAGCGGCGACACGCCGAACTCAGCGCACGAGAAAAAGAGGTTTTATTGTATGTCGTAAAAGGACTTCCAAATAAAAATATCGCCACGACTCTTGGAGTCGTCGAACAAACAATCAAGGTCCACCGTGGACGTGTCATGTCCAAAATGGGCGTGGATTCCCTGGCTCAACTCGTGCTCGTGGCGGAGCGCCTTCAACTCAAATAAGACCACGAATCATACAACCCACCCGCTCGTAAAAACTGGAGAATTGAACTGCACAGTCATGAAGCCTTTCCCTTTAACCAAAGTATAATCGACTTTCCGCAGAAAAAAAGCCAGTCTCCGCCAAAACAAAAACCAACACCTGACCGAAATCAAAAACCATTCTCCCAGAAATGATTTGTCTCACTTCAAAATCAAATATCGACAGGTCGACGGTTGATTGTGAATAACTCTGCCAATGCATAGCCTCGTTCAGACATTGAGCCTCAATTGGACTCGATCAATGAAAGCATGGATAGCTTCTGTCCTGCTTGGGCTCTTATTTATTGTGCCGGATGAGGCAATCGCGCAGACGGTGTTAACAGTTCGTGAAGCCGAGTTTCGATCCAGATGGGAAGGACGTCAGGAGGACCGTGCGGTGGCTCAGCAATATTTTGAAACTGGCGGTGGTCTTCAGGATGAGAATGGGGAGCAGATCGGAGAACCTGCTCCAGGTGAGGAATCGCAACCACAAGGTCTCTCGCAATCCATGGACCGGATGGCGGAAAACCTCCAGCGCAGGTTGCGCTTTGGCCCGCTGGATTTTCAACTCGGGTTTGTCAACGGCTGGGAATACACCAATCAGAACTCTGTGGGAGGTGACACTGATTTCAACGATAACAACAGCTTCTTTGCAGCGCCTACAGTTGCGGTAATCTACGAAAGGGAAGTGGGCGTCTGGAATATCTCCGCGAAATACTCGACTGGCTACAGATACTACTTCAACCAAGACTACACCGCCGCCGGAACTGGAGCACAGCGCAACCCGCTTGCGATGACCGGCGGAATAGACATCGGATACAACACGAGCCGTCTCACAGTGAATCTGAACGTGAGCGCTTCGTCGGGAACAGGCTATGATCCAGTTGCGGGAGCGAACAACTGGCAATCCACGGCATCTGGAGGACTCACGGTGCGCTACATCATCAGCGAGGAATTCAGTGTCGGCGGAGCTGCCTCCACGACTTACTCCAACACAGCAGATGCCCAAGTCGCCAAAGGGGAAACTCCGCAACCGAACAGCAACAGTCTCTCGGCAGCAGCAAGCTTGTTTGCGGACTATCTTGTGACGCCAAAAACCAATGTCCGATTCATCCTAAGCGCGGGTCAGGACTTGCAGGATTTCAGCGGCGGCATCTCGGAAGGAAGGCGCTTCTTCGATGCCATGCTCATGCTGACCTATCAGCTCGCCCCCAAGCTCTCGGTGGACGCAGGTGGTGGTGTTGGCTATGTGCTCGACCAGAATATCCCCGATCCAGAATACACGGGAGTTCGACCTGTTTACAGCGCAGGGATCAATTACACACCAACCGAGAAGACCTATTTCAAAGCCAAATTTGGAATGCAGGGAGCGGATATCCGACCGAACTTCAGCTTGGTTGCTGGCTGGGATATGAGGGAAAAAACCAGGCTCTCCCTCTCGGTTTACCAGAACCAAGGCTTCTCCACCCTCTCACCCGACCAGTATAACATCACGCGCGGCGCCCTTGGCACAGTGGCGCAGCAATTGTTTAAAGGCATCAATGTCTCACTCTCGGCTGGCTACGAGCAATCCGAATATGTATCGCTCACGAGCAAAAAACTACCCAATGCGGTGGAAGGCCCAGCCTCTTACTGGCTTGCCAACGCCTCTCTCTACTGGCGCATTCGCGAGTGGCTCTCTTGGCAGAACACATTCCAAGTTTCCACCGGCCAAGCGAACAACGAAGAGCTTCAAACCCGCTTCGACACGAGCTTCAATTTCAATTTCTAAATTGGCTCACCCACCCGCTTGATGTGGGCTAGATATTCCACATTGCCATCATGTCCGGTGATAGGCGACGGAATGCAGCCGAGCCATTGTTGACCGGATTGCTTCACAAAATTCCGGATTTTTTCGACGCAAGCCAGTCGCATGGAATCCTCCCGAATCACTCCCCCCGGAGGCAGCGAACCTTTGGGAGCCTCGAACTGAGGCTTGATGAGAAAAACGGCATCTGAGCCTTCGGGAAGAACCTTGAAAACTGCAGGTAGAATGGCTGTGAGGGAAATGAAACTCACATCTCCAACCGCTAGCACGGGAGGGGGTGAAAGGTCGCTGGGCTCGAGAAATCGGGCATTGAAACCCTCACGGCAGAGAACACGCGAATCCCCTCGTAGCCTCCAGTGGAGCTGCGAGTGCCCGACATCCACCGCATGGACTAAACTGGCTCCCCTCTGAAGAAGGCAGTCGGTGAACCCGCCAGTGGAAGCGCCGATATCAACACAGACGAGCCCGGAAGGATCGATATGGAAGTGATCCAATGCCGCCTCAAGCTTTAATCCCCCGCGGCCGACATACTTTTCCTTTGCGGCGAGACTAATATCCGCATCGGGCGCAACAGGGGTTCCTGGCTTTGAGACAGGTTGGCCTTTGATGTAAACTTGGCCGGCCATGACTGCTCTGGCGGCCTGGTCCGAATTTGGAAAAAAGCCGCGCTCAACGAGTGCTGCATCAAGCCTTCTTTTGCCGGATGCCATAGTGACTGTCCGTTGAGGCGTCAGGGTTTTTTCGGAAATGCGTCGTTGGAGAGCATAGTGCCATCTGTCGCGAGAAGCTTCAACTCGCCGAAGTATGTTCCATCTGGCCCGTAGCACCAAACCGACCAAATCGGAACCGACGAGCTGCCTTGCTGATTGAGAACAAAGCTCACTGTGCCGATCTGCTTGCCATTTGCTCCGGCATATTGCTGGGCAATATCAAAAATCTCGCGTGAATCGAGCTGGACCCTGGAGAGGTCTAAGGGCTTCGCTGAAGAGAAAATCTCGCGAAGTCCAAGGGCGGGTTTGTCAGAAATGATCTGACCAGACGCGACCTGAATGCTGCGCATCCCCTTGTCATCTCGCCCAGCCTGCGCCGAGACATACCAAGTATCAGGGTTGGGGTTCGCATTGTCTGCAGAGAGTTTGAGAACGCCATTCCGATACTTTTCAGGAAGAGCTTCCAAACAGGCCAATGCTCCCTTCGGGTCCATAGCTTGAAGAGTTGAAGAAGCGAGGAGGAGTGCAATTGCGAATGGTTTCAGCATGGGAAGCAAAAAGGCTCAACCTATCTGGGACTCGCGGAGTTTGGTAAGGTCTGTCAACTCGACCAGTTTGCGGGTCACTTCGCGGATGCGTCGGCTCAAGGTGGTGGAGAGACCTATCAGCAGGAGAATACCGGCCGAGGGGTGATTGTTAATGAATTCCTCCAGATTGTCGCGGGTCATGACCCAATACTGGCACTCCTCGATGGCCACGACGGAGCATACAGCCTCGATAGGATCGAAGAGATCCACCTCGCCCATCCACTCCCCCTCCAACACTTGGCCGAGGAGCACATCGTTGCCTTGATCGTT
>Ga0209598_10003513_pt1 | contig 11815 bp, 10 predicted proteins | sample M_140807_EF_Meta_FD_187317 | JGI IMG/M metagenome (GOLD analysis project Ga0209598, IMG submission 187317) | Freshwater microbial communities from Lake Montjoie, Canada to study carbon cycling - M_140807_EF_MetaG (SPAdes) (version 2) | ecosystem: Environmental > Aquatic > Freshwater > Lake... | reverse complement strand
GCCCGGGATCGGCAGATCGACCAGATCGGGGTCGCAGTCGGTGTCGATCAGGGCGACCGTCGTGATCCCCATCTTCCGGGCTTCGCTGATGGCGTTCTTCTCCTTCTTGGGATCGAACACTACGAGGCACTCGGGGAGCCGCGACAGGGTGCGGATGCCGCCGAGATTCCGCTCCATTTTGCGGAATTCACGCCGCAGCGACGACTGCATCTTCTTGGAGTAGGCGCCGAACTCGTCGGAGGGCATCAGTTTCTCGAGTTGCTCCAGCCGCGCCAGCCGGTTGCGGATCGTGCGGAAATTGGTGAGCGTCCCGCCGAGCCAGCGGTCGGAGACGTAAGGCATACCGCAGCGCAACGCCTCGCGGGCGACCGCCTCGGCACCCTGCCGCTTCGTGCCGACAAACAAGATCAGGCTACCGGTCGACGCGACCTGCTTGAGATACTTCCGGGCCCGGAGCAGGCCGCGGATCGTCTCGCGGACGTCGATGATGTGGATGAGATTCCGGCGCCCATGGATGTAGGGCCGCATCTTCGGGTTCCAGCGGCTGGCACGATGGCCAAAGTGCACGCCGGCTTCGATCAATTCCTGGGCCAGGACGTTCGACACGCTCATCACTCGTGGGGTGGGGAGAAAGGGAGCCGGCGGAAGGTGCCTTGACAGACCGCCGCGATCGCGGGGGCAGTCCCGCAAACTATTCGTATTTTCCGGCCCATGTCAACGCTTACCTGCCAGGACCGGCCGTGACGGGGCATCCCCAGGGGCACCGCTTGAATCGTCCCGGCGGGCCGAACTACACTTCGGAAAGGTTCTGGATGCCGTTTTCGGCCGGTTTTCGCCGTTTCCCCAGTGGCCAAGGCTGTGGGGACGGGCGTGTCGCAGGTCGGGGTGCCCCCCGGCCCGGCCGGTGTTTTTCCCGTCGGCATCCCTTCCCTGGCTCCAGACTGCGTCCGCCCTCCCCCCCGAAACTGCCCCGCTTTCCCGATCATCAGTCCTCGGTTCCGGTCTCGCTTCCCCTCCTTCCTTCGGTCTCCCCCATGCGCCACGTCCTTTCGGCCACCGTCCAGAACGTTCCTGGCGTGCTGGCCCATGTCTCGGGCATGCTCGCCTCCCGGGGCTACAACATCGATAGCCTCGCCGTTGGCGAGACGGAGGACCGGCGTTTCTCCCGGATGACCTTCGTGCTCCGCGGTGACGACCGGGTCCTCGACCAAGTCCGCCGCCAGCTCGAGAAGATCGTCACGGTCGTCCGCGTCGACGACATCAGCTCGCGCAACTACGTCGAGCGCGACTTGATGCTCATCAAGATCGCTGCCACGGCCGGGGCCACGCGGACGGAAGTCAAGGAGCTCGCCGAGGTGTTCCGTGGGCGGGTGGTCGACGTCGCCGCCGACAGTGTCGTCGTCGAGATCTCCGGAACCGAAAAAAAGATCGAGGGCTTCATCGAGCTGATGCGCCCCCTCGGGATCCTGGAGCTCGTTCGCACCGGCCGGATTGCGATGGTGAGGGGGAGCCCTCCGACCCGCGAGCTCACCGAGGCGGCCGACGGCGCCCGCCCCGCCGACGAGGCGTCGGTCCGCGAATCGCTCGCCTGAACAGCCCTCCTCATCGGTGTGGGGCCAGCCAAACGCCGGACACCCCCCCTTCCCCCTTCACCTCCCCTCCCCTTTCCTTCAGCCCGATCCGAGGAGTGATCCCTTGCCCGCCACGATCTATTACGACGCCGATGCCGATCTCAAGGCCCTCGATGGGAAGACCATCGCCATCATCGGCTACGGCAGCCAGGGGCACGCGCAGGCCCAAAATCTTCGGGACAGCGGGCTGAAGGTCGTCGTCGCCCAGCGGCCGGGTGGGCCGAACTACGATCTCGCCAAGAAGCACGGCTTCGAGCCGATGAGCGTCGAGGATGCCGTCAAGCAGGCCGACCTGATCAACATCCTCCTCCCCGACGAGCTCGCCGCCGACGTCTACAAGGCGTCGATCCAGCCGAATCTCAAAAAAGGCGCCGTGCTGATGGCCAGCCACGGCTTCAACTTCCACTTCGGGCAGATCGAGCCCCCCGCCGGTCACGACGTGATGCTCGTCGCTCCGAAGGGCCCGGGGCATCTCGTCCGCAGTGAGTACGTGAAGGGAGGAGGCGTTCCCTGCCTGATCGCGCTCGGTGCCGGGGCTTCTCCGGCAACGAAAAAGCTCGGCCTCGCCTACGCCAAGGGCATCGGTGGCACCCGGGGCGGCGTCATCGAGACGACGATCGCGGAGGAGACCGAGACCGACCTCTTCGGCGAGCAGGTCGTCCTCTGTGGCGGTGTCTCGGAGCTCATCAAGGCGGGCTTCGACACGCTCGTCGACGCCGGCTACCAGCCGGAGATGGCCTATTTCGAGTGTCTCCACGAGATGAAGCTCATCGTCGACCTCCTCTACCAGGGCGGGCTCGAGTACATGCGCTACAGCATCTCGAACACCGCCGAATACGGTGACTACACCCGCGGCAAGCGGATCATCACCGACGAGACCCGTGCGGAGATGAAGAAGATCCTCGAGGAGATCCGCTCGGGCGAGTTTGCCCGTGACTGGATCCTCGAGAACCGCGGCGGCGCGGCGATGTTCAAGAGCACCCGCCGCCGCGAGCGCGAGCACAAGCTCACCGCGACCGGCCGCAATCTCCGCAAGATGATGAAGTGGATCGAGGCGAAGGAAGTCTGAGGACTTTTTGTCCGTGCCCCGAGGGAACGCCCAGGGTTCCCCGGGTCGGCACGGACCGTGCCATATGAATCTAGTCTCGAGTCGTCGTAGGTGTGTCGCCAAAAGAACGGGAGAGCCGATATGACCCCCGAAGAACACCAGTCGCGGACGCTCTATGAGCAGCTCACCCCGGGGGACCGGGTTGAGGTGATCCATGGTGTCCAGATCGGCTCGAGCGCTGCTTGGAGCACGACGACGGTGGGAAAGGTGTTGCGGCGCGAGCGTCGTCGGCACGGCCTCCACTTCCGCCGCAATCCCGACGACAAGGTGTTCAGCGACGTCCTCATTCTCTCCCGCGACGACGGCGAACTGACCACCGTGACGATCGACGAGTACACGAAGCTTCGGAAACTGTAAGAGCGGCTCCAGGGCTGGAGGCCCGGGTGTGTTGCCAGCGGGCGGACGCCCGCCAAGCGAACACGAGCCGGACGCTCGTGGTTCGCGTAAAGCGGACGAGTACACGAAGCTTCGGAAGCTTTGAGAGCGTGTCCAGGGCCGGAGGCGGGATGCTTGCTCGGCTTCGGGGTCGCCCGTGCCCCGTCGCCGGACGCTCGCTGCGGGCATCCATGCCCTCCGCTCTCTCCGCGCCGCTTGCGCTTTCGCCCTCCGGGCTTCGCTGACCGGCGAGGCCGGCTCTCGGAGCACGGGCGACCCCTCGCTCCTACCCGGGAATGTGTCATGGGCGGACGCCCGCCAAGCGAACACGAGCCGGACGCTCGTGGTTCGCGTGGAGCGGCAGCGTGCGTCAGGCCACGCGGGCGATGACGCACTTGAGGTATTCACCCTCGAGGCAGCTGGCGCTGACGGGGTGATCGGGGGCGGCGCCGCGGCATTCGAGCATCGCGATCTGGCGACCGCTCCGCTGGGCCACCGCGGAGAGCATCTCGAGGAAGTCGTCGCGCGAGACGCTCCCCGAGCAGGAACAGCTGACGAGGATCCCCCCCGGCTCGAGGAGATCGATGCCGACGCGATTGATACGGTGGTAGGCGCGGAGGGCTTCTTCAATGGCGCCGCGGCTGCGGGCGAACTTCGGCGGATCGAGGATCACCATCCCGAACTTCTCGCCGGCGGCGGCCAGGCTGTCGATCCGCCCGAAGGCGTCAGCCGTCTCCACCGTGACGTTTGCCGCGCCGTTGAAGTCGGCGTTGGCCCGGGCGAGCGCCGTCGCCTTGGCGCTGCCGTCGACGGCGAGCACGCTGCTGGCCGAGCCAGTGACGGCGCAAGCGACGGCGAAGCCGCCGGAGTAGCAGAAGAGATCGAGGACGCGGCGGTCGCGGGCCAGGAGCGCGGCGGCACGCCGATTCTCACGCTGGTCGAGGTAGAAGCCGGTCTTCTGCCCCTCCGTCAGATCGACGCCCCAGGAGAGGTTGCCCTCACGGATGAAGACCGGCCCTTCCGGCGCGGTGCCGCGGATGACCCGGTCGGGGAGATGGAGCCCCTCAAGCTTCGAGAGGCCCCGGTCGGCGCCCCGCAGAAGGATCCCGGCCGGTTTCACCGCCGCTTCGAGAGCGTCGCAGATCGCGTCGAGGCGACCCGCCATAGCCAAGCTCGTCACCTGAACGGCGAGATGGTCGCCATAGCGATCGACGATCAGCCCGGAGAGATCGTCGCCTTCGCTGTTGATCAGCCGCGCGGCGCCGGAGCGGTCGTCGAGCCCGAGCGTCCGGCGGAGGGCGACTGCCGTCTGGATCCGCGATCGCCAGAAGGGGGCGTCGAGCGGCACGTCGGCTTCAAAGGCGTAGAGCCTGACCCGCAGCCGGCTCGAGGCATTCCAGACCCCGCGGGCGATGAACCGCCCCTCGTGCGTGGCCAGATCGACGACATCGCCGTCGGCGGGGGTGCCCTCGACGCGTTCGATGGCGGTGTCGAGCACCCAGGGATGGCGCCCGAAGAACGGTCGCGCCCGCTTCGCTTTCACCAGTACGGTCGCCGTGGGAAGGCCGGGCTCGTCGGCGGCGCGGGCCGCCGGCGGTGGGGGCGGCTCCACGGAGGACCGGACATCGCGACGGCGGCCTTCGGGGGCGGAGTCACTCCGATGGCGCTGATCTTTGGCATCGTGCCGTGGGCCCGATCCCGGCTTCCTACCGGGGCGGCGCCTGCCTTCAGGCATGCACGACCTGCTTCGATTGACCGGGGAGGACATGGGGGGGAGGAAGTTCATCGCTCCCCGCATCCTCCTTCACGGTCGTCCGGCCGTTGCGCCGTGCCTTGTTGCGCTCGATCCGCAGCACGCTCCAACTGAAGACGGCTCCCAGGGGGCCGGAGAGGAGGGCCGGCATGAGGACGAGGTTGCCGACCAAGGCGATCGTCAGCATCGCGAGCATCATGTAGCCGAAACGCTGCGTCGGGCCGAACGGCGAGAGCGAGAACACCGACAGGCCAATGCCGATCACGCCCCAGCTCTGGTACATCGCCCGCGCACAGCCCTTGTAGGCGAGCATCGTCGCCTGTTTGCGGTCGAGCCCGTCGGCGATCCCGCGGCGGAACCAGAGCATGAAGTGGACGACGTCGTCGACGGTCACGCCGAGCGCCACACTCGGCGCCATCACGGTGCCGATGTCAATGAGAAGGTGGCCGTCGGCATAGGCCTTGAGAAGGTGGTTGCCCCAGCCCATCGCCCCGAACACCATCACGGCCGGGAAGGCGGCGGGGAGGAGGAGGACAAGGCCCGCCGACGTCGCCCGGCAGAGGAGGATCATGACCGCGACGATGATCGCGAAATCCCAGATGAAGCCGATTTTGAGACCGTCGAGGAGCGAGTGCTGGGCCTTGTAGACCAGCGGCACGAGCCCCGTGTAGTCGACTGAGACGCCATCGATCCCCTTCTCGGTCATCCTGGCGAGGATCGGGTCGATCTTCGTCTGGAGATCGGCCTTGAAATCGGCGTAGTCGACCTCCTTGACGGCGCTGACGCGGGCGCTGATCCGCCACAGCTCCTGCTCGCGGCCGTCGTCGAGGACGGCGTCACGGAGGTAGTCACCGGCGAGGAAGTCCTCACGGTGGGCCAAGAGCCGCCGGTTCAGAACGTTGCGCTTCGTACGGGCGCCGAGGCCGAAGGCCCGGGCCGCCGCCCCGCCGATCCCCTCGCCGCCGTCGCCGGTTTCGAGGCTGCGGCCGAAGGTGACGGTGGAGAGCGAGCTCCCCACCTCGGCGAGCCCGCCGATCTCCGCCTGGATCTCGCCGACGAGCTCCATCCGCTCGAGGAAATTGAGCGGGCAGGTCTTCTGGTCGATGCGGACGAGGATCTCCATCGGCACCAGCGGTCCGAGATGGGACTCGAGCCAGCGGTAGTCCGCGCGGATCCGCGCGTTGGGGGAGAACAACCGCATCAGCTGAACACTGCTCTCCACCTTCGTCATTCCGTAGCCGACGCCGGCCATCACGAGGAGGCAGGCGGTGGCAACAAGGCCGTTGTTGCGCGTGACCCACTCGCCGGCACGCCACCAGCGGCTGTTCTCCATCGAGCCGAGATCGATCCCCGTGCCTTCGTCGGTCGAATGGCCAACGAGCTTGGGGGGAAAGAGCTCGAGGGCGGCGGGCATGAAGGAGACGAGGATCAGAAAGCTCACGACCACGCCAATGGCCGAGAAGATACCGAACATCCGGATCGGCACCAGCTCGCTGACGGCCAGCGTGGCCAGGCCGACGGCCGTCGTGCCGGTGGCCAACGACAGCGGCAGGAGGGCGTGATGGACCGAGCGTCCGGCGGCCCCCTCCTGGATGCCGGTTTCGGCGATCTGATCGCGGTAGTAGTTGGCCAGATGAATCGCCCCGCTCGTGGTGGCGACGTACACCAGCGACGGCATCGTGAGGAGGATCGCATCGACGGGGTAGCCCGAATACCAGACCACCGCGAGGCTCGCGAACATGCTGTAGACGCCGGAGGCGAGCACGAGGCCGACCAGCAGTTTGCTCTTCAGACTCCACCAACTGACGAAGAACCCGACGACGAGTGACAGGCCGAAGAGGATCGTGACGCTCGTCTGGCCGGCCTTGTCGATCGAAACGTTGTCGACCGGCGGTCCACCCATGTGGAGGGTCGCGGCCGGAATGCCGCATTCCTTCGTCGCCACTTCCTGAATGGTGTCGATGGCGCCGTGGAGATTGGCGCGAGCGGTGTCGGAGAGCGTGAGAACGAGGCAGGTCTGGCGTTGCTCGGGATCGTCGGGGAGCGGCTCACCCGCGGCCGACTTCGGCGGCGCACCGATGATCGCCCCGGTGAGACGCTCGATCGCCTCCTCACGGTCGAGATTGAGCGGTTCGGCCATCATCAAGTCGACGGCCCGCGGACCGGTCTGGGCCGACTTGTAATAGAGCGGCCGATCGATGCGCGAGGCTTCCTCCGGCGGGGGGAGGAGTTTCTTCGCCAGCAACTCGAGCCTGGGGTCGGCCATCGTGCAGCCGTCCCAGGAGACGAGGATGAACTCCTCGCCGGCGAAATTGCGCCGGAAGAACCGGTAGACCTTCGTCTCCGGGTATTCCAGCGGCAGCCAACCTTTGACGTCGTTGCGGTTGTTCCCTTTCGCCTTCACCGCCCCCACTAACACCAGTGGCAGCAGGAACAGCAGGACCGCCATGATCGCGACGCTGTACCGCTGATAGAAGTTGTTGCGGGAGTGCGTCATCACGCCGTTGGTGCTCGGGGCCGAGGGACGGGCGGAAGCTCAGGGTGCGCTGTCCGAACACGCAACCGTACAGGGCAAAGGCGCGCCAGTCCATATCGCCTGCCCCCGCCGAATCGAGGTGCTTTTCCCATCGACCGCGCGCAAGTGATTCGGAGCGAAGAACTTCCGTCGCACGCAGGGTCTTCCCATCCGGCAGAGTCAGCGTGTCTTGCCAGCGAAAAAATGGGAAAAAAAGGCCTCTTTACCCTTCTTTCAGGGGGTGTGTTCGAGTTCATCCCGGGACCCGGTCGGGGTCTGGTCCGTGCTCGGCACGTCCGGGGCGGAGGGAGAGGGAGCGATCTCCCGGGCCGTCAACGAGCCTTTGTGAGCCCCGTCGCAGAAAGGCTTTCGGCCGGAGTGGCCACAGCGGCACAGGGCCAGCGGTCGGCCGTCGTCGGGGAGGGGGTGCTCCCGCCCTTCGTGGTCGGTCACCCGGAGGCCGAGGCCGAGATCGGCACAGTCGGGGGAGAGTTCCACGACGAGCGGGCCGTCGATCCGGCAGCGGATCGTCACGCTCCGGGGTGGGAGCGGCCGTTTCGGGGGTCGGGAAGCGTCGGCGCGGCTCATGGCGTTGGCGGGGGCTGGGGAAGGCCGTCGACGGTCTCGGCGTTGGTGTCGGCTGCGGTCCCCTCCTCGGCGCCGAAGCCCGGTCCCAATTCGTTCGGGGAGGGGGGACGGAAACCGACCGGGGCCGGTGGCGGCGGGGCGGCTGGCCGGCGCGCCGCCAAGGCGACGTTCACCGCGACGGCGAAGACGACACCGGCCAGAAGGGCGGCGGCAAATCCTCCCCACAGCCAGCCGGAGGGGGGAGGCTGGGTGGTGCCGCCGAGGTCCTCGCGGGCCTCGGCCACCTCCTCGGCAACCCGGTCCGATTCGAGGCGCTTCCATTCGATGTCGACGGCCAATTCGTCGGCGTTTGACGCAGCGGCGGGCGTTCCCGGTGGAGTGGAGCGCTGGTTCATGGCGGGACCTGGGGCGAGAACTTGAGCGAGAACTTGGGGAACCCCGCTGCAGCGACGGGTGGGAGGAGTCTGCCTGCCGGGATGACGTCCGTCAAAGCCGCCCCCCGGCACCGATCCCTCCCGAGCCATCGGGGGTGCCGTCCCAAGGGTGCCGCGGCGGTTGCCGGCCGATCCACCACCACAGCCCCGCGGCGAGGGCGAGGAGGATCAGCGACACGACCTGGGAAATCGAGAATGGCGTGCCAAGGGCGGGAGCCTCGTCGATCCGGATCATCTCGAGAAGAAAGCGCGAGATCGGGTGGAGCGTGAGCACGAGGGCGAATACGGCGCCGTCGCGTTTCGCCCGCGGGGTGAAGGCAACCGCCAGCCAGGCGAGGATCGCGGCGTCGACCGTCGCGTAGAGCTGGGCCGGATGGATGGGGAGGCTCCAGGGGCGGGCTCCCGCCGGCAGCGGCGGGATCAGCCCCCGCGCCGCCTGATCGAGCCAGGGAGGGCTGTCCGGGGGGAAGCGGACGGCCCAGGGAAGATCGCAGGGGCCGCCAAAGCAGCAGCCATTGAGAAAACAGCCGATCCGGCCGATGGCCAGGCCGAGGAGCAGGCCCGGCGCGATGCAGTCGGCCAGGCGGGGCAGCGACAGGCCACGCCGCACCGAGAATCGCCACGCCGCCAGCGCGGCAGTGGGGATCGACCCGAACACCGTCAGCCCCCCGGCGGCGACATTGAGCACGCCGGGGAGCCCTGCCAGCAGGCTCCGCCCCGGCGGGAAGAACTGATCGTGGTATTCGATCACATGGAACAACCGGGCGCCGACGATGCCCCACAGGAAGACCTCGAGCCCGAGGGCGAGGATCGTGTCGGCATCGTAGCCGGCGCGGCGACCGCGAAGGATTGACAGCCACGTTCCCGCTGCCGCCGCCAGGAGGAGCATCACGCCGTAGCCGCGCACCGGCACCCCCGCACCGTCATCGAGCGCGGGGAGCAACCACAGGATCATCGCGCCGGCCAGCGCCAACGGGAGCCCGAGTCCCAGGAGCGCCTCGCGGGCGCCGGTCCTTCGCCAGGCGATGGCCAGCCCGACCAGACCGGCCACGGCCCAGACGGCCAAGAGCAGGCCGCGGCCGAAGACCGGCAGGCCGCCGAGACTCGCGGGGAGATGGAAGAGGGTGGAGTGCAAGGCGGAAGGGATCCTGGACGGGCGGCGGACGCCGCAGGGAACGGGAACGCTTCAGGGGCGCGGCGGCAGGAGAAGGTTGTCGAGGAGGCGGGTGGTGCCGACGCGGCCGGCGACGAGGGCGACGGCGGCGGCGCCCGGCCGGGGGGGAACGAGCGACTCCGGATCGACCACCCGCGCGTAATCGACCGTGACGTCACGGGCGCGGAGGGCGGCGTCGATCGCCTCCTCGACGAGCGCGACGTCATCGCCTGCCTGCCAGCGCAGGGCCGCCCGCTCGAGCCCTTCGTGGAGCGCCACCGCCCGACGGCGCTCGTCGGGAGAGAGGTAGGCATTGCGCGAGCTCTTCGCCAGGCCGTCAGGCTCGCGGACGGTGGGGCAGACCTCGATGGCGATCGGGATGGCGAGGTCGGCGACCATCCGCCGGACGACGACGGTCTGCTGCCAGTCCTTCGCGCCGAAGTAGGCGGCATCGGCGGGGACGACGTTGAACAGCCAGCAGACGACTGTGGCCACACCGGCGAAGTGCCCCGGACGAATCGCCCCTTCGAAGTCGGCCGCGGGGGCGGCGACGACGACGCTCGTGGCATGGCCGGCGGGGTACGCAGTCGATGCCTCCGGCACGAACACCCACCGCGCCCCGCTGGCCCCCAGCAGCGCTAGGTCGGCAGGAAGCGTCCGCGGGTAGCGGGCCAAGTCCTCCCGGGGGCCGAACTGTTTCGGATTGACGAAGATCGAGACGACGACATCGTCGCACTCCGCGGCGGCGCGCTCGACGAGGCTGGCGTGGCCGGCGTGGAGCGCGCCCATCGTCGGCACGAAGCCGACCCGTCGGCCGGCGCGGCGCGCGGCGACGATCGTGTCGCGCATCAGGCGGGGCTCGGCCACGACGAGCGGTGTCGGCGCGGAGGGGGGGTTCATCCCGTCGCCTCCACCGCCGCGATCGCCTCGTCGATGGCCCGGCCCAGGTCGTCCGCCCCGACGACGACGACGGCAAGCGGTCCGTCGGCACCGCGCGTCCCGCACCGGAGGCGCGCCAGGAGTCGCTCTTGGAGGCGCACCAGACCGGCGGTCGGATCGCTCCCCGTGCTCCCCAACTCGGCGTAGATGTTCGTGGCCTCTTCGTGGCCGGCGGCGTGGAAGGCGACCCGTTCGGCGAGGGCTTCCGGCGAGGCCCGCAGCAGGATCGCGATATGCGGTGCCACCGTTCTGGCCGATGCCGCGCCATGGTCCGCCCGGAAGCGCTCCAGGGCCGACGGGGCGAGTGCGTCCTCGGCAGCCACCAGGAGCGTTCCGAGCCAGTAGTCGGTGACGGTGCCGTGCGGATCTTCGGGCCAGCTGGCAGTCTCCAGCGCCGCGGCGCAGGCCGAGAGCGCGTCGCTCCACGGCTCGGTGGCGGCGACGCCGGAGTGGGAGGGCTTCCAGGGGAGCTCCCGTGGGGCGTGGACGAGGCGCGCCAGCGTGGCATCGGCAATGGCGCCGGCCACCTCGACCGCACCCGCCCCTGGCACGCCGACGACGGCCACGTGGAGGTGCGGGTGCGAGATGTTGTCGAGGAGCTCACGGAGGCTGCCGCCGGAGAGAGGGTGCCGGAGATCCGGGGCTATCTCGACGGCAGGCTCGAGCACGAACCGGCGCGTCGACATCCGCGGGTGGGGGATCGTCAAGGCGGTGCCGGCGACGATGCTGTCTTCGAGCACGAGTTGGTCGTAAAGAAGGATGTCGAGATCGAGCGTCCGCGGGCCCCAGCGTTCCGTCCGGTCGCGGTGGAGCGTGTTCTCGACCGCGGCGAGCACGCCGAGGAGCTCGTGCGGGCCGAGCTCCGTCTCGATCAGGCAGGCACCGTTGAGGAACGGGGCCTGATCGGGAGGGCCGCCGATCGGCCTGGTCTCGCGGTGTCGGCTCAACGCCCGCATCGTGATGCCGGGCATCACGCCGAGGAGCTCGATGGCGCGATCGAGTTGCTCGCGCCGGGCCCCCTGATTGGAACCGCATCCGATCAGGCAGCAGGCCATGTCGCACTCCCTGCAGGTCCGGCGGGCGCTTCCCCGCCGCGGCCGGTCGGGGAGGTCATCGATGGCGGGCGCCTTCGGCCGCTGGAGGAGATTGTTCTCCGCCTGGTGGCCCGCCGGCAAGCGCTGCCGCAGGGATCGGATCTCCCCCGCCGCCGCTGCGGTGCCCTAGCTACCCGTGGAAAAAGTCATCCTTGACTGAGCCGGCTGCGGGGCAGCCGGGGGATCCGGTCGACTTGGAAAACTGCAGGCTTATTCGAGTGCTGG
>Ga0209598_10003508_pt1 | contig 11817 bp, 11 predicted proteins | sample M_140807_EF_Meta_FD_187317 | JGI IMG/M metagenome (GOLD analysis project Ga0209598, IMG submission 187317) | Freshwater microbial communities from Lake Montjoie, Canada to study carbon cycling - M_140807_EF_MetaG (SPAdes) (version 2) | ecosystem: Environmental > Aquatic > Freshwater > Lake... | reverse complement strand
CGTGCCAACAAATCGGGAATATTGTCTGGGTCTGCGTCGTGAGGTTTACCCGTCACATTCGACCAAACAGGAATACGAGCAGGATGAAATTTCATTCCCGCCATATGTGACTTCAATCGGTCAACAGCAGGGGCCATGGCATCTGTGTGAAATGCACCAGCAACTGCCAAACGAATGGTTTTTGCACCCGCCGCCTGTGCAGCAACTTCAACAGCGGCAACGGCAGGAATTAATCCAGAAACAACTAAGTTGCCTGGACAAAGAAAATTGGCAATGGAAACTGGGCCATGCAAGGAAGAGACTTCTTGGCAAATAGCCTGAAGCTTTTCCCTGTCGAGGAGAAGGATACTGGACATGGTCGAAGGAGTGGCCACAGCAGCTTGCTGCATAGCCTCACCACGGATTTTTACCAAACCAAGGCCATCTTCAAACCCAAAGACACCAGCAAACGCAAGAGCCGTATATTCTCCAAGGCTCAAGCCTGCTGCTGAGTGCGCACCCGAAACTGTTTCTGGCTGGGTGGACTTCAGATCTTCAAGCGCTGCCAAACTGGCAACAAAAATAGCCGGTTGGCTAATGTCTGTAGAATTGAGCCGCTCGGTAGGGCCGTTTGTGCACAACTCTAGAAGATCAAACCCTAAAACTTCACGCGCCCTGTCAAAAAGGGATCGAGCCGCAGGCAAGCGGACTGATAAGGATTTGCCCATCCCTAGATACTGGGCACCCTGACCCGGAAACAGAAACACATTGCCTGAGCTCAAGTAACATATCTCCAAAATAATTCAGAATCAGTTGGCAGACTGGTTTGCTGACAAAAGTGCAGGCAACTGATCCAATTCCTGAACGATTTGATTATTGATTCCGGCACGGGCAAGTTGGGCCGCCAGAGCCAAAGCATTGGCAATGGCACGTTCACCACTACTGCCATGGGAAATAATACAAATTCCGTCGATGCCCAGTAATGGAGCGCCTCCAAAGGCACTGTAATCATACCTGGAAATGAGGGTCTGGAGGGCTTTCTTGGCCAAATCCTTCTCATTAACCAAGGTCTGGGAGAGTTCGTTCCCAACCATCTTGATCATGAAATCAAAAAGACCTTCACAAACCTTCAGGACCACATTTCCGACAAATCCATCCGTAACAATCACATCGGCTACGCCTTGATGAATGTCACGTCCTTCAATGTTACCGATATAATTCCCGCGAAGCGGACTGTTGTTGAAAAGATTCTGAGTCGCCTTGATCAGTTCGTTTCCCTTACCCTCTTCCGACCCAACGTTCATAAGCCCGATGGTTGGCTTGGCCTTGTTCAGCATGAGCCGAGCGTAAATTTCGCCCATGACTCCATAATGAAACAACTGTTCTGCCTTAGGGTTAACGTTGGCACCCACATCGAGCATGATCGAAGGACCGCGGAGCGTCGGCATAACGGTTGCAATTCCAGGTCGATCGATATGTCGAAGGAACCTGCGTGAGAACAATCCGCCAGCAACCATTGCTCCAGTATTACCAGCACTGACAATGCCGCCCACCTTGCTTTGGGCCAAAAGCTGCCAGCAGCGAGCAATGGAATTATCTGGCTTGCGGCGGAAGCCAGCGGCAGGGCTTTCATCCATCCCAATGACTTGAGTGCAATGAAAAATAGTCACACGTGCGGGAACAGTTTCGCCCAGAAAAGGCATGATCGCAGCTTGATCACCAACAAGGGTGACTCTCAACTCGGGATCAAGCTCCAGTGCCTTGAGCGCTCCCGCAACAATAGGACCAGGGGCGTGATCGCCACCCATGGCATCGAGGGCTATTTCCATAGCGACTCACTCTTCCTTCTGATCGAGTGGCATGATTTCACGGCCCTTATAGTGACCACAGGCCGCACACATGCGGTGCCCAATAACTGGCTGATCGCAATTTTTGCAGTACTGAATTTGCTTTGGCTTGATGGCATGATGACTACGTCGCATACCTTGGCGGGAACTTGAAATCCGCCTTTTTGGCACGGCCATGACTTTATACCCTTCACATCAAACTGTAAAACATGAAAAGTAAGGCTGCGGGGCATCAATGTCAAGGCAGCGCCATCCACCTGACCCTTTGCTGATCCATCGGCAGAATATCTGGACACTCTATGCCAACCTTGAGTCCGATGTCTGGAAAACATGCTGCCTATGCCCTAACGGCGAGTCAATCCAAAGGCCGCCACCACCCGGAACCTGCTCATGCTTTCAGGGGATTGTTTGAACGTGATCGTGACAGAGTCGTTCACAGCACCGCATTTCGAAGGCTAGTCAACAAGACGCAGGTATTTCCTTCACCAACCAATGATCACCACCGAACCAGACTCACCCATACGCTGGAAGTTGCACAAATCAGCAGGGTTGTAGCCCGCCAAATTGGACTGGAGGAAGACCTCACCGAAGCCATTGCCTTGGCTCACGATTTGGGCCACCCTCCCTTTGGGCACGCTGGTGAAGATGAACTACGCCAATTCATGAAAGAACACGGCGGATTTGAACACAACTCTCACGCGTTGCGAATTGTGACCATGCTTGAATACAGGTATCCGGGCTTTTCCGGACTCAACCTTTCGTGGGAGGTTCGTGAGGCATTTGCTCATCACAGCAAAAGCAACGATCCCTCCCTCGATGAATATAAAGCCGCTGGTAGCCCTTTTCTGGAGGCTCAGGTTGCCGACGAAGTGGATAGCTTGGCTTATAATGCGCACGATGTTGAAGATGCGCTGACAGCGGGACTCGTTCGTGAAACGGAACTCGATGATGTTCCACTTTGGTGCAGAGCCCACAGAGAAGTTCTCAACGACTATCCAGGCCTTCCCGCTGGTACACTTATTCCAACGATTGTTCGCAAACTTATCAGCTGGCAAGTAGAAGACTTGATCCAGCAATCATTGCTTAATCTTGCCGCGGAAGGCATAGATTCGGTTGCTTCGGTACGGGCCTGTCCTCGACCACTCATCAGCATGTCGGAACCAATGAAATCGCTCCGAAAAGATTTGGAACGATTCCTCCATCGCCACGTCTATCGTCATACACGCGTACAACGGATGGCATTTAAAGGACGCCGTACCATCAGACGGCTTTTTGAGGAATTTCTGGGTAATCCGGTCCTTTTACCCATACGATACCGGAATCGCTTGAGCCACGAATCAGCACACCGGGTGATTTGCGATTATATTGCAGGAATGACAGATAGATACGCCCGCGCCGAGTTCCGTAATCTGTTCTCTGCTGAAGACGACACTTAGTCCTGCGTTGTCTGAATGCCTAGCCCCCAAGATGTTCCACTTGAACGAACTGGAACACTTCCGCGCAAATTGTCCTTTCGGAGAAGACGTCCATGTCATCAAACACAAAGCCTTTAGATAATACCCCCGACGATTCCCCAATCACCGGCAAATTTGCCACCAAAAGCAATGTCTTGGTCTGGGTGCTTCGGTCAATATTTACAGCAATCATGCTTGGTTTGGCCGTGGTGGCATTCCAATACTTTTCCGAAGTCAGCGAACGACTAGAGAAGCCAGGCCTCGGCCCCTTAGCTGGATTATGCGTGATCGTGCTTGGAGTTTTAGTAATAGGAACAGATCTACTTGTACGGCACAAAGAAATCACGACAATATCAGCAGTCTATTTCGGACTTCTTCTGGGCCTGCTTCTTGGAAATCTGCTTGCAGTTGGACTAAACCCTATATTTTTTGATTTCCCCATGGGTATCGATAAAGAGCTCCCCCAAGAAACGTTTGTCAGAAGATGCACACAAGTGATGCTTTCGGTTATATGCTGCTACATATGCATTAGCACGCTACTTCAAACTAAAGACAATTTCAGATTCATTATTCCGTTTATTGAGTTCTCGAAACAAACAAAGGGAAACAAGGCTTGGGTTCTTGATACCTCGGTAATTATCGATGGTCGCATTGCTGACGTATGCGAGTCAAAATTCATCGATATGAAAGTAGTGGTCCCACGTTTCGTTCTACTTGAACTTCAAGCCGTCGCGGACAGCAACGATCGGCTCAAACGGAACCGCGGTAGGCGTGGTTTGGATATTCTGAAAAGAATTCAGAACAATAAGGACATTGATTTCCAGCTGCATGATGGCATTATTCCCGGTGTTGCGGATTCAGGGAAAGTTGATGAACGCTTGGTGCAATTCGCAAAGGCAATGGGAGCCAAGGTTGTTACCAATGACTTCAACCTCAACAAGATGGCCCAATTGGAAGGCGTTGAAGTTGTCAACTTGAACGAACTGGCGAACGCTCTGAAATCGGTCGCTTTGCCCGGTGAAATCCTCATGGTTCGTCTTGTAAAGCCGGGAGATCAACCCGGCCAAGGAATTGGTTACCTTGAAGACGGCACCATGGTTGTAGTTGAACAGGGCAGGTCAGCCATTGGGATGGAAAGCCCAGTTGTTGTAACCAGTGCCTTGCAAACTCCAGCTGGACGCATGGTATTTGGCAAACTCGAAGCGCGGCCAACGGGGAGCGAAGTCCGCCAATAACCACCCCGATTGATTGCTCTTTATTTGTGATAACGGCATTGGTTACCACAAGAGCATGAACGCATCATTTAGATTGATGACACAAACTGCTGGTACTCTGGCACTCTTGTACTTTGCATTTGTGACCACACGTGCCATGGCGCAAACGCCACCTGCTCAACCCAAACCCAAGCGTCCCGTTTCTGGAGCTGGGGTCCCCGGCGCACCCGGTGCTTCGCGTGATGCCGATATGGTGGAACGCCTCCTTGCCTCACGCAAGGAATACCAGATAGCATTAGAAAGCTTGCGCACACACTACGTGAATCTTGGTGATCTTGAAAGAGCTCGATTTGCAGAAGAAGAGCTCATTCAGTACCACCGCATCGTGAAAAACCCTTTCCTGCTTGAGTTGGACGTACCTCCCCCCAATCTTCAGGGGACAACGAACATTCCTGAAGCCAACGAGCTTTACAGGCGGGCCATGACATTCAAGGACAAAGGGTGGGGAAACGATTACACAGACAATCAGCGCCGTTCTGAAATATTGCTCCAGCAACTACTTAGTAATCACTCAACCAGCAACAAAATTAGCGACACCGCATACCAATTAGGCGATTTATACGAAGGCAAAGCATACAAGCAGTATCAACGTTCAGCTCTTTATTACGAACGCGCCCATCAATGGAATCCGTTAACAAGCACCGACGCACGTCTTCGTGCTGCTCGCATTTACGACCGGCTTGGAATTGATAGGAACAGAGCCATTGAACTCTATAAAGAAATAGTGCAGCAGGAAACAGACACTCAGCGTATTCAAGAGGCTCAGCGGCGCCTTGCCGATCTGGGAGGCCGATAACCTCTTCCTGATGCCTTTGGATACACCTCCCGATGGTTCATAAATCTGCCCAATTAGCATTGTTGTTTTCAGTTCTCGTTGCAGTTCTCACAGCAAACCTCAAATTCACGGCTTATTGGTTGACTGATTCTGTTGGCATGCTTTCAGATGCGGCAGAATCTATTGTGAACCTTCTCGCCGCATCAGTTGCTCTGTGGTCGCTAAGGCTTGCCGCAGTTCCTCGCGACGCCAACCACTCATACGGTCATGATAAAATCGCATATTTTTCTAGTGGTTTTGAGGGCGCCCTTGTCCTCGTGGCCGGCGTTGGCATCATCTGGATGGCCATTGATCGCTTGATAAATCCGCGTGAGCTTGCCCGATTGGATTTGGGCCTTGTTTTCTGCCTCGGTGCAGCTGCGATTAATGGTGGGATGGGGTGGTGGTTGGTCCGGCTTGGGAAATCAAGCAATTTAATTATTCTTGAAGCCGATGGACAGCACTTGTTGACAGATTTCTGGACTTCCGTCGCGCTTGTTAGCGGAATCGGCATGGTCATGCTGACAGGTTTGACATGGTTTGATCCTGTTATGGCTATCATTATGGCCATTTTTATTATCTGGACAGCAGTAGACCTGTTGCTGAGATCATTTGATGGACTCATGGACCGGTCATTGACAGAAAACGATCTGGACAAAGTAAAGACAGTCATTGCAACCCATGTCGTCGAGGGAATGACCTATCATGCTCTACGGAGCAGGCATGCAGGCAGCCGAATCTTTATCGACTTTCACCTTCTGGTTCCAGGCAGCATGTCAGTCAAGGCTGCGCACGATTTGATGGAACGTCTTGAAAATGAACTTCGTGTGGTACTCCCCGGCACTGAGGCCACAATTCACCTAGAGCCAATCGAAGATTCTTCATCGTGGGATGATTTAGCCCGGTGACAGGAGATAGCCAAAACACGCGGTTCCAAAATATTTCATCAGTCGCGAAATCCAATCAAAGTTTCACATTGCAATCCCTGACGCGATGTAGGTTTGCATAATTTGGGTTTATTTTTCCGGTCACATGGACTGGCCAAGCAATGCGTCAACCGTAAACATCCTTTCTCTCAGCGCTCCAGGATGGAACATGGCAACTTGCCATGAGGAGAACAGGATGCGAATCGTTGCGATTTTAGCTTTGCTTGCTGGCTCTACACTTGCAAACGCTGCAGGACTTTCAGCCCAGGATTCGGCTGATATTCAAGCTAGACGTGGCCGCGTTGGTCACATGGGTGGATCCTACAGCTACGAAGGCGTTGGTTTTTCAACCGTAAGCGCCCAAGCCGCAATTAGAAATTGCTGCTACTACGGAAAGCGGACTCCTATCGAGATAGCCGTCTCGCGTGGTTCAAACGGCTGGTATGCCTGCGTTCGATATCGTTGATCTTCTGATTACCCGTTCCCGCCAATTGTTTCCGGCATGGCGGGAACGGGATGTTTTACCACTGGTCTTCATCTGCAAATGGGTGCCAATTTCGGGGCGTGTTATCGACTTTTGACTTGAGAATGAGCTCCGCCATGGCCAAATCCTCGCGGTTTGTGATCTTAATATTGGTGTAAGGGCAGGGGACCACTGTCACAGAATAGCCGCTCGCCTCAACAACTTCCGCATCATCTGTAGGGCGAAAGCCTAGATTTGTCACGTTTTCGTAAGCTTTCAAAATGATATCCCTGCGAAAAACCTGAGGGGTTTGCGCCAACCAAAGGTTTTTCCGGGGAACTGTCTCTTCAATCACGGAATTGCACGAAACTCGCTTCACGGTTTGAACAACTTCAGTCGCCAGAATTGCCGCACCAGTTTGCGCTGCCATGGAAATGACCTCACTGATTTTTTCCGCGGAAACGCACGGACGAACCGCGTCATGAATCAGCACCAAATCTGCTGAAGCATCCACTTGGCCAAGCGCAGACCTGACAGAATCCACACGCTCGGCTCCTCCGATAACCAGTTTGACATTCATAAACGCCAAGTTGGCATGAAACTTGAAACGGACCAATTCCTCATCTTCTGCCGAAATCACAAGAATCAGCTCCAACAGATCCGGCCTGCTGGCAAATAGATCTGCCGTCCGAAGCCATACAGCACGGCCATCCAAGGAAATGAACGTTTTTTTTTCTCCGGCACCAAATCGTGTCGAATTCCCGGCAGCGGGAAGGATAACCGAGAGTTTCTGGTGAGCCATGACCAATTCCCCAAAAGTACCATTGCGCTGGAATGCATGTAAGCAGTAGAGGCGCCTCAGGAAGTCAATGTTTACATTGCCAACATACAAGGGACCAATCATGATCGTAGCGTGCTCAACCCTCTGTTTCGCCAGACATCCTCTTGAAAAGGTCTTTGAATTCCTTACCGAACTTGATTTCACACGGTTCGAAGTCGTGGTTCACGATCACAGCCTTCACTTGCAGCCAGACTTTGCTATCGACGATCCACACAGGACCTCTGGCTACCTGAAACAGCGGCCTGGTATTCTTCCGTCAGGTTTTTATTATCGAGAAGCACGTCGCGACCTTGCTCGCGAAATTTCTGAAGTGCGCAATCTGGCAACATTGGCAAGACATTGCCAAGTCCCGCTCATTACGGTCATGCCCAGTTCTACAATAGACTTTAATACTAGAGAGAACGAGCGTTTCGAAGCACTGCTGGCCACTACTGCACGCGAGGGAGTTGAGCTTGCTGTGGCAACTCATGGGGGCACTTGGGCCGCTGTGCCAGAAACATTGGCATCGGCTTGCAGACACCACAAATCGCTTTCGGTAACGCTCGATCCTACACACCTGCCAATCCTCGACTTGTCTGCGGATCTTCAGAACCTGATATTTGAACGGGTGGCTCATGTTCACCTGCGCGATTCGGGTAAGGGGCCGTCGCAATTCCAAACGCGCGTTGGCAAAGGTCAGGTGGAACATGGCCGCATCCTGAATTTGCTTGAACGGAATGGTTATCAACGATTGCTGTCTATCGACATTCATGACATCGCTGATTCACCGTTCCCCGTTTTCCCTGAAGTGCGTAAAATGAAATTCCTTCTGGAAAGCCTTCTATAAATCATGCAGGAAGAACTGCGTTGAACACTGGTTCCATCGTCCTACACTGAAAACAGGTAGCCCACTGCAATCTCCGGTTTGCAGTGGTTTGCTTGTTTGAGGTGTCAGACCGGAATGGAGCTTTTAACCGATGACTTTCACGCTTCCCACTCTCCCATACGCGCACGACGCTCTTGAAAAAGCTATCGACAAAACCACGATGGAGATCCATCATGGTCGGCATCATAAAGCCTACGTTGATAATCTCAACGCTGCAATCCAAGGACGCTCCGAATTCGATGGACAATCCATCGAAGCTATCCTCGCAAAGGCAGCAACCTTGCCGGATGACATCCGTCAAAAAGTCATCAACAATGGCGGCGGCCACGCCAATCACACACTTTTCTGGGAAACCATGAGCCCTAATGGTGGCGGCGATCCCAGTGGGGTTTTGGCAGATGCCATCACCTCAACATTTGGAGATTTGGCGACACTCAAGCAAAAAGTCAAGGAAGCAGCTCTTGCACGCTTCGGCAGTGGTTGGTCGTGGGTTGTTGTCAGCGGTGGCAAACTTGAAATCCTGAGCACTGCCAATCAGGACTCGCCACTCATGCACGGCAAGACCCCCATTTTGGGTGTTGATGTATGGGAGCACGCCTACTACCTTCGCTACCAGAATAAGCGCGCCGATTATGTCGATGCATTCTGGCATGTCATCAACTGGTCAGACGTAGCCGCACGATTCCAAAAAGCTGGCCACTAATCCCGCCTTCTTTGTTATAGGTTCCATGCTTATTTACCGCTTGACCCAACCGCGGCAACAACCTATGTGATGCTGCCAACGCTGGTTGAGAGGTTTATAAGCATGGTTCCCCGTATTTTACTGCTTGCAACCATTTCCATGTTTACCTCCGGTTGCATGACTCCACCCCACGATCCCAACCGGCCTCCTAAACGGCCAGAAGAGTTTCGTGTTCCACCCGATCAAGATGCCCGTTTTGCCAAGCCCGTGGAATACCCCAAGGGCCTCCTAAACATGGATATTCTTCAAACCCGAATGGCTAAAAACGCCCAAGGCGGGAATAAAGGCCCTGCTCCTGGTGGTCGCCCGGGAACCGTATCAAGTCCTGGTAATACTCAATAGTTGTTTGGTTCCCCTTGCGTGTGATTTAGCGTAAACTAATATCCTGAGTCACCCGCAGGCCCACTGATTCCATCTACCATGCTCGACTTGTTTGAACCTTTTCTTGTTAACTCTTTCCCTGTTCCTTCAAGTGGTGACCTCCACTTCGATGAAGAAGAAGCGGCAGACGCACTGAACGGTTACTTGGCACTATGGCACCCGGTTGTTTTGCGATCTTGCCATTCCCTGCCACGGTGGATTCGGCCTGATGAAGCTCCTACTCACGGGAACGGCACATCACCAGCCCTCATGGTGGCATGCGGTCAGGTTGGTATGTCGTCATTGCTGCCTGATCATTCTTGCCTGATCAATGCTTCCCCATCAGAAACCATTCGAAAGCGTATTCTCGAAGTTCAAGGATTGCAAAACGACGAAATTGCGCGAGAAAACGATGGTAAATACCCAGCCATTGGGCTTGGTGTATTGCTGATTGACGCGCTTTTTGAAGCCCAGAATCACTCCAACCTCCTTCAACGAGATCAGGTTCTGGCAAGCCTGAAATCTGCATTGGCTGCACGCGAAGAGAAAAACCATGCTGCCGAACTCGAATCACTTAAGGAAGCTGCGAATTATTTAGTTGTTGCAAGGGAATCACTGAGCTCAAGTAACGGCCACGTGCTGGATCTAACTCTCGTTCCAGAAAACGCATCTGCGGTTCCAGACTCACCTGCCTTCAATTCAGGTCTCACATGCAGCATGGCTGTCAGCGGATCGTTTCTGGAACGACTGGAATCCACAAACCCCACAGCATTGGAATCACTCCGCGACGATGTCACAGCCGGACGACGTGAATGCATTGGTGGTTGTTATATCGATAGGCCTGAATGGGGCCTATCCATGGCTTCCATTGCGTGGAATCTGGAAAAAGGCCAAGAAATAGCCCAGCGGACCTTGGGAAATATATTAAAAGTTCATTTCCGTTCTTACTCTCTTCCCGTACCTTCGCTGCCGGGACTCCTGCGTCATTTTGGTTTGGCTTATCAGGTTTTGCCCGCCAATCGTCATCCCGATGAATATCCGCCCTCACGCGCATCTCTGGTTTCGTGGTCGTGGGGCGATGCCATGGGATTGGAGTCATATGCAGGCAAACCTCTCAATCCTGCTTCGAATCGAGATATCCTCCATATCGCCCGGCGTTTTTCTGAAAGCATTAGCACAGATTACACTCCAGTGCTTGTATTTCAGCATGATGGCACCAGCAAAAGTTGCGATGCGTACACCGATTGGTGCACGCTGGGCTCACTGGCACCTGTAATGGGTAGCTGGACCGACTTTGCCGCAATGTTCCGCAGTGTCTCGCCCGGAGACTATTGGAATGAGTCCAGCGGGTCTGAATTTGGCCGTGTTGAATGCTCTCCACAATCACCATCGCGGCTGGAACCGCGACGATGGCTTGATGCTGCGATGGCACACGACGCTCTTCTGGGCGTTCTTGGAGCTGACAATTCGAACCAACCTACAGGCCCTCAGTCTGAATCTGATTTTGAGACAGGAAACAACGCGTCCACTTCGTGCCAGATACTTGCCGAAAGCTCCGGGAAACGACTCGCGGAAAGGCTTCTGCGCACGGGAGAAGCCGGCCGCATGGGCTGGCTAATCCTTAATCCGTGCGCATTTAATCGACGTGTTATTGTCGATATCGAAGGGCAAAATCCGCTGCCAATTGAGGGCCCTGTACTTGCCAGTCAAGCAGGTGAAAATGGACCAGCCAAGGCTATTGTGGAAGTGCCGGGTCTGGGTTTCGCTTGGATTCCCCGACACGGAAGTCCGGGCACGGTCCCGGCCAGACAGCGCTTACAGCTAGCAGACGAGCGTGGTACCCGCAATGAATTTCTCGAGGCAGAATTCGATCCAGCCACAGGCGGTCTGCGTGGTCTAAAAGATTTAAGACACAGGGTAGCCCGGCTTCAGCAGACAATACACGTAGCCAAAGGCGGCGCCATGCTTGCCAAAAGCATTCGGGTTGTTTGCCGCGGGCCCGCACGGGGAGAACTGGAAGTTGTCGGCAATTTTGTCGATTTTCAAGGGGCCCAGATAGGAACGTTTACTCAACGTATTCGCACTTGGATTGGCCGACCAGTTCTTGAGTTGGACGTTGACGTACACATTGATGCCAGCGTCGCGGATTCATTCCCAAACATGCGATTATCGTGGCGAGACCCTGCCACTGAACTTCGAATTGGATGTCTGGGGCAATCGATGCGCCTGCAAGGCGAAACTCCGGTGGAAAC
>Ga0209598_10003507_pt1 | contig 11818 bp, 9 predicted proteins | sample M_140807_EF_Meta_FD_187317 | JGI IMG/M metagenome (GOLD analysis project Ga0209598, IMG submission 187317) | Freshwater microbial communities from Lake Montjoie, Canada to study carbon cycling - M_140807_EF_MetaG (SPAdes) (version 2) | ecosystem: Environmental > Aquatic > Freshwater > Lake... | reverse complement strand
GAGCTTCATCGGGTTCTTGAACGTCGCGGGAGCTCAAGAAGGCCAACCACAGCTTGAACTCGATACCATCGAGCAAAACGGCGTCGCGATCTACACCGCTGCGTACCTGCTCGATGAGGATCGCAAGTATCCCGAAGGCCTCCCGATCCAGTTCAACTTTCAACCGACTCTAGCGTTCCTCGACGACCGAATGGTCTTGTGCAGCTCGATTGAGTGTGCCAAGTCCTTGCTTGGGCAACCCCAAGATTCAGCTCCCCAGCCCACCCGAGAGCTTCAAACTTGGCTCGAGGCCGACGCGACAGCCATCCAACGGATCTTGCAGACCAACAGCAATCCGATCATCGCGCAGAACATGCTCGAGAAAGGCAATACGCGTTTGGAGGCCAAGCGTGAGTTTGACACTCTCATGCTCATGTTAGGCATGGTCAAGCGCCTGAGCATGAGCATGGAGTTCCAAGACCGGGCCCGCATGCTCCTGCGTCTGGACGCCAACCTCGGATCGGACTGATCCGACTGATCGGACTGATCCGACTGATCGGACTGATCCGACTGATCGGACTGATCCGACTGATCGGACTGATCCGACTGATCCGACTGATCCGACCGATCCGACCGATCCGACCGATCCGACTGATCCGACTGATCCGACTGATCCGACTGATCCGACTGATCGGACTGATCGGACTGATCGGACTGATCCGACTGATCGGAACCGGATTTTTGAATTCTTTTCAGGTCTAGCGTAATATACTAAAGTCCGTGTTGACCGTCTGGCCTACCATAGAATCTGATACACGGGTTGCGCCCTGAACTCTCGAAACCGCTTTGCTATGAAGATAACGAATCCATCCTCGCACTTTGCCCTCCAATGGGGCTTGGTCCTGGCGACCGCTCCATGGGCGCTCAGTTCCAGTGCCCAAGCCCAATGCTGTTGGGGGAGCAAGCCTGCCGCGCCCTACGCGGTCGGTAGTCCTTATCCTGTCTCCTATCCAGCCCAAAGTGGCGGATATGCAGCGGCTCGCCCGGTCGTACCGGTGACTCCCATCACCCCGTCGAACGGTGCGATGACCAGCTACTACGGCAACTACGGCATGCTCCCACCAACCACCGGCAACGCCCTGCCAAACGGTTTCCCCCAACCTGTCGTTTCGGCCATGCCTACGGCTGCCTACGATACCCAGTGGCAACGCACCCAGGTTACTTACTACCGACCTGTCACACAATACGATCCGAATTACGGAACCACCGTCACTTCGCTTCAACCCTGCACATCCTATCAATACCAAGCCCAGCGAGTTCCGCTGGTGGCTCCAACGCCCGTGGGTGGCGCGTATGCCCAAGCCTCCAACCAGTGGCCTGCGATCAACCAACCCGGTTACTTCCCGACCGGAGCCACAAATGCTTATGCCATGAGCCCTGTGCCCACCGCGGCATCCACCAACCTAAACACTCTGCCGGCCGCCCCGGTGTATCCGCAGGTGCAATACCTACCGGCCAACGGCACGATCCCCGCAACCGGGGCAATCCAAGCCAGCGGCACGAGTTTGCCCTCTGCGAATTTTAATGCAAACACAAACTCCGGGCTTTCCAGCGCTGTCTACTATGGCAATCCCACAAGCGTGCCAAGTGCGAATGCAAACTGCCCAGGGGGCAATTGTCCAACCAACCTGACTCCCCCCAACGTCCCGGGCGCAACGTCGATCGTTCCGATGGGACCTGTGTCCTACCTACCCGCCCAAGGGAGCATGCCACAACCCAGCTTGGGCCAACCCAGCGTGGGCCAATCCGGTGCCGTTTTGCCAAATAGCAATAACCTAGTCCTACCCCCTAGCAGCCCGTCGTATGACCCAGCAGCCTCGCGAGCCCCGTCGTTGCCTCCTCCACCGAGCGTGCAAATGACGCCCGGTGTTCCATCAGCCCCCGGCGTTTCGACTGTACCGGGCGCTTCGACTGCACCGGGTACTTCCTCGGCGAGTCTCTGGAGCGATCGCGACGAGCGCGTTTCGAAAATGGTTCCAATGACCCGACTGCCGATGGTCCCGATCGATCGTCCAGTCTCGAACAGCGCGCCTAGTTATCCAACAAGCCGTTCGGTGTCGAGCGATCCGGCCGCGATTGCCAGTCCGTTCCCTGGGTCGGCCGCTAGCAGCACGCTGGCTCCTCCGCCCCTGCTACCCAATCCACCGAGCCTGAACCAACCGAGCCTGAACCAACCGTACGCAAAGCCATTGGTGGCACCCGATGGTTTCGATGGCAAGCCTCACTGGAACCCGAAACTGCTCCCACCTTCGGCTTCATCGGCTGAGGACAAAGTAGCCCTCAGGTCGCCCACAGCGTTGAAATGATTGCTTGGCAAACCAACGCTTTGCGAGGACCGAATCGCTGGTCGAGCCGTAGCGTTTTGGAGCTGTATCTCTCTCCAGACGTGGCGTTCCGACGCGTCCCTCATTTGGGACGTATCGTCGAGCCGCTCCGAGCCTTCCTGGACTCGAATCGCTTCACAACCACCCACTCTCAGAGTGTCTCGACTGCCCGTTTGATCTTGGACCGACTCAGCCATGCGGCTCCAGGGTCTCTCAAGTTCTCCGACGTTTGGCTTCAGCTCGCCGAATGGATGTCGGCAATGTCTGGTGTACCGGTTGGCTCTTTGCAACCTGCCGAGTCTCTTGCGTCCCAGGACGATTGCGAAAGCCAATGGGTGCTACCTTTGGAAATGGAGGAGGAGCTCCTCTCCTTCAAATGCTTTGAGCTGGCCCATGAATTGCTCGAAGCTGCACAGCGCGTTGATGAGTATCCAATCGCACCCAAGTTCCGAGAGCTTTTCGATTATGCCGATGATGTCCGTTTGGGGCCTAGCTCACGAGCCATTCTCGATGCAGCCATCGCCCGCCAGATCCCTTGCTACCGACTGACGGCTGGCTCGCTGTGCCAACTAGGAGAGGGCAAGTACCATCGGAGAATTTGGACTGCTGAAACCGATGCCACCAGCGCCATCGCCGAGTCGATTGCAAGCGATAAAGATCTGACCAAGAAGTTGCTTCGAAATGTCGGAGTCCCAGTTCCCTTGGGCCGCATGGTCAGTAGCCCCGAAGACGCTTGGGTCGCCGCCCAAGAAGTGGGCTTGCCCGTCGTGGTCAAACCCAAAGACGCCAATCACCAACGGGGGATCTCGATCGAACTGACCCAGCAGGACGAGATCATGAACGCTTACCACTGGGCGATCGAAGACGGCCAGACCAAACATGTTATGGTTGAACAGTTCGCCCGAGGACAACACCACCGTTTGTTGGTCGTCGGTGATCGAATGGTCGCTGCCAGTCGCGGTCACTTGGAAACCGTTACCGGGGATGGTGCATCGACCATCGAGCAGTTGGTGCATGCCTTGAACCAAGACCCCCGTCGCGGAGAGGCTTATACCGATCCTTTGGGCGTTTTAAAACTCGACGCGGCAGCCAAGATCGAACTTGCAAAACAAGGTCTCTCGATCGAATCGGTCCCTGAGCCCGAGCGTGTGGTTTTGGTTAGGCGCACTGGTGATTTAACCACCGATTGCACCGAAGAGGTCCATGAGCTGACGGCGGCCCAAGCCGTGTTGGCCGCTCAGGTCGTCGGGCTGGATATCGCTGGATTGGATGTTCTGGCCGAAGATATCTCCAAGCCTTTGGCCGCCCAGCGTGGAGCAGTCGTTGAGGTCAACGCAGGCCCCTCGCTTTCCTGCCACGTGGTCCCCATGTTTGGCAAGCCTCGTCCGGTCGGCGATGCGGTTATCGACATGCTTTTCCCAGCACCCAGTCAATCACGAATCCCTATTCATGGGTTGCTCGCGTCGGCTTGCGATGATCGCTGCAAAAGCCACGTCGAGAATTGGATTCAGGAGCATACGGCGATGGGACGCATCGCCGGTGTGGTCCTGCCATCCTCGATACGTTTCAGCGGCCAAACAATCGATCTTGAGGATTGCGACACCCGTCACCGAGTACTGGCACTTTTAGGGAACCCTCGAATCGAAGTCCTCCTGGTGGTCTTGCTCCCAAGGGATCTGCTCAACCATGGACTACCCGTCGAACGACTCGATCAAGTGAGCCTAGTCGACGGCGCAATCCAGAGCATCCAAGCCTCCGGTGCCGATGAGGTTTTTCAGGTCCTGCGAAACGGGATGCCACAAACGACCCAGCCAGAATGGCTCCAAGGTATCTGAGGGAGTGTGCAGCGGTGTCGACCAAGGCGAAAAAAGAACCTCGACACTGGACCCTAGGGCTAGGTATCTGGTTTGTGCTGTCGGTCCTGTCCGCATTGCCAGCCTGGGGTGCGATGTACGTTCATCGCAACTGGAACGACAACAGCATTTTCGAGATGGCCAGCCATACCCAATGGCATTTCGCTGTCGGAATGATAAGCATTTGTTTGCTCGATGCGATACTTCGCTGGTGGCATCGATGGCGAGCTCCGCTGCTGTGGCGAATGCTCCATGCGGCGATCCTTTTGACACCCGCTGTCTATCTGTCGATGGTCGCCGAACCCTGGACATCGCTCCCGTTGGCCAATCTTTCGCTGGCCAATCGTTCGTCGGCAAATCTTTCGGAACTCAAACCGGCAAAAAGCCTATCAATCGCCTCATGGAACGTATTCATCCAGAACCAAGAATACCAAATCATCGAAAAGACCATCGAGAGCCTCGACGCCGATATCGTTCTGCTTATCGAGGTCACCCCAGAGCACCGCTCAAGGCTCCGTCGCTTAGAAAAGTCCTATCCGTATTCGTTTTGGGCGCCCCGAAACAACACCCAAGGGCTCGCGATCCTGAGTCGTGTTCCGGGTGTGAAATTTCGGGAACTGCTGCTCGGAGAATCGCAGATGCTCACGCTCGAAGCCATGATGCCTTCGGGAGAGTATTCCGATAAGCCCATCCGGATGCTCGGGGTCCATACCGCATCCCCCAACCAAAACGGACGTTTCAAAGTACGCGACGAACAATTGGCAGATATTGCCGATTGGTGCCAACAATCCGATCTCCAATCGATGGTTATCGGTGACCTTAACATCACGCCTTGGAGCGACGGCTTCAAGCAATTGCTTTCGAGCACCGGCTGGACCGACACGCGGCGTTACCGAGGATTCTTTGCGACATGGCCTTGCGGACTTGGTGTCGTTGGGATTCCCATCGACCATGCGATTGTTTCACCGGGACTCAAGGTCATCGATCGGGAATCCGGATTCTCGACGATCGATTCGGATCACCAGTGGATTCGAACGACGATCGACGCTTCTTTTTAAGGCGGGTCGTAGCCCCCGGGAGTCCCAGGGTGGCAGCGGCAAATCCTCCAGATCCCCTTGAGCACCCCACGAACTGGTCCGTGCTTTTGGATCGCTTGGATCATGTACTCGGAACAGGTCGGTGAAAAACGGCACTGGCTCCATAGCAGGGGACTGATGGCTCGTTGGTAGAATCGGACCATGGAGATCAAAATCCATTCGAGCAATCGTCTCATCGTGGTCGCCCCGAGCTGTGGATGGTGCGTTTAAGCCACTAAACCTTTGGTGACCATCATAAAGACATCTTCGAGCGTCGGGTCTTTGTCGCTAAACGATCTCATTTTGACCCCGCCGTCGATGAGTTTCTTCATCAAATTCGATAGCCCCACATCGTCGGTTTCGAATTCGGCAGTGACTCGATTGCCGTCGATTTCGATTCCTCGCATCGTCGGATCGCTGCGGACGATGGATATACCAGCATCCTGATTCTCGACGAAACGGATCTCGACGATCCTATTGCGACGGAGTTGACGATAGACCGAGTCGATCGGTCCGTGCATGAGCAGTTGGCCACGTTCGATGATCCCAATCGACGTGCAACAGTCGGCTAGCTCCGAAAGGATATGGCTCGAGATCAAAATCGTTTTGCCCATCTTGCGGAGCTCTTTGAGGAGGGCTTTGACCTCGATTCTCGCGCGGGGATCTAGGCCGCTGGTGGGCTCATCGAGGATCAGAACAGGAGGATCGTGCACGAGGGTCTTGGCCAAGCACAGCCGCTGCTTCATCCCCCGCGAAAGTCCATTGACAAAATCGTCCCGTTTGTGGGTCAAGTCGAGCAGTTCGAGCACATCGCCGATGACCTTCTTTCGTTGCGTGCGCCCGATCTTATAAGCCACGGCGAAGAAATCGAGGAACTCCCAGACCTTCATCCCGTCGTAGACCCCGAAGTCATCGGGCATATAGCCGATGCTACGACGAACATCCATCGGCTGTTTGTTGACGCTAAAGCCGTTGACGGTGCCATCCCCGCGAGTGCTCTTGAGAAGGGTCGCAAGAAATCGAATCGAGGTGCTCTTGCCCGCTCCGTTGGGCCCGATGAAGCCAAAGAGTTCACCGGCTTGGATCTTCATGTTGACCGTAGAGACTGCGGTGAATTCTCCGTAGTCTTTCCCAAAGTTGATTAACTCGATCATGTCGGCAAGATGGTCTTAAGGCGTGGTAAATCAGGGTCTGATAAGTGATACATAGTGTACTCCAAGCGAGGCCCCCCCTGCAAACGAATCTCAAGCCTGGGGCTCAGCCATCTGCCGAAATTCCTCTTCGCTCAAAACCTTTACCCCCATCTGCTGGGCCTTCTGAAGCTTGCTCCCGGCGGTTTGGCCAGCGACCAAGAAATCGGTTTTCTTCGAGATGCTTCCCGAAGCTTTCCCGCCGAGTTTCTCGATCAATCGCTCGATTTCATCGCGTGAGTAATGCTGCAACGTCCCTGTCACCACCAGCGTCTTGCCCGCAAAGACTCCGCTGTGGTCGACCGAATCCTCCTCGGAGGTCCTCAGCGATACCCCTGCATCGGAGAGCTGCTCGAAGACACTTCGGCCTTCGTCGCTGCGACAAAAGTCAAAAACGCTTTTAGCGATGATCGGTCCGATCTCCTCGGTATTGGACAACTCCTCTTCACTGGCGCCAGTGAGTCTCTCAGCTGAACCGAAACGCCGAGCAAGAACCGTTGCGACGCGCTGGCCGACATGCCTGATGGTGATCGCATTGAGCACGCGCGACAAACCCCGCTGCTTACTAGCCTCGATCCCCTGCAGGAGATTCTCAGCCGACTTTTTGCCCATCCGATCCAGGCTCATGAGTTTCTCGAGGGTCAAACCATAAATGTCTGCATACGAGTTGACTAGCTGGGAGTCCACCAACTGGTTGACGAGCTTGTCCCCCAGTCCTTCGATGTCCATGCAGTCGCGGGTAGCAAAATACCTGAGCCTCTGCCGCCACTGAGCCGGGCACTGGCTCGAGACACAGCGTATGTAAACGCCCGATGCATCCCGCACCAATTTCTCACCGCACTCGGGACACAGCTCAGGGAATTGAAACTCGGGCAGCGCCCCCTCTCGCCTGTGCTTCTCGACGCGAACGATGTGTGGGATGATCTTCCCAGCCTTCTCGACAACCACCCAATCGTTAACCCGAACATCCTTGCGACGAATCTCGTCGAAGTTGTGCAGCGATGCACGGCTGACGGTCGTTCCGGCCAACTGCACAGGTTCCAGTTCAGCTACCGGCGTGATCGTCCCGGTTTTACCTACCTGAGTTTTGATCGCAATAAGCCGCGTGAGAGCTTCGTACTTTTCGATCTTGTAGGCGATCACCCAGCGGGGGGATTTGCTCGTTGCGCCCAAGGACTCTCGTTGCTCGAGGGAGTTGACTTTGATCACCAATCCGTCGACTTCGAAGTCCAATTCATGCAGGTTTTCGACCAAGCGGTTGCAGTGTGTCACGACCTCTTCGGTGCTCTGAAAGCTTTGTACCATTGGCGTGCTGGGAATCCCAAGTTTGCGCACCGAGTCGAGAAATTCCATGTGGTTTCGAACCTGCAAACCTTCGCAAAAACCCATACCGTGACAAAGGAACCTTAGTTTTCGCTTCGCACAAAGTTTCGGGTTTAGCAAACGGATCGAACCGGCAGTGACATTGCGTGGGTTTTTGAATTCGGCTTCGCCGGCGATGGCCCGCTGTTCATTGAGTTGCACTAGGTCCGAGTTGGTCATGTAGACCTCCCCTCGGACTTCGAGGGTTTTGGGAATGAGATTTCCTTGGAGCTCAAGTGGCAGGCCTCGGATGGTTCTGGCGTTGTGGGTCACATCGTCACCCACCTCGCCGTCGCCTCGAGTCACAGCCGCCGCCAAGTGGCCTTGTTCGTACCGGATCGACGCGGCCACGCCATCGACCTTGAGCTCCACGACCCACTCGATGCGTTCCCCGGGCAAAAGTTTCTCGATGCGATGAAGAAACTCTCGCAGCTCCCCTTCGGTGTACGTGTTTTCGATCGAGAGCATCGGGATCCGATGCGCGACTTGCTGCAGTCCCTCGACGGGTTGGTCCCCGATCTTTTGGGTCGGACTCTCCGGGGTGATCAAGCTAGGAAAGCGACTCTCGTAGTCGTTGAGTTCTTTGAGGAGCCGATCGTATTGCAAATCGGAAACCTGCGGCTCGGCAACGACATAATAGAGATAGTCGTGCTGGCGAATCTGCTCCCTGAGAGTCAAAACCCTTTGTGCGGCTTGCTCAAGGCTCACGTCCGGATCATCGGGCTTGTGCATGGGCTGGTTTTGTAAGGGGTAAGGTTTAGGGTGTGGCGTTGGATCGGAGCGATATACGTTTGCCTGTTTTTGCTGATTTGTAGATCGCGTTGATCAGCTCGACGCTTCGACGCCCCTCGGTTCCGTCGATGCGCGAGGGCAATCCGCTCTGGATGGATTTGGCAAAGTCCTTGAACAGTTCTCGGTGGGCGACGTGTCCGATCGCGGCCGGATCGGAAGCTCCTCCGCCGGTGGTGTTGGAGGTCATCTCCGAAAGGATTTTTTCGTCCTGTTTGGTGGATTTGGCAAAACTCCACCGAATCAAAGCTTCCTCTTCGAGTACGGCCATTCCATGCGAACCGGCGATCTCGATGCGTTTGAGGGTGCCCGGATAGGCCGCCGTGGTTGCGACGATGGTTCCTAGCGCCCCGGACTCGAATTCGATCGTCGCTGCAGCGGTGTCTTCTACTTCGATGCGATCGTGGGCTCGCAGGGCAGTCATGGCGCTCACAGCGCGGACTGGACCCATGAGCCACAAAAGCAAATCGACGCTGTGGATGGCTTGGTTCATCAGCGCCCCTCCACCGTCCAGGGCCCAGGTCCCTCTCCATTTGCCGCTGTCATAGTACTGCTGGGTCCGAAACCATTTGACGATCGCATCGGCCAGAGAGATCGATCCAAAGCGGCCTTGCTCGACGGCGGCCTTCATCAAGATCGCTGAGCGGTGGAAGCGGGACGGGAAGATCGTTCCTAGGTAGACGTTGTTTTTGTCGCATTCGGCGATCAGTTGATCGCAGCGTTTGGTGGTGACTTCCAAGGGTTTTTCCACCAGGATATGTTTGCCTGCGCGGGCCGCAGCGATCCCGGGTTCTAGGTGCGCTCCGCTGGGGGTGCAGATCGTGACGATGTCGATCGACGGATCTTTGAGCATCGCTTGGAGGTCATCGTAAGGCAGCCCGCCGAACTCTGAGCAAAAGGCTTCGGCCTTGGATTTGTCTCTTCCGTAACAGGCGATGAGTCTTGAACCCCGTATCTGGGCGATCGCCTTGGCATGGAATTTGGCGATCATCCCACATCCAATTATTCCCCAACCCAACATGATGTGTGCCTCGTAGTTGCAATGGTGCTAAGCGTCCTTAAAGCACGCGGTTCATCGATCCGCTTTGGCGGCCTTGGATGTCTATCGTAACATACCGGAAGCCCAATTCGGTGGCCCTTTGGGCGATCTGCGATCGCATCGGTTCGCTTGCTGCCAGGGGAAGCTGGCTCGGAGAGATCTCGAGCCTCAAAAGCTCGTCGGCATGCAGACGTGCTCGGACATCGTGGAAGCCGTGAGAATGCAACCATTTCTCCATGGTTTCGATTCGGCTCAGTCGCCCGATCGTGACAATCTGTCCATAAGCGATCCGGCTTGCAAGGCAGGGACTGGCTGGTTTGTTGGCGGCGGCCAGTCCCAAGTGCTTAGCAATCTGGCGGACGGTCTGTTTGTCGTACCCTAAATCGGCTAAGGGGGCTTGTACGTTCCAGTTTGCGGCTGCCTGGAGTCCTGGTCTGTAGTCACCAAGATCTTCGGCGTTGGTGCCCGATAGGATGGTTTCAAATTCGTGCTCTGTGGCCCAATCCCTGATCGCGGCGTAGAGAGTCGACTTGCAGTGAAAGCATCGATCTGGTCGGTTCGCAACGTAATCGGGGTTTTCGATTTCTCGAGTCTGGATCATCACATGCTCGATCCCGATCGCTTGGGCCAGAGCCCGCGCGGAAGTTTGGTCTGACTCTGGCACAGCCGCCCCGAGACTCGTCCAGGCCAGAGCGTTTGGTCCGTGGGCTCGATACGCGGCGGCAGCCACCACGGCGCTATCGACTCCTCCAGAAAAGGCGACGACGACCCTGTAGTAGCTGGTCCGTATATGCTCGACCAATGCCGAGGCTTTGAAAGCTACTTCCTGCGTATGGTCGCTGCTCAAGGGTTTACCGTTTGGGATTCGAGACGATCTGTCGGTAGTAATCGATAGTCTGCCGAATTCCTTCTTCGAGTCCGACGATAGGCTCGTATCCGAGCACTTTGCGGGCTTGGCTGATATCGGCCAAGCTCTCGCGGACGTCCCCTACTCGGGGTGGAAGGAAGACCGGCGTGATTTCTTTGCCCAGAAGTTTGGCCAAAAGTTCCAGGAGTTGCAACAGCGTTGTCCGACGTCCATCGGCGATGTTGAAGATCCGACCACCGACGTTCGGGACTTCGCTCGCGAGGATGTTCCCTCGAACGATGTTCGCAACATAGGTAAAATCGCGAGACTGTAGTCCGTCGCCGTAGATCGAGGGTTGCTCGCCACTGAGGATGCGGCTGACAAATAGTGGAATGACTGCTGAGTATGGACTGTTGGGATCTTGTCTGGGTCCAAACACGTTGAAGTAGCGGATACCGACGGTTTCCAGGCCAAAACTATGGAAATAGCTTTGGCAGTAGAACTCCCCGGCGAGTTTTGCAGCGGCGTAAGGGGAAAGGGTTTGCGGCAGATCGGATTCGCGCTTCGAGGAGGTCGGACTGTCCCCATAAGCGCTGCTGGAGGCTGCATAGACAAATCGCTTGACTTTGGCTTGGACGCTCCAGTGGAGCATGTTCAGGGTCCCGGTCACGCAGGCCTGATTGGTATCCAACGGCCTTTCGAGCGACATCGGTACGCTTGCCAAGGCGGCTTGGTGGAAGACCCGTTCGACTCCGTCAAGCGCTTTTTGGACCGCATGGGAATCGTTGATGTCCCCGTGAATGAACTCGACTTGATCCTCTACTTCCGTGATGTTCTCGCGGTGGCCTGTACACAGATTGTCAAGCACACGAACACGGTGGCCAGCCTGCAAGAGCCCCCGCACAATATGTGACCCAATAAATCCACAACCACCGGTGACTAGACAACGGACCATCGAAAACCCCAAAATCGATATGCGAAAACTCCAACCAGAAGAGTTGGACAATTATAATTCACAGGTGTTTTTACGTAAGCCGTTTTGGAGTGGCTTCGCTCAGGTTTTTGAACTGGAAATAAGAGGTTTCTCTTAAAATTTCTGTCAAATTCATGATTACCAGCCTGCGCATACGAACCCACTCCATTTCCAAGTAGCGGTGGTCTTGGGATGAATCCAATGGACGAGTTGCCCAACGAAACATTCGCCCCTCTTAAAGCTTTATCGAGTGGGAACAATCGTGGCCAACCTGAGACTCCAGCGCATCGCAGTAGCCGTGTCATTTCGGACCGTAGATCAAAACC
>Ga0209598_10003506_pt1 | contig 11819 bp, 9 predicted proteins | sample M_140807_EF_Meta_FD_187317 | JGI IMG/M metagenome (GOLD analysis project Ga0209598, IMG submission 187317) | Freshwater microbial communities from Lake Montjoie, Canada to study carbon cycling - M_140807_EF_MetaG (SPAdes) (version 2) | ecosystem: Environmental > Aquatic > Freshwater > Lake... | reverse complement strand
GCCCAGACAACGAAAATAATAAAGTAGCACAACCGGTATCTGCACCTATGTGGTTCTTGGCCCTTATTCTTTTTCTAGGAGCATGCTGGTATCTGCTCCACTGGGGGCAACTGGAAGGATGGCTCGAAAGCGAACGGATCGTTGCCGCATTGGCCGTTGCTGCTATCGCTGCCGGAATCGGGATGGCTTTCGCTCCAAGGGATGGCTTGGTCTGGCTGATGGCTGCCAGTCCTGTGGCGCTTATTTTGACTGTGTTCGCTGGCTTTGTTCAATATTTCAATGTGTCCGATATGGGCGTTTATGGCGGTTTGTTTGTTAATTATGGCGTTTGGGAACGAAGCCAACTGGTTTGGCCCATCTCGTGCGGATCCGGCGCGGCCTTGATTATCGGTCTATTACTGCCTAAATATGGCGGTTTTTCCATGATCGGTTTGCTCGCCATCGCGGCAGGTATGGCGCTTGCGCGTGAACGCACCATGAGTTGGCCATACTGGAGGGTGCTAAATCAAGTAGAGTTCAACTGGTTTGTAGCCCCGCAAATCATGGAATTTTGGTTGCCCAGATTTCTCATGGGGCTAGGAACAGGAATCACGCTGATCGGCGCGCAACGACGCGTATTAGCCGATGTTCCCATGGAAACAAAACGCCGCTTTCTGCTCACTGCCGGTCAATTTCTGGGTGGAGGTATTTCGATAGGCATCCTGTGCCTCTGCCTGACACGCGGCACGCAGTTTCAATATTCATTTGTAGCTGATCGCGGATTTTTCCAAGAGGCCATAGTGGAAGAATACCGGGGCATCGTGGCTGCAGACTTAAAGGCCTCGGGCTTTCACGCCCCTGTGGCAGGAGCGCGATCCATCAGCCAGAAGTCTGCCGTTTACGAGGCAAACAATCTGGTATTTGCCGATATTTACGGAACATTCACATGGGCAGCGCTCGGACTGGCCATCTTGGTGGCAGGAATCACTCCAGTCCGCAAAATGGGTTGGTGCTTTTTTCACGGCCCACAGTAGTGACTGGCCCATGCCCTGGATAAACAACGGTGGCATCAGGCAGCGTGAAGAGCTTGCGGCGAATTCCCCGGATCAGTCCGGCATGATCTCCGCCGGGAAAATCGGTTCGCCCAATGCTGCCGCGAAAAAGAACATCACCGCCAAAAACAGCGACCTGCCCATCGGGCCCTCGTTGCACAAAAACAATATGACCGGGTGAGTGGCCGGGAATATCGAGCACTTCCCACTGAAAGCCCGCCACTTCCAAAATGTCTCCCTCATCAAGCAACCGATCGGCCGGTGGCGACGTGACGGAATAACCGGAAAAAGCGCTCAGGTTCAGCGCCGGATCGGAGAGCATCGGCTCATCGTTCCGGCCAATCACCAAAGGAGCATCTTTGTAAGCATTTTTCAGAGCTGCATTGCCAGCGATATGATCGCCGTGGCCATGAGTGTTGAGGATCATCGCCGGGGTCAACCCCTCTGTTTCCAACACTTCAAGTATGCTCTGGGGGTCGAGGCCCGGGTCGAAAACAACACAGTCATCGCGGCCAGGTCGGGCCACTATGTAGCAGTTTTCCTCGTAAACAGGCGATACAACCGTATGCAATCGGAATAACCCGCTCATGACTTGCTCCCAATTCGCCAATCACCCTGATGCCAAACAGATTCGCAAGACGAGAAAATAAATGGATACTCGAAGGGATGCGAGGCCACTAAGGATGCCACGCCATGCCCGTTTCCGTTCGCCGCGCTCAAACCGCACTTCTTTATGTTGGAACTGCGCTCATCAGCCTGCTGCTGGTTCTGAGGTCTGAAACCCTCGCCGCAGACGATGGGTCGTGGGACGACTCGGTTTTCAACAATTCTGTTGTTGCAGAATCGAAGGAAAGCAGTGCCCCTCCCGAGCGGGAAGCATCGGTGGATCCACGCGCGAAACGCATGACAGAAGCCTTGGCTACCATCGATCGCGCGGAAAAAGCCTTGGCCACTATTTCCGATTACACCTGCCACATGACCATGAAAGAACGGCTGAACGGGAAGCTCGGCGTAGATAACAAAGTGGACCTGTCGGTGCGCCACGGCCAGTTTGCCGTTCACATGAAATGGCACGAACCTCGGTCGATGGCAGGCCAGGAAGTGGTTTACAACCGGACCGTGGCCCCGTCGCGGATGCGCGTCAAAGGCGCGGGCTTTTTGGGAAGTGTTGGTTTTATCAGCTTGGGTCTGGACGATCCGCGCGCGAAATCGACAAGCCGCCATACCGTGGCGGAAGCTGGTTTGGCCAATACTGTGGCGCGCGTGAAGGCGAGTTGGTCGCGATTGCCAGTTGAGCATATTGCCGACATTCAAATCGAAGACGGTTCTCTGGGCGGCCGCCCATGCAGGCACATTGTTCTGACCAACTCGGAATCGGCCCGCGGCACTCTGGAGTTTCAACGCACCACACTTTGGTTCGATGCTGCCACTGGTTTGCTCGCTGGATTGGATGGACATGGCTGGCCGGCTGCTGGCCAGAAAGAAGGCGAACTGCTTGAGTCGTACCACTACCACAACATGCGCCTCAATCCAGCACTGCCCAATCAGCACTTCACACGGTAGGATCGCCTGAATGCACATGTCGTCGCAAGACGGACATGCCCTAGGACCCCCGTGGTAAACAAATAATGGACCAACTGCACAAGAATCGCCTGCGTGACCTGTTCCTGAACCGTGCTGTGAAACGCGGTCAGTTCGTGCTGGCTTCGGGAAAAACCAGCACTTTTTACATCGACAGCAAACAGGTGCTCTTCCACCCCGAAGCACTCAAACTTCTGGGAAATGCTTTTATCGAATCCACCGCAGACCTTAACTACACCGCCGTCGGCGGGCTTGAAGTAGGTGCCCTGCCCTTGGCTGCTGCCGTTGTGCTTGCAGCCTACGACCGAGGCGCGGTGCTCGAAGGTTTTTTTGTCCGCAAACAGGCCAAAGACCATGGCAGCCAAAAACGCGTGGAAGGCCGCGTCGAAGCAGGCCAACGCGTGCTGATCATCGACGATGTCCTCACCACAGGCACCTCAGCGGAGCAAGCAGTGCTAGCAGCCGAGCAGGCAGGCCTTGTGGTTGCAGGAGTGGCGTGCATTGTGGATCGGCAGCAGGGTGCGCGCGAAAAATTCGAAGGCCGCTACCCGTTCCGTTCCCTGTTCACTTCGGCAGATCTCGGTCTGGTTGCGGATCCATCCTAAATAAAGCCCGCGCATTCGCTGTGGTCTGCTGGGCTACCTCGGCAAGGCTTTGGCCTCGGCAGCGCGCAAGCGCCTCGCACGTTGCAGCCACGTATGCGGGTTCATTGCGTTTGCTGCGCCACGCCTGGGGCGAAAGGTAAGGCGCATCGGTCTCAATCAGCAACCGGTCAGCCGGAACGGTTGCCGCGACAGCGCGCAATGCTTCATTTTTCGGATAGGTTATCATACCTGAAAACGACAGGTGCAATCCTGTAGCCAAACCGCGACGCGCCTCCTCGGCAGTACCAGCAAACGAATGCAGCACACCCCGCACAGGGCCTAATCGCAAAGCTCGGTCTTCAAGCAAGGGTAGAAGGTCGTCGGCAGCTTCCCGGCAATGAAGCACGACCGGTTTGCCTAATTCTCGCGCCAAGTCCAAATGCCTGATCAGCGATTCTTTTTGCAATTGCAGAGGGACTTCTTTCCAGTAGTTGTCGAGTCCGGTTTCTCCCAAAGCGCGCACTTCCGGCAACCGTGCCATCTGCTCAATGGCTGGCCACGCCAATTCGATCGGTTCATCCAGAAGGTGACAGGGGTGCAACCCCACAGCGGGATAAAGCCACGCATGAAGGGAACACAGTTCCAGCACGCTCCTCGACGTGGCCGCGGAGGTGCCAACGATCAACGCTGATACCAACCCCGCCTGCTGAGCACGCTCGAGAACCGAATCGATATCCCCAACAAAACGCGTATCGGTCAGGTGCGCGTGCGTGTCAATCAACGGGGCACGGCTCATGGCTTAGGAGCCCGGGGAAGCGGCGCCCCTTGGCCGGGTGCCGCCTCGGGAAGGCCAACCAACCACTCCGCGCGCGCCGTCATGGCAGGTTCACACCACGAGGTCATCAGGATCGGAATAACCCCGGGCACCACCAACGGTAACAATGCCACTGCCACCACAACCATGGACCTAGGTTTCCACTCCACGCGGGCCTGCCAGTCGCCCAACCGGCCTGTCAATCGCAGCACAAGAACAACCATCACAAAAAAGGCTGCGGCCCAGGCCATTACCAGCCACACGCCTGTACGCTCCAAGGCCACCATGGCCAGAACCAGCCCAACAAATCCCAAAGTTCCTGGCAGCCCTACCTGAATCATCGCCATCAGGCGCAACAAACCGACAGGGGCGGGTTTAGCGGGGTCTGTTGCCGCAAGGCCAGCCCACGATGCCACAACACCCAATAAAGCCGCCAAGCCCAGAAACAGCCCACCATTGAGAGCCCATGACACGTCTTCAGAGGTCGCTGCTGCTGGCCAAGCCAACGCCGCGGCCAACGCCAAGGCATTTAGGCCACTTGCCGCACCAGTTACCATGGTGGAAATGGTGCGTGCCTGCAGCAACACAACCCAAGTTCCCGCCATACCCACCAAAGCAATCCATGGAGCCAATCCGTGTAAAGCTCCTCCCGGCAGCAGCACCCAAGGCAAAAGCGGCCATGCTGCCTGAAAGAGAACCACCAAGCCCAGAACACCGTATGCCGCCAAGGCAACAAACGCTCCGGCGTGCGATTCCGTGGCGCAACTCCCCCAAGCCATGGGGGCAGGCCATATATTCAGCAGCAGCCAAGTCGCCGCAACCAACAACATGGCCGCAATCCAAGCACGCGAGCCGGACAACCACGCGGTTTTTCGCTCGTTAAAACCAACCACCTCGTCGGCAATAAACTGCTCCGACACATTCTTGCCATCGTTCAATTCACCACGAACACGCGCCAGTTCTTGGCGTGCGCGCCAACGCTCCAGCGTCAGCGCCTCAACCTCGCGACCATGCCATGCTGCTCGGGCAGCACGCGCCAACACTGGAAGGTCGAAAGTGTGGTAGGTCAACCGGTGATAGACTTCTTCAAAACGCGCATCCGGCTGCGAACGCACCTGCTGCCATGCCATCTGTTCAAGCCTGTCGGGCGGCGCATGGTCGTGGCAATCAAATCCACGCAGCAAGGCTGCCGACACCAACAAACACAGCGACGCGACGTACCCGGCCAATTGAATGCGGGCCACAAGCACGGAACCTAAGTTCGATAGCCGAGCCAGTTGCGCCGCCAGCAGGGTGGCCAGGCAGGCAACACCCGCCAACAGAGCCAGATTTTGCCACAAACAAGCTGCCAGCAATGCGCTTTCAAGCCCCAGCAGGCAAAAACGCCACACACCAGCAGAAGGCCCAGGCCTCCACCCCACCAACGATGCCACGAGAAACGATGCCGTTATGGCCAACACACACGCCATGGATGCGCCATCAAGGCCCCAGAGAATGTCGAGCCCCCAAGCACCGGCCCAACGGGTGCGCCCCACCCAGTCAACCGATGATTTCACTTCGTAATCGTCAGCCAAATCTGCCATGGCACTGCGGTACGCCAAACTCGCCTTGTGGCGAAATTCCGCGTCATTCAACACGCCCAACTGGTCGAGCGTGTCGTATTTGAAAAGAATCAACACGGCGATTGCTGTGCCCATGGCGGCAAGCGACACCATGGTGGTGATCCATGCCCCCAAATCAGGCCAGCGGCAAGGAGCCAAAGCTGCCAACACTCCGCCCGCTACAGGCAAAAGCATCAGGCAGGCCATCCAAATAACGTCTAGCTCGGCCATACTTACCATTCCTAGGCCAGGTTCGTGCCATCACCCACCGGTTGGACGTGACGGGCACCGGACCGGGGCGGTAGGGTAACCCCTGAGGCACAACAGGAACAAGGGGGACCACACCGTGGCAGCCCGGCAATCCACATTCCCAAGACGATGGCACCCGGCGGGAAGCCGTACCCCGCCGGGAATGCGCCCGCCCTATGCAGCATGGCGCAGGCCCGTTCAGGTGAACGATTGGCAAACCAATGCCACCGACCGCCGCCTCTGGCGCTCCCCCCTCGTTGCGGAAATCGAGGCCCTGCTCTTCTGCTCGCCAGACCCCATGCCTTTGCGTAAACTCGAGGATTTGCTTCCCGGCCGAACCGGCGTTGCTGAAGCCCTGAACACACTGCGCAACCTTTTGGCAGCAGACGATTCGGCATTCGACCTCATGGATGTTGCCGGCGGCTTCAAACTCTTCACCCGCACAAGCGTGTCCCACTGGCTGGCAGGAACTCGCCCCAAAAGTTCCACGCAAACTATCAGCGAAGCGTTGCGGGATACTCTAAGCGTGGTGGCGTATCGTCAACCTGTTACCAGAGCCACCATTGAAGCCATCAAGGGTGTTTCTGCCGCAGACCACTTGAAACAGTTGCTCGACCTTGGCCTGATCCGCATCGCGGGCCGAGAAACAACGCTCGGTCGGCCCGTGCTGTATCGTACGTCACGGGCTTTCCTCGAATGGGGCGGTTTGGCTTCTCTCGCAGACCTGCCCCCCCTTCCCTCTCCTACCGCAAACGAGACACCATGAAAATCAAATGCCGACCCGACGATTTTGTCGTGGAAGAAATCCCCGGCCTGCCCGAGGACCCGAACGGACCTTTCCAGATCTACCGATTGGAAAAACAGGGCTGGACCACGCCCGATGCCCTCGCCGCCGTGCGCCGAACATGGGACATTGCCCCCCACAGGCTTGGCTATGGCGGCCTCAAAGATCGGCACGCCAAAACCATTCAGTATTTCACCATCCGCGGCGGCCCAGACCGCAAACTCGAACAACCCGGTATCCGCGTGCTCGCTGTGGCCCGGGCCAGCGAACCGTACCATAGCCGCCACATTCTGGCCAATCGCTTCACCGTGGTGATGCGCGCCATCGATATTGGCACGTTGCCCCTGCTGGTCGATTCCCTCAAAGATTTGGCAGCAGCGGGTGTTCCCAACTATTTCGACGATCAGCGTTTCGGCTCCATCAGCGGTCTGGATCAGCCGTTTATCGGCAAGCTGCTCTGCTTGGGACAATTCGAAGACGCGCTACGCGAAGCCTTGGCTGGCCGCTACACACACGACAACCCCGAAACCAAACGGGAAAAGCAAACCTTGCGCGATGGCTGGGGCGACTGGACAGGCCTCAAGGACAGACTGCCACGCAGCCATGCGCGCAGCTTGGTCTGCTACCTCATCGACCACCCGACCGACTTCAAAGGTGCCGTGGCACGCCTCCGCCCCGAACTAGGGGGCATCTACCTGGCAGCGTATCAAAGCTGGGTCTGGAACCGGGCACTCGATGCCCATGTCAGGCAAGGCTGCGGCCAGCGCATTGTGGAACTGCCCGGCAGGCTGCGCTCATGGGCTGCGCCTGCCCCGGGTGCGTCGGCTTCTTTTTCCAACTACGCGGACCTGATATTGCCGTTGCCATCCGCGCGATTGAGGTTGCCCGACAACAACCCATGGAAAATCGCCTACGACGCGCTCCTTGCGGAAGATGGCATGACACTCGCTACAATGAGGGTGCCCAAACTACGCGATCTGTTCTTCTCGCGCGGTGAAAGAGCAGCGCACCTGATGCCGATCGACTTGACGTGGCAGCAGGCCAAGGACGATTTTCATCACGGCGCCATGGCTCTCACCATGTCGTTCGAGTTGCCACGCGGAAGCTACGCCACCATGCTGGTGAAGCGACTGCAAGCAGCAGCAGGTTCACCCGATACGCTGGAGGATCTGGAAGAAGACGAAACTGAAAGCCCTACAACTCATGTTGAGGGCGCGTGAAGTACAGGGTGCCGGACACTTCCACGTGAATCCGCATCGCGCCAGATTACACCCCCCAACTCACGTTGGGGGCTCATGAATTGCAGTATACCACCACAGAAAAATCATTATCTTCATCACCTTTTGTCTTCATGAGCCCCCCGCGTCAGCGGGGGGGTGCCTCAGCCACTTCCACGCCATTCCGCATACCGCCAGATTACACCCCCCAACTCACGTTGGGGGCTCATGAATTACAAAACGCGAACACAGTGAAATCTTTATCTTTATCACCATTTGTCTTCATGAGCCCCCCCACGTCAGCGGGGGGGGTGCCTCAAGCCACTTTCACGCCATTCCGGATCCCGCCAGAATGAATCATATAAAAAAAGGCGCCCATAATGAGCGCCTTCTCGTTAACTTTCAAACCATCTTAAATCAGACAATAACCGATTCAATTCCCGTGTAGGAAATACGAGGGTTAGCGCTCGAAGGTGGTGTCGCGCCAGTATAGGCGACTGCTCCGCTCTTGGAAGTCGTCGCAGTCTTGACCAAAGCTACTGAACCCGTAGGGGTGGCGAACAACTTGTCCGTGCCACTGGTGCCGGAATCATTGACATTCACCACAAGGCCGCCAGAAGCTGCTGGCAAGGTAACCCTGTAGGTATCAGAACCACCAAGGCCATTCAATGACAATGTGCCCAAGAAACCACCCACCGTGAAGGTGTTATTACTGACACCTCCTGTGAGAGAAATAAAGGCGATGTCGGTATTGAATGACACTGTGGTCAACCCATAGGTCAAACTTGTCGACCCCAAAACAAAATTAGCATCGGCAGTTGCCGCTATCGTATCGATGACCGGTGGAGTTGCAGCATTGCCACCATCAATATTCACTGTGCCGGTAAACCGACCCAGAGTAAATGTGTCAGCAGCCGGAGTGCCTGTCAGATCAGCATTACCAATATTCACAAGCGTGGCGCGCAGCAAACCGGCAATGAACAAGGAACTGTTCAGAGTTGAAGAAGTAGTTCCCACTGGCGCATCCCACGTGAGCGAATTGTCGCCCGCCCCCCCACAAGCCTGACAGGAGCTGTCCAATCGGAGACATCAAAAGTATCGTCGGTGGCGCCACCAACAAGGGCGGAAGCTTCAATACTGGAAATCGTAACGTTATTACCATCTGATAGCGTGATCAGGGTTGGGGAGAGTGCAAATTCAAATGTGGGTGTCGTTTCATTGGCGCGTGAAATCACGGCCGTGTCTGATCCACCCAAGCCAAAAAGGGTTGCTGTTCCCTTCCAGTCTGTCAGCGTGAAGGTGTTGTTGCCAACGCCGCCCGTCAGGGTGACATCCGCAATGTTCGAGAACGTGACCAGATTGGTAACGCCCTTATCGAGCCTGCTCAGCGTGCCGATGGTTGGATCCAGATTGAGGTTGCCAGTTCCCGTCAATGAGAAATTGGCATTATTAGTAGCAGCCAGAATCGTGTCTTTAGCTACGGTTTCACCAACAACGGTTACCGCACCCGTAAAACTGCCGGAAACAGTAACGGTTGCTCCAGGATCCGTTGCCGTTAAGGTTGTGGCGCCCTTAACGCTCGCGGTGTTGCTGAAAGTAATGGCGGAGTCTGCTGAGACTGCGATTGTTGCAGCCTTTACGACACTGTTGACCGTGGTGGTATCTGATGAAGTGACCGTGAACGCTCCCAGAACCCGCGATGCTCCCAAAGTGGCGTTAACTGTCACGTCGCCAGTGTCTGATTGAATGGTCAGGTTTTTTGCACCAGGAGTATTGGAATCGACCGAACTATTCAGGGTGACATTACCATCTGCCAAAGTACCATCCGAATTGATGGTAAGATTCGTATTGAGGGTGACTGCTCCCGATAGAGTGATATCGGCGCCATCTGTGGCAATAACAGTACCAGTCGAAACAATTTTAGCACTACTGACAGAAACTACACCCACCGGATTCACATCACCAATATTCGCCAAACGCGAAGCGCCTCTACCAGTGACAATCGTAAGGTTTTTACCCACGCTGCTATTAATCGCACCAGCGACTGTCAGAGCGCCACCATTGGTGCTGATGGTCACATCGTTGGTCAGTTCCACTGCTCCGGAAAAAATAACACTCGCATTGGTAGTCGTTGTGAAATCACCATTCAGATTAATAGCTGTACCGCTTGCAGAAATCGCCCCCAGCTTGCTAGTGGCACCGACATCGCCACTAAAAGTAACGTTACCACCGCTGGCAGTAGCAGTAAGTGTGCGTGGCGGAATGGTTGAATCGCTGTCAACGGTACCTGTAAAGCTAATGTTGCCCGTGGTAGCGCTTACTACCGCGTTTTTGGCAAGAGTTAACGGCCCAGTCAGCGTGACTCCAGAGGCTGAAATGATGCTGCCAGTCAGCGTTATGCCAGTGGTACCAGTGACTAGAACCGAATCCAGTTTGTTGGTCGCACCAAGGCTATTGCCAAACATAACAGAATCGGTACCCGCATCCACCGTCAAATCGAAGGGCGTAGCTGAGGCACTGTTGATACTGCTGGTGCTGGCAAATGAAATGTCAGCATTATTTGCATCAATAACAACGTTAGCACCCAAAACAACTGGGCCGGTAAACGAAATAGGTTGACCGGTTGATGTGATATTGGCATTCAGATTGATCGCGGTGGTCGCGGAAATGGAAATCGGGTTGACGGAACCACCAACCACATCGTCGCTGATTGTCAATGTTTCAACGCCTACAGACGTAAAACCATCGGTCAAAGTGTTTAAAGAAGCAATCGCAAACGACTGCCCAGTGGCTTTCACACCTGAATCAACTACACGGATGCCTTTGACTGTACTGGTATTAGCTGTGTAACCTCCGCTAATGGTCACAGGCCCAGGTGTGCTCGTCGAGGTGACCGCGTAGGTTCCAGTGCCAGATCCAGTAGTCCAGCTTAAAATGCCTATATCATTGCTGGCATTCAAGGCGATGGTGAGAACGCCGTCTGTGGCATTGAAACCAGCCGTTACGGCTGGCGTGGTTCTGTCTTCGAGCATCTGCAAAGCGGGCGAAAAGCGCGCTCTTGGCTTGGCTGGGTTCGATTTGCTGGCTTGAGCACGGAACAGGCGGGTGAACAGACTAGGCAACATGTAGGGATTCCCTAAGGGTATTGTGGTTCATTAAGAACGCTAGACTCTTCCTATTCTACCGATTTTGTGCAGAAACGCTAGAAAAATTTTGACGGTTTTGTGCAAGAATTCAAGTTTGAATAATTTCAGATAATGTTCAGAACTCGTTCAGCCGACCATGTGAATGAACCAGATCCGTTCAAATGCGCTGTAGATATTCAAGAACGAGATGCCAAGAAATGCCTGATTGCATTGGCCCGCCATAGCCATGAGCCCCCTGCGTCAGGCACTTCCGCGCCATTCCGCATCGCGCCAGGCTGGCACCCCCCAACTCACGTTGGGGGCTCTTGAATTGCAGAATACGAACACAGAAAAATCATCATCATTGCAACCATTTGTCTTCATGAGCTCCCTGCGTCAGCAGGGGGGGGGCGTCAGGCACTTCCACGTTTCTCCACATCGCGCCAGGCTGGCACCCCCCAACTCACGTTGGGGGCTCTTGAATTGCAGAATACGAACACAGAAAAATCATTATCTTTGCCACCATTTGTCTTCATGAGCCCCATGCGTCAGCAGGGGGGTGCGTCAGACACTTCCACGCTTCTCCACATCGCGCCGGGTTGGCACCCCCCAACTCACGTTGGGGGCTCTTCAATTGCAGAGTATGACCGCAGAAAAATCATTGTCTTTGCCACCATTTGTCTTCATGAGCCCCCTGCGTCAGCAGGGGGGTGCGTCAGGAACTTCCACGCCATTCCGTATCACGCCAGGTTAGCACCCCCCAACTCACGTTGGGGGCTCTTTAATTACAGAGTACGACTACAGAAAAAACGTTATCCTAAACACCATTTGTC
>Ga0209598_10003504_pt1 | contig 11823 bp, 11 predicted proteins | sample M_140807_EF_Meta_FD_187317 | JGI IMG/M metagenome (GOLD analysis project Ga0209598, IMG submission 187317) | Freshwater microbial communities from Lake Montjoie, Canada to study carbon cycling - M_140807_EF_MetaG (SPAdes) (version 2) | ecosystem: Environmental > Aquatic > Freshwater > Lake... | reverse complement strand
AAGAAATCGACCTGGCCGAAACAGAAATGCCTGGCTTGATGGCCTTGCGTAAAAAATACGGCAAAACCAAGCCTCTGGCCGGTGCTCGCATCGCTGGTTGCCTGCACATGACCATCCAAACGGCGGTGTTGATCGAAACTCTGATTGAACTCGGCGCTGAAGTCACCTGGTCAAGCTGCAACATTTTCAGCACCCAAGACCACGCTGCTGCGGCCATTGCCGCTGCGGGCATTCCTGTTTATGCGTGGAAAGGCGAAACAGAGGAAGAGTTTGAATGGTGCATCGAGCAGACGATACACTTCCCATCTGGCAAACCACTGAACATGATTCTGGACGATGGCGGTGACCTCACCGACATGGTTCACAAGAAGTATCCTGAGCTTCTGGCCGGGATCAAGGGCATCAGCGAAGAAACAACTGCCGGCGTCCACCGCCTGCAGCAGTTGGTTGAAACCGGCGAACTCAAGGTTCCCGCCATCAACATCAACGACTCGGCCACGAAGAGTAAATTCGACAACCTCTACGGTTGCCGCGAATCACTGGCAGACGGCATCAAGCGTGCCACCGACGTCATGCTGGCCGGCAAGGTAGCCGTTGTTTGCGGTTACGGGGACGTTGGCAAAGGCTGTGCGCACTCGCTTCAGCGCTATGGCTGCCGCGTCATTGTCACAGAGATCGATCCGATCAACGCCTTGCAGGCTGCGATGGAAGGTTTTGAAGTTACCACCATGGAAGCGGCGGCCAAAGAGGGCAATCTGTTCGTCACCGCCACCGGTAACCGCGACATCATCCTTGGCCAGCACATGCTCGACATGGCCGAAGATGCAATTCTTTGCAACATCGGGCACTTCGACACAGAAATCGACATCGCATGGCTGGAAAAAGAAGTTGCTGCCGGCCGAGCGACCAAGGACGAAATCAAGCCTGCGGAGATTGGTGCGGTTGAACGTTACACCTTCAAAGCCTCTGGCCGCTCAGTCATCATTCTGGCCAAGGGCCGTTTGGTCAACCTGGGCTGTGCCACAGGTCACCCAAGCTTCGTCATGAGCACCTCGTTCACCAACCAAGTGCTGGCCCAACTCGAGCTGTGGGAGCGGGGAGAAAAGTATGACGTCAACATTCACTTGATGCCCAAGATTCTGGACGAAGAAGTAGCCCGTCTACACCTGGATAAACTCGGCGTGAAACTGACAGTCCTGACCAAAGAACAGGCAGCTTACATGCACGTTCCGGTTGAAGGCCCCTACAAGCCAAACCACTACCGCTACTAACACGTACCCGCCGCGGCGGGCACGTGAGTTGGTTGTGCTCAGTGTATAGCTCACAGGCCACCCCAAGACAAAAGGCCGTCCCGTCAGGGACGGCCTTCTTGTCTCCTACGTAGGGACGAGCGAGCGAGCGCGCCCCTGCCCTGTGTAGCGCCGCCGTGGACGGCGCCGCTAAAACTTCACCGCGTAAACACCGCCTCGATCTGCCCATGCGGATCATCAGTCGCCGTAAAAACAATGTTCGGATTGTCCAAACCGAACGGCTGCAAGTTGATCAGGTTGCAATGTTTGTTCGGCAAGGCGAGGGACACCTCGTCGATTTCCGGCACCACAGCAAACACCGCCTCCGCCATCTCGGCCATGGTGGCCTGAACCGAAGGACTGAAATTCTCGCAGAACGGACGCAACATGGCCTCGCGAATGCGCGCGTTGGTCTCCCGGAAACTGGCCGGATGTTTGATCCAATGCCACCCAGCAGTCACTGACGAGGCGAAAATACGCTCGTTCGTCTCCGGCAACGTGGTGAACTCGCACCTCGGATAGTCGGAAAATCCGCTCCCCGTCGACTTGAGGATCAGCCAATCCGTCACGCCGGAAGAAAGTTCTTCCGACTTTGCCGTGACCACCGCCTTGACCCACGGCACGGGCGATCCCGGCGCGGTGAAGCTGTGGTTATTGTCCCCGAGTCGTTCCCAGACGCGCTCGCGGATGTCGATGTGCGTGCGCTCGATTTGCGGATAACGCCCGAGGAAGTGGCGGGCGAGATGCAGGGCGAATTTCTCGATGTCCGCGGTCAGGTGATCACGGGAAAGAACATTGATCGTGTTTTTGACCGTATCCGTTGCAACCACCTTGCTGTTGTCCCCCTTGGTGTACGACGTTACGAAATCCCCCTCGAGCAGGGCCTGGACATCGGCTTCGATAACCGCGTGGCGCGGGCCATCGCGCAAAATTTTGACCACGCGGACGCGGGCCTTGCCATACCGGTGAGAGGACAACTTCATAGGGGCACTTCATAACCCGTCCGCCCCCCGCCCGCGAAACTCTTTTCGTCCGTCCGGACCAACCCTAAGCTCGGTGGCATGCACCAACCCATGGAAGATCGTTACAAGACGATGGCTTACCGCCGATGCGGACGAAGCGGCTTGAAGCTACCCGCACTTTCGCTCGGACTCTGGCACAACTTCGGCGCAAATGATGATCTCACGAATGCCCGCGACATGGTTCTGCGCTCGTTCGATACGGGCATCACGCACTTCGACTTGTCCAACAATTACGGTCCGCCGCCCGGCAGCGCGGAGAACACTTTCGGCCGGATTCTGCGGGAAGATCTCGCCGCACACCGTGACGAACTGATCATCTCCACCAAGGCCGGCTACTTTATGTGGCCGGGACCATACGGCGATCGGGGCTCTCGCAAATACTTGCTGGCCAGTCTGGATCAGAGCCTGAAACGCACCGGACTCGATTACGTCGACATTTTCTACAGCCACCGACCCGATCCCGAAACGCCGATCGAGGAGACCATCGGTGCGCTCGTCACCGCGGTACAATCCGGCAAGGCGCTCTATGTCGGAATCTCGAGTTACGATGCAGACATGACCCGCCGCGCGGCCGAAATCCTCCGCGCCGAGCGCATCCACCTTCTCATCCACCAACCTGTTTTCAATCTTTTCGACCGTTGGGTGGAAAACGGATTGTCCGATGTGCTGGAAAACGAGGGCATCGGCTGCATCCCGTTCAGTCCCCTCGCCCAAGGGTTGCTGGCCGGACGATACAACAGCGGCATCGATCCCGACTCGCGCGCCGGCAAACCGGACGGTTTCCTGCGCCCTGAACACGTAACCGAGGAAAAACTCCGCCGCATCCGCGCCTTGGCCGAAATCGCCAAAGCGCGCGGCCAGTCCCTCGCTCAAATGTCCATCGCCTGGCTCTTGGCCAAACCTTTCGTCACGAGCGTCCTCATCGGTGCAAGCCGATGGAGCCAGATCGAGGACAACATCGGTGCGACCCGAAATATTGCTTTCAGGCCGGATGAACTCGACGCGATCAACGAAGCCTGTCGAATTTGAGGCGAGCCCTTGGCTTGCCGATAATGCGGCAGACCTATAAACCGCACCCGTGCTGAATTACATCTGGCTTGCCTTGGTCCTCGGTGCCGTTCTGCTCGGCGGGGCGACCGGGCATCTCAAGGAGGTGACCGATGCCGCGTTCGAGTCGTGCAAGACAGCGGTCATGACCATTGCCTTGCCGCTGGCCGGTGTCATGGCGCTCTGGCTCGGAGTCATGCGCCTGGCCGAAAAGTCGGGTCTCATGCATGCCATTGCACGCCTGCTGCGCCCGCTCATGACCCGGCTTTTCCCGGACGTCCCCCCCGAGCATCCGGCCATGGGTTCGATGATCATGAACATGGCGGCCAATATGCTCGGTCTGGCCAACGCCGCCACACCCCTCGGCCTGCGCGCCATGCAGGATCTCGAGCAGCTCAATCCCCGCCCCGGCACCGCGTCCAACGCGATGTGCACCTTCCTCGCGATCAACACCAGTTCGATCCAACTCATCCCGGCCAGCGCGGTGGCGATTCTCGCCGCGGCGGGATCCACGCGTCCGACCGCCATCATCGGCACGGCCCTCGTCGCCACGATCTGCTCGACGCTGGTCGGTATCTTCTCGGTCAAAACTCTCGAGAAACTTCCCCTCTATCGTCTGCCCGCCGTGACCGAGGAGGACCGGAAAAACAAACGAGAAGAAAAGGAACATTCGCCCGAAGTCTTCGTGACGCCGGATCCCGAGCCGCTGGCTTGGACCGCGAAAATACTTCTGGCGGTTTTCGGCGCGTTCTTTTTGTTCCTGCTCTGGCGCACGGCCGGCGCGGGCTACGATGGCAGCCGCGGGTGGTTCGCCTCGTACGTGGAGGCAGTCTCGGTTCTGGCCATACCATTCCTGCTCTCTTTTTTTCCGCTCTACGCATCCCTTCGACGCGTCCCGGTCTATGAGGAATTTGTCGAGGGCGCGAAGGAGGGCATGCAAGTTGCGCTGCGCATCATTCCTTTCCTCGTGGCCATCCTGGTGGCCGTCGGCATGTTCCGCGGGGCGGGAGGCATCGATCTGATCAGCCGCGCGCTCGACCCGGTTTTCCAGAAGATCGGCTTCCCTTCCGAACTGCTCTCCATCGTGCTGATGAGACCGCTCAGCGGAAGCGGCACAACCGGGCTTTTTGCCGAACTGGTCAAGGTGCACGGGCCCGACAGCCTCATCGCCCGCATGGCGGGAACGATCATGGGCAGCACGGAGACGACATTTTATGTCATTGCCGTCTACTTCGGATCCGTCGCCGTCCGCCGCACACGCCATGCTGTCCCCGCCGGATTGCTGGCCGATCTGGCCGGTGTGATCGCCTCGGTCATTGTGTGCCGGCTCGTCTTCGCTTGAGCGAACCCCGCTACCTCTGCCAACGCTGCGGCAATTGCTGCCGCTGGCCGGGCTTCGTTCGCGTCGACGAACACGAAATCAACGCCATCGCCGATTTTCTCGGCATGAGCACCGCGGACTTCATCACCCGCCATACCGAACTTCGCCCCAGCCGCTCGGGCCTCACGCTCAAATCCAACCCCGATGGCTCCTGCATTTTTCTCGAGGGCATAAACACTTGCACCATCCAACCGGTCAAACCCCAGCAATGCAGCGGCTTTCCGAACAAGTGGCGCTTCGACGGCTGGCGGGAAAAGTGCGAGGCCATCGAGGTGATGTCCTGACATCAAACACACACACACTACAACAGCCGATCGCCGCCCGCACTGGCCGGGACGAATGCTTCGAATTTACCTGCCAACTCATCGAGCTTAGCCAGATAGTAAGCCGTGTTCTCATCGCGATTCTGAGGATCCCATTCGGTCAGCAACTTGGCGCTTTCGTAAGCCTTCACCGTCTTCTTTGTCCCGGTGATGTAATAGGACACGCGGTCGCCCGCCTGCATTTTGCGTCCACTGCGCAAAGCCAGCTCAAAAGCGGCTGAACGGTTGCGCGAAGACGCGGCGATTTTCTTTTGATACGCCTCGAGGGAATCCTGCAGCGCCTCGGTTTTGGCAAACATTTCCGGCTCCCACATTCTGTCCCTTAGCGCCTTGGCGAACTCCGCGTGCATCGCCGGGATCACCTCCGGCCTTCCCTCCAGCAGTGCCCGAACAGCCCGCTCGATGAAGACGCGCTGGAATTTCTCCAGTCCGCGCGATTTCAAAGCCGCACCTTTGATCGACAATTTTCCGTCCTCCGAAAGCAGGGCGTAATTCTTCGCTTTGTAGCTGAACATCGCCGCATAGCGGGCATCGAATTCCACTTCGATTCCCTTCGGAAGGGTCTCAGCCAACTCTCCGTAAAGTCCGTCCCAACTCGCATCTTTCGGCGGCATGAAGTAGATCCCGTCGGTGTCGATTTCGATGACGTCCGCCCCGCGCTGACGCAACCAATCCACCATGCCGCGCAGTAATTCGCGCCCCTTGGCCGTGACCGCGGCCGCCGCCTCGAAATCGGCGAAGTTTCCCTGCGCAAATCCGAGATAACCGTAAAAGCTGTTGATCAGGATTTTGAAAGTCCCCTGCAGCGCATCAAGATGCGATTTCTCCGCTCCTTGGGCCGCGCGCATCTTCGTCTTGGCCTCGAGCCGGAACTTCCGCAATCGCGCCAGCAACTCGCCGAAGACGTTTAGCGTGTCGGACTTCGGAAAAATCCCGAAGGCCAGCATGACCGACGGATAGAGCGAGGCGATGTCGCAGTGCCAGACGTCCCGCGCCACACCGGTGAAAAATATGTCGGTGTATCCGCCCTCGAAGCGCTGCACTTCGGAGAGGCCTGGCACCGACTGACCCTGGCGCAAGTATTCGCGCAGGAAGAGGCTGTTGATCTTGGTCGCGTTACCACGAATGACCACATCCCGGTAGTTGTAGGGAAAGATTGTCGTCTGCGTGAACCAGGCCGGACTCAAGGCGGCCGAGAGTGCCCGCGTCTCGCGCACATCCTGCAGAGCGTATTTTTCGAAGGTCGCTCGATCTTTTCGGTGCGCCTCGGTGATTTCGCGCGCTCCGAGTTCCACGCGGTCGTCTTCGGCCACCCCGAAATGCCGCGCCGCGGCCTTGAGCCCGAAGCTCTCGAGTTCCCGCGCGCCCACGTCGTGGAATTGGACGAGGAACAACGTATCCACCACGTGCCGTCCATGGATCTCGAATTTCCGGTATTGGATGAGCCGTTCGGCGATCTGCAGGCGCGAGGGATGCGAACGCAGTGCGCTGCCATCGCGCCCCAGATCGAGCTTGGTCTTGAGCTTCCGTGCCCGCGTTTCGAGATAAGGCAGATCAAAACGGAAAATGTTGTGCCCTTCGATCACATCCGGGTCCCGTTCCCTCACCAACGCGACGAACTTTTCCAGCACCGCCTTCTCTTGCCTTTCATCGTCCGGATCCTCGACCACGAGGATCTGCTCCCATCCCGAGTTGTCACTCAGCGCGATGGCCAAGAGCGGATCTTTGCTTGCGTTGGACATAGACCCGTCCGCAGCGGTAAATGTCTCGATATCTACCTGCATGCGCCGCAGGTCCTCGAAGGCCATGCCTTTGAAGAGCGTACGTCCGCTGGCGAGCAAGTATTGGTGCGCCAGATCGTTAAGCGCGAAAAGCTCCCTTTTGTATTGCGTCTTCGCTTTGGAAAAAGCCCCCGCGCTGTCGAAGGTCACCGTGAACCGATAGGGATTCTGCCCCCCCAGATCCCGCAGTTCCCCGGGCAACGGCTCCGTGACCCATGCGAAGGGCTTGTGCTGCGCTTCCTCGACCAGCGTCTTGGTGTCAACGCGCCGGTAAACCTGCACGCGGTCCGGCGCAGCGAACTCGACAGCCACGATCCCCTCCGTTGAGTCCGCACCGAAGAGCACGGGATCATGTTCGACCGACGAAAGCGAAGAAGTGTTTGCCACGAAAGGTAACACTAGCTGCGAGCGGCCACCTAAACGACAAAGACTTCGGCACGAGACGCGAGTGCGGGGAAAATAAGCCCTCTCTCCTCCGCCGCATGGCGGGCCGTCAGAACACTTGATTCAGGAAGATGAGGAGCAAGCCGATCATCAGGTAGCCCGCGAGGAAGGCGACCGGCCACAGTAAGATGCGGATCATGCCTGAAATCGAGTCAAGGCGAACGGCCAAATAGCTTGTGAGCACAAACGAGAATCCTCCTGCCGGAAACGCCAGAGAGCGGTTCGAGTAGGTCGTGCTGTCCACATGGCTGTCATGGTAGATCATGTGTGCGGTATAGATCGCAAGCAGGACAAAGATGATGATGCAAATCACTTCGAGAACCCAGTCTCGCCGCGCATCAGGTCTCTTCCTGCTCAATGGCCGTTGCATCGCTTGTTGTGGTTAGCCGAACGTCCTCGATGACCTGTCCCTACTCGCTTCTGGCATCCGAGCCTGCTCCGCAGGCGAAATGCCAGAAGTGCCGAAGGCATAGGGACCAGGTCCATCGACCTGTTCGCATTTTTTAGTCGTAGTGGGTCCACAAACGCAGAACCTTCACCACTCGCTCTCTCTTCAGCACTTCATAAACCAGCCTGTGCTGTATGTTGATTCTGCGCGAATAGGCACCAGCAAGGTCACCGATGAGCTTCTCGTAGGGAGGAGGGTTCCGGAAAGGATCAACCGCCAAAATATCCAACAGATGTTGTGCCTTCGGCTTCAGGCCAGCGCTCGCAAGCTTCTTGGCGTCTTTCTGCGCTTGTTTGGTGAAAACAACGAGGTATTTCACCAATCAAGCTTCTTGGCGCACGCAGGCACTGGTGTGGCGAGCCCGGCACGAATGGATTCCCTCATGCCCGGAATGGAGACCAAATAAAGGCTTTCCTGAATGGCCCGCCAGTCGTCCTCAGCAATGAGAACAGCACTGGAGCGCTTACCAGTGATCTGAATCGGCTCGTGAGAGTCCGCAGCATCGTCGAGGAGCTTGTAGATCGTGGATCGTGCTGTTGTGGCGGTAACGGTCTGCATATAAAAAGCGTGCGTTATTACGTGCGTTACGTCAAGTGGTATTGTTCTGCAAGCGCTCGAGGACAGCCGCCGAGCGCAGCGAGGTTGGGCGGTCCGGTTTGATATTAGATCAGTCCTCTTCGAACTGCTTCAAAACCCGGATTCCTCACCCGCGAACCCCGCCGTGTTGCGGCCAACGGCTCCCGAGTGAGTCCCCCCGGGCAGCAGCACAAACACATCTACCCCACCGCACCGAAAACAAATTCCGCCGCCTGTTGGACGTCCTTGTCCCCCCGGCCGGAGAGGTTCACGAGGATGATCTGATCCTTGGGCATTTTTGGAGCGACCTTGATCGCGTGGGCCACGCCGTGGGCGCTTTCCAGCGCGGGAATGATTCCCTCGACTTTCGAAAGCGTCTGGAAGGCTGCGAGCGCTTCGTCGTCGGTGGCGAAATCATATTCCACGCGCCCCGCATCGCGCAGGAAGCTGTGTTCGGGTCCGACCGCAGCGTAATCGAGACCAGCCGAAACGGAATGGGTCAATTCGATTTGTCCGTCGTCATTGGCCAAGAGGAACGTTTTACATCCCTGCAGCACGCCGAGCTTGCCGCCTTGGAAGCGCGCGGCATGTCGTCCGGGCTTGATCCCCTCGCCCCCGGCTTCGACCCCGACCATGCGGACGTCTTTGTCTTCGAGGAACGGATAAAAAAGTCCGATGGCATTGCTGCCGCCGCCCACGCAGGCGACAAGCAAATCGGGCAAACGCTCCTCGCGTTCGAGAATCTGGCGCCTCGCCTCCTCACCGATCACCCGGTGGAAATTGCGCACGATCATGGGATACGGATGCGCGCCATAGGCCGTGCCGAGGATGTAATGCGTCGAACGCACATTAGTCACCCAGTCGCGCATCGCTTCGTTGACCGCTTCCTTCAGTGTGGCCTGGCCGGCCGTGACCGGCACGACTTTGGCCCCGAGGAATTTCATGCGCGTGACGTTGAGCGCCTGACGTTTCATGTCGACCTCGCCCATGTAGACCACGCATTCCATGCCGAAGCGCGCAGCCGCCGTCGCCGTGGCCACGCCATGCTGACCGGCGCCGGTCTCGGCAATAACGCGCTTTTTGCCCATGCGGCGGGCGAGAATAATCTGACCCATCGCGTTGTTGATCTTGTGCGCGCCGGTATGGACCAAATCTTCGCGCTTGAGATAAATTTTCGCCCCACCGAGCTGCTCGGTCAGTCGCTCGGCCAGATAGAGCGGCGTCGGGCGGCCGACAAATTCACGCAGCAGCGAGTCCAGTTCATGATGGAACTCGGGGTCGTGGCGCGCGGACTCATAGGCAAGCGTCAACTCCTCTAGTGCCGTCATGAGGGTCTCGGGCACAAACACGCCGCCGTAAGGACCGAAGTGGCCCCCGGCATCGGGTTGGGCGGTAATGTTTGCAGCTTTCACGACTTCAATTATGACGCTCTGCCATCATTCTGGCAATCGCCCTGCGGTGCGGGGAAGGAACCGCCACGGACTTGAGGCTCTCCAAACAAAACGTCCGCCGCGGTTCGCCGGACGCGCCGAGTGCACCCAGAGTCACCGGGTGAACCCGCAGCGTCACACGCTCCCGCACGATACTGTAGGCGAGTTCTGCCGCTGCTTGGTCATCAGGGGCCGACATCAAGGGGGGCAAGCGCCACAGTCCGACCCAGCGCTTGGTCTGCGCCTGCTGCAGCAGGATGGTTTTCCCATCGCTCACCCAAGCGGCATCTTCGGTGCGTTCCTTGATCGGAGCCTTCGGGGCCTTGCGGGGTAATTTTTCCGGATGCCTCGCCGCACAGAATTCCTTCACCGGGCAGAGCAGGCAATCGGGACGTCCCGCACGGCAGACGAGCGCACCAAGCTCCATCAGTGCGGAGGCAAACTCCCTTCCCTCTTTGGCGGGCAACAAGGACTCGAGCTGCGCTCGCACTTTGGCCAAACCCTTCGCCGAATCGACCGGCGAGCGGATATCGAACAACCGCGCCACCACGCGGATCACATTGGCATCAAGGACCGGCACGCACTCATCATGCGAGAAGGCCAGCACGGCATTCGCCGTGTAGTCCCCCACCCCGGGCAAAGCACGCAGTCCGTCATATTCTCGCGGGAACTTTCCTTTCAGCTGGCCGGAGATGTTTTGCGCCGCGGCATGCAGATTGCGCGCCCGGCGGTAGTAACCCAGGCCCTGCCAGAGGGCCAAAAGCTCGGACTCCTCGGCGGCCGCCAATTTTTTCACCGAGGGAAACCGTTGCATCCAGCGCTCGTAGAACGGCACCACCGCTGCCACGGTCGTCTGCTGCAGCATCATCTCGCTGACCAGAATCGCGTAGGGATCAATCGTCCTACGCCAAGGCAAATCGCGCCCGTGCCGCTGAAACCACGTGCGCAGGCGTTGGCGAAACTGCGTCTTATCCACGCGAAAACAACGGAACTACCGCTCGGCAGGCGGATAGGACGGACGCACCTTGGCTGCCGCCCAGAATCCGAGTCCGATCAGGGCGATAAAAATGGAGAGGAATTGTCCGGCCGTGAGCAGCCCCACATAGCCATCCTCCGGTGCGCGGAAAAATTCGCCGATGCTGCGGAGGATGGCGTAGCCGATGAAAAATGCGCCAGTCACCACGCCGTTGGCCGTGCGGAACCGCGTGCGCAGAATCCAGAGAACCGCGAAAAGAAAAAGCCCCTCGAGCAGGCCCTCGTAAATTTGCGACGGATGGCGCGGCGTGAGAAAGGAACCCATCGTCTCCCGCCAACCCGGCGAACCCGGCACGGCTGCGACGATCTGCTCTAGTCCGACAGGACCAACGCCGGCGCGCTGGGCCAGATCGAGAATCTCGCGCTGTTTCTCGAGTGGCAGTTCGTAGATCTCCTGCGGAAATTTCACGGCCCAAGGCACGGACGCGGGGCGCCCGTAGAGTTCCCCATTAATGAAGTTGGCCATGCGGCCGAAGAACAGTCCGAGCGGCGCCCCGACCACGAGGTTGTCGCCCAAGCCCGGCCAATTGACATTGTGTTTCCACGCATACCACAAAGTGTAAAGCGCGACGCCAAGAATGCCTCCGTGGGCGGCCATGCCCCCCTCCCACACGCGGAAGAAAACCAGCGGATCGGCAAGCAGCGCGGCGCGGTCGTAGAAAACAAAGTGGCCCAAGCGTCCGCCGACGAGCACCCCGAAGACCGCGCAACCCGTGATGAAGTCACCGACCTTTTCCGGCGGAATCACCGAGAGGCGTCGCTTGGCCAGGTGCAGGTAAATGAAATAGGCGACAGCAAAAGAGGCCAGGTAAGAGAGGCCATACCAGCGGACGCCGAACCCGCCGCCAAATTGCAGGGCGAAGGGATCGAAATTGTGAATCCAGTAGGCGATCATCGCGCGGAGCGCAGTTGAGAGATCGGAAGAACCGAGACCGACGAATTTCTTTTTCTCTCAACTTTCATCCCTCAACCCTCAACTCCCCTGCGGGACCTTCCGGAACTTGGCCGGATCATAACCCTGCTGCGTGATGGCCTTGAGCACCTTGG
>Ga0209598_10003499_pt1 | contig 11846 bp, 5 predicted proteins | sample M_140807_EF_Meta_FD_187317 | JGI IMG/M metagenome (GOLD analysis project Ga0209598, IMG submission 187317) | Freshwater microbial communities from Lake Montjoie, Canada to study carbon cycling - M_140807_EF_MetaG (SPAdes) (version 2) | ecosystem: Environmental > Aquatic > Freshwater > Lake... | reverse complement strand
TACTTTAGTAGCTGGGGACCTACTGGCCAATAAAAAGGGTGACAGGACCAATGGAAAGGGATTTACGCTCCAGCGATCCTTGATTTCAATGCGAGGCTGAATTTTTGCGTCCAGCGAACCGAAGACCGACGCGTCGGCTTCCTCAATCTGTGGCTCGCTAGGCGATGGGACCAAAAAACCAAAATCCCTGCCGGTGTCTTGGCGAGCTTGGCCGTTGGCATCCTGCATTTGCTCGGGCCTTTTGAAGGCTGCCTCGCGGACGAAATGCTCGATCTTTGTCTCAGGATCCCAAGCGATGAGAATCCTTTGATCGGCGATTCGAAATTCCTGTCCCAAGCGATACGCTGGACAGCAAGCATCCACGCAAGGCGGGGTTTCTCGCAAAAACAAAACAATCGCTAAACAAAAGATCCACCAAGCAGGGTGATGTCGCTTCACGGATGGTTCTCTCCTGATTTCTCGGTTTCCAAAGTGCCAAGCGGCTTGCGACCGCCTTTTGGCAGCGGCGTTGGAGGAGTCCATGTTCTCCAGCCACCCCCATGCGTCAGCGATCTCCACCACTCTTTGAGCCAGTAGAGCAAGCTGTTGGCCAGCCACAATGCCCAGACGAGCATCAGCAATCGATAGTACCATATCGATACCGAGAGAACCCAGGGTTCAGGGAGATTTTTGTCCGATCTGGGTGTGAACCAATTGAGATTCCCCTCGAAGGAATCGTTTCCGACGATGAACATACGAGGAGTACCTAAAAGCCCAGCCGTCACGACGCTGACGAGCAAACCGATGGCAATGATGGTCAGAATCACATTGGACACCTGCAAAAAATTGAATTCCAACCCTTTTATCGACTGAGGATCTAGCCTGCGGCGAAACGTGATCGAGAACAACCAAGCTACAACAAGCAGCGACGCGACAATATGAATTTGTGTCAGGCCGATGGCCAAGAGCATCCATTCCCAGCTCGCCAGGGGGGACTCGGTGCGACGACCCAAAATCCACGCCGCCAACAGCGACACCGCCAAAATCACCCAAAACCGAACCGCCGGACCACGCTGTGGACCATGCGCCCAGAGCACCCACCGCGATGCAGGAATGATCATCTCAGAACGGATGTTGGCCACCTCATCAGGCATCTCGATCGCAGGCATTCCGACGATGCTCCGGATCGGAGCTTCCTGGTTCCACTCGATCCGAACCGTTTGAGCGCCTGGCTGCAAATTCACTAAGACTTGGTCCCCCTGCCTGCGAATCGGAACGCTCCGCCCAGCGACCTGCATATCGATGATGGTCGATCCAGCAGGAAGCGGTATCGATTGCTCCCCGCCCAAGCTCGATTCGATCTCGAATGTCAAACTCGACTTGCTCTGACGACTCCCCACCTCCATGGAATGGATCAGCGACTGGATCGTCAAGAGCTTGCCGGCCACCGCCACAGGACGTTTGAAATGAAGAATCACCGATTCGCCTGGCCATGGGTTCCACTCTGGAACCAGATTTGCTTTGTGCATGTCGAAGATCGGCTTGCTCCCATCCGACTGCATGCTCCAGACCGGTGAGGTCTCGACCAACCACTTTTCTACGATATTGCTCGCGGTCGTAGCGCTGCTGACCGTTGTAGCCAGCAACGTAATTTGGGGAGTAATCGGCAACTCCGATTCCCATGCAAAGACCATCTGCTCTGCCCCGAAATTCACTTCGATACCGCCGCTTTTGCTGGCCACCCCCGGTGTAATGATTTGTTCGTTCTCAAGCGATGGCACCGTTACCGAGACCGCTTTGCCAGGCTGACTGAGTCGACGCAACGTGTTGGCCACTTTCCAGACCAATCCGAATTCAAACCGTCGCTCGAGCAAAAATACCGTGCGGAAATTCTTCTGGTCGTAACTGGCCTGGCCCTCGACGATCTGCTCCTTGCGCACGAATATCACTTGATTGTCCGGCTTGCCGTCGGCGTTTAAGCCCGTCCAAGTCCACTCGGGGGCATCGATCGACAAACGTCGAGGCGCAAGGATGAATCCCCAACTCCACTCGGTGGCTTCGACCATCCGACCTTGGGCGCTCAGTTGGTGAATCCCCTCAGGAACCAAAACCCAAAGATGATTGTCTTCTAGGCGGACGACCTGAGCATCCTTATCATCCAGTCGAATACTGCTCGGGAACCAACTCGATCCCTTCCCTGGCAACGGCACGGCTACAACCGTGGCCGCATGGATCGTAGCTTGGAAATCCAAGCTGCTGCGTTGGAGTTTAAGCGACATCTCCGGAATATCGGCCGCGCTGGGAAATGCATCGCTGGCTTGTTTGACCCGATCTCTCAACGTGCCGAGCGTCGCAGGATCGGGAACCTGTGACCAGGCGGTCTGCCAAGCACCCGAGGCGACGACCAATCCCCATGCGAGCAACATCGCCGTGGTTTGTCCTGTCGAGATAGCAGAGGAACTCGGCAACGTTTTTTTCCACAATCTGCCAAGTCCATCGAGCAACATCCCCAGCAGCAACGTCAAGAGAAATAGACGGATAATTGTTAGCACACGATGTGCATTGCAGGAGATCAAGATCGGGCGAATGGTCTGTGTGTCGGAAACCGGACCGTCCCATGTACAGTGAACGGTCGTCCCGAACCACTGCGGTCTAGCGACTCCGGTTTGGATGCTGGTCTTTGGGTCGTAAGCCAAATTACCAACCTGGGCTTGGTTGAGCTGCACATCGCCTCGACCGGATAATCGCTCGGTTTCGAAAGATAGAACCCCTGTTGTCCTGCCACCGCTGAGGCTGTCCACTCGGTCGTTGGAGGTTTGTTCCATCCACTGAAACAAGGTCCGGTACTTGACGTTCGTGTTGCTCGGTTCGAGCTGCGGGTAGATCGCATTTTGGATCTGCACAGCAGCAAATGGAACTAGATTCAATAGAAGCACCGACAGGGCGATGTACTTCCAGACGTGCAATAGCCTATGGGTTTTGAGCGGACCGAGCACCCGGATCAATGCCAAGGGGATCAAAAGAAAAAACCAAGTCCAGCGGGGTGAACCAGGTTCATGATAGGTCAGCGCGAACGCTGCAAAAGCGATCAGTCCCGGCAACCATCCGTAGAGTCGAAACACCGCCAAGCTAAATACCAGTAGCAGGAACAGATCGAGCAAACTCCACGCGGTCAGCCAGTCCCCTTCGACCCGATCAGGCCCGAAGAGAGCCAACATCCGCCAACCTGGTGGCAAGTACAACCTCACGTCGAGCTCATCGGCTGGGGTCTGCCAACCGATCGCGGGTATATCCTGAATGTTCGTCCCTCGTCCGACCGCTTCGATCTGTGGCCTACGCACACGAAGCTCGATCCCCTCGGAACCGGTGTCGGGGTTCTGCGTGATCAACTGCCTTTCGCCTTGGATGCGGACCACGCCGAGCTGATGCTCTTTGGCAACATCCAACCTGGTGATCTGTTTGGGCTCTCCGTCCAGGAGATCTTCATACGTCATCCCGCGACCGTCGTCATCGAGCCAGAGCGTCCGATGGACACTCAATTGATTGGGTTTCTCTACACCCATCCCGCGATTTTTTTCGATCAGCATCGCCGGCGCATCGGTCTTCCACTGATAGACCGTCAAACTCCGCCAGTCTTTAGGAAACCGCGTGATTTGCGCATCGATGGGCAAGACATTTTGGAGTTCGACCGTCCGCAGGTTGGGTGCCCCCTGGAGCGCGATGAGCTCCTGGGCTTTGGCCGGTGGAGTCTGCGGGGAGTATTTGAGTTCTTTAAAATCCTCGGTTCGAAAGGCATCGACGAGGATCTTCCAATTGCCGGCTCGCAGTTGGGCTTTGAGTTTACCGGTCTCGTCGATCGCTACGGGAATAGGACTGTTGACAAAGGAGAGTTGCCAACCCTCAGGAAGGATGAATCCGAGCTCCACTTCGCGGCTCTTGCCTGTGGCTGTCAGATCGATCTCGGTGCGCAACCAGATCGGCGAGCCGTCTTGGATCAATCGGTAGATATCAAACGAATAGCTATCCTCTTGGACTTGCCCGACCGTCGATCGATTGAGCCACAGCATGCCGAAGGTATCCCAATTCGGGGTCGGGATCGCTTCGCCGCGGACTTGCAAACGCACAAGGCCATAGCTGCGAGGGATCGCAAGTTTCTGCGGCAAGGATTTCCAGAGCCATTGACCCTTGAGAGAGTGATTGCCCGGCTTGAGTTTTACCGATGGAAATCCGTCATGTTCGACGACGACCAGCGGGCTGTCTGAATCGGTCACGCTGGTGGGCCAGTGCTCGGTCCCACCGGGTAAAGGGAACCAAGATTCACGGTAGATAGCCACCGCCACCTGCCAGCTACCTTGCCCGTCGTCGGCTTGGATGTCGACTTGGGAGGGCCAGTAGTGGATCTGTTCGTCCGGGTTGCGGTACGTCGAAGGTGCTTGCGGGGTGCTATCGTCCCATAGGACCCACGGGATCCAGGGTTTGAGGACTTCTGGGATCGATCGCGTCGGGTCGCTGGCCGATGGATTTGGGGCTTTGTTTTGCGCCGAGCCGGTCGTGGAGCTAGCGAATAGGATTGCAAGCCCGACTAGTGATAACAACCATTTGCACCGGAGTATTCGAATCATGCTAGCCTCGAATGGCAATGGGGTAAAACGGACTGGCCGCAATAGGCGACAGTATCCCAGCATAATTCATAAGCGTCCAAAGCGCGAAATTAAAGTGCCGGACTATTGGATTCCTGGTCAGATAGGGCTAATTGGGCAATAGGACGGAACTAAGCCACGTGGGATAGGCTTCCAGCCTGTCCGGCTTCAGCATAAATAGATGTCAACCATTTGCTGCTCCGAACAAACCTCTTGAAGAAGTGGACAGGCTGGAAGCCTATCCCACGCGAGTTGGTCTACTTTCCACTCTCTGCGGACTGCTTTCTGAAAGCCTCCGGCGACTAGGGGATTCCGGACTGGGAACTCAGGGCAACGCGAAAGCCGAAAAAGCGGTAGCGGAGCGACGGGTCGTACCTGTACCGGATCGCCGACCGGCAAATCGCGGCATCGAAGTACCAACTGCCGCCACGGCTCACGCGGTCCCAGCCCTTACGTGGGCCAGTCGGATCGCTGACGGCACCCTTGGGGTATTCACTGTACCTGTCGCTGCACCACTCCCAGACGTTCCCGTGCATGTCGTATAGCCCCCAGGCGTTCGGCTCCAAAAGTCCAACCGTATGTATCCGGTCAGAACTGTTGCGTTTAAACCAACCGTACTCGGGCAGCAAACCCGCTTCATCATCAAATGCATATGCCGTCTTGCTGCAAGCGCGACACGCGTATTCCCACTCTGCTTCGGTTGGTAAGCGATACACGCGGCCTGCTTTCTTCTCCTCAGGCAGGTCCGAAAGCTTTTTGCAAAACTCGACCGCAGCGTCCCATGAAACATTCTCTACAGGGAGATCTGCATTCTCGTTACCAACTTTGGGCCCTTGAAAGTAACTCGGATTCTTACCCATCACCTTTTCGTACTGTGCCTGAGTTACTTCGTACACACCAAGGTAGTAGTCCTTACTGATCGTCACTTCGTGCTGGGTCTCGTCCTTTTGGCGGCCTTCCTCGCTCTCAGGCGAGCCCATCATGAATGTCCCTTTAGGGATCAGCACCAGCTTCATTCCGATGCTGTTGGTGATCTCTTTGGGAGCTTGGGCCAACAAACAAGATGCAGCCAACGTGCAACATAAGAAGGCGGAAAAACAAAAGAGTGATTGTAGGCGATTCATACTAAACTCGCTCAATCTAAAAAGACCACGAAGGGACACTGAAGTTCGGATAACTCCTGATTTCTCACACCGAAAGTGCATCGGAACCACAGGCATGTGCGGCTATTTTGGTTGGTGCCGTAGGTGCTTGCTCAGGAACTCGAAGGTCCCTACGCCGTGGATGGTATGCGGTCCATTGAACCACTCGATCGTGGTCCGATCGGGTAGCCCAAGCCTCGCGGCGTACATCCGCCGTACCTTGGCAAACTCCAACCCCACGCGCTCGTCGGGAGCCACGCCATCGGCATGCCCCCGCTCGACCATGAACGGACGCGGTGCGATCAAGGTCGCCATCTCGGCATAGTTGAATTTCCTACCAAGATCGAACTCGAAGATCTCGTACTCCATGGTCCAAACATAGCTATAAGGTGCCGAGGTGCTGGCATTTTTCCAAACCCAGTCGTTGAAGTCCGCCGAACAGATCGATAGACAATACTCGGGCACCAGCGCAGGAATCCGCATGGCACTTTTTCCACCATACGAAAGCCCATAAAACGCAATGCGACTCGGGTCGACCTCCGGGCGGCTCGCAAGCCACTGGACGATCTGCTCGTGCTGGGCGATGATCGTCGAGAACAACGTTTTACCCAACAGATTGCTTTTCCGCTGTAGCGTACGGAATCGATCGGTAAAGAGATAGAGATTTTGTGGTGCAAAGACGACGTAGCCTTGTTCGGCCAACTGCGCCGAGACGTCATGATAAGCCGGATGGTCCTTGACAATCGTATCGGTGGGTCGCCCCTCGAGGCCATGCTGAAAGACCACACAAGGCCGCTTGGAGATCGGCTCGGCGGACTTGGGGACCAGCAGCACTCCATACGAGATCACGTCATCGAACACATCGAGGACGACTTCGTAGCCTCGCCATTTTTCCCGTTCGTAAACCAATCGAGTCCTGGGCATCAGGGGCTTCTTGGGCAAATCCCAGTGGCCGATGATCTCATCGCGAAACTCTTTGCGATAAGGCTCGACGCTCGCAGCGAACTTTTCGGGTGTCGAAGTGTCGAGGTTTTTCCAGTGTGCATCGCGCTCGTATTGAATCAGATCGAGCGTTCGCTGTTGCCATCGGTCGAGTTGCTTGAGCCAACCCACGCGGCGAGTCTCCACGGCAGCAAGGGGTCCCCAAGCAACTTGCGGGATCGGATCGCGGTAGCCTGATACTTTTTTCGACTCCGACTCGATATCCGAACTGAGGCTAGCAAGTGAACGAGCTAGTCCGTCGTCGCTGATTCCGCTCGATCGTTCAAGAGCACCCTCGGCCGGGTCGCTCAAAACGATCTTGTCCGTCAATTTCCATTTTTCTAGCAAGCCTTGAGCCAGATCCGTCTCGAATTTGGCTTGAGATAGGTCGGGTCCCATCATATTCCCGGGCGCACCACCATCGCCTGCGATTGTTACTGTCGGCCCTGGGACCGGGTCGATGACCAAACGTCTAGGGGCGATCATTGCCGCAAGCTGAGCGTCTCCGAAATGCTTGAGCAGTCCATGCACATTGCGATGGATCGGCTGGTCCCAAACTTTTTCGCGAGGTCCAAAATGCCCTGACACGCACGTCAGATCGATCCTCGTGTCGCACACTCCGGTGGCGAGTGCGATCCACCCCCCTTCGCCCCAACCGGCGACCATCACCGGTTGATCTGGAATCGTCTTCTTGAGCAAATCGATCGCCGACATGTTTTGGTGAACGTGGTATCCAAGCAGATGTCTGCCGAGGACAAACGCCGATCGATAGAGGTACTCTTGATCGGTCATCACTGCCCGTCCGAGTCGTGCTTCGCGATGCCGACTGGCCACCTGGGGGATCACGACCAACCCACCGGCACGGGCCAGCACCAGCGCATCGGTACTGGATCCTTCTCCAACACCGCAGAGGTTCTCCGGCATCTGCGACGCGTCGGGGACTAGCACTGCACCAAAGCGGATTGTTTTTGGGATCACCAGCAAACCGCTGGCCTCCCAACCCTCGAGGACCGGCCATCGAACGCGTTGGATGCGGAGCGTATCATCGCTAGCCAGGGCGCTCGAACCGCGATCATTTGCGATCCGATTCAGGGAGCTTTCGATGATCCAATCGGCGGCTTCGACGCGGGAGTCAACGAGCCCGATGCGACGTGCGTAGTCGCTGCGAAGTTCCTTGATCGCTTCCTCATACGTCCCCCCGTCGGCTTTCGGCTCAGGCCAATTCAATCGCCTGTCTTTGATCGATGCATCGAGCTGCTTGAGCAAAAATCGATCGACACCTGACACAAGCTCCGAGGCGATATCCCCCTGGAGTGTCAGTCGCTGTGTGCCTGCCAGCTCGACGACAGCCGATGCGTCGAGCCGGTCAAAATGGTCTTCAGGAAATTGGGCCATCAGCTTCGGCAGGTGGCTTGCGACATGAACCATCGCAAACAGGAATGCAAAACAAATCTGGAGTTTCAAGGACAAAGCGCGCATGATGGATCATCAGAAATGAGAGGGAATAATCGAAAGGCTTTAGAGCATTCTATCCGATCCGAGATGCCGATATATCTATAATAGAATTAGTTATCCAGGTAGACGCACGGCCTCAGGAATGACCCGAGCTTCAACTCACCCACCAATAGAGGAGTCCGATGGAGACGCTACAAGATCGATATCGAGCTGTTGCCGATCGGCACGGGGTGGTTTGGGAGAGCGTTTGTGCTCCTGGTTTCGAGGATCGCCTGAAAGACCTGGAAAAGTGTCTTGCGGACCAGAACGTCCCCCATCCTATCCCGAGAGAAAAAGCCAGAGCGTATTTCGAGGCAGCCAAATCCGGAGAACCCTTCCGCGTCGGTACACTCTCGGATCTAACCGTCGATCTAGGCAAGTACTCCAACGCTCAGCACTACGATAGCTATACGTTCGAACAGCACTTGAGCTGGGCTTGTCTCATCGCAGAACAGCAGCGGTCCAAGCATCGCTATGCGTGCCGTGAGTACATGCATGGCGAAGAGCTTTTTCAGATCGGTGGTTCGGTGATTCCCGATTTTTATCAGCTCAACGCTCGGATCTACCAGCAGACGCTTTGGCAGCTCTCGACGGTCAACATGATCATCCCGGCGGAATTGTTTTTTACATGCCACTCGCGCCGCTTCTTTCCAGTGACCACCTTCATGAGGCCTCTGGAACAGGATTACCTACAAGAGCCCGATATCGGCCACGATGTCGCAGGTCACGTTTCGACCTTCACGATTCCTGTGGTCGCACAGCTCATGCAAAACCACGGTTTGGCGCGCAACATGATCTATCAAGAGCGAGACGATGCCCTTGCACGCACGTCGGATCACAAGCGCAGACTCGAGATCGAGCGCCGTGGAGATGAACTCCTCTTGTACGCCGAACGGATCTACTGGTTTACCGTCGAGTTCGGACTCGTTTCCCAAGACCAAGAGACTCGGGCTTATGGAGCCGGGATCCTGTCCTCGCCGGGCGAAACTCGATTCAGCATCGATTCGAATCGACCCACTCGAATCTTGATCGATCCATCCAGCGATCGAGATCTTCTGAGGCTTGCGACAACCGATTATCTGATCAGCGAGTACCAGAAGACGTATTTTGTAATTCGCCAGTTCGATCTTCTCCAGAGCATCACTCCACAGCGGATTGTGCGAATTGCCAAGACGGCAGCCAAGCTACCTCATTTTTCTTGGCGCGATTTGGTGCCCGGTGATCGGGTATTGCAAGTAGGCGAATCGGCAGTCTCGACCAACGAAAAGTACCTGCGTCTGGCCTTCCATTCCCTGGATACCCATTGCGAACAAGGGGACGCGTGCTTGACCCGGACCGCAATTCGCAATTTACGTATATTCGCTAAAAACGCGAATGCGACCACCGAACTCTCCGAGCTCTTTGGGAGCCAAATCGCACCGGTTCCGGCCGGGATTTTGGATTGGTTCACGCCACGGGATGCAGCCGGAGAATTCACGCAAGAAACCCGTCCGATGAGCGTCGGCCAAGGTGACTAGCCCACGGCAGTCGAAAATCCACCCGCCGGGTGTTGCTTTCGACTGCGCATCTTCTATCCTGACGGATCACCCCCAAGACGGCTTGTTCCTCTCTTAGTGTCATCTAGTGTCTTCGACTCTCAAGCACCCATCCCATGAAATCCTCTAAACTCTCTCTGCTTGCGATCCCTTGCATCGCGGCTGCATACCTGACCGCACTACCTCTGTGCCCGGCCCAACAAGCCGCTGCCGAGCAACCCCCGAGCGCTGCGAAAGCCGTTTCGGTTACTGACAAAACTCTCTATGCACAACCCAGCTATCTGCTTTCGAACAACCAGGTCGAGCTTGCGATCACCCAGCTCGGTGGCCACATGGCCCCGGTGAGCTTTTACCGCGACACGGCCGAAGCGATCCAGCCTTACCACATCAGCCCATGGCAAGAAGAGAAAGGGCCCGAGATGCCCGCCGCAGTGCTAGTCCCCCTGCGTGGCGATTTCTTCTGCATGCCCTTTGGCGGAAACTCAGATCCTCTAGGAAACGAAAAACACCCCCCGCACGGCGAAGTCGCAACCGCATTATGGATTCGTACACAGTCCAAGCGTACCGGCGATGTCTCGGCGCTGAGCATGACCCTGGAAACCTCGGCCCGGGCTGGTAAAGTCACCAAAGACATCTACCTGGTCGATTCCCAAAATGCCGTCTACACCAAACACACCATCGAAGGCTTCGAGGGCAAAGTCCCCTTGGGACATCATGCAACGCTTGCCATGCCCGACCAAGATCAAAGCGTTCGATTGGCATCGAGCCCCATCCGATTCGGCATGACCTACCCAGGTACTTTTTCAGACCCCAAGCAAGGCGAGTACCAGTCGCTCGAACCTGGTAAGCGTTGGGAATCCCTGACCCAGGTGCCGGTGGCTTGGAAAGGCCAGGCCGATGCGGATCTAACTCGATTGCCTGCCCGCCAAGGCTTTGCCGACCTGATCCAAATCTACAACGAGCAACCCGATAAGGATCCGTCTCCGGCTTGGATGACCGCAACCTTCACCAACCAAGGTTACGTTTGGTTCAGCCTTAAGGATCCTACGCTGCTGAACTCGACTGTTTTTTGGATCGAGAATCGCGGTCGGCACGGATACCCCTGGCAGGGTCGCAACCACTGCTTGGGCCTCGAAGATGTCACGGCCCATTTCGCCGATGGACTCAAAGCCTCCGTCGAAGCGAACGCTCTGAACCAGCAAGGCATCCGCACAGCCCTGGAACTTACAAAGAACTCCCCCACCGTGATTCCTTACATCCAAGGGGTGGTTCGGGTCCCAAAAACTTTTCAAATCGTAAAGACGATCGAGTTTAGCCCTGGCCAGATCACCCTGGTTTCGCCCGACGGCCAGCGCGTCAATGCACCTGTGCGGCATGAGTTCTTGCGGACCGGCAAGCTCTAAGCGTTCACAAAACAGCCCACCGATCGCAACTCACTTTTGAAACTCTTGGAAACAACGACACATGTTGAAGCAACTATTTTGTGCGATTGCTTTTCTGGCTGGCTCATTGGACTCGCTGCAGCATCGAGTTGCCCTCGGGGATGATCGCCCCAACATCTTGTTCATCTTCTCGGACGATCATGCTCAAGCGGCCATCTCGGCCTATGGTTCCAAAGTCAACCAAACACCCCATTTGGATCGACTGGCCAATCAAGGCGCTCGCTTTCTAAACTCCTTTGTCACCAACTCGATCTGCACGCCTAGCCGTGCAACCCTTTTGACAGGCCAGTATTCTCACAAGAATGGAGTTCCTGTTTTCAATCGTTTCGACGGCTCCAAAGATCACGTCGCCAAGCGACTCCAAGCGGCAGGATACCATACCGGGATGATCGGCAAGTGGCACCTCGGGAGCGACCCGACAGGTTTCGATCGTTGGGTCGTTCTTCCCGGTCAAGGTGCTTACTGGAATCCTCAATTTCTCATTCCAGAGCACAAGCTCACCATCGAAGGTCACTGCACCGAGGTGACCACGCAACTGGGGATTGAGTTTCTCGAAACACGACCAAAAGACCAGCCATTTTTTTTGATGCTACACCACAAGGCCCCGCACCGGGAGTGGGAACCGGATACCAA
>Ga0209598_10003498_pt1 | contig 11847 bp, 13 predicted proteins | sample M_140807_EF_Meta_FD_187317 | JGI IMG/M metagenome (GOLD analysis project Ga0209598, IMG submission 187317) | Freshwater microbial communities from Lake Montjoie, Canada to study carbon cycling - M_140807_EF_MetaG (SPAdes) (version 2) | ecosystem: Environmental > Aquatic > Freshwater > Lake... | reverse complement strand
TTATAAAACTAACTTTGCTTCTTCTGAACCTACTCCAGTGACAGTGGATTTAGCGCCAGCTACAAACAACTTTGGCGATTGCAAAGCTGTAACTGTCTCTGGTCTGGGGCTCAGTGTTTTCGTTTCTCCAACGCCCTTTTGCTTAAGGTGATTTCCATAAAAAGACTGAGGAATATCTGTCGCTCTTACACCTTCCGCCTTCCCTCGGCGATGCGTCACAACCCGTAAGATTGTTCGTTCTAATTGATCTAATCCCATCCGAGTTTTTGCAGAAGTCTCGATGTAACGGGTATTTTGCGCACGCGCAAACATTTCAGCCTCTGCGGTACTCACTTGTCTTTCAGATTCTAAATCAGTTTTGTTAGCCAATATAAAATAGTACGCCTGCGTATGTGCATTGGATCGGGCTATGTCAAAATAATGGAGCAAATTATTAAAAGAGTTTCTATCTGTCACAGAAAATACCAAAACCACCCATTTAGTCTCTCGCAGATAAAAAGGCATCATAGACTCAAACTGCTTTTGGCCATCTATATCCCAAATTTGTAAATCTAAAATCAGTCCCAACTCAGCGTCAGAAATAGTTTTGCTCTCAAAATCAACCCCCAGACTTGCTTGATACGTTTCATGCAGGGTATCACTACCCCAACGCATGGCCAAAGTCGTTTTTCCTACACCAGAATCACCATAGAAGGCTACTTTCATATTTTGCTCTATACGTATCTCTTTGATTTTGTTTTCCATGTTGATATACCTATGTTGTTACATGGTATGAACATCTTGCATTAAATCGGAGCACAAGGCAAGAGCAGCTAAGAAGCGGACCAGAATAGGAGGTTAGTTTTGGCCCGTTCCTAAATACGGAGCGTAGTATCCAGCCGTGTAAACACTTCATGACACATGGTTTGCGCGGCTTGTCTCTCACCAAACGCAAAAAACATGAATGAATGACCACTCGCCTTTTTATTGGTCTGTGCAAAAAAACCTAATAATAACAAGCCGACTAAAGACGCCACAAGATTGGTACAGGCAAAACCAGCTAATAAAGGCAATCCAACTATTGACCCAGCAAGACCTGCCGTCATGGCAACATTCAAAATAGAATTCAATACCGAGCGCCAAGTAAAATCCAAATGCAGTAAATTATCTTTTAATTCCGGAAATTTTGCTGTGAAATAAAATTGCGGGTTTATATCCTGTGTCCCAACTTTCAAAATATTACAGATGTCTCGAACAAATGGGTTTTTTTCCCATGCCACCTGAAACTTATGAACCTGCTCTACCAAATCTAAATGCGCTATATGGGGGGGCAAACAGGGTTCTTCTTTCTCCGCATTTTGGCAAACAATTTTGAGTATTTGCTAATGATGACGTACCAGGGGGTACAATTAAAGAATAAAATCAACGATAATACCGCAAGAAAAAACCCCAACCTTTCCAGAGCTCACATGCAAAATCCAGGATTTTCTTTGCTTGAAATGCTGATCGTAATACTCATATTCGGGATTATTTTGAGCTTTGCGTACCCTAGCTATCAAACCTATCTGATCCGAGCACATCGTTTGGAAGGGCAAATGGCATTGTTAGATTTGGCCAATCATATGGAACAATACTTTGCACAATATGGCACGTATGCAGAAGCTTCCGTTGGCACCCACTCAGAGCGTGATGTGTTGTCCACAGCGTTGACCAGCCAAGGTTATTATACACTCGTCATTCAAAATGCTACTGAAACTCATTTTGAAATCCAAGCTATCCCACAAGGCACCCAAGCGCAGGGTGACAAACAGTGTCAAACGTTACAATTCAACGATCAAGGCATTCAAGGGATTGCTTCAGGACCTGTAGGTAGCCCAGCGGGGAATTGGGAAGAATGTTGGACGTAGGTTGAGCCTTAGCCCACCCTACTGCTCCTTACTCTTCTTCACGCACTGCAGCAACATCCACTGCTAAAGCCTGCTCTACCAATTCTTTCAAAGTAGATTCTGGCATGCTACCCGACTCAGAATAAATTGCGATCCCTTGTTTAAAGACCATCAAATGCGGAATCGAACGCAATTCAAATAATTCTCCTAACGCTGGTTCTTGCTCAATATTGACCGAACCAAAGAAAATATCAGGATATTGCGCTGAAATATTGGCATAAATTTCTTTGAATTGCTTGCAAGGCGCGCACCACGGCGCCCAAAAATCCACAAATAAGATCGCGTTTTTTTCCACCAATGATTCAAACTCTGGCCCTTGAATAGGTTGTACCAAAGAGCGCTGCTCATAACCTAAAGTGGTTAATAGGCGGGTATAAATCTCATCCACATCCCCCTCTCCAGAAATTTGATGAAATTTCGGGGCGACCGGATCTCCGTTTTTGGCCCAAGATTGGTAGTAGTCGATCAAAGGTGCAGTTTTTTCAGTATACACTTGCAAACGTTTGCGAATAATTTCTTCTCTATCGTCTTCACGTAAGACCAAAGGTTCTTGCGTTTCATCATCCAAATCAGCTTTTTTGGGCGGATGAGAAATCACGTGATATACGCGACCCGATGCGGGATGAACCCGTCGTCCGCTGATACGCCGCACAATCTCCTCTTCATCCACAGCAATTTCAACCACATGGTCCAAATGAATATTTGCATCTTTTAATGCCTGCGCTTGAGGAATAGTCCGCGGAAAACCATCTAATAAAAAGCCTGCTTTACAATCGTCTTGTTGCAACCTATCTTCCACAAGTTTGATCATAATGTCATCAGAGACCAGCCGCCCTTCATCCATAATTTTCTTAACATCCGCACCTATTTCACTCCCAGAGGAAACGGCTGCACGCAGCATATCTCCGGTAGAAATCTGAGGAATATGAAAAGTCTTCATTAATTTTAAAGCCTGTGTCCCTTTGCCCGCACCAGGACCACCTAATAACATTAAGCGCATCACGCTCATTCAATACTCCCTGCCGAAAAGGCGAAATTTTCACTATTCACTGTTCTTAGATTGAAGTCAAGTTTATCATTATCAGGACTTAGATCACATCCCCTATTCCCAGACAAACTGGATTCCCGTCTACGCGGGAATGACACGGTTTTTTACGAAAACCGCCGGCAATAAGCTAATTGAGAGCGATACGTTTGCGCACGGTTAGCCACTTTTCTAGCAACTGGCATCAACCATGCTTTGCGTAAATACGTTTTACGTTGATATCCACCGATTCCTTCATGATAGGCCAGATAGAGATCATACGCATTGGAACGAGGAATCCCTGCACGCCGGTGAGCTTGGTTGGCATACCAACCAATGAAATCCATCGCGTCGCCAAAATTAGTGCGCGATGAAAAAAAGCCGCCATCAGACTTGCGATACAGCGACCAAGTTCCATCCAAAGCTTGTGAATAACCATATGCGGTCGTAGGTCTTTTCCAAGGAATTACTGAAAATAGTTTTCTGCGCGGTGGACGAGCATGCGCAACGAAATGCGATTCTTGATGCACAATCGCCATTTGAACATGCACTGGTACACGCCAGCGTCTTTCTACTGATTTGGCTTCACGATACCAATGAGGGTTTTCATGAAATATCTTACAAATATTGGAAGCATCGCTTGGCTGTCTAGAAATAGACATACATCCGGTGAGAGACATCACTAACCAACACCCTAACCCTAAAACCTTTAATCCATGCAACATTTTTTTTTATTCTCAATATAAAAACCACAACTCTTGACGCTCGGAGAAACGTCATATTTGAGTGCAGGTTGAACGAAAAGCTCTATGAAAAAAGCGCAGCATACATGGCGTATGTGCGCATTTTTCATAGAGCTTTTCGTTCAAGATGCGCCAAATATGGCGTTTCCTTGAGAGATAACGTATATCTTATTCTACAAAACCCTTTTCTCGGTAGTCATACGTCTCAAAATGCAACTTTTCATCACGCATACTGAGCAAAACATGGCCACCGTTGGCAAGCTTACCAAAGAGCAGCTCATCCGCCAATGGTTTTTTAATATTTTCTTGGATTAATCTCGCCATAGGTCGTGCACCCATGACGCGGTCATATCCATTCGCAATTAACCATTCACGCGCTGATTTTTCTACCGACAAGGCGACGCCCTTACTGCTTAATTGCTCTTCTAATTCGATGATAAATTTATCCACCACCAATCCAATCGTTTGCTCATCTAAAGGTGTGAAGTTGATGACTGCATCCAAGCGGTTGCGGAACTCTGGACTAAACTGGCGCTTCAATATAGCCATCCCATCACCGCTATTATCCTGTAATGAAAAGCCCATAGAGTTTCGACTGATTTCTTCAGCACCGACATTTGAAGTCATAACCATAATCACATGCCGGAAATCTGCATGGCGACCATTGGTATCCGTCAACGTACCGTGATCCATAATTTGGAGCAACAAATTAAACACATCAGGATGCGCTTTTTCAATTTCATCTAATAGCAAGACAGAATGTGGATTTTTGGTAATCGCTTCCGTCAGCAAACCACCTTGATCATAGCCAACATATCCTGGAGGTGCACCTATCAAACGCGATACAGTATGCTTTTCCATATATTCTGACATATCAAAACGAATGAGCTCTATCCCTAATAAATTCGCCAATTGCTTGGTCACTTCGGTTTTACCCACACCAGTAGGTCCAGTGAATAAAAAGCAACCTACGGGTTTTTCTATCTCTCTCAATCCTGAGCGCGATAATTTAATTGCAGAAGATAACGCTGAAATAGCCGCATCCTGACCATAGACTAATAATTTCAAATCGCGTTCCAAATTACGCATGGTATCTTTGTCTCGAGCTGATACTTTTTTGACAGGGATACGCGCAATTTTAGCCACCACGGATTCAATTTCAGACACTGAAATAATTTTACGGCGCTTATTAGCAGTTAATAGATTTTGATAAGCACCGGCTTCGTCAACCACATCGATCGCTTTATCTGGCAAAAATCGATCATTGATGTATTTGGCCGCCAATTCAGCAGCTGATCGCAAAGACGCGATTGAGAATTTCACCCCATGATGCTCTTCCAAACGTCCTTTTAACCCCTTGAGGATTTCAAATGTTTCTTCAATAGAGGGTTCTGGAACATCAATTTTTTGGAACCGACGAGCCAAGGCTTTGTCTTTTTCAAAAATACCGCGATATTCTTGATAAGTAGTGGAACCAATACATTTAAGTTCCCCATTAGCCAACAAAGGCTTGATTAAATTCGAGGCATCCATCACGCCACCTGAAGCGGCACCTGCGCCAATGATGGTGTGAATCTCATCAATAAATAAGACCCCGCCTTCAACATCCGACAATTGTTTTAATACCGCTTTCAACCGTTTTTCAAAATCACCGCGGTATTTGGTTCCGGCCAACAATGAACCCAGATCCAATGAATAAACCACACATTTTTTAATGGCTTCAGGCACTTGACCATCCACAATGAGACGAGCCAATCCTTCAGCAATGGCCGTTTTACCTACACCAGCCTCGCCTACAAATAAAGGGTTGTTTTTGCGGCGACGACATAATACTTGAATCGTCCGCTCTACTTCTTCCTGCCGGCCAATCAATGGATCGATTTTACCCAAACGAGCGCGTTTATTCAGATTCACGCAATAGCTTTCTAAGGGGGACTCTATGTTTTCCCCGCCCATCATCTCTTCATCCATCATCGATGTCATGCCTTCGCGCATGTCAGTACCATGGAATTTGGACACGCCATGTGAAATATAATTGATGACATCTAAACGGGTGATATTTTCACGCCGTAAAAAATAGACCGCTTGGCTTTCTTGTTCGCTAAAAATAGCCGCCAACACATTGGCGCCACTGACTTCTGTTTTACCAGCTGATTGCACATGAAACACTGCGCGCTGCAAAACACGTTGAAACCCTAAAGTGGGTTGCGTTTCGCGCAATTCATCATCCAGCGGAATCAAAGGCGTAGTTTCTTGGATAAAAGTTTCCAAATCACGGCGTAATTCTTCAATATTGGCTTCACATGCATGGAGTACATTTGCAGCCGCAGGATTATCTAGTAAGGCTAGGAGCAAATGTTCTACAGTCATAAATTCATGGCGTTGTTCCTTCGCTTCTTTAAAGGCAAGATTTAAAGTGAACTCTAACTCTTTGTTTAGCATGATCGGATGCTCCTTTACTGTCGCTTACAGACGATAAGTTTACGCTTGTTCCATCATACAAAGCAGTGGATGCTCATGTTGTCTAGCAAATTCATTCACCAGCACAACTTTGGTTTCTGCAATATCCCGAGTATAGATACCGCAAGTCGCACATCCATGCGTATGAACCTGATACATCAGCTGCCCTGCGACAGATTCACTCATATAGAAAAAGCGTTTTAAAACCAAGACTACAAAATTCATGGGGGTATAATCATCATTGCGTAATATCACACGATATTTTTTTGGTTCTTCTATGACCGAAGTCGGTTGGGTTTCTAGCTCAGCCTCAACCTCTAAACCAGGTGCAACGATAATATCTTCACTCATCTTCATCCCTATATATAGTTTATAGACGGATATCAGGAATTTGGCCAGTGCAAAAGATTAATTTAACGTAAATTAACGGACAAGACTAGAGGTGAGGCTGAAACGAATGGATAATTACTGAATGCCGCGGACAAGCCGCGGCACGTAGGCAAAGAAAGTTACATCAACCGAATCACTGCCTCAGCAAACTGCGAGCAACTTAAAGCTTTGGTTTGATCCAGCAAACGCGCAAAATCATAAGTCACTTCTTTAGCTGCGATCGCTTGTTCTACACCGTGAATAATATGATCAGCCGCTTCTTTCCAACCCATGTGGCGCAACATCATTTCAGCGGAAAGAATAAGCGACCCAGGATTGACTTTATCTTGACCAGCATATTTAGGCGCTGTACCGTGCGTTGCTTCAAAAACCGCAATCTTATCACTCATATTGGCGCCGGGAGCAATCCCAATACCACCCACTTGGGCTGCCAAGGCGTCAGAAATATAATCTCCATTCAAATTCAGCGTCGCAATCACGCTATATTCTTCTGGACGCAATAATATTTGCTGCAAAAACGCATCTGCAATCACATCTTTAACGATAATAGGCTTTTGGGTCTTAGGGTGCAGCATACGCATCCATGGGCCCCCGTCCAGCAATTCCGCACCAAACTCTTCTTTGGCTACCGCATATCCCCAGTCCTTGAACGCACCTTCCGTGAACTTCATGATATTGCCTTTGTGCACCAAAGTAACCGAGTCTTTATGATTGTCGATAGCATAATGAATCGCAGCGCGCACCAAACGTTGTGTCCCCTCTTTGGATACCGGTTTGATCCCAATACCGCAATGTTCAGGAAATCGAATCTTAGTCACTTTCATCTCAGACTGTAAAAATTGAATGACTTTTTTTGCTTCAGCACTGTCGGCAGCCCATTCAATTCCTGCATAAATGTCTTCTGAATTTTCGCGAAAAATCACCATATCCGTTTTCCAAGGTTCTTTCACTGGACTAGGTGTTCCTTTAAAATAACGAATGGGGCGTAAACAGGTATATAAATCCAATTCTTGACGAATGGCGACATTTAAAGACCGGATTCCACCGCCTATTGGCGTCGTCAAAGGACCTTTGATCGAGACCACATAGTGCTGCAATGCTGCCAGAGTTTCTTTGGGCAACCATTGTTCTGCACCATATTTCTGAGTGGCCTTCTCACCAGCGTATACTTCCATCCAGGCAATTTTACGTTGCGAGCCATACGCTTTATGTACAGCCGCATCCACAACCTTCAACATAGCAGGCGTGACATCCACCCCAATACCATCTCCTTCAATGAAGGGAATGATCGGCTGATCTGGCACAGATAAAACCCCTTTATCATTGACGGTAATCGCAGACCCTTGCTGCGGAATTACAATGTTCTTATCTAACATCTCTCACTCCTTGTATACGTAATATTGGTACAGGACTTACACAAAATTCACAGGTGATACAAGAAGTCTATTGCCGAATATTGAATTCGATCATTTAAATCCGTGTCGACCTCGGCGTTTTGCGTAAGTCCTGTGGTAATAAGCCCCAAAAAATCATACTGCTTAAAGCGACGCCCAACACAGTGGATACCGCAGTCATATGTCCAAATGAGGCATCCACTATGAATAAAATCAATTGATAACACCCGGATGCCAACCCTACTACGAGCATTTGCTGGACAATAGAAAAAAACATAAACCGATGGGTTTTACCCACCATTAACCAAGTCGTTACCAATAGTGCAAACGCATGCTCACCCATAGGAGTAGACAATAAAGCGTCTAAACACAAACCCAAAAACAAAACGATCCATACGTTGAAATATTTGGGTAAATAAGTTTGCAAATACAGTAAACATAATAATACCCAAGCTGGGCGAATACCACTAATCTGAGCAGGCAAAGGTAAAATAGTCAGAATATTAGCCCCTAATAGCACCCCCAAAATTCGGCCTGGTAGCATCAACTCACTCCCTCTAGTACTCGCAAGCGTTCAACCAATTCCATGCTTAACTCATTCTGCTTTTCTTCTGGCCAAACTAATAAAACCAAGCGACTGCGATTTAACCGCGCAACAGGACTAACCAGAACTTTAATAAAATCTTCGCCACTGGTATTTTGCACTTCTTCCACAAACCCAACAGGATACCCTTCTGGATAATGCTCACCCAATCCAGACGTCACCAGCAAATCCCCAACCACCACCGAGGATGTTTTGGGTAAATTGACTAAAGACAAACGACCAATATAATTTGTACCGACGACAATTGCTCGCTCTCCCGTCCTTTGATTTAATACCGGCACTGCACATTTGGAGTCAGAAATCAGCAACACCGTACTCGTTAATGGCCCGACATCAATGACTTGCCCCATGACACCTCTGGCATCTAAAACTGCCTGACCACGCACCACACCATCACGCGATCCTTTAGAAATAACAATAATTTGACGCGAGCTAGTGGTATCAACCGCCAAAATTCGCGCTGCCATAGAGCGCATTTGTGCGGAGGAAGAGGCTGATAGTAAGCTTTTTAATTCCGAGTTTTCATTCCGCAATGCCAAAAATTTCTGGAGTTGCGCTTCTAAGACTGTTTGTTGATAGCGAAGTCGCATATTTTCATCGACCAGGGTTTTTTTGGAGCTCATCAAAGAATGCCCCCAAGCCACAACCCGCAATGGATAGTCTACTGCAAATTGCACGGGCATCATGACGCCTGTAAATACAGTACGCACACAGGGTAAACTCCGATCCCGGCAATCAACCATCATCAACATAAAAGACAGCAGCACAGACAACACAAACCATAGAGAACTATGTTTTTTTTTGGCAAAAAGTCGATTACGTTTCAGATTATGATTGCCGTAATGGTTATCATTCTGTTGAAAGAAAATCGCCACCGCGCAAATCCATGGTTTCTAAAGCTTTACCACCACCCCTTGCTACGCAAGTAAGGGGATCTTCTGCTATGATCACTGGCAGTCCAGTTTCTTCCATTAACAAGATATCTATATTTTTCAGTAATGCCCCACCACCGGTTAACACCATACCACGTTCCGCAATATCAGCGGCCAATTCAGGGGGAGCCAATTCTAATGCAGCACGGACAGCACCTACGATTCTGGATAAAGGTTCTTGTAATGCTTCCAAAATTTCGGCACTCGTTAGGGTAAAGCTGCGCGGCACACCTTCTGCCAAATTACGTCCACGGACTTCTATTTCATACAAATCACGACAAGGATAAGCATAACCAATCTCATGTTTGATGCGCTCAGCGGTCGTTTCGCCAATCAAAGTACCATAATTACGACGCACATAAGAAACAATCGCATCATCAAATTTATCGCCACCAACCCGAACGGATTGATGATACACGATCCCACTCAAAGAAATAATTGCAACTTCTGTCGTACCACCACCAATATCCACCACCATGGAACCACTGGCCTCTTCAACCGGCATGCCGGCACCCAGGGCAGCAGCCATCGGCTCTTCAATCAAAAACACTTCACGGGCGCCTGCACCCATCGCTGACTCACGAATTGCGCGACGCTCTACTTGGGTTGATCCACAAGGCACACAGACCAGCACGCGGGGGCTAGGACGTAAAAATCGATTTTCGTGCACTTTATGAATAAAATGCTGTAACATTTTTTCAGTCACAAAAAAATCTGCAATCACGCCATCTTTCATTGGTCGAATGGCATTGATATTGCCAGGCGTCCGACCCAACATTCTTTTTGCTTCTATTCCAACCGCAGCAACTCTTTTTTGACCAGACTCGTTACGCAACGCAACCACGGACGGCTCATTGAGAACAATGCCTTTGTCACGCACGTAAATTAAGGTATTTGCCGTTCCCAAATCAATCGATAAATCATTGGAAAACGCGCCTCTCAGTTTTCTTAACATAATATTCACTAACCTCATGAAATTTTTGCCAAAGTTTACAGTATATTGCGTTGAAAAACGACCATTTTTTTAGGAAGTTAACTCATATTTTATCTAAATTGAAGAGCGCCAAGATAAGCTGCCAGAATATTGCTTATGAAAAAAATTCACACTATAATTTCATGTGAAAACAGAATGGCTTCATCGTGACGCGCTACCATGTGGAGAAAAGCATGAACACTTCGGCCAAAAAATTATCAGAAAAAGCACATGTCCTCAGCAAAGCGGTGTTAAATGTGGCCCATTTTTATCACCTGACTGGAAAAGAGGTCAGTGATATTATTGGGATTAGTGAAGCCAGTGTCAGCCGCTTGGGTCAGGGCAAAAAATTACTCGTACCGGATACAAAAGAAGGCGAAATGGCCATCTTGTTGGTTCGAGTGTATCGCAGTCTCAATGCTTTGTTAGGCAATGATCACACCAAGGCCAAACTTTGGCTCAACAATCAGAATCATTATTTGCAAAAAAAACCTCTAGAATTACTCAAAACCATCCCTGGTCTGGTCGCCGTTTTAAATTACCTCGATGCCATGCGTGGTAAATTATGACCCTATTATGGGATGAGTGTGAAGGTGAAAAGCACATCGTACTCCTCGGGAAAGAACCGTGGCGCATTGTAGAATGCACAACATATTTCTAGCTCGAGAGATTTGGTCGATACCCTGGAGGAACACGATTTTTTAGAAGCACTCTTAGAAGAATCTAAACCTCCGGTCCTCAAACAAAAAGATTATTTGATTTTTACGCCCTTCCGCTATCCTCCGTTAAAATATGGGTCTCGGTTTGGCCATCATTATGAACCATCCTTATGGTATGGCTCACAAGAATTAAGCACCGCATTTGCAGAAGTCGCTTATTATCGTCTCCAGTTTTTTCAAGATACAGCAGCCCCTCTCGATTATATAGAAATTCCTATGACTGCTTTTCAAACCGTAATGATGACCCAACGAGGGATTGATTTGACAAAACCTCCCTTCAAAAATCATCGAGCCCAGATCTCCCATAACCAGAGTTATGAATACAGCCAACCATTAGGCACCGCTATGCGTTCGGCGCAAATTGAAGCTTTTGTTTACTATTCAGCCCGAACTCAAAAACCAGGAAAAAATATTGCAGCATTCACCCCTGCCGTATTTCAACAGAAAAATTCGCAATACGTTCAGCAACAACAAAATTGGATCTGCATGGCCAATCAACACCAAATTGAATTTACCCGTCTGGGAATTTTAGAACGGGAACGGTGGATTTTTGCAAAGGAAGATTATCAAGAAATTGCAACGCAATCAGGACTTACGCAAAACTCTGAGGTCGAGGCGGATTTAGTTTTTAATGAGGGAGTTTAGTTAACTAAATGACCGAATTAAAAACTAAATCCAACGAA